>ERZ780166.41-NODE-41-length-114844-cov-13.984432_pt1 | contig 114844 bp, 98 predicted proteins | sample MGYA00511366_ERZ780166 | MGnify/ENA primary metagenome ERZ780166 (study PRJEB29588, sample SAMEA2162231) | human gut metagenome | biome: human gut; feature: human-associated habitat; material: faeces | place: Denmark | collected 2008/2010 ...
CCGTATTCGTGAATAAGTTTTATGTAATCATCTATCATCCATCACGATTTGTATCTCTAAACCTCTTAATGTGCTAATATACAGGTGTTTAAATAGTGTGATGGATATTGTAAACATTTCGTCAATCGAAAATGGAAAACGTGATGGATAAAAAGAGAAAAAACCTTTCTAGGCGTATGCCTTACGCCTAGAAAATGTGTATTGTTTCTTATTATTTCAGATATTCTCCGAAATCAGTCAATCTCATGTCACCCTTCTTCAGGAAGGTATCGTGCATGGCGAGAGCAGCACGCATGCTCTGTGGCTCGTGGCCCTTCTCGGCAAACTTCAAGTATTCGCGGAGCATAGGGCGGTAATCCGGATGGGCACAGTTTTCGATAATCTCTTTGGCACGGCGCAATGGGCCTTTGCCACGGAGATCGGCTACTCCCTGTTCGGTAACGATGACATCCACATCGTGCTCGGTACTGTCCACGTGACTGCACATCGGAACAATGGCAGAGATGCAACCGTTCTTGGTGGTACTCTGCGTGGTGAAGATAGAGATGTAACCATTGCGCTCGTAATCGCAGGAACCGCCAATACCATTCATCAGCTTGCTGCCGCAGATATGGCTGGAGTTCTCATTGCCGTAGATATCGCACTCGATGGCGGTGTTCATGGCGATGACACCCAGACGGCGGATAACCTCAGGAGAGTTTGAAATCTCGCTTTGGCGGATGGTGAGATGCTTCTTGAAGTAATCAATATCATCATACACCTCTTTCAATGTATCGTTTGTTACGGTGAGCGAAGAGCAGGAAGCATCCTTGATTCTTCCCTCGCGCATGTATTTTACCACGGCATCCTGAACCACCTCGGTATAAACGCTGAATACCGGCACGTTAGGGTTCTGTCCCAATGCCTCCAATACAGCATTGGAAGTTACGCCCACTCCGCTCTGCAAAGGCAGGAACTGAGGAGGAATATGTCCCTTCTTCAGGTCACTGACCAGAAAATCAGCCACATTATGTCCCATCTGTTCGGTCACAGGGTCGAGCGGTTTGAAGGCACGCGCCTCCTCCGGAATGTTGCATTCTACCACACCCACAATCTTGCGGGCATCAATCTCCACATACTCTTTACCTATTCTATCGCCCACATTCAAGATTGGGATAGGTGTGCGGAATGGGCATTCTGCTATCTCATATACATCGTGAAGATAACGGGAAGCTGGACTGTGGAAGGTATTCTTCTCGATGAGCACCTTCTTTGCCAATCTAACGATGGTAGGAACGATGCCGCCGGCAGAGGTAAGGAATGCCTTGCAGGTAGTTTCGCCTTCTTCCAAATCAGAAACTTCGATGATGGCAAGGTCTATATCGCCATAGAAGCCACGGCGCAGGCGCTCAGCCATGTGGCCGAGGTGCATATCCTCATAATCAATCTCGCCCAGGTTGGTATGAGTTCTAAAGTCCTTGTTGGTAGAAAATGGCGCACGGAACTTGATGGCATGGGCTGCTGCCATGTCACCTTCGATACTCTGCGAGGTAGAAGCACCCGTGAGGATGCCCACCTGGAAAGGTCTGCCCGCCTCGTGCTCAGCCACGGCTCTCTTGGAGAGTTCGCGGAAGGTTGCCTTAGGCACGCCGTTTGGTGTGAAACCACTCAATCCGATTGTATCTTGATCGTTAATCATCGCTGCCGCTTCGGCAGCACTCAATCTTGTATATGCCATTTTCTTCTAACTTAATACTCATTAGCGGAACTTATAGCCGCCTTCTTGATAATTGATAACTGTTTGCGGCTGCAAAGTTACATATTATTTTCGATATATGCTAATAATTTGATAATTTTATGCATATAATTGGCAAAAAACTTACAAATAGTGAATAGATATACAAAAACTACTTACTTTATGCAAAAATATAGCAGCATCATACAGAGAGAATTTACCATGGAAAATCAGTTCCATTGATATTTTCGAGGATTTTAATAACATTTTGCGAATGATTTGTCGGATATATCAGAAAAATGAGTTAACTTTGCACTCAAAATATAAATAATATAAAATAAAGGTTCATACAAGATGGAACAGAAATTATTGATCTATAACACTCTCACACGTACGAAAGAGAGATTCACTCCGCTCCACGCTCCTAACGTGGGCATGTATGTTTGTGGCCCTACCGTGTATGGCGATCCGCATCTCGGTCATGCACGACCAGCCATCACATTCGATATACTCTTCCGCTATCTCAAGCACCTGGGCTATAAGGTTCGCTACGTTAGAAACATTACCGACGTGGGTCACCTGGAGCACGATGCAGATGAAGGCGATGACAAGATTGAGAAGAAGGCTCGCCTGGAGCAGTTGGAACCAATGGAAATTGCGCAGTACTACACCAACCGCTACCACGATGCTATGGAGGCGCTGAACGTACTCCCTCCTAGTATTGAGCCTCATGCCACAGGCCATATCATTGAACAGGAGAAACTGGTTCAGGAAATCCTAGACAATGGTTATGCCTACGAGAGTAACGGCTCTATCTACTTCGACATCGAGAAGTATAACAAGGATCATAAGTACGGTATCCTCTCCGGACGTAACCTGGAGAACGTAATCAACGAGAGCCGCGAGCTGGCTGGTATCGGCGAGAAGAAGAACCAGGCTGACTTCGCCCTCTGGAAGAAGGCTTCACCTGAGCATATCATGCGCTGGCCTAGTCCTTGGAGTGATGGTTTCCCTGGCTGGCACTGCGAGTGTACTGCGATGGGACGCAAGTACTTGGGCAGCCACTTCGATATTCACGGTGGCGGCATGGATTTGATTTTCCCTCACCATGAGTGCGAGATTGCTCAGGCTGTGGCTTCTCAGGGCGACCAGATGGTTCATTACTGGATGCACAACAATATGATTACCATCAATGGTCAGAAGATGGGTAAGAGCTTGGGTAACTTCATTACCCTGGAGCAGTTCTTCACTGGCAATCACGACAGTCTGGAGCAGGCTTATTCGCCAATGACCATCCGTTTCTTCATCCTCTCTGCTCACTATCGCAGCACCGTAGACTTCTCTAACGATGCCTTGAAGGCCAGCCAGAAGGGATTGGAGCGCCTGATGAATGGTTTGAACGACCTGGAGCGTGTGCCTGTGGCTAAGCAGAGCGATGATCAGGTGAAGAAGTTCGTAAGCGAATTGCGCCAGCGCTGCTACGATGCGATGAACGATGACTTCCAGACTCAGCTCGTTATCAGCTATCTCTTCGAGGCTTGCCACGTAATCAATACAGCCCTCGACCACAAGGCAAACATCTCTGCTGAAGACCTGAAGGAGCTTTCAGACACCATGCATCTCTTCACCTTCGACCTGCTCGGTCTGAAGAGTGAGAAGGGAGCCAACAATGATGCCCGTGAAGAGGCTTATGGCAAGGTAGTAGATATGGTTCTCAACCTGCGTGCCAAGGCTAAGGCTGATAAGGACTGGGCTACCAGCGACCAGATTCGCGATGCCCTGGCTGAAGCCGGTTTCGAGGTAAAGGACACCAAGGATGGTGTTACCTGGAAATTGAACAAGTAATATTTAAAAAGAGGGTGCATCATCAACTTATGACGCACCCTCTCTTTTTATTTTTGTACTGCTGCAGAATCTTTCTTCCTTGCAGCAAGTGAATCTTTCTGTCTGCCAGATATAGAATCCCGCAACATCTTATCTTTCTTACTCTTATATTCCTTATACTCTTTTTCGTAATAATGGGCAAAGTTGGCGAAAGGCTCTGTCGTTACCTCATCGCTCGATGCCGTATAGGTATTTCCGTATGGATCGGATGCCTTGATGATGATTCTGGCATTCGGATTCCTAGGAGTATAATAATAAAGGTGGTTCATGATGAGATAACCATTCCCCTTGCTCACGAACCGGTAAGATACACTCTCGCTGTATTTATGATGATAGCCGGCGGCAAAGGCATCCTGCCCCTTTCCGCTGAGGCGCCCCATCATATATTCTTTGCCATCCTCTACGGCTACAATACGCCAATGACTGGTAGCATTGAAGACATTGGCTACCAGGATATTCCTGTTGTTTGCCAACTGCCAATCCCTAGAGTATTTCTCGCCGTTGAAATCGGTCTGCGCACGGAACAAGGTCATCTGCTTGCTCTTATCCCAGAAAGTTCCCTTGTAATAGCAGTTGCTGATGCTGGTACCCACAAAACTGTATACATAATATCCATTTGGAGTTCCGCAGATGTTGATATTCGACTGCCATATATTACCACAGGCGGCAGCATGACAATGCTCCATTACATCCTCGCCCTGATAATTGATCTCGTGGTTGCAGGCAAAATGAGTATGTCCGCAGAAGAGTTCGTAACCGCCCTTAAACTGTTTCAGCAAAGAAAGCAGGAGCGAGAGACGAGAAGAAGAATAGTGTCCCTCCTCATGGGCATTGGTCAGCGGCTTCGCCTTGCTGAAAGGCGCATTACCAAAGGTAAAAGGAATATGATAACAGAGTATCACCTTCATATCCTTTGGCGTGAGGGCGAGATCCTGCTTCAGCCAGCGCACCTGGCGCTCACGTAATTCTCCAGGAGAATAATAAGACATGCCGCGATGGAAGAAGCAGTTATTGATGCAGACATAATGCACATCGCCACGATTGAAGGAAAAATCGGTAGGACCGAAATTCTCCTCCCATTTCCTGCGGTAGAGCGCCTTGCCATCCTGGTCGTGATTGCCGATGACGGAGAAGAGGCGCATCTCTGAAGAGCCCAATGCCTGGCGTATCTGACGCTCCAGTTTGGCGTTGTAACCGCCATAATACTGTACATCATCGCCCATGCTGAGCCCGTAGACCGGTGTTCCGGCAGGCAGCGAACTGATGGTCTGTTTGATATCTGCCATGGTTTGGGTGGTGAATCTTTCTACATCACTCTTCTTGATGGGATTATCATCCGGAGAAGTATAATAAGGGCTGTAGGCATTGGTAACCTGCGGGTCGCCGATGACAATCATCTTATAGTGAATCTCCTTGCCGCCCGGCAGTCGGGTGAGGGTGAAGTTATAGGTTTTCTTCCCCTTGGATACCTTTTGGTAGAAGAAAGCCGTGCGATCGGTCTTAGAATGGGTAGGAACCTCGCAATCGGCTGGAACAGAATAGTATATGAATTTTGCCAGGCTGTCTCGCTTCATCTTATATCTGCCCTGTGCATCGGTTTTTACACAGTTGAATCCATCGCTCACGATGACGCCAGCCACTCCCTTTCCTTCCTTATCTCTTAAAGTTCCGGAGATATTGAAATCCATCTTCTTCACAGGTTTCTTCTTCAGCGTATCAGCAGGCTGTGGCTTGAGATGGAGAACCGGTGGGTTTTTCACCAGGTTCTGTATCTGTTTCTTGGGGTAGAGCAGGTGCAAGGTGATGCCTATTGCTACGAGCGTGCAGCAAGCAACCGACAGAACCCCTATGTATAATTGTTTCTTTTTCATGAGTACAAAAGTACGGCTTTATTATGGTAATGCAGCATATATTCATTTAAAAAACTCTAAATATTACCTTAGGGTAACTTACCTTAGGGTAATATTTCGTAACTTTGTACCAAATTACTAGGAATATGGCAAAATATCTATCACCATTTCAATTTGGTACATTAGCCACCAATGAGAATTTTATCGACAGACAGGAAGACAGGGCTTTGCTCAAGCAATTACTGTCCTCCCATATCAACGTGATGCTGATTTCACCACGCCGATGGGGTAAATCATCGCTAGTGAAAAGGGCGATGAGCGAATTGGCTGGTGAGGATAATAACGTAAGAATCTGTTATATCGATGCCTTCAGCATCGGCTCTGAATCTGAATTTTATCGCACTTTTGCCAGTCAGGTTATAGCTTGTGCTTCCTCTAAAATGGAACGGTGGATAGAGGATGCAAAGAAATTCCTGACAGGCGTGATACCGCAGGTTGTAGTAAGCGACCAGGTGACCGACTTCATGGCTTTTGACCTGAAGTTTGTGCCACAAGAGCGTGATAAGATGACGATTCTCCAACTGCCTGAGTTGCTGGCAAAGGAAAAGGGCATCAGGATTATCGTCTGTATAGACGAGTTCCAGCAGTTGGCTAACCTTCCTGAGTATAAGGATATGGAGGGAAAGATGCGCTCGGTATGGCAGCAACAGCAGCTTACCTCTTACTGCCTCTACGGCAGCAAGCGAAACATGATGCTCAATATCTTCAACAATTCCAATAGTCCTTTTTATCGCTTTGGACAAGTGATTTTCATGCAGAAGATAGCTAAGGAGCATTGGATTCCATTCATTCTGTCATCTTTCGAGAAGACAGGAAAGTCAATCTCTGCAGAGATGGCAGAGCGGATCTGTGATTCCGTGGCGTGCCATTCCTGGTATCTCCAGCAGTTGTGCTATTTTATCTGGAGTTTCACGGTTTCGGAAGTGACGGAAGATATATATCATCTGGGATTGAAACAGGTACTCAACATCAATACCCCGATGTTTCAGAATGATACGGAGAATCTCAGTTCTACTCAGATAGAGATGCTTAAGGCTATAGCCAATGGCGAACAGCATTTCTCCTCGCAAGCCGTGAAACAAATCTATAATCTTGGTAATCCGAATACGATTGTCAAGAACAGGAAAACGCTCCAGAACAAAGATATTATCGAAAAGCAAAACGATGCTTTTGTCTTTGTTGACCCGATATACCGGCTGTGGTTTAAGGAGGAGTATTGTAGATAGAGTAAATTAAAAGAAATAATATAAGGAGAAAAAAGATAATGGCAAACGATAATAAAGGTCTTACACCGATGATGAGACAGTTTTTCGAGATGAAATCGAAACATCCCGAAGCGCTGCTGCTCTTCCGTTGCGGTGACTTCTACGAAACTTACTGCGAAGATGCGGTGGAGGCATCCCGTATACTCGGCATTACGCTGACACGACGTAACAATGGCGGTTCTACGGGCACGACCGAGATGGCAGGATTCCCTCATCATGCTCTGGATACCTATCTGCCTAAACTCATCAGAGCGGGTAAGCGCGTAGCGGTATGCGACCAGCTGGAAGACCCGAAGAAGAAACGACTCGAAATAAAAGGTAAGAAGGGACTGAGCCAGATGGACAAGATGGTGAAGCGAGGTATTACTGAACTCGTTACACCGGGTGTGGCGATGGGAGATAACGTGCTGAACTACAAGGAGAACAACTTCCTGGCAGCCGTACACTTCGGCAAGACCGCCTGCGGTGTGAGCTTTCTGGATATCTCGACCGGAGAGTTTCTTACCGGCGAGGGAACCTACGACTATGTAGAAAAACTGATGGGCAACTTCATGCCGAAAGAGGTGCTCTACGACCGCGCCCGAAAGAATGACTTCGAGAAATATTTCGGCAGCAAATACTGTACCTTCGAACTGGATGACTGGGTTTTCACCGAACAGACTGCCCTGCAGAAACTCCTGGGACATTTCAAGACAAAATCTCTGAAAGGTTTCGGTGTAGAGCATCTCAAGAACGGTGTGATAGCCAGTGGTGCCATCATGCAGTATCTCGAGATTACCCAGCATACACAGATTAATCATATCACCGCCCTTTCACGTATCGAAGAAGATAAGTTCGTGCGTATGGACAGGTTTACCATCCGCAGTCTGGAGCTGGTTGCCCCTATGCAGGAAGACGGTTCTTCGCTCCTGAATGTCATCGACCGTACGGTAACGGCGATGGGTGGACGTATGCTCAGACGCTGGCTGGTCTTCCCGTTGAAGGACGTTAAACCAATCAACGAGCGTCTCGACATCGTGGAATATTTCTTCAAGGAACCGGAATTCCGTCAGCTTCTCGATGACCAGCTGCATCGCATCAGCGACCTGGAGCGTATCATTTCCAAAGTAGCCGTGGGTAGAGTTTCGCCTCGCGAAGTGGTTCAGCTGAAGAATGCACTTGAAGCCATCAAACCTATCAAGGTGGCATGCCAGCATGCTACGAACGAGGCTCTGAAGCGGGTAGGCGAGCAGCTGAACGTATGCGAGACCCTGAAAGACCGCATCGCCAGGGAAATACAGCCCGATCCGCCACAGCTGGTCAATAAGGGTGACGTGATAGCCGACGGATTCAATGCCGAACTTGACGACCTTCGTGCCATCAGCCGCCACGGCAAAGATTATCTGCTCAAGATACAGGAAAGGGAGATAGAAAAGACAGGAATTTCGAGTCTGAAGGTAGGTTACAACAATGTTTTCGGATACTATCTGGAGGTGAGAAATACCTTTAAGGACAAGGTGCCTGAGGAGTGGATACGTAAGCAGACGCTGGCTCAGGCAGAGCGTTATATCACCCAGGAACTGAAGGAATATGAGGAAAAGATTCTCGGTGCTGATGAGAAGATTCTTGTATTGGAAGCACAGCTCTTCAACGAACTGATAGCTGCCATGCAGGAGTATATTCCGCAGATACAGATCAATGCCAACCTCATCGCCCGTATGGACTGTCTTTTGTCATTTGCAAAGACATCTGACGAGAACCGCTACGTGCGCCCTATCGTCGATGATTCTGAGGTGCTCGACATCAAGCAGGGCAGGCATCCGGTGATTGAAACCCAACTGCCGCTGGGCGAACGCTATGTACCTAACGATGTGCTGCTCGATACCGAGAAACAGCAGATCATGATGATTACCGGTCCTAACATGGCTGGTAAATCGGCTCTGCTGCGCCAGACCGCCCTTATCGTGCTGCTGGCACAGGTCGGCTGTTTTGTGCCCGCAGAGAGCGCCCGAGTGGGACTGGTGGATAAAATCTTCACACGTGTAGGTGCAAGCGACAATATATCGCTCGGTGAATCGACCTTCATGGTAGAGATGACCGAGGCAGCAAACATCCTGAACAACGTTTCTCCGCGCTCGCTGGTGCTCTTTGATGAGCTGGGAAGAGGTACTTCTACCTACGATGGTATTTCCATTGCCTGGGCTATCGTGGAATATCTGCACGAACATAAGAAGGCGCAGGCACGTACGCTCTTTGCTACCCACTATCATGAGCTCAACGAGATGGAGAAGAACTTCCCTCGCATCAAGAACTTCAATGTGAGTGTGAGAGAGGTGGACGGAAAGGTAATCTTCCTGCGTAAACTGGAACCGGGAGGCAGTGAGCACTCTTTCGGTATCCATGTGGCAGAGATTGCCGGTATGCCTCGCAGCATCGTGAACCGTGCCAATGTGATTCTCAAACAGTTGGAGGATGACAATGCCGGGGTAGGTGGTGCCGGTAAACCGAACGTACAGCACATCGATGAACCTAAGGATGGTGTGCAGCTCAGTTTCTTCCAGCTCGATGATCCTGTACTGACGCAGATACGTGATGAAATACTCGGGCTGGATGTGAACAATCTCACTCCGGTAGAGGCATTGAACAAGCTCAATGACATCAAGAAGATTCTGCTGGGAAGATAAAAATATAAATCCCTCCCCGTGGCAGCAGATGCTGTTGCACGAGGAGGGATTTTTATAATCTGAAAATAAGTCGTCTAATATTATTTTGCCTCTACGTTCTTTTCTTTCGCTCTCTTTGTGCTGGAAGCGATGCTCCATACACCGGCGATGATGAGCGGAATGCTCAATATCTGTCCCATATCCATAGGCAGACCTGCCTCGAATGCTACCTGAATCTCCTTGGTATATTCGATGAAGAAACGGAAGGTGAAGATGAGAGTAAGGCAAAGACCGAAATAGAAACCGGTGCCTACGCTCTTAGGTCCTCTCTTCTTGTAGATGAAGAGGATGAGGAGGAAGAAGCAGAAGTATGCCAAAGCCTCGTAGAGCTGACCCGGATGGCGTGGATACTGGTCTTCGCGAACGAAGATAAATGCCCAAGGCACATCGGTTACCTTGCCGATAATCTCTGAATTCATCAGATTGCCCAAACGGATAAAGGTGGCTGTAATGCCTGAGCAGATACCCATATTATCGAGCACTACCCAGCCGCTCACCTTCATGTTGCGGCAATAGAGCCAGATGCCGACGAACATGCCGAATACGCCTCCGTGGCTCGCCAGTCCCTCATAACCCGTAAACTTCCAACTGCCGTCTGGCATGTGGTGAACAGGTATCAGCATCTCGATGAAGTGATCCCACTGGGTGAGGAAATATTCCGGCTGATAGAAGATGCAATGTCCCAAACGGCCACCTATCAGTACACCTAAGAAGATGTAGAGAAACAGTGGGGAGAACTTCTCATCTGAGAGCCCCTGCTGCTTGTAAAGCTTGCTCATGAGCAGATAGCCCAGCAGCAGACCAATCATCCAGCAGGTGGAGTAGTAGCGGATGGTCATAGGACCCAGATGAGCCAGAATTGGGTCTGGGTCCCATACGATATAGTTAAGCAGATTTGCTATCATAACCGTAGAAGAATAGGATTATACATTGAACCGGAAGTGCATGATGTCACCATCCTGTACGACGTACTCCTTGCCCTCGATGCCGAGCTTACCAGCCTCGCGTACTGCAGCCTCAGAGCCATACTTGATATAGTCATCATACTTGATGACCTCTGCACGGATGAATCCCTTCTCGAAGTCGGTATGGATGACGCCGGCACACTGAGGAGCCTTCCAGCCCTTGTGATAGGTCCATGCCTTGACCTCCATCTCACCAGCGGTGATGAATGTTTCGAGGTTCAGCAGGGCATATGCCTTCTTGATGAGTCGGTTTACGCCGCTCTCTTCCAGTCCGAGTTCTTCGAGGAACATTAGTTTGTCCTCGTAGGTTTCGAGCGATGCGATGTCTTCCTCTGTCTTGGCAGCGATGACCATGCACTCAGCACCTTCTTCCTTGGCGATTTCCTCTACCTTCTTGCTATACTCGTTGCCGGTCTTGGCAGAAGCCTCGTCAACATTGGCCACGTAGAGCACAGGCTTGGTAGTGAGGAGGAAGAGGTCGTGAGCCACCTTCTGCTCTTCCTTGCTTTCGAAAGTAACGCCACGAGCGTTCTTTCCCTGCTCCAGTTCGGCCTTGTAAGCCTCCAGAACGGTAACCATCGTCTTAGCATCCTTGTTGCCTGCTGCAGCAGTCTTCTTCTGCTTGGTGAGCTGAGATTCGATAGTTTCCAGGTCCTTGAGCTGCAACTCTGTATCGATGACGCTCTTATCCTCCAAAGGATCAACCTTAGCGCCACCCTCGCGCACGATGTTGTCATCGTCGAAGCAGCGGATTACGTGGATGATAGCATCGCACTCACGGATATTTCCCAAGAATTTATTACCAAGACCTTCGCCCTTGCTGGCACCCTTTACAAGACCTGCGATATCTACGATTTCGCAAGTAGCTGGGACGATGCGTCCTGGGTGAACAATCTCTGCCAACTTGTTGAGTCGCTCATCTGGTACGGTGATGACGCCCAAGTTTGGTTCGATAGTACAGAAAGGGAAGTTAGCTGCCTGTGCCTTCGCACTAGACAGACAGTTGAACAGTGTAGACTTACCCACGTTTGGGAGGCCTACAATACCACATTTTAATGCCATTTTATCTTTAAACGTTTAAATATTTGGTGCAAAGGTACACATTATAAATGAAAGATACGAAGAAATCGTGGAAAATTAACTAAAAATCATAGATGACGAGTGAAATCCTTACATCTTCTCTAGTTATAGAATTATGATAGATATTATTTCTTTTTGCTATTCTTTTTGGTCAATGTCTTTTCGTCAGATTTTAATCTGCGTTCTACTTTCTTGACATCTTCACCTGCTGGAAGATCTTCTGGCACAATGCCACGTTGGAGCATCATATTACGAACAGCCTTATTATTATCGACATGTTCTTGACAGATAGTTTGCTGACCATGCAAATCCTTTTGCTGAACGTTGACAGAAGTCATTTCTGCAGCAAAATCTTTAGCTTTAATATTTAGTGTTGGAAGGAAATCGGCGAGAGGTCGGCTGTTAGGAGCACCCAATTTACGTTTGAGAAGAGCCGTGTCGAGATTAAACAACGCCTTGTCACCTAGTGAGCGAATGATGGCAAAGCCTTTGCTGTCCACCCCTCTTTTATACAGCACACCAGAGAGACGCTTCTCTGTTTCTGCAAGTTTTGCACGTGCTTGTACACGTTCGTATTCCAGCAAACGCTTTTGCACCAATTCTGCTCGGCAAGTTTGTACGGCAAAGTAGTTTTGGGCAAAAGAGATTTGTGGCTTGCGTGGATCACCGTTTTAGGCAATGAGATAGCAAGCATAACGAGTCAGCATGTAGTCTTTGACTTCACGCTGAGCACCTTTAGCAAGAGGTATCATTTTCCCAACGCCGGGAAAATGATATTCTACCATTTCGCCAGCGTTGATACAAACGTCTTTAGCTCGCTCGATGACTCCTTCAAATCTTTCCCATTTGGAATAACCCAACACTTGTGCAAGTTCTCTTGCACTCCAACATTCTACGCCTTCGTATTCGTTGGCAATAGCTTCGAATTGCTCGAACAATTCTTTGATTTCTTCTTCCTTCATAATTGCTTATTTTTATGATATTTCGGCAAAGTTACGCTTTTTATTTGGTTGTAGCAAGGAAAAGGTTATTTATTTCCTTCTTTGCTCATCAATAAATACTTGTATCTCTCCTAAATCTCCAATTTCTTTTGGTAGAACAAACATATTTTAAAAGTTAGTCTGCTACAAGAATATTCTGTGTAACTCATATCGTTTAATTTTGAAAAGACTTCTTGGCTTCTTTCAAACTGTTATATAGCTCATCGTCAAACTCTCGGATGTCTTCGTCAGTCAATACTCCGTCATTGTATAGGTAACATACGGTGATGTAATATCTACCTCCTGACATCCCATCGTATCGGCGAGCGATATGCTTGTCGAATTAGTATACCTTATCATATAGTTTGAGGTATGCATCGTGAGCATCCTCTGCTGATGCGTTCTTGTTCATGAAATCTTTGGTGGATTGCATGAACTTGGCACACTCTCGCTGCAAGCCCAAATTAATGAGCTTGCGAGCTGTTTTCTTCTGAGACTTCGTTAATTCTATCATGTTCTAAACGCTTCTTTTCCTTTTTAGCTTTGTTTCTTTTTGACTTACATTCCTTGCAGATGTGCAGTCTGTGTCCTTTACCACTGAACGACTCGTTGGATTTATACTCTCCACACATCTTGCAATAATGTCCTTGATGCTTATGTTTCTTTTTACCCATGACTTATTTTGCAAACAACTTTCCTATGAGATTCAAGAGATTAGAGACAGTCTCTTTGCTCTCCACAGGTATCTTGATGGAGGTTTCGCCTGTCTGCTCGTTTTTCTCAACGATGGAATCAACCAGCTGGGCTGTGGCTTCTGGCGACTTTAAGGTTTCGGCTAAGCCTGAGAGGAAAGATATTCCTTGGGCTACCAAATCCTTTGGCTGACTTGAGCGATTAGAGACGGATTCTCCGTTCGAAGATGAGTTCGTTTGCTGCTGGATGGAAACCTCTTCTTTATTCTCGTTAGATTTATGTTTGTTGCGAGCCTTCTCTGTTTCTTCGTCCTCTTCCACCATACCGCTCACTGTTTCCATCATCTTGCTGAACTTATCATCTGTGATGAATACAGAATCTTCGCCGTCATCAAGAACGCCTTCAAACATGGAGGTCTTGAAACGCAACTTACCGAGCATTTCCTGCTCGATGGAATCAGGTGTTACGAGATTGATAACCTGGATATTGTTCTGCTGGCCAAGGCGATAGATGCGCCCGATACGCTGTTCGAGAACGGCAGGATTCCAAGGCAAGTCGATGTTGATGATGGTAGCGGCTGACTGCAGGTTCAAGCCTGTGCTTCCGGCATCAGTAGAGAGGAAAACCCTGCTCGATGGTTCGTTCATGAAATTATCTACCAGGTTTTTGCGCTTTTCGGATGGCACGCCACCATGCAGATATTCAAAGCCTATTTCTTTTTTCTCCAGTTCCTTGGCGATGAGGAGGGTCATGCGTTCCCATTGACTGAATACCACAACCTTTTCACCTTCCTCGCTGATAATGTCGCTGATGATGTTCACGCATTCATCCACCTTGGTGTCGTATCTCGTCTTTTGGTCGAGGATATAACTGCTGTCACATACCATGCGCATCTGTGAGAGGAAGAGCAGGAGACGCTTGCGGTCTTTATCGGATAGGAAATGCATCCTGCGCCATTTCAGAATCAGGAGACGTACCTGGTTCTGCCACTCCTGATGCATCTCCATCTGCTCGTTGGTCATCGGAATGAAAAGGTTCTTGTCTGAACGCTCAGGCATCTGGAGTTTCACATCCTTCTTGCGGCGACGGATGAGAATATCGCCCAGCTTCTTGCCTATGTCGTTTAAGTTCTTATAACCCAGAACTTTTCCTGTTTCATCAGTAATGATATGCTTGTCTTTGAAGAGGTAGTAAGGGGCAAGGCGGAAATTATCAACAAACTCCACGATAGAGTAGAGTTCATCGAGCTTGTTCTCCAATGGGGTACCGGATAGAATTACGGAGTAATCTGATTCTATCTTTCTTGCCGCACGGGAAATCTGCGTGTTCCAGTTCTTCAGGCGCTGCACCTCGTCCATGATGAGCATATCGGTTTGCAAACAGCCGAGTATCTTGATGTCATTGGCGGCACTATTATAGGAAATAATCTTGTAAGGTTCCGGGCGATTGTACGCTTCCTTTCTCTTGAGATGACTTCCCTCTATGACGAAGACTTCGGCATCAGTAAACTTCTTGATTTCACTTCGCCATTGATATTTGAGCGAGGTAGGGCAGAGGATGAGTACAGAGCCAATAAGACTTTCCTTGCGTAGCAGTTCGGCAGTACCTATAGCTTGGATTGTCTTTCCGAGACCCATCTCGTCGGCAATGATAGCCTTTCCTGCCTTTGCAGCAAAGCGGATGCCCTCTTTCTGGTAAGGATAGAGGTTTACTTTCAGAAGATTGTTGAGTTTCTCGTCATCGTATGTCTTCACAATCTTCATTCTTTTCGCTTTTTCGCGAATATCGATGATAAAGTCAATGGCATCTTTATAGCATCTGAATGTATCGCTGATTTGGCGAGCTTGTTTCAAGAAAGAGCCAATGCGGGCATAGGCTGATTTCTTCAAGACATGGTTCTTGTCAAAGTAATCTTTGGCTAACTGTTCGTATGCCTCCTTGTTGTCTGAGCCGATACGAATCTTTACGCATCGCTCATCCCGATAGGAAAGATAGACAGAAGTATAAGGTGGTAATTCCCGATGTACATGTACGCCCCTCTTTCCGCCAAACCATTTTTTGACGGCTTCGATATGTTTGCAAGTGCCGAGTCTCGAAGTCTTGAAATCCATGCAGGAACAATAATTCCATTCGCTGTTGGCTCCACGATACACCACCTTGTACTCGTTGTTCTTTTCAGGGTTGCGAACGATATACTCTCCAGGGCAAAGGACGTCATCAACACAACTGATATTGAAGTGCTCGATATCGGTCACCTGCTTGCGCAGTTTGATTTGCCATTCCTCTAAAGTCATGTTTTCTGGTTTCACGATATGCGAAACCTTGACTTTCTTCTTTTTCTTTGTAGCCTTCTTGGTGCTGTTACCGTCTTGGTTAGCTGCCTGCTTATTATTCTTTGCCATTGTTATGTTGCCTTATTTTAAACGTTTAAATATATTTAATGCAAAGATACACATTATGGATGAAAGATACAAAGAAATCGTGGAAAATTAACTAAAAATCATAGATGACGGAAGAATCAACGATGGTAAACCGACAGAAACGCTTGAGGAAGCGCAACGATATAGGTGAAGACGTTGGAATATACGGGAGAGGTACCTGAAAAATATTACATAAGTCCTTGGGATATATAGGATAAGTTGTTGGGAAAGATAGGATAAGTTGCTGGAAGAGATACCTTCTGCAATCGCACAACAGCTGTTGTGCGATTGCACATCACCTGTTGTGCGCATGCATAACAGCTGATGTGCGAGCGTAGTTCAGTTGTTGTGCGATGAATTTCTTAGAATTATGGTGATCATTTTGCTGACACCATCTTGACCAGCTGTCTGCTTATTGTTCTTTGCCATTGTTCTTTTGCTTTAAATATATTGGATACAAAGTTACACATTATAAATGAAAGATACGAAAAAATCGTGGGAAATTATCTAAAAAAAGGCATTCACGATGCTGGTGAATGCCTTTCTGATGATTACTATGATAAGTATTTGTTATTTCAAGACTACTTTTTTGCCGTTGATGATGTAAACTCCCTGTTTTGGAGCAGAAATGCGCTGTCCCTGAAGATTGAAGATTACTTTCTTGGTCTTGATGTCACTGGCAATCTGGCTAATGCCGTCGGTTACGCTTGGTACAGCTGTAGCTGATACCTCCTTGGTTGCCTGATTGAAGGTGAAAGTGAGTTCCCAGATGCCGTTCCCTTTATCGGTCAGGTCATTGCTGGTATCCGTTTCATTCCAATGAGAACCGAAGATTGTGCTAGAACCTGCTGCTGTTCAGACATCTTGTGCCTGCAGAGTTAGTGTTATGAAACAAAGCATGATAAAAGTAAAAATAGTTCTTCTCATAATTGTTGTGATTTAAATGTTTATAATTAAATGATGATTAAATGATATCGTATTATTGTTAAAAATGCGTGTATAATAGTTATTTGGTGCAAATATACGAATAATTTCAATAAGTTCCAAAATTTTTTGGAGAAAACTTTGATTTATAGATGAAAAATCAGGAGGATGTGTCTACGATATAGAGACACGTCCTCCTGAATTATAGTATTCCTTTAGATTTTACCTTTCCATAATCTTTTAGATTACCCCCTTCCACAACCCGTGAAGGTTGCAGTATTCTCGAGCCGTAACATCCTTGGCTTCTGCGTTGGTCAGGAAGATTGCTTCAGGCTTTTCGCCTGGCTTCAACTCGTGACGAAGTACATCGGTAGGGGTGAGCAATTCTATCCATTGGATGTAATGCTCTGGTAGCATCGGATGCTCCACACTTCCTACTGTTACGCGATAGCCGCCCTCGATAGGTTCTATCACAGGCACGTGCTTCTCTTTGGCGCCATCGCTGGTGTTTTCCTTCATCAGCTTCATCGGCTCGCCACAGCAACTGAGCACGGCTCCTGGGTTTACAACTTCTACAACATTGCCACAAATCTGGCAGCGGTAGATTTCTCTAACTTTTGTCATAATGGTTCCTCCTATTATTTTATGAATGTGTTGCCTGAATATCAGGTATTTCATTCAGATGATTCCTTTGTGAGGATTTCCTTCGGGTGATTCCTCCAAAAGAGCCTTATTCCTCTACAGGGCTGAAATCTTCCTTGCCTACTCCGCAAAGAGGGCAAACCCAATCATCTGGGATGTCTTCGAATGCTGTACCTGGAGCGATGCCGCCCTCTGGGTCACCTACTTCTGGATCATAAATCCAACCACACACGTCGCAAACATATTTCTTCATAATGTTCCTTTCTTTCTTAATTTGATTGATTACTGTATCTATTCACTTTTAATCAGACAGGTGCGTTTACATATCTTTCTGATTTACAATGCAAATATACACTTTATTTCTGTAAGAGCCAAATAAATTTGAAAATATTATAATTTTATTATCCTTTTTAAACTAAATAAACAAAGATTTCTAGATGTACTTGTGAATAAAGGAGTTATTTGTCTTTTTAGTGGTGTTTTGATAGAATGTTTGATTGTTTCATGTGAAACATCTCGAAAAAGAAAAGCTCGCAAGATGAACGTTTGGTATCTTGCGAGCTTCTTTGTATTTAAGTTGCCTTGCGGTTTTTGCGGCCGCTTTCTGGTTTTTCTAATGTGCTTCTAGCCAGTTGTTTCCCCATCCGGCATCAGCAACCAGAGGCACACTGAGCTGGTAGGCGTTCTGCATCTCTTCTACCACAATCTTCTCTACCTTTTCCTTCTCTTCCGGATATACGGAGAAATTGAGTTCGTCATGCACCTGGATAATCATCTTGCTCCTGATGCCTTCTGCTCTGAATCGGTTGAAGATGCGGATCATAGCCACTTTGATGATGTCTGCCTCAGAGCCCTGGATAGGGGCATTGATGGCATTGCGCTCGGCAAATCCTCTTACAGTACCATTCTTGCTGTTGATGTCTGGCAGGTAGCGACGGCGGTGGAAGAGGGTTTCGGCATAGCCTTTCTCTCTTGCCATTTCCTTTGCCTCCTCCATGTAAGCCTGAACACCAGGGAAGGTGCGGAAGTAGTCTTCTATGATCTGCTTTGCCTCTCGGTTTTCGATGTTCATGCGTTGGGCAAGACCGAAGGTCGTGATGCCGTAGATGATGCCGAAGTTGGCAGTTTTTGCCTTCTTGCGCTGTGCATCTGTTACTTCTTTGATGTCTTCGTGCCAAATCTTGGCAGCTGTAGCTGCATGAATATCAGAGCCTTCACGGAATGCTTCTACCATGTTTGGATCCTGGCTCAGGTGTGCCATGATGCGAAGTTCTATCTGTGAATAGTCGGCAGAGAAGAACAGGCAGCCTGGTTCTGGGATGAAGCATCTGCGTATCTCCTTGCCATCGTCATCGCGTACAGGAATATTCTGCAGGTTTGGATCACTTGAAGAAAGACGTCCAGTGGCTGTGATGGCTTGGTTGAAAGAGGCATGAATGTGACCGGTGCGAGAGTTGATAAGCTTTGGAAGGGCATCTATATAGGTTCCCAAAAGTTTCTTTAAACCTCTGTAGTTCAGTATTTCATCGATGATTGGACTCTTGCTGCGCAGCTGCTGAAGGACTTCTTCGCTTGTTACGTACTGGCCCGTCTTCGTCTTCTTAGGCTTCTCCACAATCTTCATCTTTCCGAAGAGTATTTCTCCAACCTGGCGTGGGGAAGCGATATTGAACGATTCGCCTGCCAACTCATAGATATGATGTTCTATCTCATTGAGGCGGTTGGTGAGTTTCTCGGATGTTTCCTTCAGGGTATCGGTGTCGATGCATACTCCCGTCATCTCCATGTGGGCTAAAACAGGTACAAGCGGCATTTCTACATTCCAGAACAGATCTTCACAATCTATCTCTTTGAGTTTTGGTTCGAGCACATTTTTCAATCTCAAGGTGATGTCGGCATCTTCGGCAGCATATTCGTAAATGTCTGATGGGGCGAGATCGCGCATCGACTTCTGGTTCTTTCCCTTCGGACCAATCAGTTCTTCGATGTGGATGGTCTGATAATTGAGGAATACTTCTGCCAAGTAATCCATGTTGTGGTAAAGTTCTGGCTGGATGAGATAGTGGGCGAGCATCGTATCGAACATCTTGCCCTGAATCTCTATGCCGTAGTTCATCAACACCTCGTAATCGTATTTGATGTTCTGCCCCACTTTCAAGATTTCCGGGTTCTCGTAGAGAGGTTTGAAGATGTTTACGATTTTTAAGGCTTCTTCACGATTTGCTGGAATTGCTACGTAGAAAGCCTCTTTTTCCTTCACGGCAAAGCTCAAACCCACCAATTCTGCATCAATGGCAGCGGTAGATGTGGTCTCTGTGTCTAGACTGAGAATATTGAATGTCAATAAATAGTCACAAAGTTTCTTTGCATCTACTTCTGTATCAATGAGTTTATATGAATGAGAGGTCGTTTTAAGGGTCTCAAAACTCGCGTTTTTTGGCTCTCCCTTACTATCTGCCAGCTGTACGCCAAATAAATCGAGCTCTCCTGTAGGTTTTGTTTGCACTTTTTTAGGTTTGTTAAGAACTCGATTAGCAAACGACTTAAACTCTAACTCGGTGAAGATTTCATCCAATTTTGTATTGTCTGGCTCTACCCGTTTCAAATCTTCCATCTTGATCTCTACCGGAACATCGGTTCGTATGGTTGCCAGGAACTTTGACATCCTGATATCTTCTACTGCACCCTCCACTTTTTCGCGGAGCTTGCCTTTCACTTGAGAAGAGTTCTCGATAAGACCTTCTACACTACCGAACTCGTTGATAAGTTTGATGGCTGTCTTTTCTCCCACGCCCGGACAGCCAGGGAAGTTATCAGCTGAGTCGCCCATCAGAGCAAGGAGGTCGATAACCTGGAGTGGGGAAGTGATGCTGTATTTCTCTTCAATTTCCTGTACGCCCAACTTTTCGTATCCACCGCCATGACGAGGACGGAACATGAAAACATTGTTACGAACCAGTTGTGCGTAATCCTTATCGGGTGTGAGCATGTAGGTTTCCATCCCCTTTTCACTTGCCTTCAAGGCAACTGTTCCAATGATATCATCCGCCTCGAAACCATCTACCTGAAGGATAGGGATATGATATGCCTCCAGGATATTTTTGATGATAGGCACAGAGAGTTTGATGTCTTCCGGTGTCTCTTCTCGTTGAGCTTTATATGCAGGGAAAGCCTCATGACGGAAAGTCTTGCCATGGTCGAAAGCCACCGCAATATGGGTAGGTTTCTCCTTGGTAAGTATCTCGTTGAGGGTATTGCAGAACCCCATTACACACGAAGTATTGAGTCCCTTCGAATTGATTCGAGGGGCTTTCATAAAGGCGTAATACGACCTATAAATGAGCGCATACGCGTCTAAAAGGAACAATTTATCCATAATATTCATTTTTGTGGTGTAAAATTACTAAAAAAATGCGATATTTCAAGAAGAATTGATTAATTTTGTAACAAATTTCAGAAATTAAGTAGATTTACTCACATATAATGGACTATTTATCACTTATCAAGCTGCCTATAGAGGCAGAATTAGCAGATTTTATAGATTTGTTCAACAAGTCTCTTATGCATAGCGATGGCCTCCTTTCCCAGGTGCTCGACCACATCCGTCAGCGCGCTGGAAAACGTATGCGCCCTATACTCATCTTGTTGATGGCACGTAATTTTGGAAAGGTTTCCAGTGTTACCCAGCATTCTGCGGTAGGTCTGGAGCTTCTTCATACCGCTTCGCTGGTACATGATGATGTGGTTGATGAGAGTGAGGAGCGCCGCGGACAGGCTAGCGTGAATGCTACTTATAATAATAAGGTGGCTGTGCTTGTGGGCGATTTCATTCTTTCCACCGCCTTGCTTCATGTATCTTATTCGCATTCAGAGGAAATCGTGCGTTATCTTGCTGAGTTGGGACGTATCCTGTCTAATGGTGAGATTCTTCAGCTCAACAGTATCAGTAATGAAGAGATATCGGAAGATATTTATTATCAGGTGATTAAGCAGAAAACGGCAGCTCTCTTTGAGGCTTGCGCCGGTATCGGAGCGATATCTGCCAATGCTTCAGAACTGCAGATTGAAGAGGCGAAGCGTTTCGGGCAGAACTTGGGCATCATCTTCCAGATCCGTGATGATATCTTTGATTATTATGATTCCAAGGAGATAGGTAAACCTACTGGTAATGATATGGTTGAAGGAAAACTAACTTTGCCTGTAATATATGCTTTGAAGTCTACCGGTGATGAGGAGATGATGAAGCTTGCCAGAAAGGTAAAGGCTCATACTGTGACGGCTGATGAAATAGCTCAGTTAGTGGCATTTACAAAGGAAAACGGAGGTATAGAATATGCGGATAAGCGCATGTGGGATTTCCATGCCGAAGCCATGAATTTCCTCGATACTTATGTGGAGGATAAGGATATTTACAATGCCTTGAAGGCTTACTTGGATTTTGTGATTGAAAGAAAAGCTTAATATAAAAAGGGTTGGTTCTCAGAGAGAATCAACCCTTTGTTTTTTGTATTCTACTGATAATCAGTTACTTTTCTTTTAAGCAATACTCTAGAATTCTCTTTAGAAGTATCTTAAATAGTACTTTAAAACTATCCTTCTAAGTATGTTTAATGGTACTTTGAAATTATCTTTAGAAGTACTTGATTTCCTTGCCCAGAATTTCGCTCAAGAGGAGGTTAGCCAGGCGTGATGTGCCGAGGCGCAACCACTGGTTGGTCAGCCATTTCTCTCCCAAAACTTCCTTCACGATGGTGTAGTAAACTACGGCATCATGAACGGTATTGATACCACCTGCAGGCTTGAAACCAATCTGAATACCAGTCTTTTCGTAATATGCCTTGATAGCCTGGCACATAACGTATGCTGCCTCAGGGGTAGCTGAGACCTTCTCCTTGCCTGTTGAGGTTTTGATATAGTCAGAACCTGAGTATATTGCGAGGATAGAAGCCTTCATGATGTTGCTGCAATTCTTCAGATCGCCTGTCTCCAGAATGCACTTCATCTTATGCTCTCCGCATGTCTCCTTGAGTTCCTGAATATCATCGCAGAGACCCTCGTAATCTTCGCTGAAGAACTTGCCAACAGGCATTACGATATCCACCTCTGTAGCACCATCCTTGATAGCCATAGCGGTTTCTGCAATCTTTACCTCGATAAAGGTCTGAGAGGATGGAAAATTGCCACTTACTACAGCGATTTCTACGCCGTCAACCTCCAGACTCTGGCTGATAAGGCCGGCAAAGTTAGGGTAGGTACATACGGTTGCTACGTGAGGAAGCTGAGGATAATCCTTGGCAAACTGGTTCACCTTTTCAATCATCTTCAGGATGCTTTCTTCTGTATCTTCTGTATGGAGAGAAGTCAACTCGATGCTACCGAAGAGGAACTTCTTGACCTCCATGGTCTCATTCTCTGCTACCTTTTCATCGAGAATCTTCTTTACTGCAGCAGCTACTTCCTCATCGTTGAGGTTGCAGTTGTACTGCTTCAAAACTGATAAATACTTGTCGTCTGACTCTTTATACTGTCCCTGCTGTGCAAGAACCTGTTCTTTAATACTGCTCATACTTAATGTTATTTATATAATTATTAAAGTTAAGTTTTTATATGAATAGCAATTTTAATTCTTGTTGTCTTATTCTTTATCTTTCTGATGCTCAGATAGTTTTGGGTTGTTTTTATGTCTTTCAGAATCCCTTTTGGTCTTCTTGTCAAAACTCTTCTGGAGTTCTCCTGTCAAGTCAACCCCTGTCTGATTTGCCAGGCAGATAAGCACCCAAAGAACATCGGCCATTTCTTCGCCTAAGTTAGGTTTCTCGCCTTTCTTAAAACTCTGTTCGCCGTATGTTCGGGCAATGACACGTGCCAGTTCGCCCACTTCTTCTGTGAGGCAAGCCATATTGGTCAGTTCGCTGAAATAGCGTACGCCATATTCTTTAATCCACTGATCTACAGCTTCTTGTGCTTCTTTTATTGTCATCTTCCTAATTCTTTTATGGGGAAAGATGCCTTTCTTTCAGGGTAGGGCATTATTCCTTGTTGTGAGTATCCATCATGATGGTTACCGGTCCATCGTTCAGTAAATCTACCTTCATATCGGCACCAAATTCGCCTGTTCCTACTGGCTTTCCGAGTGCATCGGATAGCTTTTTGCAGAACTCCTCATAGAGTGGAATGCTGATTTCGTGCTTGGCTGCTCTGAGCCAGCTTGGGCGGTTTCCTTTCTTGTAGCTGGCGAATAGGGTGAACTGGCTGATGACCAGAATCTCACCATTTATATCCATGATAGAGCGGTTCATAACATGGTTTTCGTCGTCGAAAACACGGAGTCCGATTACCTTTCTGACCAGCCAGTCTACATCTTCTGAAGTGTCGCTTTCCTCTATTCCCAGAAGGATCAGATAGCCTTGTCTGATGGCAGATTTAACCTCTCCTTCGATGGTTACTGAGGCGTGAGAGACACGCTGTATTACGATTCTCATATTACTACTTTTGAACTTTGAATGTTGAACATAGAACTTTATGAATAGCATTTGTGGAATGCTTGCTTCGGTTCTGTTCTTCTTCTTATTATTAATATATATATAGTATAGTTTGAACTGCAAATATACAACTTTTATTTCATATTCTCGCCTTTTTCTTCGAAATATTTTGAAAGAATTTCTGCCTTATGAGGGCCTAATACTTCTGAAAGTTGTTCAAAGGATGCTTCTTTCATCTTTTTCACGCTCTTAAACTTGCTCAGAAGGGCTTCTTTAGCCTTTGGACCGATGCCTTTGATATCGTCTAATTCTGAGTGAAGAGCATGTTTGCTGCGCTTGTCGCGATGGAAGGTGATGGCGTATCTGTGCACCTCATCCTGTATCTGTGTCAGCACCTTGAACAGTTCACTTTCGGGTGGTAGGGCGATGGTTTGAGGAGGGAATCCGAAGAGAAGTTCGTTGGTGCGGTGACGGTCGTCTTTGGCCAGTCCTGCGATAGGAATATCCAGGTGTAATTCGTCAACAATAACCTCTCTTACTACGTCCATCTGACCCTTTCCGCCATCGGTAATAATGAGGTCAGGAAGTGCAGTTTCTTCCTCTATCATGCGACTGTACCGGCGTCTTACCACCTCTTGCATGGATGCGTAATCATCAGGTCCTTCCACCGTTTTGATGTTGTATTTACGGTAGTCTTTTCTGGATGGTTTCATACCTTTATATACGATGCAACCTGCCACGGCATCAGTACCGGATATGTTGGAATTATCAAAACATTCTATCTGATACGGCAGCTTTGGAAGCTTCAGTTTTGCTTGTAATTCCTTCATCAATCGGGTCTGTTTCTGCTCCGGATTGAGCTTTTCTGCCTGCTTCAGACGGTCGAATTTATACTGCTTGCAGTTCATTTCCGACAGCTCCAGAAGGTGCTTTTTGTCTCCTCTTTGGGGTACGAAGAAGGTTGCATCTTTCAGCTTCCATTCCATTTCGAAGGGCACGATTATCTCCTTCGATGTGGAGTGGAAACGCTCTCTGATTTCCGGAATGGCTGTAATCAGAAGTTCCTCATCGCTCTCCTCCAGTTTACGTTTATATTCGTAGGTGAAGCTCTGGTTGATGGTGCCATTTTTTACGTGAATATAGTTGATGAAGGCGTTTTTGTTGGCATCATCATTTACGATGGTGAAGACATCTACATCTGTAATGGTATGGCTTACTACCTCGCTTTTTGCCTCAAATTCATCCAGTAATTGGTACTTTTTCTTATATTCTTCAGCTATTTCAAAGCGAAGAAGTTCGGCATTTTTCATCATCAAATCGTAGAGATATTTGCTTACTTCCCGCGTGTTTCCCTTCAGAATTTCACGTGCCTGGCGCATGTTTTCCTGATATTCCTCATAGCTCTGCTTGTTGATGCAGGGTGCTCCGCAGTTGTGGATATGATACTCCAGACACGGCTTGTATCTGCCTTCTGCAACTCCTTCTCTGGTGATAGGCATTCTGCAGGTGCGGGGCTTATAAAGCTTCTTGATGACCTCTAAAACGGCATACATGCTGCCGATATGAGGGTAAGGACCGAAGAAGGTTCCCACTTTTTTATTGATATGACGAGTCTTGAAAATGCGTGGAAAATACTCGTTTGTTACGCATATAGAGGGGTATGTCTTGCCGTCTTTCAGCAGGACATTGTATCTTGGATTATACTTTTTGATCAGGCTGTTTTCGAGCAAAAGTGCGTCTTCTTCTGTGTTTACGACCGTATAAGATATGTCGTGAATCTTAGAAACAAGCACCTTTGTCTTGTATCTGTCTACCTCTTTATGGAAGTAGGAAGATACTCTTCTCTTCAGATTTTTCGCCTTTCCCACATATATAATCGTATGATTTTCGTCGTAATATTGGTAGCTTCCTGGCTTTTCCGGCATACTTAAAACGATGTTTTTAAGCCTTGCCAAGCGCTCCTCATTCTCTTGTTTCGTCATATTTTACTTGTTTTTAAAGGGAAAACGAGCGCTACTGTTTCACGTGAAACGGCAACGCTCTAGTGTCTTTTACTGCTTCCTTGCTGCTTCCTTGCTGCATTCTCGCAGTATTTCTTGCAGTCTTTTTGCAGCTTATAACTGTAATAAAGTAGTTACTTCAACGTCTGGATCAAAGGAGTTTCTGCCTTCGAAATTCTCGTTTACGAGTTCAATGATGAAGTTGGCATATACCTTTTTCGGATGGAATTTCTTTACCAGATCGCATGCTGCTTTCATGGTTCCGCCAGTAGCGAGGAGGTCATCGTGGAGGAGTACGATGTCGTTCTCGTTGATGGCATCTTCGTGGATTTCGATGGTGTCGATACCATATTCCTTAGCATAACTTTCCTGTACGGTTTTGCATGGAAGTTTGCCTGGTTTTCGGCATAAAACTACACCGGCTCCGAGACGTATTGCGAGGGCTGAAGACATTACGAAACCGCGTGATTCGATGCCTACAATCTTGGTGATTCCTTTGTCTTTGTAGAGTTCATACATCTCATCGCTGATCTCTTTTAAAGATGCAGGATTCTTGAAAAGGGTTGAAACGTCGCGGAAGTTCACACCCTTGATTGGCCAATCTGGAATGCAACGCAGATTGTCTAATAATAGCTGATTGTTCATTACTTTTTATGCTTTAAATTGATACTTATTTTGTTCTTTTTTCTTGTTCCTTTTTATGGGCTTTTTGCCCGTTTATTTTTGCCTTTTACTCGATTTTATCCGCTTTTGTTTCACGAATTGCTGAAGTTTTACTTTAACCGCAAAACACTTGATGCAACCTTTCTTAAGCGGTTGAGCATCAAATGTTTTGTTGATAGTCTGTTTCACGTGAAACATTAAAGATTCCCTTGCGTTTCGCTGTGAAACGGCTTATCTTCCGAGTAATACAAGCATCACGTTGATATCGCTTGGTGATACGCCCGGAATTCGGCTTGCCTGTGCCAAAGTTTCCGGGTCGATTCGCTCGAGTTTCTGGCGTCCTTCCGTGGAGATTTCGTGGAGCTCGGAATAGTTGAAACGGCCCTTGATTTTAATGTCCTCCAAACGGTGCATCTTGTCGGCAATGAGACGCTCTCGTTCGATGTAACCTTTGTACTTCATCTTGATTTCTGCAGCTTCCGCTATCTCTTCCTTTCGGTTAGCTGGTGTTTCCAGTGCAGCCTTCAGGTCCGGAATAATCTCCGAAAGATTCGTGAGATTCAGATGCGGACGAGCGATGAGGTCGATGAGCTTGCAGCCGGCGCGAAGTGGAGTAGTGCCGAGCGCCTCCAATTTTGGATTTATCTCATCCTTCTTGATAGGATAGTTGGCGCAGAATTCGATGATTCTTCCGATGGCTTCTTTTTTCTCTATCCACCAGTCGTAACGGTCGCGCTTGGCAATTCCGAGTTCGTATGCTTTTTCGGTGAGTCGGGCATCGGCATCGTCCTGGCGGAGCAGAATGCGGTATTCGGCTCTGGAGGTAAACATACGGTATGGTTCGTCAACTCCCTTTGTGGTGAGATCATCGATGAGTACCCCGATATAACTCTCATCGCGGTTCATCTCGAATGTTTTGTCGCCAACACAATGCAAGGCTGCGTTGATTCCGGCCACGGTTCCCTGTCCTCCTGCTTCCTCATAACCGGTGGTTCCGTTCACCTGTCCGGCAAAGAAGAGACCTTTGATGATTTTCGACTCCAGTGAGTGTTTGAGTTGGGTAGGGTCGAAGTAATCGTATTCGATGGCGTATCCCGGTCTGTAAATCTTGGCATCTCTCAAAGCAGGAATCTCGTGAAGTGCATTCAGCTGGATATCCATCGGCATGCTCGAAGAAAAACCGTTCAGATACATCTCGTTCGTATCTTCGCCTTCCGGTTCCAGGAAGAGCGGATGCTGATCTTTGTCGGGGAAGGTGACGAGCTTTGTTTCTATACTCGGACAGTAACGTGGACCGGTACTCTGAATCTGACCATTATATAAAGGTGAGTCAGCGAGACCGCTTTTTAAAGTTTCGTGTACCTTCTTGTTGGTGTAGCAAGTCCAGCAAGGCAATTGTTTCAGAACCCGATGTTCTCCCATGTAAGAGAACTGGTGGAAATCGCTGTCGCCCGGCTGTTCTTCCATATCTTCGAAATGAACACTTCTCTTGTCAATTCTGACCGGAGTCCCGGTTTTCATTCTGGCTGTGGTGATACCCCATCGGGTGATGCTCTCCGTAAAGTAGTGTACGGCAGGTTCGGCGCATCTTCCGCCTTCAACCATCTTTCTTCCTACATGCATCAGTCCGTTGAGGAATGTTCCTGCGGTGATGATGATGCTCTTGGCATAGAATTCGGCACCCCAGATGGTTTTTACGCCGATGGCTTCTCCGTTAGCTACGAGCAGTTCGTCAGCCTGGTCTTGCCAGATGTCGAGGTTGTCAGTATGGTCGAGGGTGGTTCTCCATTCCCAGATAAACTTTCCTCTGTCGCATTGGGCACGGGGGCTCCATACGGCAGGCCCCTTGCCGATGTTGAGCATTCGGAACTGGATGGCGGTTTTATCCGTTACGATACCCATCTGTCCGCCCAATGCATCGATTTCGCGCACAATCTGTCCCTTGGCAATACCTCCGATGGCGGGGTTGCAACTCATCTGTCCAATCTTGTTCATATCCATCGTTATCAAACAGGTTTTGGCACCCATGTTTGCAGAGGCTGCAGCAGCCTCGCATCCGGCATGTCCTCCACCGATAACGAGCACGTCATAATTGAATTTCATACTTCGTTTAATCTATATTTTTTCTAATTTTCGGCAAAAGTAAGAAATAAAATCGAAATTTTAGCAAAAATACTTTGATAAATCATTAAAATATAGTAATTTTGCAGCAGACTTGCGAAAATATACCTAGAAATGAGGATTGCAGAATGCCAAAAAATAGGTATTGCAGGGACGAAAAGTGTGGAATATAAATTAGTTTCAAACAGTTAAATAATTAAATTTCAATCATTTATGTGGTTAATCAATTCATCTATTGGTAGAAAAGTAGTGATGTCAGTAACTGGTATCGCTCTTATTCTATTCTTGACATTCCACGGTTGCATGAATGTTGTTGCGCTTTTCTCTGGAGAAGCTTACAACACAATCTGCGAATTGTTGGGTGCTAACTGGTACGCCGTAGTTGCAACTTTGGGTTTGGCAGCTTTGGCAGTTTGTCACATCGTTTACGCTTTCATCCTGACAGCACAGAACCGTCGTGCTCGCGGTAACCAGCGTTACGAGGTAACAGCAAAGCCAGAGAAGGTAGAGTGGGCTAGCCAGAACATGTTGGTGCTCGGTATCATCATCGTTCTCGGTTTGTTGCTTCACCTCTTCAATTTCTGGTACAACATGATGTTTGCTGAATTCTTGGGTACAAGCTTCGGCCACAGCCCATCAGATGGCTTCGCATTCATTCAGGACACCTTCGCTAACCCAGTATTCGTAGTTCTCTACCTTATCTGGTTGGTAGCTCTTTGGTTCCACCTCACTCACGGTTTCTGGAGTGCTATTCAGACTCTCGGTTGGAGCGGTAAGACTTGGTTCTGCCGTTGGAAGATGATCGGTATGATTTACTCTACCATCCTGCTTCTCCTCTTCATCGTAGTTGTATTGGCATTCGCTTTCGGTTGCGCTCCATCTTTGTGCTGCGCATAATTCGTGTAATCATTTAAGTATTAAAAAAGATTATGGCAAAAACATTAAATTCTAGAATACCTGAAGGACCAGTTGCTGAGAAGTGGACCAACTATAAGGCTCACCAGCGTTTGGTTAACCCAAAGAATAAGTTAAAGCTCGACGTTATCGTTGTAGGTACAGGTTTGGCAGGTGCTTCTGCTGCTGCTTCTCTCGGCGAGATGGGCTTCAATATCTTGAACTTCTGCATCCAGGACTCTCCACGTCGTGCTCACTCTATCGCAGCACAGGGTGGTATCAATGCAGCTAAGAATTATCAGAATGATGGTGACTCTGTTTACCGTCTGTTCTACGATACTGTAAAGGGTGGTGACTACCGTGCTCGTGAGGCTAACGTTTACCGTTTGGCTGAGGTGAGCAACGATATCATCGACCAGTGCGTAGCTCAGGGCGTTCCTTTCGCTCGTGAGTACGGTGGTATGCTGGCTAACCGTTCTTTCGGTGGTGCTCAGGTTTCTCGTACATTCTATGCTAAGGGTCAGACAGGTCAGCAGCTTCTCCTCGGTGCTTACTCTTCTTTGAGCCGCATGGTTGAGGCAGGTAAGGTTAAGCTCTTCACCCGTTACGAGATGGAGGATATTGTGATCGTTGACGGTCACGCTCGTGGTATCATCGCCAAGAATTTGATCACAGGTAAGTTGGAGCGTTTCTCTGCCAACGCCGTAGTTATCGCTACCGGTGGTTATGGTAACGCTTACTTCCTTTCTACAAACGCTATGGGTTGTAACTGTACAGCAGCTATCCAGTGCTACCGCAAGGGTGCTGACTTCGCTAACCCATCTTACGTTCAGATTCACCCTACATGTATCCCTGTTCACGGTACAAACCAGAGTAAGTTGACTTTGATGTCAGAGTCACTCCGTAACGATGGTCGTATCTGGGTTCCTAAGAAGATTGAGGATGCTAAGGCATTGCAGGCTGGTACAAAGAAGGGTTCTGATATTCCTGAGGAAGACCGCGACTACTACTTGGAGCGCCGTTACCCAGCATTCGGTAACCTGGTTCCTCGTGACGTGGCTTCTCGTGCAGCTAAGGAGCGTTGCGACAAGGGCTTCGGTGTCAACAACACAGGTCTTGCCGTATTCCTCGACTTCTCTGAGTCTATCAACCGTCTCGGTATCGACGTTATCCTTCAGCGTTATGGCAACCTCTTCGATATGTATGAGGAGATTACTGACGTTAACCCAGGTGAGTTGGCTAACGAGATTAACGGCGTGAAGTACTACAATCCAATGATGATCTTCCCTGCTATCCACTATACAATGGGTGGTATCTGGGTTGACTACGAGTTGATGACCACTATCCCAGGTCTCTTCGCTATTGGTGAGTGTAACTTCTCTGACCACGGTGCTAACCGTCTTGGTGCATCTGCTTTGATGCAGGGTTTGGCTGACGGTTACTTCGTATTGCCATACACTATCCAGAACTATTTGGCCGACCAGGCATTGTGGCCAAAGCTCTCTACCGATCTCCCAGAGTTCGCAGAGGCAGAGGCAGGTGTTCAGAAGGAAATCGACCGCCTGATGGGTATCCAGGGCAAGCGCTCTGTAGATTCTATCCACAAGGAGTTGGGTCACATCCTTTGGGAGCACGTAGGTATGGGTCGTACCAAGGAAGGTCTTGAGGAAGGCTTGAAGAAGATGAAGGCTCTGCGCGAGGAATTCAACAAGAACCTCTTCATCCCTGGCAAGAAGGAAGGCTTGAACGTAGAGTTGGATAAGGCTATCCACTTGCGTGACTTCATCTTGATGGGCGAGTTGATCGCTTACGATGCATTGCACCGCAACGAGAGCTGTGGTGGTCACTTCCGTGAGGAGTACCAGACAGAGGAAGGCGAGGCTAAGCGTGATGATGAGCACTTCTTCTACGTAGGTTGCTGGGAGTATCAGGGCAATGATACAACTGCTCCAGTGCTCAACAAGGAACCTCTCGAGTATGAGGCAATTAAGGTACAGACAAGAAATTACAAGAATTAAAAAGCGAACAAGACAATGGCAAGAAATATAAGTTTCACAGTTAAGTATTGGAAGCAGGACGGTCCTACAGCACAGGGTCATTTCGATACACATGAGATGAAGAACATCCCAGATGATACTTCATTCCTCGAGATGCTCGACATCTTGAACGAGGAGCTCATCGAGTCAGGTCAGGAGCCTTTCGTCTTCGACCACGACTGCCGCGAGGGTATCTGCGGTATGTGCTCTCTCTATATTAATGGTACACCTCACGGTAAGACTGAGCGTGGTGCTACAACATGTCAGCTCTACATGCGTCGTTTCAACGATGGCGATGTTATCACCGTTGAGCCTTGGCGTTCTGCTGGTTTCCCTATCATCAAGGACTGTATGGTAGACCGTTCAGCATTCGACAAGATCATCCAGGCAGGTGGTTACACCAGCATTCGTACAGGTCAGGCTCAGGATGCCAACGCTATCCTGATTCCTAAGGAGAATGCAGACGAGGCAATGGATTGCGCTACATGTATCGGTTGCGGTGCTTGTGTTGCTGCATGTAAGAATGGTTCTGCTATGCTCTTCGTCAGCTCAAAGGTTAGCCAGCTGGCACTTCTCCCACAGGGTCGTGTAGAGGCTGCTGCCCGTGCTAAGAAGATGATTGCACGCATGGATGAGCTCGGATTCGGTAACTGTACAAACACTCGTGCTTGCGAGGCTGTTTGTCCTAAGAACGAGTCTATCGCTAACATCGCCCGCTTGAACCGTGAGTTCTTAAAGGCTAAGTTGGCTGACTAATCCATCGTTTCTTTTGAGACACCGGAATTTTCTCTCTGCATCTTTACGGATGCGAGAGAATTTTCCCAACAACTCTTCACTCTTCACCTTTTGGGTGTAAGTGGTTGATGGATAGAAAGTTGGGCGGGTGAAGAGTGGTTTTTTACTCTTCACCCGCCCTTCACCTTTTTAGGCTGTTGACAGCTAAGCGGCTCTGCGTTTATACCTTTCCCAAAATCGTAAAAGGTGAAGAGTGGTGAAGAGTAGGTGAAGAGTGCTGGAAATCTCTTTACCTATATAATGCGTTGTGTTTCAGCTCTTTATGTTGGGAAGGTGAAGAGCGAAGAGCTGATTGCGATATTCCTGCCAACCGTGCTTCTCTTGAAATAAGAGAAAGGATGTTTGGCAAACTGTTATACAGGAACAGCCGACTAGCCTCTGTTGCGCTAGTCGGCTGTTTGCCTTTTGCCAGTATGCTGTTTTTCTTCTGCCAGCCTTCTGTTTTTCCTAGTCAGTTGTTCTGTCTCCGATAGTTATGTATTTATTTATACCTGCTGTTAGAATCATATAGCCAGGAAAAAGGGTAGATTATAGCCGAGAGCATCCTGTTTTCGGTGCATCCCAATATAAAATATCAGATATTCTGAGAAATATTTTGTAATCTCATCAGAATATCGTAATTTTGCGGTTATTAAGAATAAGTAATGTAATGACGAATCACTCAACAGAAATAATGAACCAAGCAACGCTTGATTTTATCCGCCAGCATCAGGACGATGATGTTCGCCAGTTGGCTTTCCTCGGCAGCAAGTATCCCGAGGTAGATATGCCTTTCGCTCTCGACCAGATTCGCGGGCGAAAGATGGCTCGTGTGAAACTGCCCCGTTGGGCAAGCATTGATGGCATCATCTATCCCCCTCATATTTCGATGGAGCAATGTTCGTCAGAGCAAACGGCACTTTATAAGGCTGAACTCGCTGCCCGACTGCTCGGTTTGTCTCCTTCATCATCCGAAAACGGAGAAGAAAAGGAGAAGGAGAGCGAAAACGCCTCAAATCTTCATCTTTCTGAAATTTGCGAATTTGCCGGCAAAGGGGCAGTTGATTCAGAATTCGCCAAAAATGAAGCTACTTGCAAAAAGCAACAGATATTAACAGAATCAGAAGAGAATGTTAATGAAATAAAAGAAGAACCTTATGAAGGAGATTTTTCTGAAGAAATCGGGTTTGTTGACCTGACCGGCGGTTTCGGAGTAGACTTCTCTTACATCGCTTCCCGATTGGGCGTGAAGTCGATGTATGTGGAGCGTCAGGCTCATCTCTGTGAAGCAGCAAAGGAAAACTTTGGGCGGTTGGGTTTTAAGAATGCCATCGTGAAGAATGGAGACGGAATAGAGGTTCTGCATTCTTTTGCTTCAAAGAAAGAGGCTGCTGCATCAGATTCTTTAGGCATAACTGAAGATCAGTCTCAGTCATTACTTAAGACCAACCTTGGTCTTAAGCTGATCTTCATCGATCCTGCTCGTAGAGACGATGCGGGCAACAAGGTAGTATCCTTGAAAGATTGTACGCCCGATGTAACCCTTTTGCAGGAAGAAATGCTTTCGAAGGCAGATTACGTCATCATCAAACTCTCTCCGATGCTTGACTGGCACCGTGCGGTAAGCGAATTAAACTGCGTACAAGAGGTTCATATCATCTCCGTGAACAATGAGTGCAAGGAACTCCTTTTAGTGCTCTCAGCTCGAAATATGGGCGGAAATCTCCGCATTTATTGCATCAATGATGCGCAATCCTTCGTCTGCGATGAGTTGGATATGGAGTCTTCTTCGGTGAAGATAGCCCCATCCACCCTTGAAGAGATGCTGTATCTTTACGAGCCGAATGCCTCGTTGATGAAAGCCGGCTGTTTCAGCGTCTTATCTGAGCGATATGGAGCCAGAATGCTTTCCAAGAACAGTCATCTTTTCGTGAGCCGTGAGCCTATCGCTGTCTTCCCCGGCAGAAGTTTCCGCATCATCGTCGTATCCTCCTTTAATAAAAAGGAGTTGAAGCGTCATCTGTCAGGAATCACCAAGGCAAACATCGCTACCCGCAACTTCCCCCTTTCCGTAGCAGAATTACGCAAGCGATTGAAGCTGAAGGATGGTGGCGAAACCTATATCTTCGCCACCACATTGAGCGACGAAAGTCATGTGCTGATGATAACGGAGAAAGCTTAGAAAACCTCGAAAATGTGTAAAATGTAAAGGTCTGAAAAGAAAAATATATCAGCAACAGCTTGATAGAGAAAAAAATAGGTGAGGTGTGCTGCCACAGTGGCGTTTTATCTCTTTAATGAAAAAGTTCCAAGTGGGAGAAATGCCACTTGGAACTTGACGTATTATTTTCTTTTTTCCTTGAAGAACTTCTCGAAGAAGTCCATTTGCTTTTGATTTTGAACAGGACCCAAATGCAGTCCTTCCTTCATAATCATCACCGTTGGTTTACCTTCCTGATAGGTAGTCCAGAAAGGAAGGCTATTTCCATTTGGATTGCCAGTCTTGGTAAAGTTGATCCAGTAGCGTGACATGATTTGTTCCATGTGCTGCTCCGTCTCGGTCATCTTTCCAGAGCCAAACTTATAGCCATAGATGAATGGCATCTCTGCCACATGGCTGGCTCCTCCCTTGCGGCTTTTCACGATGGTGTTCTCAGAGTCTTGGTCAAAGTAATACATATACACCTTGCCCTTGCCGGTCTTGCTCTGCAGGTTAGCCCAGGCATACGTTCCCCATGCAAAGGAGCCATCACGGAAAATGTCGGATTGAGCGAAGTAGGTTTCTTCCTCTGTCTTGGCAGGATAGAGACTGAGAACCTGGTCTGCCCAACTTCCATATATCTCATGGATTCTTTTCTCATAGTCACTTACACTGACAGGGCGGCTAAACATACTTCCTTCGTCGCTGTTGGTTCCTATGATGACATTTACATCATTGTAGCTTCCCTTTTCATAGAGCTTATACTGGTCATCGGTGATGGAGTAGCCGTCAACGTTCGGCCAGAAGGACTCAAAGGCGGTATTCTTCACGATGTCCATAGCCGGAACTTTTCTTAGCTGCTTCAAGTTCTTAGCCTTGAGTCTCTTTTGAAGGAGAAGTCCACCTGCTTCTGCCGCTTTGGAGGTGAGCATGGCTGTGTTACCATTTCTGCTTTCACCCACAGGCCAGAAGGAGCTACCACTTTCGCTGATGGCTCCTCGGAAGAGTCCCTTGGCAAGGGGAGAGGCGCATAGTATACTTACCGAGATACCACCGGCAGATTCTCCAGCAATGGTAATCTTGTCTGGGTCTCCACCGAAGGCAGCGATATTGTCGTGAATCCATTTTAAGGCCATCACTTGATCAAGGATGCCATAGTTACCAGATATGTTCTTGCCTGATTCCTTACTCAGCTCTGGATGTGCCATGAATCCCAAGGCTCCCAAGCGGTATTCTATGCTGCAATAGATGATGCCTTCCTTGACAAAGCTTTCCTGAGTTCCACTGTAGGAGCCAGAAAGAAAGGCTCCTCCATGAATCATCACAAATACAGGGAGTTTGTCATTCTTACTCTTGGCTGGTGTTTCCACACTGAGGTATAGGCAGTCCTCGCTCATACCCTGCTCTCCACCATTTTGGTTAGGGTCGATGGGCTGTGGTGGACGGTCTCCCCATTTATCTGCTTTGAATACTCCCTTCCAAGGCTTCTTGCTTACTGGGGCTTTCCATCTGAGGTTGCCCACTGGTGCTTCAGCGTATGGGATTCCCTTGTATAGGGCGAATCCTTCATGTTCCACACCTTCAATTTCTCCTTGCTCCACTGTTGTTCTTAGCAGTTGGGCGTTAGCTGCCGATAGGCAAAAGAGTGTCAGGGCGGCTGTCAGTAGATGTCTTTTCAATTTCATTTCTGGTTATTCCATTAATTCCGCAACACTATTATCAATTAAACATTTTAGGCGCCTGAGCAACAAAAAGTTACTCCGGATTTTGCTATATCAGAATTTTCACTTATCTTAGTGTTGCGAAAAGAAAACAAGCAAAACTCTGATATGACATGGCAAAGATACAAATTAAATCTGAGAAACTCACTCCTTTTGGAGGAATATTTTCGGGTCATGGAGCAATTTGACACCATATTGTCTTCTGTAATCGACTCCACCCTCATAATTTCACTACTCATTTGATGAACCATCTCTCGCTTCATCCGACACTTCGCACTTCTCGCCAGTGTTGGAGAGAATAGATGATCGAGCTTTTTCTTATTGTGATTCCTTGGAGAATGTTAGTTTTCCGCCAGTGCTTAAAACTATCGGGAAGGATATTTGTTTGTTCAAGATGCCTATTGAGGGTATCTTGAACAAAAATATCCTTGAAATCATTTTGTTATCTCAATGGAATGTTGTACTTTTGCGCTCATATATGATAGTTGAATATTATAATTTAAAAACAAACTATAAAATTATGAACAGATTAAGGACAATCTATTTATCGCTTCTGTTTATCCTGGCGATGAACATGACGAGTGTGTTAAGTGTGAAGGCGGAGAACTATCCCTATCGCAGTGATTATCTCTGGCTAACCGTGCCTGACCATGCCGACTGGCTCTATAAGACGGGCGAACAGGCTAAGGTGGAAGTAAGTTTCTATAAGTATGGAATTCCCCGTGACGGCGAGGTGAATTATGAAATAGGCGATGACATGCTGAAGGCTGACAAGAAAGGAAGCTTCAAGCTGAAGAATGGGCGCACCATCGTGAACATGGGAACCCGAAAGACACCGGGCTTCCGCGATTTGAGATTATTCTATAAACTCGATGGTAAGACCTATCAGCATCATATCAAAGTAGGATTCTCGGTAGATAAGATTCAGCCTTATCCCCAGGAGCCTAAGGATTTCGATGCTTTCTGGCAGCAGGCAAAGGACGAACTGAAGAACGTGCCGATGAGCTATACCAAGGAACTCGCCAAGGAATATTGTACAGATAAGATAGATTGCTATCTTGTAAAGCTTCAGATAGATAAGAAAGGTCATGCGATGTACGGCTACCTCTTCTATCCCAAGAATGCCAAGCAGGGTAGCCATCCTGTGGTTCTCACACCTCCTGGAGCCGGCATCAAGACCATCAAGGAGCCTATGCGCAATAAATATTACGCCGAGAACGGATTCATCCGCTTCGAGATAGAGATTCATGGTCTCGACCCACGTCTCCCAGCCGAAACATTCCAGGAGATAAGCAAGGGATTCAACGATGCAAACGGTGGTTATCTTGCCAATGGATTGGAAGATAAGAACCGTTATTATATGAGGCATGTTTATCAGGGACTGGTGCGCTGCATAGATTTCCTAACCTCTCTCCCAGAATGGGACGGAAAGAATGTGGCTGTGCAGGGCGGAAGTCAGGGTGGAGCCTTGGCTATTATTGCAGCCGGTTTAGATAAGCGCGTAACCCAGTGTGTTGCCAATCATCCGGCGCTCAGCGATATGGCTGCTTATGCCGAGAAGGGAAGAACGGGCGGTTATCCTCACTTCAATAAATATCATGAGATATTGAAGAACAAGGATTGTCTCAACACGATGGCTTATTATGATGTGGTGAATTTTGCCCGCAAGGTAAAGGCCCCAACTTATCTTACATGGGGATATAACGATAATACCTGTCCGCCAACTACCAGCTATGCTGTTTGGAATACGTTGAAATGTAAGAAGGAAGCTTTGCTCACTCCAATCAATGAGCATTGGACTACACCCGATACAAATTATCAGCAGATGGTTTGGATAAAAGAGCATCTCGTTAAGTAAAACTGATTCCGCCAAAACCACCAGTAAATGGGTGATATAGGCTAGTTTGGGAGCTGTAATTAAAAATTAACCCCTAAAAAACTGCAAAAAAAGTAGCAATATTTGGTAATTTGCCAAAATATTGCTACTTTTGCATTTATAATATTGCAAACTAGTTTGAAAATCATGTCATTAATAGAAATTAAAAAGGTCGAAACAAAGAAGGACTTGAAGACGTTCATCGACTTCCATTACGACCTCTACGAAGGCAACGAATATGATGTGCCTAATCTTTTCAGCGACGACATGAATACTCTGAGCAAGGACAAGAACGCAGCGTTCGAGTTCTGCGAGGCAGAGTATTTTCTTGCCTATAAGGACGGCAAGCTGGCAGGTCGCGTCGCTGCCATTATCAATCATAAGGCAAACAATAAATGGGGCAGGAAGTCGGTCCGTTTCGGCTGGATTGATTTCATTGACGACCGCGAGGTTTCCAAGGCTCTTCTCGATGCTGTAGAGAAATACGGTAAGGAGAAGGGAATGGAAGATATTGTAGGTCCGCTGGGTTTTACCGATATGGATCCAGAAGGCATGCTTACCTGGGGCTTTGACCAGCTAGGCACCATGCCTACCATTTATAATTATTCATATTATCCGGAGCACATTGAGGCTCTGGAGGGTTTTACCGTAGATAATAAGTATGTAGAGTATAAACTGATGGTGCCAGATACCATCCCGGAGAAATATGCCAAGATAGCAGCGATGATAGAGAAAAGATACAATCTCCATGTCCGCAAACTTACCCGTAAGGATATTTATCAGGGCGGATACGGACAGAAGATTTTCGACCTCATCAATGATACATACAAGCATCTCTATGGTTATTCCGAACTTTCACAGAAGCAGATAGACCAGTACATCAAGATGTATCTGTCTTTGCTCGACCTGAACTTTGTAACAGCCATAGAAGACTGGACTACCGAGGATCATAAGATGATAGGTATCGGTATTACGATGCCTTCCCTTTCCAGAGCTCTGCAGAAGTGTCATAGGGGCAGGCTGCTTCCTTTTGGCTGGTGGCATCTGCTGCGCGCCATCAAGTTCCATAAAACCAAGATTGTCGACCTTCTGCTCATCGGTATCCAGCCGGAATACCGTGCTAAGGGTGCCAATGCGCTGCTCTTTGCCGACCTGATTCCTATCTATCAGAAGTATGGAATCGAGTGGGGAGAAACACAGGTGGAAATGGAAGATAATGCTGCTGTGCAGGGACAATGGGGCGTCTTGGATCCAGTCCTTCACAAGCGCCGCAACTGCTATATTAAGAGTATCAGGTAAATAGTAATTATTGTGTTGGCAATTATCTGATAAACAGAATATTGCAACATCATTTGCTATGTTATAAGAAAATAAATAAGAATAACTAAGGAGGAAATCATGTCTGAAGATAAAAACTTAGGTAACAGCGAATTGAATGCCGCTGATGAGCTTACCAATGCCCCTCAGGAGCAGCCGCCGGTAGAATATACCGACGATAACATCCGCCACTTGAGCGATATGGAGCATGTACGCACCCGTCCGGGTATGTACATCGGCCGTCTGGGAGATGGAAATCTGCCGGAAGATGGTATTTATGTGCTCTTGAAGGAGGTGGTAGACAACTCTATCGATGAATTCAAGATGGGTGCAGGTGCCCGTCTGGAAATCGATATCGAGGACAATCTGCGTGTCAGCGTGCGCGACTATGGTCGTGGTATTCCTCAGGGCAAGCTCGTTGAGGCTGTAAGTGTGCTGAATACCGGCGGTAAGTACGACAGCAAGGCGTTCAAGAAGAGCGTCGGTCTGAATGGTGTGGGTGTGAAGGCGGTCAATGCCCTCAGTTCCCATTTCGAAGTAAAGTCGTACCGCGATGGAAAGGTGCGCCATCTGAAGTTTGAGAAAGGTATTCTGAAGAGCGATATGACGGAAGATACTGAGGACGAGAACGGTACCTTTATCTTCTTCGAGCCGGATAATACACTCTTCAAGAACTATTCCTTCCACGATGATTTCGTGGAAACGATGCTCCGCAACTATACTTATCTGAACACCGGACTCACCATCATGCACAATGGCCGCCGCATCTTGAGTCGCCATGGTCTGCAGGATTTGCTGAGCGATAATATGACCAACGAAGGTCTCTACGACATCGTCCACATGAAGGGCGAGGACATCGAGATTGCCTTCACCCATACCAACCAGTATGGCGAGGAGTATTATTCCTTCGTCAACGGTCAGCACACCACCCAGGGAGGTACGCATCAGAGTGCCTTCAAGGAGCATATTGCCAAGACTATCAAGGAGTTCTACGGCAAGTATGAGTATGCTGACATCCGAAACGGACTGGTGGCTGCCATTGCCATCAACGTAGAAGAACCGGTTTTCGAGAGTCAGACCAAGATTAAGCTCGGAAGTACTACGATGACGCCGAATGGTGGCGAAACCATCAATAAGTATGTGGGCGATTTCCTGAAGAAGGAAGTAGACAACTATCTCCATATCCACAAGGATGTAGCTGAGGTTCTGGAGAATAAGATTAAGGAGAGCGAACGCGAGCGCAAGGCGATGGCGGGCGTTACCAAACTCGCCCGTGAGCGTGCCAAGAAGGCGAATCTCCACAATCGCAAGCTCCGCGACTGCCGCATCCATTTCAGCGACGCCAAGAACGAGCGCAAGGAGGAGAGTTCCATCTTCATCACCGAGGGCGATTCTGCCAGCGGAAGCATCACCAAGAGCCGCGATGTGAATACCCAGGCGGTGTTCTCTCTGCGTGGTAAACCGCTCAACAGCTTCGGTCTTACCAAGAAGGTGGTTTATGAGAACGAGGAGTTCAATCTGCTTCAGGCGGCTCTCGATATAGAGGACGGCTTGGATTCATTGCGTTACAACAAGGTAATTGTGGCAACCGATGCGGATGTCGACGGAATGCACATCCGCCTGCTCATCATCACCTTCTTCCTTCAGTTCTTCCCAGATCTCATCAAGAAGGGCCATGTCTACGTGCTTCAGACCCCATTGTTCCGAGTGCGCAACAAGCGAACCAAGATTAAGAACAAGCAGGTGGTGGCTGATGCGGATGCGAAACTGGGAAGCAAGGAGAAAAAGAGCGATTTCATCACGCATTACTGTTACAGCGATGAGGAGCGCCAGCAGGCGATTCGCGATTTGGGCCCTGATCCTGAAATCACCCGATTCAAAGGATTGGGAGAGATTTCGCCTGATGAATTCGCCCATTTCATCGGTCCCGACATGCGGTTGGAGCAGGTTACGCTGCATAAAACCGACCAGGTGCAGAAGCTGCTGGAATATTATATGGGTAAGAACACGATGGAGCGCCAGAACTTCATCATCGAAAATCTGGTAATAGAAGAGGATATTCCGGAGGAAGACTCAGCACCGCTGGATTAAATGAAGTGAAGAGTGAAGAACGAAGAGTGAAGAATTCAAGTGCTTTCGGGGGGTAACCATTGAAAAAAGCGCTGTTAACTGTTAACCTGTTAACTCTTGAAGGATTTCTCTCTTTCATAACTTTAAGTTTTAAGAAATGAAGAAATATCTATTCATAGCACTGGTAGCATTCCTGGCAGTAACTTCTGCCAGTGCCCAGTTGCGTATCAAGATGGGCAAGAACAGCCCGATAGAGAAGTTGGGAAGGGCTGAAATCGCCATTACCAACCTCTATGTGGATAGTGTGGATGAGAATAAGCTCGTAGAGGACGCCATCCGTGGTATGCTCGAAAAGCTCGACCCTCATTCTTCTTACGCTACAGCCAAGGAAACCAAGGCGATGAACGAGCCGCTGAACGGCAGTTTTGATGGCATTGGCGTGCAGTTTAACATGGTAGATGATACGCTGCTCGTTATCCAGCCGGTTACGAACGGACCTTCTGAGAAGGTGGGAATCATTGCCGGCGACCGCATTGTGGCTGTAAACGATACTGCCATTTCGGGCGTCAAGATGAGCAAGGAGGAAATCATGAAGCGCCTTCGTGGTCCTAAGGGAACAACGGTGAACCTTACCATCGTGCGCCGTGGCATCAAGGATAAACTCATCTTCAAGGTAAAGCGCGATAAAATTCCGGTAACTACGATGGATGCGGCTTATATGATTCGTCCGGGCATCGGATACATCCGATTGGGAAGCTTCGGTCTTACCAGTCATAAAGAGGTAACAATAGCGATGGATTCGCTGAAAAAGAAGGGAATGAAGGACCTTATCTTCGACCTTGAGGATAATGGTGGAGGCTATCTTCAGGCTGCGGCTCAGATTGCCAACGAGTTCCTGCAGAAGGGCGATCTCATCGTTTATACCAGCGGTCGTGCAGCGCCTCGCCAGGAATACAAGGCGCAGGCTAACGGCAGATGGCGCAATGGCAAGGTGGTGGTGCTCACCAATGAGTTTACCGCTTCTGCCGCCGAGATTGTTTCCGGAGCCATCCAGGATCAGGACCGTGGCGTAGTGGTTGGTCGCAGAACCTTCGGCAAGGGATTGGTGCAGCGTCCGCTGACCTTCGATGATGGCAGCGAGATTCGTCTCACCATCGCCCATTACTATACGCCTAGCGGCAGATGCATCCAGAAGCCATATAAGAAAGGTGACAGATTGGATTATGCGATGGATCTGGACAAGCGTTACAAGCATGGCGAGTTCACCAATCAGGACAGCATCCATCTTTCAGACAGTCTGAAGTATTATACCTTGCGCAAGCATCGTGTAGTTTATGGTGGTGGTGGAATCATGCCAGATTATTTCGTTCCGCTGGATACAACCAAGTACACCAAGATGCACCGTCAGTTGGCAGCCAAGAGTATTGTCATCAACCACAGTCTGAAGTTCATCGATGCGCATCGTAAGGAGCTGAAGAGCCAGTATAAGAATTTCGATAAGTTCCTCGCCACCTACGAGGTTCCTTCTTCGCTGATAGATGGCATTATCGCCGAGGGCAAGAAGGAGAAGATAGAGCCAAAGGATGAGGCTGAATTAATTCAGACGAAGAAATACCTCGCCCTGCAGCTGAAAGCCCTTGTTGCAAGAGATATCTGGGATATGAGCCAATACTTCCAGGTCTGGAACGAGACCAACGAGATAGTTCAGCGAGCCGTGCAGCTGCTGACTACGGGGAAGTAACTATAGAAAAAACGGCTGTTAACTGTTAACCTGTTAACCCCGTGAGGTAATGATATAAGAAAAGGTCGTGAGGTTCAATCAGAAATCTCACGACCTTTTTTTATCTTTTTCAGAAGTCATTTACTTCTTCTCATGCAGATGGTCCCATTTCAGATAGATTCCGGCAAGGATGGTGCCGGAAATACTGTGCCAGGCGCAGCTGATGGCGCAAGGCAATACGGCGAGGGGCTGGGCTGCGAAGAAGTTGCCCGCAAGTACCGTGGCAAGACCGGCGTTCTGCATGCCGACCTCAATACTGATGGTACGCTTCTTGGCGGTATTGAATCCCGCACATTTGCCGGCAAGCCAACCGAGAAGATAACCCAGCGTGTTGTGGCAGAAAACCACGGCGAAAGTCCAGAGGAAAAGCGATAAGCCGCGGGCTACGAGGTCATCATGAACCGTAGAAATCACACCGCCTACGATGATTGCCAGACACGTAACGCTGATGCCCGGCATCAGACTCTGGATGGTAGGGAAGCAGTCTTTCCTGCCGTAAATATAGTTGAGGGCGCAGCCGATGGCCACAGGAATAATCGTTACGATGAGGATGTTGATGAACATTCCCACAGCATCTACATGGATAATCTCGCCTGCCGTAATCTTCATCAGCAGCGGAGTCATCACCGGTGCAAGAATGGTAGAGGCGCAGGTCATTCCTACGGAGAAAGCTACGTCGCCATGACACAGATAACTCATGATGTTGCTCGAAACGCCGCCCGGACAGCAACCTACCAGCAGGATTCCGAGTGCCAGGGCTGGGTCAAGATGCCACACATGAACCAGGGTGTAAGCCACACCCGGCATGATGATAAACTGGGCACAGGCTCCGATGAAGACATCCAGCGGGCGCTGAGCCAGAATCTTGAAGTCGTTGGTGGTCAAGGTCAGACCCATTGTGAGCATGATGATGCCGAGAATGACGGTTTGAGTAGTTCCGCGCACCCAGTCGAAGGTATGTGGGAAGAAGAATGTGAACACTGCAACACCTATCACGAAGATAGATGTGTAATTGGCCAGCAGCTTGCTGAGCCCTTGAAATAACTTAAGCATAATTCTATTTCTTTTAAAATCCTGATATTTCTCTCTTATTTATTTCTTTCCTCGCTTTCAATATCGAGTGCAAAAGTACGTCTTTTCTATCGGATAAACAAATTATTCTGCAAGAAAATGATAAATTATAACATTTTTGTAGGGTAACGCTTGCAAATCTGCACGAATCTTTTGGGATTGTGCAAAATCATGGGCAAAATAATTCGGCTTTTCTTCTTTAATTCCGCAACAAATGTGTAACTTTGCACCCATATTATCGATAATAGTCATAGAATGAACGAAGATTTTGATATAAGACAAGAAATAGTTTCGCCTGCCGAAAAGGAATTCGAGAAGGCGCTGCGCCCGCTGAAGTTTTCTGATTTCAGCGGACAGAATGGCGTGGTGGAAAATCTCGAGGTCTTTGTTGAGGCTGCCAAATATCGTGGCGAACCACTCGACCATACGCTCCTCCATGGTCCGCCGGGATTGGGTAAGACCACGCTGAGCAACATCATCGCCAACGAACTGGGCGTAGGATTCAAGATTACATCGGGTCCTGTGCTTGATAAGCCGGGCGATCTGGCGGGAATCCTTACCTCGCTGGAGCCCAACGATGTGCTCTTTATCGATGAAATCCACCGACTTTCGCCTGTGGTAGAGGAGTATCTCTATTCGGCGATGGAGGATTACCGCATCGATATCATGATAGACAAGGGTCCTTCGGCTCGCAGCATCCAGATAGACTTGAATCCGTTTACCCTCGTAGGAGCAACAACGAGAAGCGGTCTGCTTACAGCTCCTCTGCGTGCCCGTTTCGGAATCAATCTGCATCTGGAATATTACGACCCGGCTACGCTTCAGAAGATTATCAAGCGAAGTGCGATGCTCCTGAAGGTGCCGATAGAGGATGAGGCGGCTGTGGAAATCTCCCGCCGTTCGCGCGGAACCCCTCGTATCGCCAATTCCCTGCTGCGAAGAGTGCGTGATTTCGCCCAGGTAAAGGGCAACGGAACCATCACTTACGATATTGCCCAGATGGCGCTCAAGGCGCTCAACATCGACCAGTATGGCTTGGACGAGATTGACAACAAAATTCTCACCACCATCATCGACAAGTTCCGTGGCGGTCCGGTAGGCGTAAGCACCATTGCCACGGCAATAGGCGAGGATGGCGGCACCGTAGAGGAGGTTTACGAGCCGTTCCTCATCATGGAGGGTTTCATCAAGCGCACGCCGCGAGGCAGAATGGCAACGCCGCTTGCCTACGAGCATCTCGGCAGAAATCCGTATACAAGCAATATTATGCAGGGCGACCTGTTTGAGTAATGTTGAATGTTAAATGTTGAATTAGGGCTAGCGCCGTTAAAGGATAAACATTTATGAAGATAGGAATATTTACGGGTACATTCGACCCATTTACGATAGGACATCAGAACATTGCCGAGCGTGCCTTGCCGATGTTCGACAAGCTCGTGATTGCAGTGGCGGTGAGCAAACTGAAGCACGCCAGCGAGGAAATCTCGAAGCGTGTGGAGGATATCAAGGCTGTTTTCCCGAAGGAATGTTCGGAGTTGGTGGATGCGGAAGATGCATCTAAGGGTTATCGCCTGGAGGTGGTTTCTTACGATGATCTCACCATCGATTTGGCGCATCGTATGGGAGCCAGGTTTCTGGTTCGTGGCGTCCGTTCTGCCAAGGATTTCGAGTACGAAAGAGAGCAGGCTGACATCAATAAGCAGTTGGGCGGCGTAGAAACCATCCTGCTGTTTTCTGACCCAAGATACAGCAGCATCAGCTCAACGCTGGTTAGGGAGCTGAGATTCTTCGGAAGAGAAGTAGATGAATTTTTACCAAAAATAAAATAAAAATAGGAGGAAGAAGCGTATGATAACATACAATGTAGACGGCGTGAAAATGCCAAAGATCAAGAAGCGTGATACGAGTGCCTGGATTCGTAAGGTAGCTGCCTCTCATGGCCGCAAGGTGGGTGAGATTGGCTATATGTTTGTAGATGACGAGAAGATTCTCGAAGTAAACAACGAGTATCTGGGTCATGATTACTATACCGATGTCATCACCTTCGATTACGATGAGGATGATGTGATTAACGGCGACATCGTGATTTCGCTGGATACGGTCCGCACCAATGCCGAGCAGTTTGGCAAGACCTACGATGATGAGCTCCATCGCGTCATCATCCACGGCATCCTGCACCTCTGCGGAATCAACGACAAGGGTCCGGGAGAGCGTGAAATCATGGAGGAGAACGAGAATAAGGCACTCGCCCTGCTCGAAGGTGCTTCGATATTGAAGAAGTAAATTCTTCGATATTGGAATTAAGTTTTCGATATTAAGAGAAGCATTTCCTTCGAATTTCTCGGTCGAAGTATAGAAAAACAGCTGTTAACTGTTAACCTGTTAACTCTTGGCAGTTAAGATGAACAGTTAACTCCTTAATGTGGTTAATGTAGCGGGCTGAAAGCCCAGCAAGCTCTTAGCCCAGGTCAATACCCTGGGTATAAGGAAGATATAAAGAATTCGCCCTGTAAGGGCAAAAGCTTTCATATACGAGGCTTTTGCTCCTACAGGGCGGTTTGCTTTATTCTATCGCCTTGATTCTCTCGCGGCATTCTTTCAATATCTCTTTCAGTTCCTCCACGGTCGTGGCTCTCAGCATGGCGATTCTCGTCTGGCGAAAATCGGGAATGCCCTTGAAGATAGGGGAGGCGGCAAGGTGGCGACGGGTGTGGAGAATGCCTCTGTACTCGTCGATGCGCTCCACGTTGATGCGGAGCTGCTCTTCCAAGAGGTCGATTTTCTCATCTACGGTTAATGGAGCAGCGCCCGTATTATCCAGATAATCACGAATTTCCTTGAAAATCCAAGGCCTGCCGAAGGTGGCGCGGCCAATCATTACCGCATCTACGCCGTATCTTTCGAAGGCAAGCTTGGCTTCTTCTGGGGTCGTAATGTCGCCGTTGCCGATGATAGGAATATGGATGCGGGGATTGTTCTTCACCTCTCCGATGAGGCTCCAGTCGGCTTCTCCGGTGTACATCTGGCTACGGGTTCTGCCGTGGATGGTGAGTGCCTGGATTCCGCAATCCTGTAGCTGCTCGGCAAGGTCGGTGATGATGAGGTTCTCGCAATCCCATCCCAATCGGGTTTTCACGGTTACGGGCACGTTTACCGCCTTTACCACCTCTCTTGTAATATCCAGCATCAGCGGAATATTGCGGAGCATTCCGGCTCCTGCACCCTTTCCTGCAACCTTCTTCACCGGGCAACCGAAGTTAATATCAATCACATCCGGCTTCGCCTGTTCCACGATCTTGGCAGCTTCCACCATGTCCTCTGTGGTTCTGCCGTAAATCTGAATGCCCACAGGGCGCTCTTCATCGCTTATCGTAAGCTTGCTGACGGTGCTCTTGATGCTTCGCACCAAGGCTTCCGCCGATACGAACTCAGTATAAACCATGGCGGCTCCGAATCGCTTGCAGAGCATGCGAAAACCAATATCTGTTACGTCTTCCATCGGAGCAAGGAAGAGGGGCTGAGGCCCAAATTCTATATTACCTATTTTCATGAGTTTCGAGTGAAATCTTCTTATTCCTATGATGTATATCTTCTTTTTTGCGGCTGCAAAGTTACTGCTTTTTTCTGAAAATAAAGAAAATACTACTTCAAAAGATGATACATTCCCCCTGCAAAGGTCTTGATGACTCCCTTCATCTCCAATGTGAAGAGGAGGGAAGTGAGGCGAGAAATGTCGATATTCGTCTTTACGGAGATGAGATTCACTTGCAGGTCGTTGGTCTTGGAGAGGACATCTACGACGAGTTGCTCCTCGGGCGATAATTCCGGAAAGAGGCTGCGCTCGATGCCTTGCTGCTTGGCTCGCATCAGGGTGGCGTCATCCTGCCAGCGCATGTCCTTCACAAAGTCCTCGGCACTGGTGATGAGCGTGGCGCCGTTGTTGCGTATCAGGTTGTTGCAGCCCTCGCTGTAGTAATCACCTATTCTGCCCGGGAAGGCGAAGACGTCTCTGCCGTAGGATTGCGAAATATCGCAGGTGATGAGGCCGCCGCCATGAGCTGCGCTCTCTATCAGGATGCAGGCATCCGACATTCCCGCTACGATGCGGTTGCGGCGCACGAAGTTTATCTTATCAGCGTTTGTACGGGTAAGGAATTCGGTGAGCAGTCCGCCCTGTTCTATCATTCTTGCCGCCGTTTCCCGGTGCTGACGGGGGTAGAGGTCATCCAGACCGTGAGCCAGCACGCCTATGGTTTCGTAGCCGTTGGCGAGTGCCTGGCGGTGCGCCACGATGTCCACTCCGTAGGCAAGTCCGCTCATGATGAGCACGTTGGGTGAGAGCTGCTTCAGGTCGGTGATGAAGCGGCGGATGAGGTCTTCGCCGTAAGGAGTGCAGTGGCGGGTTCCTACGATGTTGATGACGCGCTGCTGGTTGAGGTTGGCGTTGCCTTTATAGAAGAGGATGAGAGGTGCGTCATCGCAGTCTTTGAGGCGTTGCGGATAGCGGTCGTCGTTCATCGGAATGGGTTCTATTCCGTAGCGTATGTCGTACTCCAGTTCTTCCTCAGCGCGTTTTCGGGCTTCTTCGCAGTTCTGGATAGCGCTCACGAGTTTATCCGAGGCATCGGGGAGGATGTCTCTGAGGTTGTTCTTATGCTCCAGGATGAGCGTAGCGGAGCCTACCTTTCTGTATAGCTCCAGCATTCCTGCCAGGCTGAAGTAATTGAGCCTTGTCAGGAGGATGGTGTTCAGTATTTCCTGTTGATCAGCCATAATCTTTATCTTTTCAAGTATTCGTAACCTATCCTGCACCTCAGGCATTCCTTCCTGTCGCAGTATTCCTTCTTCAGCTGTATGAGCGCCTGGCTATCCCCGGCGTTCTCTACCGGCAGGCCGCATTCCTTCCACATCCTTACTATGTGGTTATTCTCGGCCTTCAGCTCCTCCAGGAAGTCGAAGGCGCGGTCGCAGTATTTCTCCTCGCCCCGGTGCCTGCCATAGGCAAAGAGGATGGGAACCACGGTGTTGATGATGAGCAGATTGAGCGAGAAAGGGGAGAGATGCTTCTCGTTCCGGATGCTCGTGCTGCCGAAGGTATAATGAGTTTCCCAATACTCCGTAACGCTGGTTGAGAGCACCTGCTTCGCCTCCTTCACCGTGCTTGCCTCGAGCAGTTGGCTCAGCCCCGCACGGCGGTTATAATAAAGATTGGCTAACTGCGAGATGCGGATGTGAGGGAAGTTCTGCGGGCGCAGGCGCAGGAAGCGCCACTGCTTGTAATCCATCGGCTGCAGCGAGAATTTATGCGAGAGATAGAGATATTCGTTCCTCAACCGGAAGAAATACCCGTCGTTCAGTGCGTCTTTCTGATATCTTTCGGGAATGGTGTTCAGTTCCAGCAGTCCGGCTTGCCCCAGGAAGATGGCTTCTATCTGGAAGAGGTCGTCGCGGTGATGGTCTACGGCCCTCAGTGGCAGATGGTAAGCCCACTGCTCGAAGGTGTCGCCGTTGATTCCGAACCCGTAGTTGCGCGCCAGGGTCACGAAGTAGGCGTTTTCCCAATCGCCGTTACATTGCTTCACGCGCGCCTCTATCGCATCGGTTTTCTGCGATAAGCGCTCGGTTTGCAGGGCGCTCATCCAACTGTGCACGGTGAGGCGGGTGAGCGATGGGATAATCTGGTAGCAGGGAGGATACTGGTCGATGTTCAGCAGCTCCTGATAATGCTTCGATACGTTTTCGGGAATGTCGAGCTGCAACTGCACGAGGGGCTCGCCTTTCGAGTTCTTGGCTTCTACATCGATGGTTCCGCAAACGTGCAGGATAACGTTGTCGTAGCGTTCATCCTTATCATGTCCGTGTACATACCAGTCGCTTGCCTTGTCGTGAATCTCCACGTTTCCCACCCATAGGGTTCCGTTGAGTTTGATTTTGGCATTGAAGAAATCGGGTCCTGCATTGCGGTTGTGCAGTCCGGGGTCGATTACTTCCACAGCCTGGTGCCAGGTGGTGGTGAGTGGAGAGAGTGGGAAGAGCTTGTGCTTCCACACATAATGAAGGAGTTGCTCCATAATGTTTCGGCTTTTATGGTTTATAGGATTGCCTCTTTCGGAACGCAAGTTCTTCGCTCGTGTGCGGAAGGGGTATTGAAAAATCAGCTGTTAACTGTTAACCTGTTAACTCTGAGGAGAGAAGTATTTCTCGAATGCCTTGTCGTAGTCCTCGCTGTTGCCCAGTTTTCCGTTGATGAGGCAGACGAGTTCTACGGTTGCCTTGAGGCAGAGTTTCTCGTCCTTGGCACGGAAGATGTCCTGATGGAAAACATATCTCACGCCCTGCTTCTCCAGCCACAAACGCGAGAAGAATTCATCATCGCATTTCAGCGGAACCTTGTACTGCAGGTTCATTCTCGCCACCACAGCATCCACGCCCTTGTTGTGCATTTCGGCAAAGCTGAGGCCGCATTCCTTTAGAAAGAGATGGCGGGTATGTTCCATGTAGTGCAGATAGTTGGCATTGTTCACGATGCCCTCAATATCGCACTCATAATCTCTTACTTCCATCTTCGTCTCAAAAATATATCTGCTCATAATTTTCTCTTTTTAGTTACTAAATGAGGCTAAAAGCCTTAAATCACTGCAAAAATAACCAAAATTTTCTATTTATTATTATAATAACAAGGATTTTTCAAGGTTTTTCGAAGAAAAATGTGTATTTTTGCCGAAAGGTTTAGAAATAAGAACAAAAATAAAAATAGATAAAGATGAAAATTGCTTTGATCGGCTACGGAAAGATGGGACACATGATCGAGGAGATCGCCCTACAGCGTGGCCACGAAATCGTTTGTAAGATTGACGTGAATAACCCTCAAGACATCGACAGCCCGGAGTTCTGCTCTGCCGATGTTGCCATTGAGTTTACCAACCCTACTGCCGCCTACGGCAACTATCTGAAGGCTTTCTCTCACAACGTGAAGGTGGTTTCAGGTTCTACAGGTTGGATGAAAGACCATAAGGAAGACGTGGAGAAACTCTGCGCCGATGGTAAGCAGACCCTCTTCTGGGCCTCTAACTTCAGCATCGGTGTGGCCATTTTCTCTGCCGTAAACCGCTATCTGGCTAAAATCATGAATGGTTTCCCACAGTACTCTGTATGCATGCAGGAAACCCACCACGTTCATAAGCTCGATGCGCCATCTGGAACAGCCATCACCCTTGCCGAGGAAATCATCGACAACATCGACAGAAAGAAGGACTGGAAGCGTGGCGTTACTTATTGGACTGAGGATGGTCATCACGATGAGGGCGATGCAAACATTACTGATGAAGACCTGGTCATCAACTGCGTACGCGATGGCGAGGTTCCGGGAATCCACGCCGTGATGTATGACAGCGATGCTGATATGATTACCATCGAGCACAGTGCCCATTCTCGCAAGGGTTTCGCCCTGGGAGCCGTTCTCGCAGCTGAGTTCACAGCCAACCATTCCGGCTTGCTCACCACATCAGATTTATTTAAGTTCTAAGCAGAAGTTATGATAGACAAGCAGAAACAAAAACTCAATATGAAGGTACAGTGGGCGAAGTTCGCAGTGGTTCTCGCCCTCTATCTCCTCTTTCTGGTTTGGGTAGAAAGCTGGCTGGGACTCATCGTGGTTCCATTCATCTTCGATGTTTACATCACCAAGAAGATTCACTGGCAGTGGTGGAAGGATGAAGAAGGCCCTGTGCGCTTCATCATGAGCTGGGTAGATGCGCTGGTGTTTGCTCTCGTAGCGGTTTATTTCATCAACCTCTTCTTCTTCCAGAACTACGTCATTCCGTCTTCCTCTCTCGAGAAGAGTCTCCTCACGGGCGATTATCTCTTCGTGAGCAAGGTAAGCTACGGCCCTCGCATCCCTGAAACTCCGCTCACCATGCCGCTCACTCAGCACACCATGCCGCTGGTCAACGTGAAGAGCTACATAGAGTGGCCTCACTGGGATTACCGCCGCGTAAAGGGTTTGGGCAACGTGAAACTCAATGACATCGTGGTGTTCAATTATCCTGCAGGCGATACGCTCGTCAATGAGGAGCGCTATCAGGCGAATGATTACTACCAGATGGTTTACAGCATCGGCGACCAGCTGATGCAGCAGAACGGACAGGAAAAGGATGTGCGCGCGATGAGCCCATTGCAGCAGCGCCACTATTTTGAGCAGGTTTATGCTACAGGCCGCAACTACATCAGCAGCATGCCGGGCGAATATGGCGACATCATCAGCCGTCCTACCGACCGCCGCGAGAACTATGTAAAGCGATGTGTGGGCTTGCCTGGTCAGACCCTGCAGATCAAGAACCACATCGTTTATCTGAACGGAAAGGCAAACAAGGAGCCTGATAACGTGCAGTACACTTATAAGATGAAGCTCAAGGGCGAGTTCCCTATCGACCTTGCCGATGAACTGGGAATCACCAACGAAGACCTGCTGATGTATAATCAGAGTGGCGTGATTCCGCTCACCAAGAAGGCTTATATGGCGCTGAAGGCGAACAGAAACCTCGTAGAGAGCATCTCTATCAATACGGATGCAACCTATGGCGACCTTTATCCGCTCAACGCCTATACCGGCTGGACAAGAGATAATTACGGTCCGGTATGGATTCCGAAGAAGGGCGAGAGCATCGCTCTGACGCTGAAGAATCTGCCTGTATACGAGCGCTGCATCAAGGTTTACGAGCGCAACGACCTGAAGGTAGACAACGCTGGCCGCATCTTCATCAACGGCAAGCAGGCGAAGAGCTACACCTTCAAGCTCGACTACTACTGGATGATGGGCGACAACCGCCACAACTCAGCCGACAGCCGCTACTGGGGTTTCGTGCCTGAGGACCATATCGTGGGCAAGCCTATCTTCATCTGGTGGAGCCACAGCCCAGATCATCCGGGCTTCTCAGGCATCCGTTGGAACCGCCTCTTCACTTTTGTAGACAATATTAAGTAAGAAAATAAAAATAAGAATTGAAGACTGCCGTCAAATTCCTAATAGCATTGGTGTTGTCGCTGCTCCTGGCTTGGGCAGTGCGCACCTATGTCTTTACTATCTTCTCGGTGCCTCAGGGCGGGCTTCCGCCCCAGCTGAAGGCAGGCAACCGGGTGATAGTGAACAGGATTGACTACGAAAATTTCGGGCGTGGCGATGTGGTTGTTTTCACCGATACGGTGGTTTACCAGCCCAAGAACCAGCGCCGCAAGTGCGTCTTCGAGTCTCATTTCATAGGCAGGATAGAGAAGCTTCCGGGTGATACGCTGCGCATCGACACCATGCAGTTCGTCATTCCAACCATCTGCTGCAAGCGCTGCGGCTGCAAGGATTGCCGCTTCTATCTCTTGAAGACGCCAACCGGCCAGCAGCTCGTTCATAAGCATCAGATGATAGGTAAAGCCTTTAAGCTGTTCTAGCTCCCTCGCGCTGCCGGAAGCTTGTCCCCCGTCTGCCCCCCGTTCCGAGCGATTCCATCGCTCGTCCCCCTCTTCATCATTAACCCTTCATAACAAAGCAGAAATTGAAAGCCCTTCTTTCTTCCACATATTTCGGCCCCATCCAGTGGTACCAGAAGCTGAACCGCTACGATGAATGCCTGATAGAGCGCCACGAGAGCTTTATCAAGCAAACCTATCGTAACCGTATGATCATCCCTACCACCAACGGCCCCCTCTCGCTCACCATCCCCACCAATCACGACATCTCTCTGTCGATGAAGGACATCCGCATCTCCGACCACGCCAACTGGCGCCACGTGCACTGGAATGCGCTCCTTTCCGCCTATGGCGAGAGCCCTTTCTTCGAGTATTATCAGGACGACATCCGCCCTTTCTACGAGAAGAAATACGAGTTCCTCTTCGATTTCAACATGGAGACTACAGAGAAGATGATAGAACTCCTCGACATCCGTCCCAGGATTTCGGTTACCGAAGAGTACATTCAGCGTGAAGAAATGGGAGCAGAGAATGAAATCAAGGATTTCCGCGATGCGATTCGTCCCAAGAAACCTCTTCCTGACCCCGAATTCGAGTCGAAGCGCTATTACCAGGTTTACGAGCAGAAATACGGTTTTCAGCCCAATATGAGCATCCTTGACCTCCTTTTTAATGAAGGAAACGAGGCGATATTCTTCCTATAAGAGAAGAGTATCGCCTTGTTGTTTTCCCTCCCGTTAACAAAACTTACTCATAGTTTTCTGTCCCGCAACTCATAGTTTTCCGCTCTAAAAAGCCCTTTTTTCTGCATCGCGATGCATTCCCCGTTCCGTCGCGACGCAACATTTCTTCCGTCGCGACGCATGATCCATCCCCCCTCGTGAGTCGTCATTTATGCCCCTTTTCAGCCATCATTTATGCCTCTCGCCAACCATTATTTATGCCTCTCTCTAGCCATCATATAAGCCCGTAAAACGGGCTGTAGCAGCGCGTTTGAGTTTTTTCCTGCCAAGGCTCAGCCAGCCATCTTTAACAGGCATCGGGAGAGAGCGCATTTTCTGATGGGAGAGGGGCGCTCTGAGAGCAAAAGGTTAACAGGTTAACAGTTAACACCCCCAAAATGCATACTTCCATCCACACACTTATATAAAAATAAGTATATATATATTATTATATAATAAGGTACGCGAGGGGGCTATGCAAAAAACGGCTGTTAACTGTTAACCCTGTTAACCCCCTCGGCTTCTCTGTCCCCTCTTTTAGGAAATTTAAACAAGAATGCTTGGTGGTTTCATCGAAAAACCTTACTTTTGTAACCTGACTGCAAACAAACGTAAAAACAATAATAACAACATAAAATGAAGAATCTCACATTCCATATCGTAGGACTCACCCATAATGACGTGAAAGGCCATGAGGTAGAGTATGCTAAAGAAGCAGAGGGGAGAACCATCTGCCTCGTGCCCGATGACGCCAACACCTTCGACATGCTGGCGGTGAAAGCTTATGACAAACAGCAGCTCATAGGCTATGTTTCAGCCCTGGAAGGCGAGGACGTACGCGCCCTCATCATCGCCCGTAAGGAGCGGAACCTGCGCACCCGCTGCATAGGCTGCAACAGCAAGAACGAGGGCGATAAGGCTGGATTGCAGCTCATGGTGAGGGCGCTCTCTGATGTTTCTGATGAGGAGATGGAGCAGGCGCGCCGCGAAATATATGATGATAAGATTTATGATGACTGGCAATACTCCGGTCCTGTGCTGCCCATCGAACAGCTCACCCGCTTCAGCGACTGCACCATGATGCTCGAAGGCGTCATCAACAGCATCATCCGCCTCAGGAATACGCTCTCTGAAGGCGCTTCGGATAAAGGTTCTTCTGCATCCAATAACTCCTCTTTTGCATCCGATAAAACCTCTTCTGAGGCAGAGAACCGTTCTCTTGATGCAGAAACTGAGGCGATGCTGCGCGAGGAGCTTACCGATTGCCTTTCTGAGGCAAGAGAGCGGCTCAGCAGTTTCCTCGAAATCCAGCGCAGCGATTATTCCCGCGAAATGACGCAGGCCAGAAGCCGCATTCTTCATAAGCTGGAGCAGATAGACGATGAGGAACTGCAGCGCCTCCGGGCCGTTCTGCTTACCGAGATGGGATTCATCACCAGTTCGGCTTACCGCGAGCGTGCGGCCTATTCTTTCTTCGTAGAAGCCCCGAATGCCATCAAGAAGAAGCAGACGGGCACCTACGATTATAAAGACCAGCTGGACGCCATAGAACAGCAGCTGCACGCCTTCCCCCACAATCTCTATCCAACATTCAAGGCCGACCCTGTAGATTTCCTCCGTCAGGTGTTCTATAAGCGTGTGCCTAGAAAGAAGATGCTCCAGTTGCTCTCGGGCATCGTGCTGATGATTATGAACGGCAGGGTGGACGATGTGAAGCAGTGGGGCAAGCACGGCGATGAGGAGTCACTGATAGCGATGAAGACTGTGGGGAAGAAACCTGCGATTGGAGAGCATAAGAAGGAACTCATGGCATTGGTGAAAAAGGCAGTCTTGAAGATTGCTGTTTATCAGAAGAGGGGATATTATGGCGTGTTTCTTTCAAAACAGGCCTATTGGTATCCTATTTTCCGCCTGATGGGCGATTGGGAATTACTCCCACCCAAATCTCCTCAATCGTTCTGTACATTCTTGGAAGAGCTATTTGAAGGCAAAAAAATATCCGGTCCGAAAGCTCGTCTCTGCGGTAGGGATGATTTGAGGCAAGCAGGAATCGCTCCCTTTTCCAACCATGAGGCTTTGAAATGGAAAGATCTGGAGCAGGAAGAATTGATTAATACACAAGAGGCAAAATTCAACCGTTATTGTGAGATTGTTGATATTTTTATGAAAATCCTGGGAGAAGAAGCTTTTAAGAAGGGTATTATGTTAGATGATTGGCTAAAAGAATAATGGGCGTTGGCAGCGGATTTGTAATCTGTTGCCAACGCTTTTTTCTTGTAGCCTGTTTCTTTTCTTCTCCCTTGTTTTATACCTCTCTTTATACCTGAATCTAAAAACTTTTATCCCTCTTGCCCGATATTTTTATACAGCTTTTACCGGCAGAGGTATAATAATGGAGTTACTTTCTTTTTCCTTATCTTTGCACCGCTTTTCAGAATGGAAGGCGGCAGGTTTCTGCAAAGAGCCTGTCTTTTACAACTAAAAAAAATATAGATTTATGACACAAAAATCATTAACCTTTGATGAATGCAAGCAGCTCAGCAGCCGCATCATCGCAATGAACCCTAACCGCAGAGCGAACATGGGACAGATTTCATCCCATCTCCTCGATTACTACACCGAGCTTACCAAGCAGCCTTGGCTCGCACAGCTCGTTGGTCAGATCCGTGACCTCACCGCCCAGCAGAACCAGATGATGCAGGAGGAGATGAAGGCGGGAGAGACTTACCAGCAGCTCGACCGCAAGATTTCTGACCTCAAGAAGCAGCTGCCTTTCCGCTCACCTCACTACTTCCACTTCCTTGAAGACCATCGCGCCCAGAAGTTCATCGACCCGGAGGCTTTCACCTTCCAGACAACCGTAGACATTGATAATCCTGAGGAGGTTGAGCCGGCGGTGAAGAACGCCCTTCTGCTGAACGGAATGTTTGATGAGCCTACAGAGAAGCTCTTCAGAGAAAAAATCTTCTCAGCCGAAGACATCGAACTCTGGAAGGGAAAGGTGCTCCACATCGAGCGCTCAGCCCGCAACAAGGCCCACATCGACATCCGCATCCCGGTAGGAATGACCATCGCTGAGGCTCAGAGCGCCTTCTGCAAACTCATCCGCGCCACCGAAGACCCTAGCTGCGTAACCCCGGAGCGCATCATCTTCATCACCGATGCGGCAAGTCAGATCTATACTGCCGACGACTGGTACAAGCGCCTGGATAAGGAAGCTGTGGCTGAATATCGTGAGGCTTACCGCAAGAGAGGACTGGATATTGACGGACGTCCGCTGGATGTAGATTCAGCCCGCTCAGGAGCCTCTCAGAGTTCAGCAAATGCATCTTCTCAGAGCCAGGCATTTCAGAATGCATCGTCTGCTCCAACCGTAGATTTCGAACCCATCGAGAGCGAGGAGGAGAAGGCGAGACGGGCTGCCAATGCCGTGCAGTATGAGCAGACTTACGACGGCGTTCCTTACGAGGAGATTGTGAAGGCGCTGGTAGAGCTGATGGGCGGCGCTCCTGTCCACGGCAACCGCAACAACTTCATCTATCGTGAAGCCTGCCTGCTGAGATACATCTGTAATAGTGAGGCGGCTTGGATCAAGCAGGTAATAGAAACCTTTGGCGAAGACGAGGCGAAGGCGTTCGCCACCGTAGAGAATGCCTGCAAGGTGGCGCAATCTACCGCGATTCCAGATTTGGTAAAGCAGGCTGTAGAGACTGCTCGCAAGAATCATCTTGCCAAGCAGGCCACCGAGAAGGCGGGAATCTATGCCGATGTTCCTCCTCAGTTGCCAGCCAAGCTGCCTAAGCTCATCAAGCTGCTCACCAGCAAGGTGCCTGCCGATTTCAAGGCGGCTGTGGCAATGGCGGTCTTCCCTGCGCTTGCCGCTCATCTTAAGGGCGTAACCTTCCGCTACACGGATAATCAGGTGCACGAGGCGGCGATGATGAATCTGCTCATTGCAGCCATGTCGTCAGGCAAATCGCTCGTCAACGGACCCATCGACTGCATCATCGAAGACCTGGTTCAGATGGATAAGGTGAACCGCCAGAAGGAGCAGGACTGGAAGGACGAGGTGAACACCATGGGCGACAACAAGAAGAAGCCTGTGCGCCCGGAAGACATCTGCATCCGCATCGTTTCGCCCGACCTTACCCGCGCTGCCTACATCCAGCGTCTCGACGATGTACAGAAGGCTGGCGATGCTTATCTCTACTGCAAGATGGACGAGGTAGACATGCTCAGGAAGTTTAACGACCCTAGCCAGCTGATTCGCCTCTGCTGGGACAATTCAGAGGACGGCCAGGAGCGAGTAGGAACCAAGAGCGTTACAGCCCGCGTAAAGACCCGCTTCAACTGGAATGCTTCGAGCACCATTGCCGTTACGCAGAAGTTCTTCTCGGTTCGTGAGGTGGCTGATGGAGCCGTGAGCCGCCTGACGCTCGCCACCATCATCCGTCCCGATTTCGCTCCGCGTCCGGAGGTGGGCAGTTATGATGCGCAGTTCAAGTCGCAGCTTTCTCCTTACATCCAGCAGCTGAACGCAGCCAGCGGTTTCAAGGAGTGCCGTAAGGCTCGCCAGCTTATCGAGCGCCTGGAGAATGAGATTATGGAGATGGCTCAGCTGGCTTACAACAAGCCTTACGCCGAGTTTGCCAAGCGTGGTCTGGCGAATGGTTTCCGCCGCGCGATGGTGCTTTATCTGGCGAATGGCGAGAAGTGGGAGAAGGCGATAGAGGATTTCATCGTATGGAGCGTGAAGTATGATCTGTGGTGCAAGATGCGTTTCTTCGGCAATCAGATGCAGGAGGCGATAGATGCAGACAGCCGCTCTGTGTGTCATACTCCCGGTGTGAGCAATCTTCTTCTCTACGTTCATGACACCTTTGACAAGACTGAGATTCAGAACATCTGTCAGGTTCATGGCGCCAAGACGAAGCTTGCCATCCTGCTGTGCAACTGGAAGAAGCGTGGCTTCATCATGAAGAACGAGGACGGCACCTTCACCAAGACCGCCCGTTTCATCGCCAAGTACGGGCACTACGGAACGCCAGGAGTGGCTGCGTAGAATAGATTAGGCACGGATTATGCGGATTACACGGATGTTCTATGAGATTATGAATGTGTTTTAATTGATGTGAGAGACTTAAATCCGTGTAATCCGAGTAATCCGTGCCTGATTTGTAATGAGAATGTAAATGTTCTTGACCTTAATCAAGAAAAAAGGGCTTTTTGAAACTTTTCTCCTAAAATGTTTGTGTGCGCACACAAAAAGTTGTACCTTTGCACCAGAAAAAGAAAAAAGGATAAAAGATTGATTCAGTAAGGATAACTTACGAAATCGATTCGAGACAAGTTTGAGACCGGTTCGGAACCTGGTTCTGAGATTCGGTTGAAGACTTCTGGAAAATCTCGAAGAGATTGATTAAGAGGTTAAAAGAAAGGAAAAAGATTATGGTAATGTTCGGGATAATGACAGTAGCAGTAGTAGCATTCGCAGTAGTTGCTTGCGCAGGTATGAACCTCGGAATGAACTGCGGTAAATAAGCTACGAAGCTAAGAGAGCATAGAAATCCTCCTCCGGGAGGTAAGAAATAAAGAGAGTTAAGATTTTGTTAGGTAAAACTACAAGATTGTATATTTAAGATAACAAATTTAAGAAAGGAAAAGATTATGTTAGTATTAGGAATGATTTTCGCAGTAGTTGTTGCATGTGTAGCTGAAGTTGGTGCTATTAGCAACAAGTTGGCTTAATCGGAGATTAGCCATGCGAAGGGCTCCAAAAGAGCCGAGATTAAAAATGGCTGGCAGCAATGCACAGCTGAGTAAAAAACAGTAGGGAGCCAAAAGGGCTTCCGAAATCAGAGAGGAGAGTAAAAACTCCTTTTCATTTGAAATTCATACTGTCCCCTGAGAGTTTTCGTGATAAATTCTGATTGGGGATTTCATATATAGATTGTTAAGAATTCGTTTTAGGTTTTATAGATTTTCATTTTAGGTTTTTAGGTTTAAGTTTTTAGGTTAATTGTTAGTTGTTTTTAAGAAAAAAGCAGTTTTTAATTCATTAAATTACGAAGGCAACAACGAGGGAAGTCGCATGACGCCCCAAGTTGTTGCCTTCTTTATTTTCTTATTACTTGAGCTATTTGTCTGAAAATCAACATTATCTGAAAATCAGCGTGGTGAGCCTGTCTTTATCAAACAATTCTTGAGCCACGGCCTGTATCTGTTCGGCAGTAATCTCATCCACCTGCTCGTAGAGTCGGTCTACATTCTTCTCCCAGCCATAGTGAAGGAAGCTCTTGCCGAAGTCGAGGGCAAAGTTCTCGCGGTTGTCGCAAGCCACGCCTACCTGTCCCTTAATCTGCTTCTTGGCGGCCTTGAGCTGCGCCTCGCTCAGCGGTTTCTGCATGAACTTATCCAGTTCCTTGCGAACCAGTCTGAGGCAGCGCTTCACGTCGTGCTCATCGCAGCCGAAATAAATGCTCCAAATGCCCGTATCGCCATAAGCCACCATCGTGCTCTCTACGGTGTAAACCAGTCCGTTGTGCTCGCGCAGGGCGAGATTCAGCTTGGCGTTCATTCCCGGTCCGCCCAGCATATTGTTGAGCAGATAGAGCGGCATTCTGCGGCTGTCGTTCACATCGTAGGCGCGGGTTCCAATCATCACATGAGCCTGATGCGTATTCTTCTGCATCACAATCGTCTGCCCGGCAATCTCTTTCCCCACAGATGGATAATTTTCAGGTCCCACAGATTTCACAGATGACACAGATTTTTCTGTAGTAATAGAATTCTCATCCCCTGAAATCTGTGTAATCTGTGAAATCTGTGGGAGCTTTTCCTCAGCAAGCTTGCCCACTGAATTCGCTGCATTTTCAGCAACCTTGCCCGAATCATCATCTGCGAGCGCCTTCCTGATAAGCTTCACCAGCTTCTTGAAATCAATGTCTCCGTAAGCGAAGAATATCGCATTATCCGGCCGGTAAAGCTTTCTTGTAAAGCGCAGCGCATCTTCTGTCTTGAACGAGCGAACTTGCTCAGCTGTGCCCAGAATATTGTGGCCCAGCGGCGAACCCTTGAAGATGATATTTTCGAATTCATCATAAATCAGTTCGGCAGGAGAATCGTTGTAACTCTCTATCTCATCGCAGATTACCTCTACCTCCTTGTCGATTTCCGCTTGCGGATAAACCGAATGGAAAACGATGTCGGTGAGCAGATCTACGGCTCTTGCGATGTGCTCCTTGAGGATGGCGGAGTAATAAACCGTGCCCTCCTTGTTGGTGTAGGCATTCAGGTCGCCTCCCACGCTCTCCAGACAGTTGAGAATGTGCCACGCCTTGCGGCGCTCTGTGCCCTTGAAAGTAACGTGCTCGCAGAAGTGGGCAAGTCCTTCTTCGCCCGGCTCCTCGTTTCGGGTGCCGGCGTTAATCTGGTAACCGCAATACACCACCTTGCTGTCTGAAGGCAGGTGGATGATGCGGAGGCCATTATCGAGTGTATAAGTATTGTATTTCATTTCAAGGTGCAAAGTTACACTGAAAATGTAATTTATCCCAAAAAAAAGTCATTTATTTTGCATTATCGCCAAAAAGACTTATCTTTGCCACCAAAAATAAAATATAGACAACAAAAACAATGCGCAAAGTAATAGGAATAGGAGAAACCGTGCTTGACATCATCTTCAAGGGCGGCAAGCCGATAGAGGCAGTACCGGGTGGCTCATCATTCAATGCAGTCATCTCGTTGGGCCGTGCGGGCGTAAATGCTTCGTTTATCAGCGAGGCGGGCAACGACCGCATAGGAGAGTATGTAATTCAGTTTTTGAGAGATAATGGGGTGAATGCTGACAATGTGAGCATCTTCCCGGAATCCAAGTCGCCGCTCTCGCTGGCTTTCCTCGACGAGAACAACAATGCTGACTACATCTTCTACAAGGATCATCCTCACGACCAGCTGGAGTTTGCCACACCGGAAATCAATCCTGGCGACATCGTGCTCTTCGGTTCGTTCTTCGCTCTGAATCCTGTGGTCCGTCCTCAGGTTGCCGGCTTCCTGGAGTATGCGAAGGAGCACGGCGCCATTCTTTATTACGACATCAACTTCCGTGCTTCTCATCAGAACGAAATCATGAAGATTACGCCTAATCTGATAGAGAACCTGGAGATGGCTGATTTTGTACGCGGAAGCCACGAGGACTTTGGAATCCTCTACAAGAAACCGGAGGCGGATAAGGTTTATAATGCCGAAATCAGTTTCTACTGCAAGAAGTTTATCTGCACCCAGGGCGCTGAGCCTGTAGAGGTTCGTGCCGAGAACGGCTTTGCCAAGAGTTATCCTTCGGAGAAGATGAAACCGGTGAGCACTATCGGAGCCGGCGATAATTTCAATGCCGGTTTCGTTTTCGGACTGATCAAGGATGGAATCACCCGCGAGGACATTGACCGCGGCTTATCTGAGGCGCAATGGGACAGTCTCCTTGTTTCGGCTCAAGAATTCTCCACCGAATGCTGCAAGGACATCTACAATTATGTTTCCAAGGAATTCGGAGAAGAAAAGAAGAAGGAATTATAAAAATATAAAAGATATGACAGAAATTACAAACAAAATTTATTACGTAGGCGTAAACGACCGCAATAAGCATCGTTTTGAGGGCCTCTGGCCTTTGCCTAACGGAGTGAGCTACAACTCTTATATCATTGACGATGAGAAGGTAGCGCTGGTAGATACTGTAGAGGTTGATTTCTTCACCCAGTTCCTCGAGAACATTCACGAGGTGATTGGCGACCGAGAAATCGATTATCTTATCATCAACCACATGGAACCTGACCACAGCGGGTCTATCGCCCTCATCAAGAAATATTACCCTAACATCAAGATTGTGGGCAACAAGAAGACGCTGGGAATGCTGGAAGGCTTCTACGGCGTAACAGATGACGTGGTAGAGGTGAAGAATGGCGAAACCCTCTCTCTGGGCAACCACGAGCTGAGCTTCGTTCTCATCCCTATGGTTCACTGGCCAGAGACCATGGTAACCCTCGATGCGAAGAACAAGGTGCTCTTCTCAGGTGATGCGTTCGGTTGCTTCGGTGCGCTGAACGGCGGAATCATCGATACGGAAATCAACTGCGAGACTTTCTGGCTGGAGATGGTTCGCTACTACTCAAACATTGTGGGTAAGTATGGAATCCCTGTTCAGAATGCCTTGAAGAAGTTGGCTGGCGTGGAGCTGGATTACATCTGCTCAACCCATGGTCCGGTTTGGCACGAGCATATTGAGAAGGTAATCGGCATGTATGATAAGATGTCGAAGTACGAGACGGAGCCGGGCCTCGTTATCTGCTACGGCACCATGTACGGCAATACTGAGCGCATGGCTGAAATCATCGCCCGTGCGGCAAGCAAGGCTGGCGTGAAGAACATCGTAATGTACAACATCTCGAAGACTCACCACAGCTACATCCTGCGCGACATCTTCCGCTACAGGGGCCTTATCGTGGGTGCTCCAACCTACAATGCCGGTCTTTATCACGAGATGGAGGTTCTCCTCTCCGAGCTTGCCAATAAGGACGTCAAGAACCACCTTCTTGGCTGGTATGGTTCTCATTGCTGGGCAAGCAAGGCAGTAGCAAAGATTCAGGAGTGGAACGAAACCAAGCTCCACTACGAGCCAGTGGGCGAGCCGGTAGATATGAAGCAGGCGATTACTCCAGAGGTCAAGGCGCAGTGCGAGGCTCTGGGTAAGGCAATGGCTGAGAAGCTGCTGGCAGAATAGATAAGATTTTAAAATGATTAAGAGCGGAAGAGCGACTGGGGTTAACAGAGTTAACAGTTAACAGTTGTTTTTCCGCTCTTTTTCTATTCACTTTCAACCGTACAGCTCGAACATTTTCTAGATTTTATCATTGATATTTCCCCTTGTGTGCCCTCACACATACTTTTTTCTATGTTGCTAGCAAAAAAGTTGGTGAAAGATGTGCAACTTTTCGATTATTTTCTTTACCTTTGCAAGTGGATACCAATTCTGCTCACGCCGAGTTGAGGCTTCTTCCTTCTTAATTGATGGGTGATGCTGAGACGAGGAATAGGGAGGGTTGAGGTATTCCGACATAACAATAAGGCGTTTACTTGACGCTTTGTTCTTGACGTTCTGAAACTTCGCAACTTTCTTACACAGTCACGAACAACGCAACGGTAGATGCCCTCGGGATGTGTTTATCCACATCCCTTTACTGGTATGGCATATTGTGTAATGCAATGTGTCTTATACTTGTATAGGGACAAGTGTATTCATATCGGCGTGGGCTTCGACGTTGCTCGTTCAACTGTGTAGGGCAATGCGAAGGCCTCAGAACGTGGGATGAGCAGCAAGGAGATCCCACGCTTTCTGTTTTTTTTAGCTGCTAGCCTTGGGTGTTTAGGTTGGTTAGAAAGGAAATGATATGGATTATTTTAAAGCGGAAGAACTTCGTAAATTATGGGGGAACAAACCTTGTTCACATCCTAAATTTGAGAAAGAAACTCATTTGGGGTGGGGCTATGTAGAAGAGAAAACAGGTGATTATGTTTGCACGCAATGTGGACAGGATTTTACTAAAAATGAATACGATAGAATCATCGCAGAGCGCAATAAAAATCAATAAACTTTTTGTGTATGGAACAATTTAAAACTTCTTTGAAGCCTGATGACCTCAAGCTTTTTTATGACGTTCTGTATCAGTATGAAAATGAGGGGAAGGATAATCATAAGGGTTATTCCTATAAGAAAGTGCCACTTGAGATTAAAAACAAAGTTTCTTTGATTCATGATACAGGCAAAAATAAAATAAAGTTGAGTTTTCCTGAAACACCAAATACTCTGTGTTACAAGGGGAAGGAGGTTTGTGCGCTGTTGCTTAAGCATTTGCGCAATAGTTTTGCTCATGCTTGTATTGAGCGTGAGGGTCACTATTATGTCATAAATTCACAGATGAATCCTAAATGTCAGATTTGTGGAAAAGTAAAAATAAAAGATTTTAAGGGATTTGTTACAGCAATATTAGCAACAAAAGAATAATAATTTAAGAAAAGATATATATGAGAACATTTACATTAAAAGGTCTGTTTGTAACAGCAGTATTTATGGTGTTGGGTTGCTTGGCAATCCATGCTGCTGATGGTAATTTGATTACAAAGCAAATCACTATCAAATTGGAAAAGGCAGGAACTTTGCCAAGTAAGATTGGGGATACAAAGAAATATAAGATTACCAATCTTAAGATTATGGGTGAGATTAATGGCACAGATCTTCGTTTCATACGCGAAATGGCGGGAAGTAACGATATTGGACAGGGCACTAACGGAAAGTTGGTGACTTTGGATCTCTCTGGGTCTAAAATAGTGAAGGGAGGAGATTGTTATTATCGTGTTGATAATGGTTATAGTACCTATTATCATTATTATACATCGGATGATGTCATCGGTGATTATGCTTTTAAAAATTGCAGCGACTTGACCAGCCTCACCCTTCCTTCTAGTGTCACCAGGATCGGTGATTATGCTTTTTATAATTGCAGCGGCTTGACCAGTCTCACCCTTCCTTCCAGTGTCACCTCATCAATAAGAGATTATATTTTTGATGGTTTAAAAGAGTGTAATTATTTCATAGATTCTGATTTAGAAACCTACCTTGCTCATACTCACGATTGGAAATATATTCCCGTTGATGAAATAAAATACTATCATAATGGGCAGGAACTTACAAAGTTAGAAATACCTTCTGGTGTGGATAAAATTGGCAGTTATTCTTTTTATAAAGGTGTAAACTTGACTAGCCTCACCATTCCTTCCAGTGTTACTTCAATAGATAGGTCTGCTTTTGAAGGTTGCAGCGGCTTGACTAGCCTCACCCTTCCTTCCAGTGTCACCGCGATAGGTGGTTCTGCTTTTGAAGGTTGCAGCGGCTTGACCAGCATATATGTAAGTTGGGAATCTCCTTTATCAATTGCTGCTTCTACTTTTAAGGATGCAAATACGGAAAAATGCATCTTGTATGTTCCAAAAGGGACTTATGATGATTATTGGCTTTCAAATTGGGGTATATTTGCTAATATCGTAGAGTATGATGCAACTGGCATCGATCATATTACGACATCTGGCGAAGCCAAGGAAATCTCTCGCTATGCTGCGGATGGTCAGCGATTGGAAGTGCCTGCCAAGGGCTTGAACATCGTGAAGTATAGCGATGGCTCCGTGAAGAAAGTTGTTGTTCAATAGTATAGTATGCTTATTGGAGATTTCTTATTGGAGATAATAGATAAGATTTTAGAATGATCAAGAGCGGAAAAAACAACTGGGGTTAACAGAGTTAACAGTTGTTTTTCCGCTCTTTCTTTGTTTAAATACCTTTAAAAAATCCGTGTAATTCCGATAAAACTTGGTGAAGTTGTGTAAAAAGCGTATATTTGCGACTGAAAATCGTGTCTTGACACAAAAAAACGTCATAAACTATGTATTTTGAACGTAAAGCATACTTGAAAGAACTCATCTCGGCAGAAGGCAATGGGATGATAAAGATTATCACCGGCATTCGCCGTTGTGGTAAATCCTTCCTTCTCTTCAACATCTTTCGAAAGCATTTGCTTGAAAGAGGTGTTGCGGAAGACCATATCATACAAGTAAATCTTGAAGACCGTAGAAACAAGAAACTCCGTGATCCTGATGCTTTGCTGGAGCATATCGATGCTTTGATGAAAGATAAGGATAGGTATTATATTATCTTGGATGAGGTTCAGATGGTGAAGGAGTTTGAGGATGTGCTCAACTCTTATCTCCATGTGGAAAATGCCGAAGTGTATGTTACTGGTTCCAATGCCCGATTCTTATCGAAGGATGTGATAACTGAATTTCGTGGTAGAGGTTGGGAAATCCGAATCCATCCGTTGAGTTTTTCTGAATATTATGAAGTGGTAGGAGGAGAGGAGCGTCAAGCCCTGGAAACCTATTATCTTTATGGTGGATTGCCTGCCGTGGCGCAGATAGAAACTCCGGAAGCGAAACAGAACTATCTTCGAGAGATTTATGAGACGGTTTATCTGAAGGATGTTTTGGAGCGTAATCGCCTGAAGAATTCTGATGGAATGCGCGAGTTGGTGCGCCTTCTGGCTTCTACGATTGGTTCCTGTACGAATGTGCAGAGAATTTCTAATACGTTCAAATCTGTTGGAGGAGTGGAAATCGGTACTAAAACCATTGGCAGGTACCTGGAGAACCTGCAGGATTCCTTCATCATCAGTGAGGCTTTGCGCTATGATGTGAAGGGGCGCAAATATATTGGTACTGGTACCAAGTATTATTTCGAGGACATCGGTATAAGAAATGCCGTGGTAGATTTCCGGCAGATAGAATTCACCCATATCATGGAGAACGTGGTTTATAACGAATTGCGGAAGCAGGGTTATACTGTGGATGTGGGATCAGTGGAGAGCTTCAAGCGGGATGAGAATGGCAAGCTGCAGCGTAGGAATCTTGAGATTGATTTCGTGGTGAACCGTCATGATGAACGCCTCTATATCCAGTCGGCTTACGCCTTGCCGGATAAGGAGAAGGTAGATCAGGAGCAGGCTTCTCTTTTGAATGTAAACGATGGCTTCCGCAAACTGATTATCGTAGGGGATAGATATCGTTCGGGTTATAATGAAGAAGGCATTCTGATGATGAGCCTCTCCGATTTCCTTTTGGGGAAAGAATAGATGGTCTTGAAGAAAATATCAAGGGCAGAAGAACAACTGGGGTTAACAGAGTTAACAGTTAACAGTTGTTTTTCCGCTCTTTCTTTTGTTTCTGAGTATTTCGTTTATAGGTTTCTATTCCTTCCTTAATATCAAAAATGTGCAAGTTTGCCACTTTTTGATATGAGAAATGTGCAAGTTTGCCGAAAAATCATATTAATGGGAATTTTCAACTATCGCCTTTAATTCTTCCAGGTTATCTGCCACTTCAATCACATCTCGCCAATTGCCGCGAATCATGCTTTTCTCTGCCATATCATCCAACAGGGCGATGGTGGAGTTCCAGAAGCCTTTCATGTTGTAGAGAATCACCATTTTGTGATGGTAGCCGATGGTATGGGCGGCGGCGATGGTGAATATTTCATCCAGGGTGCCGACGCCGCCAGGAAGGGCTACGAAGATGTCGCTCTGGGCAAGCATCAGGTCCTTGCGGTCGCTGAGATTATCACACGGAATCTCGATGTCGAGGTCTGGGAAGGTTCTGCCGCCTCGCTCTACAAGCGTAGGAACCACACCGATGGTTCTGCCGCCATTCGCCTTTACTGCCTTGCCGATGCAATCCATCAGACCAGAGTTGCAGCCGCCGAAAACCAGGTCGTGGCCGTTCTCAGCCATCCACTTTCCCATCTCTTCAGTCAACGTGAAGAAGTCGGGGTCGATATTCTTATTTGCTGAACAAAAAACTGCTATTTTCATATTGCTTTATCTTCTATTTGATGATGTTTTATCTGTTGTTTATAGATGTTTTATCTGTTATTTATAAATGTTTTAGGCAAAGGTACGCAAAAAAAACGAGATTATTGGGCTCTTTTTGAGGATAATTTCTTAATTTTGCAAACAATAACTAATCTTATAAACAAGACAAGAGAATGAAAAGGATTATCACATATAGTATCATCGCATTGTTGCAGGCATCGGTGGCGCTTGCACAAACCCCTTTGAAGTCAAAGCTTCAGAAGCGGGAGAAGTATGAATGGCAGGGAGAGATTCCTACCTATGTAGAAACGCTGAAGAAGGAACTGACCTATCCGATGGCTTGGGGAAACAGTCCTATCAGAAACTTCAAGAAGTGGAAGAAGGCGGCAAGGGCGAAGGTTCTCGAATGCATGATGACGCCTCCGAAAGCGGCTGCGGCTTGGGATATGGAAGTGCTCGGTGAGGAACGGAGAGACGGATATAAGGCGCAGAAAATCGCCTTTAATATCAACGCCTATTCCCGAATTACGGCTTATCTCCTGATTCCGGATGGCAAGGGACCATTCCCAACAGTCAATGCGCTTCATGATCATGGCGCTCATCTCTTTATCGGAAAGGAGAAGATGATTCGCCCTTTCTTTACTCCGGAAGAAAAAGATTCCCCTACGAAGCAAGCGCTCTATCAGGAGATCTTGGATGATGCGGATGCGTGGGCAAGGCAGCTTTATGATAATCAGTACGTGGGCGATTATCTGGCGAAACATGGCTACGTAGTCTTTTCGGCAGATGCTCCGATGTGGGGAGAAAGAGGCCGGAAGGAGGGCGTGGATAGAAACAAATACGACCTGATAGCCGGCAACATGATGATGCTGGGTAGAGACCTCTCTGCCTTCATGACTTACGATGATATTTCCAGTACCGAGTTCCTGGCTTCGCTGCCGATGGTGGATGCGAAGCGTATCGGATGCGTGGGGTGTTCGATGGGAGCCTATCGCTCGTGGATGCTCTCTGCCTTATCGGATAGAATCAAGGCGGGTGCTTCTATCTGTTGGATGATTACTACGGACGCTCAGCTTACTCGGAGATTCGGAAGAAAGGAGAATGGCGGTTTTGCGAATTGCATCCCGGGGTTGAGGCAATATCTCGACTATCCTCATATCGCCTCCCTCGCCTGCCCGAAACCGATGCTTTTCATCAATGGCACAAAAGATAAGCTCTTCCCCGTATCTGGTGTAAAGGATGCTTTCGCCGAAATGCATCAGGTTTGGAAGAGTCAAGGAGTTGATAATCTGCTGGATACGGAGCTTTGGGAAATCCCTCATTCCTGCAGACTGAAGGCACAGGAGAAAATGCTGGAGTTTCTGGATAAGAATTTGAAATAAGAAATAAATAAAGAGCGGAAGAACAGCTTGGGGTTAACAGAGTTAACAGTTAACAGCTGATTTTCCGCTCTTTCTTCTATAAATCTGTAAAAGTCTACTACGCTAACCCCTTAAAAAATGGCGTTAGCGTAGTGAACTTTTTGAGTATGCTGAATGCATATTTACCACAACTCCTTAGGAGACAAGTCTTTATCCTTTCTGCCCATCAAGTAGTAATCGGCAAGGAACTGGAGGTTTGCCTGCGTAATCTTCAAGCCTTCTTCCTTTACATACTGGCTCGTAAAGATGTTTGCGTCAGGAATCAGGTTGTTTTCTATCAGTTTGCAGACAATTTCGTAAGGGAATGGGAGACCATTGCCGCTGATAATGCCAAAGCTGTCGGTCTCTGCACGCTCCTGTACATAGTATGGGTTCTCAGGCGATGCGATGCAATGAGCCAGACCGAAACTGATGTTGATGCCTGTATATGGACTTCCGCTTAAGATGATGCCTTTCTCGTATTTCTGAGGGAATCGGATGTCCTTTGGCAACTCGAATTCAATCTCCTTGAGGAATTCCTTCAGCGTCTTCACATCTTCCAGGAAGATGAACTTGTCTTCATATCCCTTCGCCTTGAGCAGATTGTAGTCGTGAATCGCCTTCTCATGATCTGCCTTTTCATGTGGCTCTATAGCCTTCTTCCTGAACTCCTCATCCTCCCAGATCTTGTGGGTAGGCATGTTCCTGCAAATCTTGCGGAGCCATTCGTAAGAAGTGAGCGCCAGGAGATTGTTTCTGCCGACGATGGTCATTTCCATCTGCACAGAATAAGCGAGCGGTTCGGTGAGTCCCTGATGCGAGTTTGCCATCTGCTGGAGGGTAAACTGCAGGCGCTTCTGGTTGCCTACGTTGAAATAGCAGCCATAATGGAACCACGCCAGGGTGTCGCGACGGTGAATCTCATCCAACTCCTTGTTCTTCTCGATGTCCTCTTCGGTCGTTTCAGCGTTGCCCTCTATCTCAGGCATTTCGCTGAGATAAGTCAGAAGACGCTCGTTTTCCGGAGCCGTTTCATACTCTCTGTCGAGAATGTTGTAGGCAAGTTTGGCAGCCAGTTCCAGGGTTCCGAAGAGGAAAGGAACGGCTTCCTGTACGAAACTGCTCTGCTGGTAATGGTGCCAGAGCAGGAACTTGACATCAGCGATGTTGATTTCCTCAGGGTCGTAAGCCGGGTCATCTTCGTTGAGTGTACTCTTGATGAATTCGCTTTCTTTCTCATAGAAAGGAATGTAGGTGCCGTAGCGCTGCTTGCATTCTTCCGTGAAAGTCTTCCAAATGCCTGTGCCCGAAATCATATCTTCGAAATAACCGGCAATGCTGAGTGCCAGCTGCTTGGCTTCATCCATATTCTTGAAGTTATGGGTGTAGCACGCCTCGTCAAGAGCGTGGTATATTTCGTTGGCGAGTTCTGTATAATACAGATCAGTTTCGTCTGCTTTTTCGTATGGATGCAAAGCAATCCATTCTTGGGTGAAAATAACTTTTTTCATATATTTCAAGTTTTCTTGGTTATCTGTTTGTTGTAACTTTCATGCAAAGGTAATAAAATATTGCAGAAATCTGCAAGAAACTCACATTTTTTTCGTATCTTTGCACCCGAATTTAGGCAATCTTAATAAATGCGTGGGATTGCCGCAAGCGTTTCGGAAGGATTTTGCACCCTAATTCATGGCTGGGAGGGTGAATTCGGCCTTCCATTTTGATTATTATGAATTAAGGTTAAAAAGATTTGAAGACATTTGAAGAATTGGGCGTGAGCGAGGAGATTCGCCGTGCCATCGAAGAGCTTGGATTTGAGAATCCAATGCCAGTTCAGGAAGAAGTAATCCCATATTTGCTTGGTAATAAGAACGACGTGATTGCGTTGGCGCAGACCGGTACGGGTAAGACTGCATCTTACGGTATTCCGGTTATCCAGAAAACTGATGCCAGCAGCAAGCAGACACAGGCTATCATCCTCAGTCCTACACGTGAGCTCTGCCTTCAGATAGCAGACGATTTGAACAGCTTTGCCAAGTACATCGACGGTTTGCATATTGCCGCAGTTTATGGCGGTACCGACATCGGAAGCCAGATTCGCACCCTGAAGCATGGTGTGCAGATTATCGTGGCTACCCCTGGCCGTCTGCTCGATTTGATTAATCGTGGCGTGGCTCAGTTGGAGAACGTGAACAACGTGGTGCTTGATGAGGCTGACGAGATGCTGAACATGGGCTTCTCTGAGAGCATCAATGCCATCTTCGAGAACGTGCCTGAGGATAGAAACACCCTGCTCTTCTCGGCTACCATGAGCAAGGACATCGAGAAGATTGCCCTCAACTACCTGCACGACCACAAGGAAATCGTAGTGGGTTCGCGCAACGAGGGTGCAGAGCATGTAAACCACATCTACTATCTGGTAAATGCCAAGGACAAGTATCTCGCCCTGAAGCGCGTGGTGGATTTCTATCCACGCATCTTTGCAATTATCTTCTGCCGCACCAAGCTGGAGACTCAGGATATTGCAGATAAGCTGATTAAGGACGGTTATAATGCAGAGGCACTGCACGGCGACTTGAGTCAGCAGCAGCGTGACCTCACCATGCAGAAGTTCCGCAACCATACCGTTCAGTTCCTGGTGGCTACCGATGTGGCTGCCCGTGGTCTGGACGTAGAGGATCTGACTCACGTCATCAACTATGGTTTGCCTGATGATGTGGCTAGCTACACCCACCGAAGCGGCCGTACCGGTCGTGCCGGAAAGAAGGGAACATCCATCTCTATCATCCATACCAGAGAGAAGTTCAAGGTTCGCCAGATAGAGAAGCAGATTGGCAAGGACTTCGTGGATGGCGTATTGCCAACCCCAGAGGAAATCTGCAAGAAGCAGCTCTTCAAGACCATGGACGACATTATGAAGACCGATGTGGATGAGGATCAGATTGAACCATACATGGCTGAAATCAACCGCCAGTTTGAGTACATCGACAAGGAGGACATCATCAAGAAGATGGTGACCATCACCTTCGGTAAGTTCCTCGATTACTATAAGAATGCTCCTGAGATTATCAAGCCTGAGACCGGCAAGGGTTCCCGTGGCGGCGAAGGTCGTGGAAGTCGTGGCGAAGGCCGTGGCAAGGTTTCCAATGGTCGCAGAAAGCATGAGACTGAGGTTGGTTTCAAGAGACTGTTCATCAACCTGGGTAAGGCAGATGGTTTCTATCCGGGCGAAATCATGCAGTATCTGAACAAGCACGTGAAGGGTCGCCAGGAGGTGGGTCACATCGACCTGCTGAGTAAGTTTGCCTACATCGAGGTGCCTGAGGAGGATGCGAAGCGCGTGATGAAGGCTTTGAACGGTACTGAGTATAAGGGCAGAACCGTGAGATGTAACGATGCTGATGAGGAAGGTCATGGCAGAGCAGCCCGCGGAGGACGCAGTTCTGAGGGCAGAGGCGGTCGTTCTTCAGAAAGAGGCGGACGCAGCCGCAGAGGTTCTTCTGATGATGCTAGAGACTCTCGAGATGCTCGTGGAAAGGGAGGACGTGGAAGCCGTGGCGGCAGAAAGTCTCGCCCTCAGGAGGATACAGGCGATTGGCGCCAGTTCTTCCAGAACAACGACAACGTGAAGTTCAAGGGTGAGGAGCCAAACTTCGAGGAAGAAGGCTGGGCTCGTCGCAGACCTAAGAAGAAGTAATTTAGGCAGCGATTTATAATAAGATGAAAGTCTGCATCAAAGGGATGTTTTGATGCAATATCCATATTTTGCGGTAAAAACACAGCAATTTCTTTGGTAAATTGCGGTGTTTTTACCGCAATTTTTGTATATTTGCAGCCGTAAACATCAAATTTATTATATCTTTATACGCAATTTTAACCCTAAAAGATATTCTGTAATAAGTTAATGAAGAAATCTATTCTTATCGCTTGTCTGGGACTGGTAAGTCTGGGCTTGCAAGCACAGAGCATTTCGCTCGCTGGTGAATGGAATGTGGAGTTGGGAAAGAGCGGTAGCGCTTTCGCCAAGAGTAAGCGTGCCTCGCAGGGTGAGGTGAAGCGTGCCATTCTTCCCGGTACCATCGATACGAACCATCTGGGATTCGCTCCGAAAGATACGATGGAAACAACGCATCTTACGAGGCTCTATGCCTATAAAGGAGCTGCAAGATATTCCAGAACAATCAATATCCCGAAGGACTGGAAGAAGAAGCCGGTAGAACTCTTCCTGGAGCGTACCCGACCGACATGGGTGTATGTGGATGGAGAACTGGTGGATTCCTGTAACTTCATCTCTACTCCTCAGCGCTATCTTCTGCCAAAGAAGGTGAAGCCGGGCAAGCATTTCTTGGAAATCGTAGTGGATAATGGAAGAGGTGTGCCTGATCAGGTTTACGGCCCCAGCCATGCTTATACGGAAGATACGCAGACCAACTGGAATGGAATTATCGGAAGGATAGAACTCCAGCTAGCCTCTTCTATAGAAATGCAAGCAGGAGCAATCCCTAGCCGTTCTGTAGCTTCTTCTACAGCCCTTCAGATGCCTGATTTCGCCAAGGATTTTCATATCAAGGGCGCCCACTTCTACGCCAATGGTCATAGGATATTCCTCCGTGGCAAGCACGATGCGGCTGTATGGCCGCTGACGGGACATGTGGAAATGGGCGTGGAAGGCTGGATGAAGTATCTCGGAACCTGCAAGGAGTATGGAATCAATCATGTGCGCTTTCATTCCTGGTGCCCACCGGAGGCGGCTTTCGTGGCTGCTGACAGTCTGGGAATCTATCTCCAGCCGGAACTTCCTTTCTGGGGGTCTTTTGATAAGAAGGATGAAAGGCTGATGGCGTTCCTGCATCAGGAAGGCGAGAACATCCTCAGAGAATACGGTCATCATCCATCTTTCAGAATGATGGCGCTGGGGAATGAACTCTGGGGAGATATCGACAAGATGAAGGAGTTTGTGGATGATTTCCGCAAGATAGCGCCCGATAAATACTATACTTTTGGAAGCAATTACTATCTCGGTTATCAGGGAATAAAAGAAGGAATGGATTACTTCACCACTTGCCGCATCGGAGGCGAGGGATGGGGCAAATACAATACTCATACCCGTGGTTCCTTCTCGTTTGCCGATGCCTACGATGGAGGAATGATCAATCATTTCCATCCTAATTCTACGATGAATTTTGATGAGGCTTGCGATAAGGCAGGAATCCCTATCATCTCTCACGAAACAGGCCAGTTTCAGACCTATCCTGACTATCGGGAAATAAAGAAATACACCGGAGTGCTTCATCCTTATAACTTCGAAGTCTTCCGCCGTCGTCTGGCTGCTGCCGGAATGCTCTCGCAGGCTGATGATTTCCACAAGGCTTCGGGCTTATGGAGCGTGAAACTCTATAAAGCCGATATAGAGATGGATTTGAGAACCCGGAATATGGCGGGCTTCCAGCTGCTTGATATTCAGGATTATCCCGGTCAGGGAAGTGCTTTCGTAGGCATCCTCGATGCGTTTATGGAGAGTAAGGGAATCACTACGCCCGAGGAATGGCGCCAGTGGTGCTCGCCAGTGGTGCCTTTGTTGGTGACAGACAGATTCTGCTATGAGGAGAATGACACGATGAAGGCGAAGATTCAAATCGCCAATTATGGGGGAGAGTCTTTGAAGGGCAAGAAAGTGGAATGGAAGTTGGATTATGCCAAAGACGAACGTTATCCAAACGAGTCCAGTGTAGCCGAAACTCTTACTCATTTGAATCAGCCTTCTCCTTTGGCACAAGGCGAGATAACTATCCATACCGACGAGGAGGGATGGATAGATGTTGGCGAGATCGTTCATAAGATGAAAGTGAAAGCCAACGGAATTGACGATGGGGATGGTAAGTGCTTGGACGTGTATGTGGGTTCTCGCAAACTGACCCTCTCCTTGTATATATATGAAGGTGAACTTGATGCGACAAGATATTCCAATACTTACGACCTTTGGGTTTATACGACCCCAAAGAATATCGACTATCTGAAAAAGCAAGTCGTTATTGCCAAGGATTTGACTTCCGATGTCGTCAAGAAACTAGAAAAGGGAGCAAAGGTGCTTTGGCTTCCTACGACTTCCAGCCATTTCGTGGCTGCAGATGATACGCTTTCTCAGTCAGATAATGCCACACCTTATACCGTGGGTGGACTCTTCCAGACCGATTACTGGAACTATCGCATGTTCAAGACCATCTGCGAGAACAACAAGAAGAAGGTTTCTCCAGGAACCCTGGGCATTCTTACGAATCCGGAACATCCGATATTCAAGGGATTCCCTACGGAAATGCACACCAACTGGCAATGGTTCCCGATAATCAAGGAATCGCATCCGCTGGTGCTTGACAACTTCGCCAAGGATTATCGCCCGGTAGTTCAGGTGATAGACAATATCGAGCGGAATCATAAGTTGGGTTTGGTGATGGAATGGAAGGTGGGAGCCGGAAAGCTCCTCATCTGCATGAGCGATTTGGAGAAGGCTGCCAAATATCCAGAGGGTAGGGCTTTCTACGAGAGCGTGTTGGGTTATATGCAATCAGATGAGTTCAATCCAGCTGCAGAAATAACGATGGATGAATTGAAGAAGAAACTCGCCGAGAAGCCTCGTCAGGTTTCATTGAAGGAACTGAATAATATCTCGCAGTATTAGTTGAGAACCTATAAGAAAAAACAAGAGCGGAAAGCCAGAAGTTAACAGGTTAACAGTTAACAGCTGATTTTCCGCTCTTTTTATATCATCCTGAGACTAATCTTTATTCCAGGATAAACCTTTATATCATCTCTGTTGATTCAGAGATAGAATTTACTTTGCATTGATCTCCTTCAAGAGGCGGTCTGCGTGTCCCCACTTATCCATCAGGTAGAGCACGTAGCGAATATCCACACCGATGCAGCGAGCCAGGCGCTTGTCGAAGTTGATGTCAGAGCTGAGGCTGTCCCAGTTGCCATCGAAGGCAAGACCAATCAACTCGCCCTTGCCGTTGAACATAGGGCTACCAGAGTTACCGCCGGTAATATCGTTGTTGGTAAGGAAGCAGAGCTGCATCTTGCCAGTCGTCTTATCCTGATACTTGCCGAAATCCTTCTCAGAGAGAAGCTCGTGCATGATAGGCTCAGCGTAGTAATCGATTACCTTATCGCCCTGCTTCATCTTCTCAACGAGGCTCTCGGCTGTGGTATAATAGCCTGATGGCTTGCCACCGAGGTCGAAACCGCCTACCTGACCGTAGCTCAATCGCATGGTGAAGTTGGCGTCGCTGTAGTGAGGCATGTCTTCTTCCATACGGAGCTTGGCAGCACAGAGATACTTCTCCTGCTCAGCGATGCTGTCGTTGATGCTGCCCATCTGAGCAGCGAAATCTGCAAATACATCGTTCAGATCCATACCGAAGCTTACGCCTGGATCCTTCTCATATCCCTTCTTGTTGAAATAGAGCTTGGCGCCCTTCTTCATGATGAGCGACTTCTCCCAGAGATAATCCACATACTTGGCGTAGTTGCCGCCAAACTCAGTGTCGATGGTCTTGTAGAACTTAGGCAACCACTTGGCATCTACGTGCTCCTTGTAGTTCTTCAGAAGGGTAGCGAGCACTTCCTTATCGAGCGCCATATCCCATTCGGCAGAGTTATCTTCAAACTCATGATACTGCTTCTTCTTGTTCTTCTCAGGCCCCTTCACCTCCATGTCGGTCTGGAGCTTGATGGCACGGGTAGAGAACTCGATGTTGCTTCTTCTTGTGAAAGATTCAGCGAAGTTGGTCCAGGCGTATTTCACGTTAGCGCTCTCCTTGTAGAGCTTGGCGAGCTTGTCGAAATCTACCTTGTGGGCGAGGTCGTTGGCAGCCTTGGCTGTATCCTGCCAAGCACGGAGACGGGTTTCGTACTCACGCTTCAGATTCACGATGCCGATAGAGTCGATACACTTGTTCATACCGATGGCATTCTTCCAGTAGTTGGAAGAGCTGGCGTACTTGCTGTCGTACTTGATGCGGACAGCCTCGTCGGCACGCATGTGCTTCTGCATCACCTCCTGCTTTACGCCACGAACCTGGGCACGAGGCGCATTCTCAGCATCGCGCATGGTCTGGATTCCGTAGCTTGAAAGATAGCGCTCTGTGCTGCCTGGGTAACCCATGGTCATCGCATAGTCGCCATCCTTATAACCCTGGAGAGAAACCTGAGCCCAACGCTTTGGCTTGTAAGGCACATTATCCTTGCTGTAGGCAGCAGGACCATTGGTCTTAGGGTCGGCATAGATGCGGAATACAGAGAAGTCGCAGGTCTGGCGAGGCCACATCCAGTTGTCTGTATCGCCACCAAACTTACCCATAGACTTTGGTACGGTGAAAACCAGACGCAGGTCGGTGAAGTCGCGGTAAGTAGTAGCGTACCACTTGTTGCCCTCGTAGAAAGGCTGAACGGTGATATGGAGGGTAGAATCGTTCTTCTTCGCCTCTTTAGTCATCTCGTTCTCCAGAGAATCGATGAGTTCATCGCGCTTCTTGTTGTCGAGTTTCTCGTATCCGAGGCTCATCACCTTATCGGTTACATCCTTCTGTTCAACCATAAAGCTGACGAACATATTCTCGTTAGGCAATTCCTCTGCGTAAGATTTAGCAAAGAAACCGTTGAGCATATAGTCGTGCTCCACGGTAGAGTGGCTTCTGATAGCCTCGAAACCGCAATGGTGGTTGGTAAATACCAAACCGTCTGGAGAAACGACTACGCCTGAGCAATAGCCCGAGAAGTTAACCACAGCATTCTTCAAGGCGTTCTCGCCGTTGTAGAGCTGGTCGTAAGTCATACTGAAGCCTTCGCGCTGCATCATCTCATACACAGCGTTAGGCAAGTTGTAAATTGTCCACATTCCCTCGTCAGCGTGAGCGGTGTTGATTCCGCAGAACGCCATGATAGAGGCGATAAGGACCGTTGCTTTTTTCTTCATTACTTGTTTTTGTTTTCTATTTATATTATGATGTTATTTATTCTTTTTCTCATACCATTCTTTCCAAGTCTTTGCCTGTTCTGTCATTCGATATTGCTGGCGTGGATGTCTTGGGGTGTTTGGATATTTCATCTCCAAGGCTCCTTCGGCTAGGGCTGGGGTAATGTATTCTTTTCTAAATCTGGTTCTGTTCTTTAATCCAAACAGGTTCATTATATCGCCGATGGATAGATAATCTTTATTTATACGTATTATGAGTTCTTCTACTTGGGACGAACTTGGGACAAGCTTGGGACATTTTCTTCTCCTTCTTTATTTATGAAGTTGTTTTTCTGTCCACTTCCTGTTTGAAAATTTAAGTTCGGTTGCTCTTTCCATTCATCAGTCGGCCGGATATGCAAATATCTGTTCTTGAGAACCCAACCATCTTTTAGGAGTAAGTTTCTGAAGAAACGAACCAGGTAGATGGGAGAGTAATCAATGCCTTTCTGAATGTTGCGATAGTTGGCACGAACCAGGGCATTGCGGAAATACCAGGAATGCTTGGCAAACATTTCGTTGTTCCCGCAAGCGCTTGAATTGAGCTAAGCACTCCTCCAGCGAAAGCGGATGCTCTCGCCAATAAGCCATGCTCTTTTGCATCTGGGCATTGACTTTCTTGTGATAATCGTTCAGTTGTATCTCCATCCATTTATGTATTATATTGTTAGAATATTACGTTTGCAAAGTTACGACTATTTCCCGAATTTTCCAAGGCTTCGCTTGATTTTCTTCATAATTTGCTTTTTTGCCGATAACATTCCTGGTGATAGAACCTCCTGCTCCAGCATATCCAGGGCCATTCTTAACTCTTCGAGGAGTTCGGGATAGTACTTCATCTGCTCGTAGGCGAGCTTCATGCAGTAGCAGCGGATGGCGTAGGGCTGGGAACAGGCTGTAATCTTGGCGATGCAGAAATCGATGAAATCAGAACGGAGTGATTCTTCCTCGAAAGGCTGACGGAGAAGGAGTTGAAGCATCAGGCGGCGCCTGGTCTCATTCTTCTCTACGAGAACCCTATCAATCAGGTCATCGTGCTTCTGAAAGAGCCAAGGGTTGTTGGTTTCATCGAAATGGGTTAAAGCCCAAAGCGCATTGAACGATACGCGGTCGTTTTCATCGAAGGTGAGTTGGTAAAGCTCTTCCTTCCGGTGGTCGTTCTCCTTACCTTGTGTCATGATGCATATCTTGTTGATATCGTTCATATTGATCTTGTCCTGTAGTATCTTTCTCATGCTCTTTATTTTTTATGAGGGAATAATCGTTGCAAAGATATACTTTTATGAGGGAATAACGAAAAGGAAGATTACTTTTTTGAGAATTCTCGGACTATTTCTTGTTTTTGAGGTATAGAATGGGAGAAAAAGTCAAGTTGAACAATCGATGGATTCATTGTTGTACGTCTAAAGGTTTATAGTTGTACAACTGAAGGGTGTGTAGTCGTACAACTATAGGGGGTATTGTTGTACGATTAAAAGGTGTTGTCACTAGGCTCGGCAGACCTGCTGACTGCAGTGAGCAGACCTGCTGACTAGGCTCAGCAGAGCTGCTGAGCCTAGTGGCAACTTTCTAGAAGCAGTCTCCTTGAACTCCATATTCTATCTCTTTGAACCTGATCAGACGTCTTCTTTCACTTACGGAGCCGTATCCTTCAGCTTGCTCAGTCATATTCTTCAGCTCATTCAGTCGTCTCGTTTCGTTCACTCAGCCGTTTGCTTTAGCTCTTACAGGGCGCCTTGCTGGCTGCTATTATATTCTGGGTATTGCTCGGGACCAGGAACATTGGGTCCTTTTGTCTATTCTTGAACCGCATGCGAAGGTTCTGTATAATATAAACAAAAGAAGTCCGTGGACTTACACATTGTCCACGGACTTCTTGGAATATAATCTCAATGATTGGAATCTCTTACTTTCTAAAGTATTTTCCCACTACTGGCAGACTCTTCAATGGGAAATCCTTCTTCACGAGATAAGCGGCGAAGATGAGGATGAGCACCGTGTTGATGAGGCAGGCAATTCCACTGGAGAAGTATCTGTTAGCCTCGGTCATTCCTGCGAAGAGGATGAGGGCGAGAACCACATAAATCATAATCTCCTTCACCGGATAGTTGATAGGATACTTCTTCTGACCCACAAAGTAGGAGAGAAGCATGGCTGTTCCATATCCAGCAAAACCAGCCCAGGCACAGGCAATGTAACCATAAACAGGTACGAAGATAACGTTGATGGCAATCAATACCGCACAACCGATGCCTGAGAAGTAAGCACCCCAGATGGTCTTGTCGATGAGCTTGTACCAGAAACTGAGGTTGAAGTAAACTCCCATCATGATTTCGGCAGCCATTACGATAGGCACTACCTTCAAACCATCCCAGTAGTCGCGACCGATGATGTGGCGCAATACATCCAGATAACCTACTACCACCAGGAAGGCGAGCAGGGTGAAGATGACGAAATATTTCATCGCCGAAGCGTAAGTCTGTCGGTTGTCCTTATCCTTCGCCTTGCCGAAAACGAACGGCTCGTAAGCATAGCGGAAAGCCTGGGTAATCATCGCCATGATCATCGCAATCTTGCTGGCTGCTCCGTAGATTCCGAGCTGCGCATGAGCATCGCCCTTCTCATAGATGTAAGGGAAGAGAATCTTGTCGGCTGTCTGGTTCAGAATACCGGCAATACCGAGCACGAGGATTGGCCAACTGTAGTCCAGCATCTTCCTGACGAGTACCTTACATTCGCTCCAGGAGCATTTCTCGCCCATGAATCCTTCCTTCAGTTCCTTGTAGAAACAGAAGGTGATGGAGGCGGTGCAAACCAAGTTGATGTAGAAAGCATAACCCACATCGTGACCATCCATGATGACGTAGTAAACCAGGTTGAGCGCAATGTTCAGACCGATGAAGAGCAACTTGAAGGCAGCAAACTTCAATGGGCGCTTCCTGTATCTGAGGTAAGCGAACGGAATGCACTGGAAGGCATCAATAGCCACGGTTACGAACATGGTCCATACATAAGCCGGATGGTCGGCGTAGCCCATCGCATCGCTCAAAGGCGTGATGAAGAGGAATACCAGGGCGATGAAGAGTAGGGAAGTAAAGCCCACCATGCTCAATACCGTGTGATAAACCTTTTCTGAGTTTTCTCCTTCCTTGTTGACAAAACGGAAGAAGGTGGTCTCCATTCCGTAGGTCAGGATAACGAGGAGTAATGCCGTATAGGCGTACATGTTGGTGATGACACCATAACCACCACTGGCGGCGCTGATCTTTGCCGTATAGAGTGGTACAAGCAGATAGTTGAGGAATCTGCCGATGATACTGCTCAAACCATAGATGGCGGTATCCTTTGCGAGTGATTTTAAACTTGCCATTATCTTTCTTAATGTTGAATGTTAAGTGTTAAATTGGGCTTGCGCTGTCATTCAAAGATTATCTGTGTAAATCTGTGAAATCTGTGGGAGACTCTTATCCGAAGAATAAATATGCTATAGCGATTGCTGCGATGACTCCTGCCAAATCGGCGAGCAAGCCGCAAGCCACGGCGTGGCGGGTATTCCTGATGCTTATGCTTCCGAAATATACTGCCAATATATAGAAGGTGGTATCGGTGGAACCCTGGAAGATGCAGCTCAATCTGCCCACAAACGAATCAGGACCATAGTTCTTCATCGCCTCCAGCATCATGCCTCGTGCACCACTTCCCGACAGCGGTTTCATGATGGCGGTAGGCAGGGCGCCTACGAAATCGGCATTCAAGCCGCATTGTTCTACCGACCACGAAATGCCTTGAATCACCATATCCATCGCTCCCGAAGCACGGAACACGCCGATGCCCACAAGGATAGCTACGAGATAAGGGATAATCTTCACCGCAGTAGTAAAACCTTCCTTCGCTCCCTCGATAAATGCATCATAAACATTCACTTTCTTCCAGAAACCAGCCAGGATAAAGCAGAGGATGATGCCCAGGAGAATCATGTTAGAAGCCAAGGTGGTAACCGTGTTCATCGTATCCTTGTCCATCTGTCCGAATCCCCAGATGATGATGCCTACGAAGGCGCACATTCCCAACAGAGTAGCGAGCAATACCGGCTGCAGGATGTTGATGCGCTGCCAGAGCGAAGTGATGATGATTCCGGCAAGCGTAGCCACGAGCGTAGCCATCAGAATAGGGATGAAGACATCCGTAGGCTGGGCTGCTCCATAGGAGGCACGGAAGGCGAGGATGGTGGTAGGGATGATGGTGAGTCCTGAGGTGTTCAGAACCAGGAACATAATCATCGGGTTCGTCGCCGTATCCTTCTTCGTATTGAGCTCCTGCATCTGCTGCATCGCCTTCAATCCTGTAGGCGTCGCCGCATTATCGAGTCCCAGCATATTCGAAGCGATATTCATGAAGATGCTTCCCATCACCGGATGGTTCTTCGGAATATCGGGGAAGAGACGGGTGAAGACCGGGCTGAGCGCTCTTGCCAACACATTCACAACTCCCGCCTTCTCTCCAATCTTCATGATGCCAAGCCAGAGGGCGAGCACGCCCGTAAGTCCGAGAGAAATCTCGAAGGCATTCTTGGAAGAATCGAAGGTGGAATCTACAATCTTCTGGAAGATAGTCGTATCTCCCATTGCCAATCCGATGAGTGCGAAGATGAACGCAATCACGAAAAATGCTATCCAAATGTAATTTAAAACCATATTCTGTTTATGCTTTCTTAATCGTTGTTATTGCTAGTGGAATTCTTTGCGGATTGCTCTTTCATTTCGAGTAAAGTTCGTTCATATACCTCTTGTAGCTGGTAACTTGCAACACCTAATGGAGTGGTAATGCCTCTTAAAGCCCACTCAACAACAGATGAATCTTTGTCTTTGCATAGCAGAATACCAATGCTAGGGTTATCTCCTTCGTCTTTTAAAAGTTCGTCGGCTGCTGCAACATAAAAGTTAAGTTTGCCAACAAACTCTGGCATGAAATCAACCACTTTTAGCTCAATCACAACATAACATTTGAGTTTGGTATGATAGAATACCATGTCGGGGAAGTATGATTTTCCACTTGGTGTGGTAAGTTCCATTTGTCGCCCAACATAAGCAAAACCTTTGCCCAGTTCGAGTAAAAAACGAGTAATGTTTTGAGCCAGCTTATCCTCTAGGTCCTTTTCCGAGAAGTCGCCAGCCATGGATAAGAAATCTAATTTATAAGGGTCTTTGAGCATCTCGTTAGCCAAGGCTTTCTGTGGCGCAGGGAGTGTGGACTCAAAGTTATTCAAGGCTTTTCCCTTTTGCTCATAAAGATGGGCTTCGATAATATGTTCTAACTCATTACGACTCAAATTGCCTTCAATCACTTGGTTGAGATAGAACATTGCCTCCAATATGGTCTTGCATTTTGAGACAATGACAGTCTGATGCCTCCAGGGTACACGAAGCAAAATCGCAGGCATAGGAACGCTAGTACTTTCTAAGGTTTCTAATTTTGTACCAGCTTGGTACAAAAATTCATTTTGCGAAGAATAGAAGAGATACCACTTGCGTATTTTATAAAGATTTGACCAAGAAAAACCTTCTACATTTGGAAATGCAGAACGCAAGTCCAAACTAAGCTGTTTTATAAAATTAGTGCCCCACTTATATAGCTTTTGCTTGTTACAAATGTCTTCTCCCAAGCTCCAATAAAGCTTGTGCAACTCTTCATTGACTTTGATAGCCGCTTTGAGTTGGGCGATGCGAATACGACTTTTCAAATCGGAGAGCCACTTCACATAGTTGCTATCCGACATAATAGATTCACTATTCACGAATTGGGGTATGCTATTCTTTTCTGCCATATCGTTTACTCTTCTGTTTTATTTGTTGCTTTTCCAAGCACGGGTGCAAAAGTACAATAAAAATTTCGCATAGCGTGGTTAAATACAGAAAAATCCCTCAGAGAGGGAGGATTTTGATGAATTTTATCCCTCAATGAGGATTTTTTGCTAAAAACTTTTGTTCTTTCAAACATTATTCGTATATTTGCCGATGATTCTGAGTAAGAATCACGACATAATGGAAAAGGCGCATACTTAGCGCTTTGTTCTTGACGGATTGAAACTTCGCAAACTTCATGCATTGTCAGAACATAGCAACGGTAGGTGCTCTCGGGATGTGTTAATTCACATCCCTTTACTGGTATGGCTTATTGCGTCAAGGCGGTAGGTCTTATATCCGTATAGGGATAAGTGTATACATATCGGCGTGGGCTTCGACGTTGCTCGTTCAACAATGCAGGGCAATGCGAAGGCCTCAATCCGTGGGACGAGTGACAGGTAAGTTCCCACGCTTTTTTATTTTGCCGAAACCGAAATCTTAACCCGCCAAGTCTCGGGAACACCTGGCAAAATGATAATATACCAATGAAACAGAACGCTTTTTACTACTTTTGTTAAGCCGAAATCAAGAAATTTCGCTTATGAACCATTATGGACTTGATAGTTTCAAATAGAATAACTATCTTTGTCCCCGACATTTAATAACTTTAATATAGAATAGCGTATGAAACATGTAAGTGCTTATCCTTTTGTTGGTAAGGATTACGAGAAAGGATTCTTGAATAGTGGTAAGAAAGTCTTGATATTAGGGCATAGCCACTATGATGCTGATAGTGCAGGTTGTCCTTGCCATCATAGTTTTACTATAGATATGATGGACGGATTCTTGAGTGGAGAAGATGGAGCTTTTTATAAAGGCTTCACAAGCCAAACCAAAGCTTTGTTGAATCGAGAGATTTCAGTTGATGATAGAGAATATGTATGGAATCAAGTAGCATTCTATAATTTCATTCAGTTCAATCTTGAGGCTCCTGGTGTGAAAGAGACCGATGAACAATTTAACGATTCTATTCCTGCCTTCAAGGAGGTTCTTGAAGAGTTGAAGCCTGATGTTATCATTGTTTGGGGCTATGGTCTCTTCGATAGACTTTGTGGTCTTGGGGAAACGGATGGAGAAGAAATGTCTCTTACCAATGGAGAAAAGGTTTATACTCGCTGGTTTAGTATAGGTGGTGATGATAAGGCTCTTATGATTCGTCAGCATCATCCATCTCGATCTTATTCTTGGGGAGAATGGGGTAAGGTATATCAAGATTTGTTTAAGAACTAAAAAGTGAATGATATGAAAAGATTTTTATTTTGTATAGTCATGCTCTTCTGTATGTGCATGGCTATGAATGCTCAGAGACTGAAAACATATTCGGGACCTTATAATGATAGTCGTTATATGGCACTCGATGTGCCTAAAGCAACTTATACCTATAAAAATGCAGAAGATGGCACACGCATTTTCGAAGGCAATTTTACTTGGCAATGTACTCATAGGGCAAACGTAGCTTATGATAGAGCTACAGGCAAATTCCACAATGACAATAAAGTCGGATTGTGGACTTATACTTCCAAAAGTAAAGGAAGAACAACCTCACTGAAAGTAAATTATAACAACCAAGGACGTGTTGAGGGCATCTACGATTACTCTCAAATAGAATACAACTCAAAGACAGGCAAGCAAAAAGTTATTCGGTCACTTAAGGCAAACATAAAAAACGGCAATGCGATAGGGGCAATCTCCGGACATTTAGTTAGTTTTGATGCAAAAGAAGCAGGTGGATATTCGCAAATGTCGCATATCGGAGATGCTACATTTACTGGACAGACAGATGATTCCGGATATGCTGACGGTCTTTGGAAAATTACGATGAAATATGTAAGTGATGCTGTTGATGTTTTTTATGTCTCGTATAGTCATGGTTCTTTCAAGGAAGCTTACTGTATAGACAATACTACAGGCGATAAAATTGCATACGAAAGCGTAGACATTATAGACGCCATATACAATCTGGTTTCTAACAACAACTCAAATCTGGAAGGATTTGTTTATAGAGGTAGTGTGCCATGGGACGGCATGATACTTGATACAGATTGGGTGAAATATATAAAGGAGCAGACGGCAGAAATTGAGGATTGTGAGATTGTGCCAAAAACCGACTATGAAGGCTACGCCAACGACGAGGCTTTCATATTGGCAAAAAGTCAAGTTCCAAATATCCTTTATAAGCTGAATGGTACTGAGTTGAAATGTGTCATAGACGAGTATGGCAATGTAACTAATATACATTTCACAAAATCGCCTATGGACAATGCTGCAAAAGAGGAATTAGTAAGATGTCTTAAATTACTGAAATACAAGCCTGCCAAACGCAAAGGACTTAATGTAAAATGTAAATGGCACTTTTGGTATGACGATAAGTCTTTGGAATAGTAGACTCCATAGTATCTGGTGCAGAGCCAGCCATCTCCTTTTGCTTGCCTGCAGATACTGAAAAACCATCGATACCTTCATAAGGAGACGATAAAGTTTTTGATACTGTTGAACAAATGCTTTCTTTCCCTGGCGGACATAGTGCTTTGAACTCATATATAAGAATAACCTACAATATCCAGAAAAGGCACAAGAGAGGAGCCTGGAAAGGTAGTTGTAAAGTTTGTCGTAGAAAAAACGGAAGCATAAGTAACGCCGAGGTAAGCTGATTTGTTGACACAGATTTGGACCATTGAGCTCTGCGATTAGTAAAAAATATGCCCAAATGGAATCCTGGTAAACAACGGAACAGAAGTAAGGGCGTATTATTCTGTCCCTGTGACATTTCGTTTAAAATAATACAAGATTAAGTTATGAAAAATAAATGGCTAACATTTCTAATGTTCCTTTCCATGATACTGACCATATCATGTGCAAAGGATTATAACGCTTTGTTTAATGAGCGTATTGCTGAATTGAATAAGGAAGGTAAGTACATCCTTAATCAGTACAATGATTCTGTGGGTAAAGAACACTACATCGTTTATATTGATGCAGACAAAATCGTTGTTGACACTTTAGGTGACTCGTTGCAGGTGTATCCATTGGGCAAAGTGGAAACATATCAGTATTTTCCTAATGTGGATTTTAATGATGGTAAGTTCAGTATGGAACGTTATAATAGTACAGATTGTACTATAAAAGCAGATACTGCAAAAAAACAAATAATGGTTAGCGATGACACTTTTTATCCTAAAGGGAAAATTGTAAAATTCTCAGAATTGAAAGCTCACAAAAGAGACTATGTGCTTATTCCTACAGAACAGCAAACTCTCATTGTTTTTTTGAACAAAAAAATGGAAGTTTATACAGGTACCCCTGCAGATATTCGAGAGGACGAGCGAGGTTTTGCTTTGGATTATGTAGGGCAATGTCGCGATTATTTGAGCGGTATGCCGGGAGGTTTACCTGCTGATTTAGTTTTTGAAGTCTGTTCGTATAACGCAAGAATGGATTTTCATGGAAAAATCACCAGCAAATCAAATTTTGTAAACGTCTCTGGAGTAGAGATTCCTGTAACAGCCTTTGGTACACCGGAAATTGACTCCTACTACCAAAAAGTCATAGAAGAATTGCATCCAACCTATTACTGGAACTGCCAGAACTGTTATAAGGTGGTGAAGTCAGAAACAAAACCAGAAAGTGGACTCTGTGAAGCTAACTTTTTTACTGGAAGTATGTCCACTTGGACGTTCCATCGTTGGGTACGTTTATGCAAAGTTGGTTCCGCTCACACTTATCAGTGTCAAAATTGCGGTATTCAAGTTCAGACAAATGATGTGCCTCAAATGGGAGCTTGTCGTGAAGGTGCTAATCATGTTTGGAATCAATTACAATAACAAGAACGAAATATGAAAAAGTCAAATCAATATGTATTGAAGATTGTAGGATGTATGGTGTTTGTCATGATATGTGCCATCATCGTATTTACCTATCAAGATTTTCCTGCACGTCTGATGGCAGCAATACTTGGTGTGGTAATCACTGCAACCATCACAGTTGTCTTGCTCGATGGACAATCCAAGAAGGAGCAGACAGCAAAGCGTAATTCCAAGGTTTTTGAGGAAAAGCTGAAGATTTATCAAAACTTTCTCTCTACTCTTTATGATGTTGTTAAAGACAGAAAATTGACAGAAGAGGAAAAACTCCAGCTTGAGTTCCAGACATCTTTGGTCGCAATGCATTGTAAACCCAAGAGCTTGAACTTGGTAAGCGCAGCTGTTCGAAATGTAATATCCTCTTTCTGTCCGTCTAACGAAAAGGAAAAGCAGAAAAGCCAAGGAAACATCCCACTCTTGGAAAGTTTGTTGAGTGTAGTGGAAGCTTTGAGAATAGACCTTTACGGCGTAGATAAAGAAAAAGATGCAGAGAAGAACGATGATGATTTAAACAAGATGTTGTTTAGCTCAGAAATCAAGGACAAGACAATAAAGAACTTCAAGGAAGCATATAAAGAAACGGCTGATTCTGATGAAGTGGAGCCTCTTGAAACATGGGAACAAGCGGTTAAAAAGTGGCAGGATGCTGGCTGGATAGTTAAATCGATGGAAAGCGAGGATTGCCCATTACAGATTACTCGTAATGATGGAAATCCAGGTATGATAGACATGGGATTCTATGATAATCATTATTATATTCAGGCTCGTTATGAAGGGGATTGGAACTTCTCGAAGTGCTTGAAATGGGATAATGGTGGAAGAAGACAACGTGAATTTTGGTGGGAGTATCCTCCTTTGGCAATGGATGTGCCAAGAGGTAGCTTTATCAGTAGATTCAAATCTTCTCCTGAACTTCAGCAATATATTATCAAGAGAGTAGATTATCTGATGGGAGTTCTCCAAAAGGAGCATTGTACTATACAATGGATGAATGCAGTTGGCGAGCATAAGGATTGGAATCTCTTTACGTGGTATTGGTCAACCTTAGCTTGTGAGTACCAAAATGACGAAGAGGGCAAGGTATATATGGATACCATGCCTGATGAGAATGATAAATCTAAGGCCATTGTACAGTTAGGTAATAGAGCCAACAATGTAGAAATGCTCAAGAAAACATTGGAACGTATCGGATGTCCTGAGAAAATCGATAAGATTGATAAAGCGGATTGTTATGTGACATTGGCAACAATAAATTCTTTAGAGCCAGAAATGGTTGGTAAGGAATTAAACGAATGGATAAGAAAAATTTCTAAAAAAAATAAGTCAAACAATTTAAAAAGTTAAGATTATGGGAAGAGTTTTTGCTGTACGCCCTAAGCGTATCAAGAGAACAAATGGACAAGTGTTGACTCCTGAAATGGAGATAACAGTGACAACTAAATCATATACTTGCGATCCATTTTATAATGGAGCGAAAGAGATTCAAGAGCAGTATATGCGTATGTACCAATTCGACTATAAGAAGAGTTGTTGCAGCAAAGCAGATTTTGAGTTTAAGCAATTAGACTGATATTTAGAAAAGAGGGTGTGTCATTAACTTATGACACACCTTCCTTTTTATTTTATTTAAGTTTTCATATAGAATCTTTATCCAACAAGAAATCAAATACGTCCATAAATACGATGCCGTCATCGTTTTGGTATTTCTTGATGAGGTCGCCTGTTATCACATACTTTATAAAACTATCGTCTATACGTAGCAAAGGTAGATATTAGTCTCTATATTTACAATCATAACAGGAAAGATTTTTGCGGATTTCCGCAGTTTTCTTTCGTAGAATTAACGGTTACGGATTGATATTTTAAGTTCGTTAACTTATAATGGTAAATACAGAATCATCCCTCTCTGAGGGATTTTTCTGCATTTCTATCTTTCTCTTCTCACAAATCGTTTGAGTAGGAAGGTGAGGAAGTAGGGGAAGGTGTAAAACTTACCATTGAAACCGATGTTCTTATTGCAGAACTTGATGCCGTATCTGATGTCGGGATATTTACCATCTTGTGCTGTTAGCTTGGCGAGCGACTTGGTGGCATTATCCGTGGCTTTTACTTCAACGGGGATGAGCGACTGGGCATCACGAATGAAGAAATCCATCTCTAGGGTAGATTTCTCGTTGCGATAGAAGTAAAGATTATAGCCTTGCTTTACCAGTATGTCTCCAACGATGTTTTCGTAGATGGCGCCCTTGTAGGTACCATAGTTCTTGTTCACTCTGATGTCTTCTTGCGATTCCTCATCTAGCGAGGCAACCAGCAAGCCCGTGTCCTTATAATAGAGTTTGTACGATTTCGGGTCGTAGTTGCCTTTCAGAGGTAAGGATACTTGGGCGAGACAATAGCAAACGTTGATGATACCTGCATCACGAAGCCATTCGATGGTGCCAACGTATTCTCTGTTTCTTGCTCCATGGGCAATCTTGCTTATCTGAAATTTCTTGTTGTCTTGTCCCAGGAAGACAGAAATATGGTCGTACACGTTCTTGATTTTTCCTTTGTCGAGTCCTTGCGCATATTTCGTAATGTCTTCCTCATAGTCAAGAAGAAGCTGGCGCTGTATCTTGAGCGTGCCGCTGAAGTTTCCGTTGCTCACGAACATATTGACTACGGCAGGCATTCCTCCGATGGTCATGTATTCACGGAATAGCCTCTCTAAAATATCCATTTCCATATTAGAAAGTGGTGTGATGGAGACCATCTTTTCGTAAAGGCGTTCTATAAAGGCAGAATCATAACCTTTTGCCCATAGGAATTCCTCGAAATCCATTGAGTGCATCGTGTAGTCTTCCTTATATCCCACGCTGTTCGATTCTATCTCGCGATAATTGATACCCATAAGCGAACCAGAGCAGATAACATCGTACCTGCCATCTATCTTGAAGGCTTTCAGACTGGTGGCGCAGGCAGGACAATCCTGCATCTCGTCGAAGAAGATGAGTGTGTTACCTGCTTCTATCTTGAGAGAAGGATTGATGAGGGTGAGGTTCCGGATAATGCTGTCTACCTCGTAACCTTCTTCGAAGATTGCCTTGTATTTTTGTTGCAATACGAAGTTGATGGCAACCACATTTTGATAGTTGTCATGGGCGAATTGTAGGATGGAAGCGGTCTTTCCTACTTGTCGGGCTCCCTTCACGATGAGGGGCATTCTCTCCTTATCGCTTTTCCATTCCTTGAGATAATTATCAATCTTTCTGCGCAAAAGCTTCATAATCAATATGTTTATAGTTCTTATTCGAGTGCAAAGATACAACTTTATCACAAAATTCCAAAGGAATTCGGACTGAAAATCACAAAATTCCTATTGTTTTAAGGCGTTTTATCACAAAATTCCATGCTTTTCTCTCTTCGCTATCACATTATTCCCTATTCGTTATACTTTTTTAATCTCTCTTTTTATCCGATTTCAGAAAAAAGATGTACTTTTGCCGCTCAATTCATGAAAGACAGGAATTTGGTTATACAAAAACATTATTAAGGAAGCAAAGGACTTCTGTTATATTTTATAGTATGGACAAGAATGAGAGAATATATAACGAGCAAGAGATGCCCACAGAAACGAAAAAGAATCATTCCGCTGATGCGGATAGAGTAAAGGAAGTATATAAGGTGACGATAGCGGGAAGCATCATCAATGTGGTGCTGCTCGTGCTGAAGTTTGCTGCAGGTATCCTCGGACATTCGGCAGCCATGATAGCGGATGCCATCCATTCGCTTACCGATTTCGCCACCGATGTGGTGGTACTGGTATTCGTAAAACTGGGCAATAAGCCGATGGATAAGGACCATGATTATGGTCATGGCAAATACGAGACGCTTGCCACTGCCATCATCGGTATTTCGCTCTTCGTGGTGGGTGTGATGATCTGTTATTCTGGCGTAACCAAGACTTATCGTGCCATCTGCGGCGAGACATTGCAGCAGCCGGGCGTTGTAGCCTTGATTGCTGCTATTGTAAGTATCGTGATGAAGGAGTGGGCTTATCAGTTTACGGTTAAAGCCGGAAAGAAATATCATTCCGAGGCTGTAGTGGCGAATGCCTGGCATCATCGCAGCGATGCTTTATCGAGTATCGGAACGATGTTCGGTATTGGTGGCGCCATCATCCTGGGAGAAAAGTGGGCGGTGCTCGATCCGCTGGCTGCCATCATCGTGAGTGTCTTCATCATCAAGGCCGCCTGGGGACTGGTGATGCAGTCTGTGAAAGAACTGACGGATGCCAGTCTTCCGGAAACGGAGGAAGATGAAATTCTGAAGGTTGCGAACGAAGAGCAGGGAGTAGGAGAGATTCATAACCTGCGTACCCGTCGCATCGGAAACAAGATTGCGATAGAAATGCACGTCCGTATGCCGGGTTCTCTTTCGCTTTATGAGGCGCATGAGCATGCTACTCATATAGAAACAAAACTGAAGCAGCACTTCGGTGCAGATACCCATGTGGGAATCCATCTCGAACCGATAAAAGTGAACGGAAAATATCAGAAACCGGAATAACTGAAATAAAAGGAAATATCCGGAATAAAAGGAAACGAGCCTTGACGGAAGGAAGAAACCTCCATCAAAGCTCGTTTTTTTATTTGATATCCGAATCGTGTTTCGGATATTTATCATCTTTTGGGATGATTATTATCTGATTATATTATCGGCCGAGATTTACGCTGGCTCCTGCCATAATCCACAAACCTGGCTGCTTAACAGCTGTGAGGTCGTAGTAGCGGTGGCAAGTGATGTTGTCGGCTTTCACGAAGATATTGTATTTCTTCTCGTCCCACATCAGTTTGCAATCTACCTTGGTGTATGGATGATAGCCATTCATTCTCTGCTGCCATCTTACGCTCCACGAAGCTGAAAGCTTGCTCCAGATCTGATGATCCAGACCGAATACAGCCTTGTGCTTGAGATACTCCAATGCATAGAGTGATTTCAGAATGTTTGTCTCGGTCTTATGATCCTGATAGATGTAAGCATAACCCAACTTGATGCGGGTGATGAAACTGTTTGGTACCAATTCTCTCATGTAGATAGTAGCATCTACGTTGTAGCCCATGTTGTTGAGCTTTCCGATGTTCATCACGTGATACTTGCTGTCTTTCTGCTCGGTCACGGATGTCTGAACCCAGTCAATCATGTTGGTGCCGTGTGCGTAGAATCCGCTAACGGTTGCTGCAAAACCAGTCTGGCGATATTGAGTTCCCACCTTGAAGGTTGAGTTCTTCTCCGGGTTTAGGTTGATGTCGCCCTGCTGCACCACATTATTTATGTATAAGTCGGTGTAGGTAGGCATTCTCAATGCCTTGTTCCAGGAAGCGTAGAACTTCCAGTTGTCGTTAGGACGATAACTCATATCCACACCAGGGTAGAAGCGGAAGTCGTTGTCCAAACCGGTGTTCTTGTTAGCCAAGACACCAGCCGACAAGGTGAAGCCGCCGAAGATGAAGTTGTGCTCCAGCATGATGTTGGTATTGGTGCGCTCACCCTTTCGGGTATATTGACGATCGGAACCCGAAATATCCTTATAGTCTTTCTCTGCGAGTTCCTCGCCCAATGCAGTAGAGTAGATGCACTCCTTGCTGATGTCGAAGCCCACTGCGGTCTTACCCAAAGCCCAAGCCACGTTGGCATTCAGTCCACCACCATAAACATCTAGGTCGTGATAGTTCTCGCCTGCTGCAGCTCCAGCCTTTCCACGAATCAGCTGATAGTGATCCTTGAATTTGTTATAATAGAATTGAGGTGCAATCTCCCAGGTCTTCTCCTGGTTATGCAGACTCAGGTTGAGCGAAGCCAGACCGTGGTCTGTCTTCTCATATTGGTTGTTGTATTTGGCGCTGTAGAAAGTATTGGCACCATAGCTCTGGCTAGCAATACCCAACTGGGCGTTGATGTCGAAACGCTGGTCGTAAGAGAAAGAGAGATTGCCGTAGCCCTGTCCCTTCTCGAAGTCGCTGTTCTCCGTGCCGCCATCCGAGCGCTTGTAACCTCCGCTTACGGAATAAGCCTGGGTCCACTTGCCCGTTTCAAAAGCCGTCTGCACACGTCCCTGTGCTCCGAAACTTCCAAAGCTTCCGCCTTCTACACTTGCAGATACCCACTCACTCTTAGCCTTCTTGGTTACGATGTTAATGGCACCATTGAAGGCTGAAGTTCCGAATAAGCGCGATGCTGCCCCCTCGAGTACTTCGATGTGGTCGATGTCAGCAAGAGCTACAGGAAAATCAGAAGCATTGTGACCAGTCTGAGGATTGGAAATGTTGACACCATTCAGGAGAATGGTAATCTGGTCGAAGGTTCCACCATTGATGGAGATATCCGTCTGAACACCAAAGCCACCACGCTGACGGACATCCACGCCGGTAGCTAATTTCAATACATCGTTGATAGTCTGCGCAGCCGCACGATGAATATCGTCGCGGGTAATGACAGACACAATCTTAGGTGACTGCTCTACAGTCATCGGCGCACGAGATCCGGTAACGCTCACCGCATCCAGCTCGTAAGCCTTTCCGCCCTTGTAGAGGGTAGAATCAACCTTGGCTCCCTCTGTGCTTACGCCTGCTGCCTTAGCATGGCTCAGGGTAGCAACGCTGAGTGCACCAACAAGTACCTCTCGTCCCAAAACTGCGAAGAGTGAGTAGCTCTTGTTAGAGAATCGGTTGAACTTCAAGCTGTTGCGCTTGTTGAAAATTGTTTTGTACATTAAATTAAATGTTTATAAATGAATAAAAAATGGAAGCCTTCCGCCTTCCCGGCTTTCGGCATTCGGGGTGCAAAGGTACTGCCTTTTAGGCAACTGACAAAATAAAATGTGAATTATTTTTTCAACAGCTGATGCAAAGTTAATGTAAATCAAGGTCGGTTTCCTACCTCACAAATCGTATTCAATTCAGCCTTCTTGTGGCATAAAAAAGTATTAATTAGGCATAATCCTCAATAGGGTGATGCGATTTTCTTAAAGAAACATTCGCTTTTTCAGATTATTCTTGTATCTTTGCAGTTGATATGGGCAGCATTCAGCAATCAGAATACTGCTGTCGCAATTTTATGGTAATTAGAACTTAAAAAGAAAGGAACAGATAAGATGGAAAAGATCAACGTAAAAGGACTGAATGACAACGTCTTCGAGACTATTGGTAAGGAGTGGATGCTGGTATGTGCCGGCAACAAGGATCATTTCAATATGATGACCGCCTCTTGGGGCTGTTTGGGATGGCTTTGGAACAAGCCGGTGGCTGTGGTCTTTATCCGTCCGGAGCGTTTCACCCACGGCATCATCGAGGAGAATGAGTTCATGACTCTCTCTTTCCTCGGCAACAGCGAGGAGGCTCGGAAGATTTATAACTTCTGCGGCTCTAAGAGCGGACGCGATTTGGATAAGGTGAAGGAAACAGGACTGGTTCCTGTAGAAACTGATAACGGCAGCATCGCCTTCGATCAGTCACGACTCACCCTGGAATGTCGCAAACTTTATAAGGAAAGTATGACCGCCGAGAAGTTCCTCGACAAGGACCTGCTCCAGTGGTATGGTGCCAAGGGTGGATTCCATGATGTTTATGTTGTGGAGATTACCAATGCTTATAAAAAGTAAGAATTAAAATATGGCTCAAGAACAAACAGCAATTCGTGAACGCCAGAAAACCAGGCTCAAGGAGCCGGGGCGTTACGTGGTAATGATGTTCAACGACGACTTCACGCCGATGGATTTCGTGGTAGAAATCCTCGAATCCATCTTCTTCAAGTCGCAGGCTGAGGCTGAAGCAATCATGCTCAAGGTTCATCACGAAGAGAAAGCCGTGGTGGGCACCTACAGCTACGACATCGCCAAGAGTAAAGTGGAGAAAGCGATGGAGAAAGCCCGTACGCAGAAGTTTCCGCTTAAACTCACTTATATGCCGGAATAGGCGTTGATTTCGGGGAAATATCCCCAATATATGCTAAGAAAAAGAAAGGAAAGAATAGAATGGATAATATGGGATTAACCCGATACATGAGTGTTCTGATGGACGATGCCATGAAGCAAGCCCGGTTCTTTGATCACGAGTTCGTGATGCCCGAGCACATGCTGCTGGCGTTGCTCAGGCAGTATGCATTCTGTCAGGCGCTGCAGGAAGAAGGCGTAGACAGCCTCAAGATGCACGAAGACTTGGTGGGATGGCTCGCCAAGCAGGAGCGTGTGCCTGAAACCATCAAGTATCTGCCAGAGCCGTCATCGCTCTTCAAAACTATGTTTGGAACAGCGTGCGCCCTGGCTGCTGCCGCCGACAGACAGCTGGTGAATGTACCCCATTTTGTGCAGGCGATGTTTGGCTTGCAGAATTCAGAAGCCGCCTTCCTGCTGTGCAAGAATGTGGGCGACCGGCAGGGCGAGTTCCTGGCGAGCGTTGACAGTTATTATCCTATTGGAGAAGATACTGGAGAGGCTGGCATGGGAGCAGACTTTGATGATGACGATTATGCCAACGAGTATGACGACGACGAGGAAGAAGGCAGAAGACAGGTTGTACAGGATTGGCATCAGCTGGTTACCTGTATTTCTGACAAGGTAGAAGAGCACAATCCGCTCATCGGAAGAGAACAGGAACTGGACAGAACCATCCAGGTGCTCTGCCGTGCCGAGAAGAACAATCCGCTCCACATCGGAGAAGCCGGAGTCGGCAAGACAGCTCTGGTCTATGGTCTTGCCAAACTCATCAACGAAAACCAGGTTCCTGAACGCCTCAAGGGGGCTCGCATCTACGGCATGGATATGGGACAGATGCTTGCCGGTGCCCAATATCGTGGCGACTTCGAGAAACGCATCAAGATGGTGATGGAAGGAGCCGTGAAGGAAGGCAACACCATTATCTACATCGATGAGATTCATAATATGATAGGTGCCGGTCGTGGCTCAGATGGCGGACCTGATGCATCCAATATGCTGAAGCAATATCTGGAGGCAGGCGATATCCGTTTCATCGGCTCTACCACCTACGAGGAATATAACCGTTACATGGCTCAGAGCAAGGGCATCGTGCGCCGGTTCCAGCAGATAGACATCAAGGAACCTACCGAGGAGGAGGCTATCAAGATATTGGAGGGCTTGCAGTATAAATACAACAAGTTCCACAATGTAACCTATCGCAAGGACGCCCTGGAATATGCCGTCCGTGCCAGCGCCAAATATATCAGCAACCGCTGTCTGCCAGACAAGGCCATCGACTTGATGGATGAGGCGGGTGCTTATCTGGAAGTGCATCCGGTAGAATCTCGCCAGCGCTCTTATGTTACCAAGGCTATCATCCAGCAGATTCTGATTAAAGTCTGCAAGATTGATGCGGCTGCGATGAAAGATGAGAATAACGATGCTTTGGCTACGCTCCGCCAGCGCATACTCGACAAGATTTACGGTCAGGACAAGGCTGTAGACAAGGTGGTTGAGGCTGTGATGATGGCAAAGGCGGGATTGACAGATGATGACAAACCATTGGCTTCGCTCCTCTTCGTGGGACCTACCGGAGTAGGAAAAACCGAGGTGGCACGGCAGTTGGCCAAGGAACTCGGCATCGAACTGGTACGCTTCGATATGAGTGAATATACCGAGAAGCATACCGTGGCAAAACTCATCGGTTCGCCAGCCGGATACGTGGGTTATGAGGATGGAGGACTTCTGACCGATGCCATCCGCAAGACGCCAAACTGTGTACTCCTGCTCGACGAGATAGAGAAGGCGCATAGCGATATCTACAACATCCTGCTCCAGGTAATGGACTATGCCCGTCTGACTGATAACAAGGGCCAGAAGGCTGATTTCCGTAACGTGATTCTCATCATGACCTCAAATGCCGGAGCGCAATATGCTTCACGGGCTAGCGTAGGTTTCAATGGAAACGTAAGTCGTGGCGATGCGATGCTGGCACAGGTGAAGAAGACTTTCAAGCCTGAGTTTATCAACCGACTTTCCGACATGGTGGTGTTCAACGATATGGATAAGCACATGGCAGAGCTGATTCTGGCCAAGAAACTTCGTCAACTCGATGCGAAACTAGCAGCAAAGGGAGTTACTGTAACGTTAACCGATGCTGCGCGTGAACAGTTGCTGAAATGGGGCTTTACTAAGGAATATGGTGCCCGCGAGATGGACCGTGTCATCGGTAACCGCCTGAAACCGATCCTGATGAAGGCGCTGCTCTTCGGCAAACTCAAGAAGGGTGGCAAGGCGCATGTCGACTTTGACGGAAAGGAACTGGTGATTAATTATTAGAATGAAAGTCTAGTCAAGAAATTCTTGATAAAAGATAAGCGTATGATATTACAGATAGATGATACTGCGGACGAGATTTACTTTCCCGATCCGCATTATGGCGATGAGGATGGATGCTTTGCGATTGGTGGCGATTTGAGTATCGACCGCCTGTTGCTGGCTTATAGCAATGGCATCTTTCCCTGGTATAGTTTCCGTGACCAGCCTGAAATACTCTGGTTCTGTCCGATGAAGCGTTTCGTCATCTTTCCTGATGAAATCCACATCAGTCATTCCATGCGTACCCTGATGAGGAAGAACCGATACAGCGTAGGAATCAACGAAGATTTCGATGGCGTGATACGGGGATGCAGTAAGACCAACGGACGGTATTGGGAAGATGGCGCATGGCTGGGCGAGAACATCATCCAGGCATTTACTGCCCTCCATAAGCAGGGCTTTGCGGCGAGCGTAGAGGTATGGGATAATGAAACTGATGAACTGGTAGGGGGACTTTATGGTGTCACCATCGGCAAGGTTTTTATCGGAGAAAGCATGTTCTCCAGAGTTCCGTCAGCTTCTAAGATTGCCCTCATCTTCCTTGCCAGATACTTGCAGGAGCACGGTGGCAAGATGATAGATTGTCAGTTGGAGACTCCTCATCTCAAATCGATGGGTGGCAGATATATTTCTTACGAGGAATATATGAAGATTATGAACGAAGAATAAGAGATGTTCTTCTCGGAATAGAAGAACATCTTCTTTTGAATAAAAAATAAAGGCTAGGTTCCCAGAATCGTGAACCTAGCCTTTGTTATTATCTGGCTTTTTGTTTTTTATTAGAATATCGGTGTGCCGATGCAGCCGTTAGGTGCCTGAATATGCAGCATCGCACAAACGGTAGCGGCAATATCTGTCATATAGTGAGGCTGGGCACTCTCGCCGTGCTGGATGCCCCAACCCATAAACAGGCAAGGAATATGGATATCGTATGGATTCCATGCTCCGTGGGTAGTTCCCTTGCTGCTGTAATAATCGTAGTGACCTGGTTTCAGTACAATCTGAACACCTCCGCTGCGCTCGCGGTTATAACCGTTAATGGCGCGAAACTTCAGCTCTTCAGGGATGCTCTCGATAGAGGTCTTCTCCATGTCGAAGGCATAGTGCACGTCCTTGTCTTTCTTCAGTCTGTCTACTCCCACCTGCTTGATGGCTGCGTAATCCAGACCGAGTTCCTCGATGATGTCTGTATTGAAGAATACCTGATAGTTCATAATGGTCTTTACTAGGTCCTTGTCGGTGTTGAACTTTGTCTTCAGACTCTTGTTCAATTCATCTACCAGTCCCTTCTTGTTCCAGATGCCGGCAGGGATTCGCTGGTCTTGCAGGAAGGTGGCGTTGTTTACGCCTCCATGGTCGGCGGTGAGGAAGGTGAGATAATTTCCCTTGCCCACGGTCTGGTCGAGATAAGCGAAGAAATCTGCCAATGCCTTATCTAATCTGAGATAGCAATCTTCTGTTTCGATGGCGTTCACGCCCACCTGATGTCCGATGTAGTCGGTGCTGGAGCAGCTGATGGTCAGCAAATCAGTATCTGTGTTTCTACCCAGATTTTCTCCCTCAATGGCAGCCTTGGCAATATCGAAAGTCAGGTTGCAGCCGAATGGGGTACTGCGGAGAATCTTGTAACCATGCTTTTTATATAAGGTAGGCAGATCGAGTGGCAATACAGCCTTTTCGCCTTCAACAATTCCATTCTCGTAGTTGTTGTCATCGTTGGTGCTCTCCTTGTAGGAATCGATAGGGTAGAGTGTCTCCCATTTCTGTGAAAGATACTTGTTTGGGAGTTTCTGCTTGTTGAACTTGTTCACCCACTCAGGCAACTTATCCATATAGAAAGTACTGGTGATGAACTTGCCCGACTTGTCATCAAACCAGAAAGCGCCATTGGCGTGATGGCCTGCAGGGAGGATGGATGCTCTGTCTTTCAAGGCTACACCAATCACCTTAGAGCGGTTGTTGGTAGCCAGACGGAGTTCATCGCCGATGGTGGTTACCCACAGATTGCGAGGCGACATCTTGCCAGCCTTGCTGTCAGAACCTACAGGGTTGACGGTATCGTCGGCAGTACAATTTACTACCTTTCCATCCTTCACGAAGTTATTTCCTGCAATTCCGTGGATGGAAGGAACGGAACCGGTCCAGATAGAAGAGTGGCCGATGGCTGTAACCGAAGGGATGTAAGGAATCTTGCAGTTTTCTACGCTGAATCCTTCTCCGAGCATTCTCTTGAATCCGCCTTCGCCGTAGCGGGCGTAGTAGCGATAGAGATAATCCCATCGCATCTGGTCGATAACGATGCCTACAACGAGCTTAGGACGTTGAGGCTGAGCCTGTGCAATGCCGCAGAAGCAGCAGAGCACGAAGATGAGTTTGATAATCTTATTCATAGTCAAAATGTCTTTTTTATACATAACCATTCAGTATTGTATATTAAAATTCGGTTGCAAAGATACAACTTATTTTGGTATTTAACGATAAAAAAGACGATTTTTACCCAAACTTCTCATGGCGTTCAATACAGCCAGTACCGTAACACCTACATCGGCAAAGACAGCCATCCACATGGTGCCGAGACCAATGGTGGCGAGAATCAGTACGGCAACCTTCACTCCGATGGCAAATACCACGTTCTCGTGAGCGATATGAATGGTTCTCCTGGCTATCTTCACGGCAAGGGCAATCTTTCTAGGGTCATCATCCATCAGTACTACATCGGCAGCTTCGATGGCTGCATCGCTACCCAGTCCACCCATGGCAATGCCCACATCGGCACGCTTCAATACAGGGGCATCGTTGATGCCATCGCCTACATAAGCGAGTGTCTTGCCTGCCGGTTTTGTCTTCAGCAGTTGTTCTACATGCAAAACCTTGTCGGTTGGCAGCAGTTCGTTACGGCACTCGTCCAGTCCCAATTTGTGGGCAACATCTTCTCCTACTTCTCTGCGGTCACCCGTCAGCATTACCGTTTTCTCTACTCCAAGTTCTTTCAGCTCTCTGATGGCATGGGCGCTTCCTCCCTTAAGGGTGTCGTTGATCACAATATGTCCCGCATACTTGTCATCAATGGCGACGTGGATGATGGTTCCCACCTGGTTGCAGTCGTGCCATTGGGCACCGATGCTTTCCATCATCTTCTTGTTGCCCACGCAAACCACCTTGCCGTTCACTTTTGCACGGATACCCTGTCCTGCAATCTCCTCTACATCGGTCACCTCGCAGCCATCTGTTGCTTCTTGCGGAAAGGCAGTACGCAGGGCTGCGCCGATAGGATGAGTGGTGAAATGCTCGGCATGAGCCGCCAAATGCAGCAGAATCTTCTCCTTGTCAGAATATTCGCCAATATGCACATTATCTGCATCGTGGGATGAATGGTCTGGGCAGAAATCATCAGCATGAACAGCTGCCACGGCAAACTCTCCGTGGGTCAGAGTTCCGGTTTTGTCGAACACAACGGTTCCCACCTTGGCTAAAGCATCCATATAGTTGCTGCCCTTGATGAGAATACCGTTCCGGGATGCTCCGCCGATGCCGCCAAAGAAGGTGAGGGGCACGCTGATGACCAGGGCGCAAGGACAGGAAACTACCAGGAATATCAAGGCGCGGTTGAGCCATAATGGGAAGTTCTCGCCAAAGGTTCCTGCACCTACGATTCCTGTAGCTGCCAGGGATGGAGGAATAACCGCCAGGGCAATGGCTGCGAAAACAACGATAGGAGTATAGACTCGGGCGAAACGGGTGATGAAAGCCTCGCTCTTCGACTTGTTCTTGTCTGCACTCTCTACCAGAGAGATAATCTTGGATACGGTACTTTCGCCAAAACTCTTGGTGGTGCGTACACGAACTACTCCTGAAAGGTTGATGCAACCGGACATGATAGTATCGCCTTCATTCAAATCCCGTGGCATACTCTCACCTGTCAGGGCAATGGTATTCAAGGCTGAGCTTCCCTCAACAACAATACCATCCAATGGAACTTTCTCTCCCGGACGGATTACGATAGTTTCTCCTATCTTGACGTCTTCCGGCGAAACCGACTCTACTTTTCCGTTTCTTTCAACATTCGCTACATCCGGTCGGATATTCATCAGATGCGAAATACTGTCGCGGCTCTTTCCTTCCGCATATCCTTCGAAGAGTTCGCCCACCTGAAAGAAGAGCATCACAAAGACTGCCTCCGGGAATTCTGTATCTGATCCTGGGAAGAATCCGATGCAAAGTGCTCCGATAGTTGCAATAGCCATCAGAAAGTTTTCGTTAAACATATCGCCCTTGGCAATACCTTCTGCAGCTTCGCCCAGCGTCTCATGTCCTATCAATAAATAAGGAATGAGATAGACGAGGAGTAACTGCCAGGTAGCCAGACTGTATTCCTTTTCGATGAAAACAGCGATAATCAGGAGGATGATGGTTGCTCCTATCAGAAAGAGTTTGGATTTCAAACCGCCTTCTTCATGGTGATGATGGTGGTGGCAACCGCACCCCTGGTGCTCATGTCCTTCTGTGCCGCATGAGCAGTCATGATGATGTTCATGATGATGTTCGTGAGAATGTTTCATTTCTTCCATAATTTTGCAATACTTTTAGTTCTATATAACCAGGAACATTCAGTTCCTTTTTCTATTTCGGTTGCAAAATTACGAAAAGGTTTCTGCAACTTGGTTGCAAAAGCTCCAGCTGCCCTCTTTTTCTTGCCGGATAAGTTCTGTGCAAAAAGAAAAACAGCGGCCTACGATTGCTCGTAAGTCGCTGTAATAGAAGCGTGGACCAGCTAGGGCTTGAACCTAGGACCTCCAGATTATGAGTCTGTTGCTCTAACCAACTGAGCTACAAGTCCAAATATGGGCAATTTTCACTGGTTATATTTAAACCATTCCATTGTCTCCTACTATCTAACGTTCTTTTTCTTTCTAACCCAAATGATTAATTTTAAGGTAATTACGCTATTTAATAGAGTTGTAGGGAGTTGTTTGGTACCCATTTGTGATTTTATACAGACTTGAACTGTTATGTAGGCCTCTAACCTAATAAATCTCGGGGACGGTATAAACCGTCCCCTTGAAATGCAACTTAATTAAATTTTTCCGTCCAATATGATATAAAATACATAATACTGGAGATCAAGATTATTATCAACATAACAATTACTACTATCAACGAAAAATCGCTTATGTTAGTTATATTCGTTATGTTTGACAATAAGTCAAAAAGAGGGAATGCCGAAATAATTATTAACGCTATTGATACGAATAGCTCTCCATGTTCTTTTATCATAGATATAATGCTATTTGTGATATCTCTTCATAGTCATCTTCACTGACAAACCATGAATCGTTATCTGTTGTTAAATAACTCTTTCTTGATCCCAAATCTACATCACTTAATGATAATACACACATATCATCAGGATTTGCAGATTTATAATCTTTTAACTCTACGTTTTCATCACTACAATGCGCTTTAAGTCTACGCAATGATGAGTGATGGCGTCTAACTTCTAATTCTTCGTCAGACATTTGTCCGTTTTTTCTACGTTTTGCCATAATTAAGGACTAATAAAAATTATTCCGTCTTCAATGCATGATGGTGATTCTTCTTTCAAATCCTTTGAATCGTTTACTTTTGGACAAGAGAAAGGATTGTTAAAGATACACCCATTGCAATTGTATTGACGTTTAGCCCTAACAATAATGCCATTTATTTTGTAGATTCTGCCAGGACTAAGTTTTTTACTCATAGTTCACCTATTAATTGAAGCTTGTACATTGGTTGCTTAACTGGAACCATTTCGTATCCTTTACGAATTTCATCAACTTTTCGTAATACTCTAGATATTTTTCCAAGTTGATATACTCTATGTATGGTCTCACCCTTGGTGTAAGCTAGTATAAAACATACAAATCTTGATGGATTAGCATATAGCTTATCATATACAGGTGATACGCTATGATAGAATGCACCAACACCTTTCGTTGTGTCGATTTTATCCATATCATTTTTACTAACCAAAATCTTTGTTGCTTTTCCTTCCTTTCCTAGATGTTCTGACCTATATATATAGTATTTTCCAGTTGATACATCTCTAACAGCTGTGCACTTGTCGCTGATGTTATTGATTACGACCATTAAACCACCTACCATTATGCCACTAGGCAACACTTGGCGTACTACGTCTCCTTTACTAAACTTCATTTATGTACAAATTTGATTTTGTATCGAACGATAGATGTTATTACACCATTTCTTAACCTAATGCCAAGTGTAGGCTCGAGAGAGAATTGCTTGCATGTGTTAATATAGTCTACAACACTCTTTGAGATTGGAATAATCTCTGAGAATCCTGCAGACTTATCAACATACACAGCTAGATACTTAACGGTTTTACCGTTAACACTCGGTTTCTGTACTATTTGTTTAATACATTCAACCTTGCAAACCATTGTGTCAATTGCAGCTTTTTGCTGTGCATGACACTTTGAAGTCAATAACAATAACATTATTATTATGACTATCGCAATCAGTGGGCCAGGACTTTGATTTTCCGGCTTTTCGTACAATTTTACACCCATATTAAAAACCGTTTGTAATTCTACAAATACATCCTGCAGATTCAAGAGTATCCTTCATAGTGTTAATGAAGCTTTCATCAGGAGACCGAGACAACAGTATGTCATGTTTATCATTAGCAGCTGTGTCTACAATAGCCCTTGCTCTTTCTATAGGCATGTTTAACTGAAGTGACAGCGTTCTTACTGTACTCAGCTTCTTATTATCTTCTACTTTGTCTAAGTATAAGTAATAAGTAGTTTTTACTGGAATGCCATTAGCTTCTTTTTTGGCTACTGCTTCTTCCATCTCCATAGATGATACAACTGCTAACAGTAAGTTAACATTATGTCTCATATCTTTTGTGCTTGAACACTCTGACCGGAACTTGATTTTTCCGTCGTTCTGAATAGTAACATTCAACATAAGATTAATGAATTGTTATGAATTTAACACTTGTCTTACCAGCTCCTGGAACATTTGAATGTTTGTTGTTAATATAACTATTCAAAGTATTTTCCAAAGATTTGGCATTACATTTACTTAATCCAGAAGAGAGGATCATTGTAGATCCTCCCTCCTTAGCAACTACCTTGTAGTTAAGGTATTCAGCATCAGGCTTCCCTTTTGCTGACTGTGGCTTAACCGCTTGGTTATGCGTTTGCTTGTGTTTCTTCTGATTCATCATCTGTGCAAATGAATGGTTTACAATCCAGACCAATGGCCTTAATTACATTAGGCTCACTGAGCTTGTCTTCTGCGACTTCGCTAATTCCTCTAGCGATAAATGCAAGATGTTTCAAGTCATCAATGCTGTTGAATTTACCATTAACTTCAACTGTCACCTTAATAGTCTGTTCCTCTGTTACGGCGTCCAGTTCAACGTCAATAGATCTCAAGATTGGAATGTGTTTCTTGAACTTAGTCTCCACGTAACTAGGAGCATCCAAATCAACATGATCTGGAGACAGTGTACGAGATACTGTTACGACTGTTTTGTTACCGTCAGCAAAAACTTCTGACCCAAGCTTTGGGTATGCTTCACCCAACAATTTTTCGATAATGTTCATAATTTTGATAATTAAACATTGTTTATTTTTGTGTAAGACTTACCGCTTACACTCGGTATAAAAAGTGTTCCATCTGTATTTGTAGAGGCTTTGGACTCTCAGCTTACGCTGGCTACATTAAACACTTAGGGTTGATGCAACTCAACCCTTATGTTTTTTAATTGGTTTTATAGATAAACCTATTGGTAGTTCCATACAGAAATCAAATTTTTCATATTCATTCATACTACTTTACAATTAATTCATCTACCTTAGATTTAGCTTCCAAATAATCAGCACCATAATCTGTCTCAAGATCTGTATCCATGAGGTCAAGATTACGTGTTCCATCGAGAGAGTCTAAAAGCGTCTCAGTGCATTTATAATACTCTTCGTACGCCTTTACTTTTTCCTCTGCTCTGTTATTGCTACCTTTTACAGCATTAATACCAAAGCAGGCACCAACAATGACACCAACAACTGCTCCAATAAAGAACAGATTCAATTGGCCCATAAAAGAATGTTTCTTATCTTCCATATCTATATATATTTTGATTTAATCTATAAAAATGGTATATCTATCCTCACGAACCGATATACCTGCATGGAAATAAAACCTGTTGATAACTAAAAAATGATTTAATAAAGGTGTAGTGGCTACTGGACTCGAACCGTCGCTATGTGTGCGCTTTTATAGCCAAGTACGATACCCATATAATGAATTCGTACATAGTATACCCTCTTGCTTCAGCAATTGTATAATAACCACTATCCGTCTCTCCGGATCGTCATGGAGAACTAAAACCACTTTTACACCCCTTGCAAGTAGGCTGACTACCTTAGTTCTCAGCATACATGTAATACTATTATTTCACCCTCTGTGTCCTACAATCGTCATCTTACAGCTTTGCAAGTACTATAAGCACGTGTTGTAGTCATGGGCTTGGGACCATGAACGCCACATTACTACCTACGATTTATCACGTTAGCGTAGGTGCTACGTCATCCTGGTTTATATACCGCATGAGATAACGGTTAAATACAACTATCTTCACAGACCATTGTATTTAGGGGATAAAATGCTTATGAATAATGAATATCAGACTACAGTATGATGCAAATGTTTACCGTAGTTTCGTCTAGGTCTCATCAGTATGCTCGCTACTCTCCCTAGCTGAGTTTAAATTAAAAATGTACCACTATCTTCACAGACCATGGTACACGAAACAAATCTACTATTTACCACTCTTGGCAAAAACCTCAATTGTGCAATCAATGTATATGGAATCTTAGCGCTTTTATTTGTCTTTCTAAATTAAATAACAAGAACAGCGTTTCCATCTTATTCTGTATTATTTCCGACAGCTAATCAATGTAAGATATAGTTACTTTGTTCCCATTGTTTACACATGGAATACCAGATAGGTTCAATGACAAAGCAAATTTATCTGCTAAGTCATTATTGTGAAATGTTATTTCAACACCACATTCTGATATTAAACAAGATTGAATATCTTTGTTTATAACTCCATTTTTAATTATTGCTTTCATATTGATTATGTTTTGTTAATAACGCTATATATTAAAACAGCCTATTTGAGCTGTTACGTAGGATTTCTTTAAAAAAGGGGGTTTGGAGATTGTTTTACCAATCTCCATCCCCACTAATTTTCGTCAGCCGTTGAATAATCGAAATTATCGTCTATCATATCGGCTAAACGTGTTTTTAACTTTCTTAATTCTGCGGCTTCATCGTCTACGTTGCCGAGGTAAGTATTAGAAAGCGAGCTATACGTTTGTTCTCCGTCAGTTATTGACTTCTCTTTTCCATCAGTCAATTCACTAATTGTGTAATCAAACGTACTAAAGCGCGCCTTTTTACCTACAAACTTTTTACTCAACTCCTCAAGTGCTTTATCTTGCTCTTTCTCCGTGTGTTTGCCACCTTCTAGCACCCTGTCAAAATTCAAGATGCACGAATAGGTCTTGCCAACAACGCAACCGGAATCTGCAAACTCGGACAACGAAAGAACATCATTATCCTTGTTATCATCAGAATCAACAACGGAATAAGTTATGCGAAGAGAAACTCTAAAAGTTTCATTATCCTCATTAAATGAGTATAGCTTCTCATTGAGAGATACGCTGTTTATAACAGCAATTTCATTAATTTTTTTCATGACTTCGTGAGTTTTGAATTGTGAATAAATTTGTTTTTGTCATGGGGGGGTACCCCAATCCGAAAGTATATACCGGGGTGTGATTCATTGCTGTTTCTCGTTTTTATACATACACAAAAAATTTATTTCTCATTTTCATACATACACAACAGTTTAAAAAATAAAAAAATAAAATATTCGGCAAGCTCAATAAAAAAGCCGAGGCGTAAACCCCGGCTATTCTCATGCTTTCTTAAACTTATCTATAAAGTCTGTTATTTCTCTTATATTTTAATCTCCTATTTTTAAAATCTCCACCATCTAGTTGACTCTTTCTTTAATTCTTCTTTCTTTAATTCTTCTTTCTTTAATTCTTCTAGACACTTTTCATACTTATTTTTCCAATAGTTAACCCAGTCTTCCTGGTGTGCTAATTGCTGTTCTAACAGTTTTATATTGGCATCTCTAGCCTCTAATGCACTCTCATTGAACTTTTCTAGACTACTATTCTGTACAAGTTTTTCGTAATCTTTTCTGTCCAGGATTACGTAATCTCTAAGCTGTCTGACTAATTGTACCAATTCCATTTCCTTCTCCTTTATCTCCATATATTATATCTAATATCATTTTAGTTATCTCGGGACAGTCCGATGACATCTTTACCATCTATTCTGCTATCCCCGAATACTTCTATAAATTTGTAGAACTCTCCTTTTTCATCAAGCTGCAGTGCTAATTGTAGTATCTGTCTCGTTGGGGTCGCTTCCTCCCCCATGTTCTCCAGCTCTTTCAGAAGTATCTGGTATGCGTCCCTCTGTGCTGGATCCATTTTCTCTTGCCTCTTCATCTTTTATGTCGTTGGAGGAGTCGTTGGAGGAGTCGTTAGACTCCGTAATGTTTATATCTTTTAAAGCGTTTATAACCTCAGTTTTGGTAGTCTTTGTCTTTACATACTCGTTTATTTTATTTACTATTTCATTCTTGTGTGGATTTCCCTTTGTTTCATACATGTGCATGAGTACGGACATGCTATTAGTATACTCAGTACGCTTTGTTTCGTCTTTTGCTAGCTCATCTACAAGGTTTTCTAGTTCCTCAATGGTATAGTCATTCAATCTTCCGGAAATACTATCCACTGATCTAATAAGTTTTCCATCTTTATCGTACAAATTGCTATATTTACTAATCTTTCCCATTATTTTTACTATCTTTAAGTATTATCCAACATGTTGTAGTAGCTACTATTGGAAGTATTAAAAACATGAATATTATATCAAATGGACTCATCTTTATCTGGTTCGTAAAATCCTAATCTTCTACCGTTTCTCTCGGCCCTTTGTATTATTTCTGCCGCTCTTAAATATTCTTTATCTTTTGCCATTTCGCTCAGCATGGGCTACGTATTTTGTGCACTCTTCCTCTACAATTTCACCATCGTCGTTATGTATTAAGTGAGTATATTTTGCTTTTGATCTGTTGTATTTAAACATTCTAAACGCTTTGTCTCGCTCCTATTTATCGTCATATCTATGGATATATTTCATCATTTGAGTAGCATTTACAGATCCTGCTACTCCTAGATTACATAGGTTTTTAATAAAGCTCATAGCTCCATCTTCGCCGAATTTATGCTTTAGCATACTATATTCTTTAAGACTCTTCTAGAACCATTGATTATCAAGATCGTATATTGGTTCCTATTCTACAATGTATGCTATATTTACTGGTACTCCATGTATAAAGAAATATTTACACTATTCTGTACACGGTTTATTCTAGTATTGTAGAGACAAGAAGTCGGCATAATATAGTACAGCACTCATCTCAAACTAGTTCATCGTTTATTTGCTGTTTTGTTTACACACTCTGTAAAGTACCCAATTAAGTACGCAAATACTTCATTTGTATCATCAGAGAGCTTTATATGGCATGCCTCAAGTATATCTACAGCTGCATGAAATGACTCATGAGCAAACGTGTTTACATCATTATCACTATTCCAAATTTTATTTACTACTATGATTTCGCAATCTTCGTCCGTTGATTTATCATATGCACCTCTAACAGTGTAGGCTGTATAATCTGCCCATTCGCCATCATATATAGATGATTCATCTTGTCTAAACGCAAATCTTTTATCCATCACAGACTTATCCGGGTTAATTATAACGAATAAGCTAAATCCGTATACTGTCTTATATTCGTCTATTATACACTTTTTCTTCTTATCCATACTATTCTTATTAGTCTTACAATTATTATTAAGCTTATATAGCTCTACTATAGTTGTATAGTCTTACATACTGTAATAGCTGTACTACTAAAGTAGATCTCCTAAAGAGAATATATAAGAGAAAGGGTTCTAGCTGACTAACCCCCTACTATCCCCCTAACGTAAAAAAGCTAAAAAAGTTGCATATTTGCAAGAAAAATGCTATTTTTACAAAATTTATACCATATTTGCAACCTTTTTGAAAATTATTTCGTTATGGCAGCGTAAAACAATAAAAGCAATTGGATATGACAAAGATTTTAAAGGTTATTAAGCCTTTCTTCGTAATGGAGAATGGTGATACATTTGAGTACAACGCTGATACAGATCAGTACGAAAGTGTATATAACGAAGAGCATAATAGCTCAAACGAAGACAATTCAACGGTTGTTTCTTCTTACAATTCTGTTTATAGAATCTCAAAGGAATATGCAAAGATGCTTCTTGATAATGGATACGTTGAGGAAGTTGATGATAAAAAGAGATTCGTAAATATCTTTGACGAGATCAACAATAAGCTCTCAGAATACAACAATGAGCTTTGTGCTCTTAAGTCAAAAGCTGATGAGAACACACCTCAGTGTTTGCTTGTTGAGAAGGAGACAGTATTGAGAAACATGATTAAATTACTTGAGTACCTTAAAGGATTGAAGAAGTAATATGGATGAGAAGATGATAGATCAGACCCAGTTGGCAGAGGACTTGAGCTCAAAAATAAAGTATGAGTTCAGACAGATGTTCTTGGTAAAGCCGCTTGAGCCTGTTAAAGTTAAGAAGAAGATCTCCGAACCTGTGGTTAAGGACACTAAGCCTAAGAAGGATAAGGATGGGATCGAGGCAGTTGATTATGATGAGGTAAAGACAGAGATAAAAGAAGTTGATTCAGATTTCTCTAGAGCTGTTGTACTTAAGTTGCCATATGAGTATACACACCCATATAGCGATGAGAAAATACAGCAGATGCCTATCAAGGTTGGTGATATCGTTATATATAGATCGTCTAGAGGTGCTATGTATTTCGATTTGCTTAAGGACTCTCAACTTGTATCGCTTTACGATATTGTAGCAACTGAAACAGTAGAAAAGTAATGAATATAGATAAAGTTTGTAGATAGATTGGACATACATTGAACGATGACCCAGAGCTAGTAAAACAAATAGTTATGCATTAGTTTTAGTTCGTAGTTGATGTTATGAAAGATCAAGATGATACTAGAGACGTATTAATAAACAAACTATTTAGATTCAAGCTTAAGAATAGATTTAAAGACAATAAAAATAAACAATTAAGCCCATATGAAAAAGATAATAAACATTGATCGCAAGCCTATTATTGTTAATACAGATACAGCTGAGGTTTAGGCGATTAATAGATCTGCAAGAGGTATAGATGATATTTACGTTATTCCAGAAGATGCTAATGTTGAATGGACATCAAAGTTTTTCCCTAACAAAACTATCTGCGCAGATGTAAAGAAAGATGATATTCTTATCACATTCTACGACAAAGATCTTGGCACAGATTTTGTAATAATTAAGTCTGAAGATTGGTTAAAGGCTCTCAATAACGCAAAAGAAGCTGACCAGAAGAGAAAAGAAGAGTGGGCAGCAAAGCAGAAGGAAAGCGCACATGTGAATGCTGCTTGCGACGATTGTGGAGACTATTGTGGATAATGTTAATATTTAAGTTATGAAGAAAGCTATTAAAAAGACAGTTAAGGTAAAAAGACCTAAGTATATAATCTCTATGCTGGATGTTGCTAACACAAACGATGTTACAGCGTACTTCATTAGCAAGAAGATTTCGGCAGGTATGAGAGTGACTAATTGTGACTATTATACAGTTATATCAATCCTTACAGATGCTTTGCTCGACGAAATTCTTCCAGAGAATGGTTGCGCTGTAGTAAAAGATGATTGCGTATACTTAAGATGTAAGGCACGCAGAGCCGAAAAGAAGGTTAAGAAGCCTTGGTACAAACGTTTATGGAATTGGATTACTCGTACTAAGTAATCACCTTTAGAGTCTATTAGTCAAACGGTAAAGACGACCCGATACAAAGGGAATAGTTAGCAGGTTCGACTCCTGCATAGACTCCAACGTATTCATTTTTTTTAATATTTAGATTGACAATATGAGTGGCATCCCTGTGTGTACACTATAAACAAAAGGCTACCATGGTAAGCTGACACAGGGACCCAATACTGGTTATAAGTCCAGCTAAAACTTATAAGAGTCAAAGAAGACGGGCGAATATAATCGCTGAGAGGTTGTCGCCATTTCTGAAATCTCTATAAACTGGGATATCCGGGTGAAACAAAAGCTTTCTGCCCTAGCAGCGCTCGGAGCTGCAGGATCCAAATGGTGCCAATACTGGTTCTGCGTAACTCCAGCTAAAGGTTACGCGCTTATTGCCCTATGGTGTAACGGCAGCACAGGAGTCTCTAAAACTCTTAGTCTGGGTTCGAATCCTAGTGGGGTAACAATAAAAAATAATATTTGAATACTATGGAGTTGAAATTTAAGAGACTTGAGGATAACGCTATCCTCCCTATTCGTGGCACAAAAGGTGCTGCAGGAATTGATTTGACTTGCACTAAGATTGAAACAGCTCTTAATGAAGCAAATCAGCTAATGTTGGTTTACCATACAGGATTGGCAGTTGAAATTCCTGCCGGATATGTTGGTTTACTTATACCACGCTCTAGTATTTGGAAGAAATCATTATGGCTTACTGATAATGTCGGTGTTATCGACAGTGATTATAGAGGCGAGATTGTAGCATTCATGAAGTCTACAACAGATACAATTCCTGCTGTTTACAAGCAGGGCGAACGCTTCTGTCAGTTAGTCATCGTTCCTATACCAGAGTATACAATCACAGAGGTTTCTGAGCTTTCGTCAACAGAGAGAGGCGATGGCGGATTTGGTTCTACTGGCACAGGACATGAAAACGAATCTAGCGCAGCTACGGGAACTCAGTCACAGCTTAAGGAACAGGTTGAGTCCGTACCAGAGTCAGCGGCGGCACAAGAAGGTGCTGAGGTAAGCAAAGGATAGGCCTAATTCGCTTACATAAAGGGGATTACCGAAAGGTAGTTCCCTTTTACTGTTTAAACACATTAATGCATTAATTATGATTTAGGAAAAAGATTTTTTATATAGAGTTCCAGTAAAGAATGCACTCGTAACAGCACCTGGTAAGTAGGTCAGAAATCCAGAAATATTGGTTGATCTTGAAGGTGGTGAATTTATGCATGGAGACATACTGGATGCAAACTCTATAAATAAACTTATTGATCAGTCTGTAAAAGATGCTATAGACAATAGCATTGAAAATGGTAATCATGTTACAAAGGATTTACTTGAAGCTGAAAAAAGCGCTCGTATAAAGAGTGATGAAGATTTAAATAATAAGATTAGGGCAGAGCAGACTAGAGCAGAAGGTAAAGAAAAAGAAATATCAGATAAGCTTGCAATAGTT
>ERZ780166.43-NODE-43-length-111710-cov-5.041637_pt1 | contig 111710 bp, 101 predicted proteins | sample MGYA00511366_ERZ780166 | MGnify/ENA primary metagenome ERZ780166 (study PRJEB29588, sample SAMEA2162231) | human gut metagenome | biome: human gut; feature: human-associated habitat; material: faeces | place: Denmark | collected 2008/2010 ...
CTCGTTCCACACGATACGCAGCATGGGGTCCTCGTCGGACAGTTCGTGCAGTTTCGCGAGCGTGGACGGAATATCCGTCCCGTGGGGAAGCTGCATGCGGTAAGTCATCACCGGCTCCAGCAGGGGAGCAGGGCAGCTGCTTTCGAAGCCCAGACCCTCTCCGGCGCTTCCGGCGGAAAGTCCGGTTACGGCGCAGAGAGTGCCGGCCGGGGCTTCGTCCACGGTCGTGAATTTCGCGCCGGAGTAAATGCGTATCTGGTTGACCTTCTCCTGCTTTCCGCCGCATTCCAGCTGTGCTTTCACCTTCAGAGAGCCTCCGGTGATTTTCATGTGGGTAAGGCGGTTTCCCTGCTGGTCGGTGGTTATCTTATAAATTATCGCGCCGAATTCCGGAGAAGGCTCCGGCTGAACGGAGAATGTATTGATGACGTTCAGCAGTTCCTGGATTCCGTTCAGTTTAAGTGCCGAGCCGAATATCACCGGGAATACCTCCCGGCGGCGTATCGCCCCGGGAATCATCTTCCCCTGTATTACGCCGTTCTCGAGGTACTCGTTCATCAGCTCCTCGGAGCATTCCGCAAGTTCCTCGTCGAGGTCGGATTTCTCGCGGCAGGCGTTGAAGTCGATACACCCCGGGGAAAGCTTCCGCTTCAGTTCATTGATATGGGAGCTCTCCTTCAGAAAGGAAATATCCATCTTGTTCACGAAGATGAACGTGGGAATATTGTAGCGCTTCAGCAGCCGCCAGAGTGTTTCCGTGTGGCTCTGGACTCCGTCCGTGCCGCTTATCACAAGTACTGCATAGTCCATCACGCGCAGCGCACGCTCGGTTTCCGCAGAGAAATCCACATGTCCCGGTGTGTCCAGGAGCGTGATCTGGAAGCGTGCCGTTTCCAACACAGCCTGCTTTGAGAACACTGTAATACCCCTGCTTCGCTCAATTGGGTCTGTGTCAAGGAATGTATTTCCATGATCCACTCTTCCAAGTCTGCGGAGTTCCCCTGCGGTATAGAGCATAGCCTCCGAAAGCGTGGTCTTTCCGGAGTCTACATGGGCGGTCATTCCGATAACTAGCCGGTTCATAAAACGTCTCCCTTACAGAAAAATGCGCCGCATTGCCGTGCGGCGCAGATGTTATTCTCTGTTGATTATTACTGTTGCTGTGGCGTAGTCCTTGCAGTGGGCAACGGAGAGGTTGAACACATAATGTTCGCGCTCCTCAAGCATTTTAGCCCTTCCTGTCGTGATGATGAAAGGGGAACCCAGTCTGTCCCTCAGCACCGTTATGTCCTGGGGGCGGACTATCCGGAAGCCTGTCCCTATTGCCTTGGCAAACGCGATCTTGGCGCAGTAGTTTTCGGCGATCAGTTCCGTGGAAAGTTTGTGTGCGACGAGATCTCTTATCTCATCTGCGGAGAAATATTTCGCGAGGAATTTCGGATTTCGTGAAGCTTTGCGGATCCTTTTCATTTCTATGATGCTGGTACCCACTCGGATAAATAAGTTGACTGACATTAATAAGCATCTCCGTTATCAGATGTTGTTTGAAGTCCTCAGCTTAACTCTGAGGGTGTTGGGGATCTCCTGCATTATTGATTCGCGGAGCCTTTCGTTGGGGTTGAAGATGATCTTCACCCGGCCGTAGTCGTTATGTGTAACAACGAGATAATAAGCGTCCTTGTCAACGCCAGTGTAGGCATGAACGGTGGCGTCGGCCTGCGCTTCGTTATCGGGCGTATATCTGCCGAAATCCTCGGCGCGCTTGAAATCAACCGTGATCATGCGCTTGCGCTTGCGTCTGCCGATGATCTTGTCGATGTCCATTTCATTATTGGTGATGATGTATTCGTATTCAATGCCGAAGCTTCCCAACAGCCAGATAGCGCCTGCGAGAACTCCGACAGCAAAGATCACCATCGTGAACATGCCCATCATTGCAAGATACATAAAAAAGGACGCAATGATCAGTGCGCCAACTGAGATCAGTACTTTCTTTGCGGTGTCTGCGCCGGTCTTTTTTTTCTGTACCAGCTGTTCAGCGATATTATCCATTTGTGCTCCTTATGGTCTTATTTGGTCCGCATAGCCGACTATGCTTAATTTATAAAAAGATTATATCACAAATGCTCTAAAAAATCAATAGGCTTTTTATACATTTCGCATAATTTTCACCCGGATTGTGAGAAGTATTTTATAATCAGAAAAAAATTTCAGGATATGTGTTGCAATTCCCATTGATTTTTGATATAATATAACATGTACGTTTATAATCAGGTGGAGTATGCGCTGATTGACGTGATTTTCACCGGAAAGAGGACGCCTCATGAAGGAATTTGAAAACAAAAAGAGAATAGTAATCAAGGTAGGCAGCTCGACCCTCGCCTATCACACAGGACATCTTAACATAAGAAAGTGCCAGCACCTTATAGAGGTCATGTCGGATATCAAAAACTCCGGCAGGGAAGTGATATTCGTCACTTCAGGCGCGCAGGGCGTTGGCGCGGCGCAGGCAGGACTGCCGTGCAAGCCGACGGACATGCCGGGAAAGCAGGCGTGCGCGGCAATCGGTCAGTCGGAACTGATGACTTTCTACAGCGAAACTTTCGGCAAATTCAATCACACTGTGGCGCAGCTTCTGCTGACCCGCGATGTTATATCCAACAAGGAGCGTAAGACCAACGTAATCAATACATTCAACCGCCTGTTTGAGATGGGAGTAATACCGATAATCAACGCGAACGACGCTATCTCCATCAAGCAGCTGGATTTCGACGAGAACGACACGCTGTCCGCGATCGTGGCTTCCCTCTGCGACGCCGACCTGCTGATCATGCTCACTGATGTTGACGGCCTTTACGACGGCGACCCCAAAAACCCGGATTCAAAGCTTATCCCCGTTGTGGAGAAGATTACCCCGGAGATAATCTCAGCCGCCCAGGGCGCCGGAAGCGCACTTGGAACCGGCGGAATGCTCACCAAGATAGAAGCGGCGCAGATAGCCACCGAAGCCGGAATCGACACCGTTATAATCGGAAACCAGAATCCGGATACGCTCTACGAGCTTTTCGAGGGCGAACCGGTATGTACATATTTCAAGGCGATAAGATAATGCGAGGTATATTATGGAATACATTGAACAGCTTGGCGTGAACGCAAAGGCTGCGGAGCCGCTGGTATCCTCCATGGGCACCAACGAGAAGAACCGGGCGCTTGCCGCAATCTCCGAAGCTCTGCGTACCCACGTTACAGAGATAATCGGCGCAAATCAGCTGGATATCGAGAACGCGCGCAAGAACGGAATGAGCGAGGCGATGATAGACCGCCTGACCCTTACCGAAGCGCGTATTGCAGGCATGGCAGATGGCGTTGACAAGGTGATTTCTCTGGCAGACCCCATCGGAGCAGTTATTGGCGGAAGCGACCTTCCCAACGGACTTCACGTCATCAAAAAGCGCGTCCCCATCGGAACCATCGGGATCATATTTGAATCGCGCCCGAATGTCACGGTGGACGCCGCTGCGCTCTGCTTCAAGGCAGGCAATGCAGTGATACTCCGCGGCGGAAGCGACGCGATCAACTCCAACAAGGCACTCGTCGGACTCATGCGCACCGCTCTCGAAAGCGCAGGCGCCGACAGGAATGCCGTCCAGCTTGTCGAGGACACCTCCCACGAAGTAGCAAACGCAATGATGAAGCTGAACAAGTATATCGACCTGCTTATTCCGCGCGGCGGCGGAGGACTGATTCGCGCTGTTATAAATAATGCGACAGTTCCGGTTATTCAGACTGGGGAGGGCAACTGCCACGTTTATGTTGACGAGAGCGCCGACATTGACATGGCGGTGAATATCATCGACAACGCCAAGACTCAGCGTCCGTCCGTGTGCAATGCTATCGAGAATATCCTTGTGCATGAAAAGGCTGCTCCTGCGCTGTTCAGGAAGCTTGACGAGCGGTGGCAGGGTAAGGTCGCGATCCGCGGCGACGAGGAAACCGCAAAGCTTGTCAAGGTCGAGAAGATCGCGGACGACACGGATTACGCGACGGAGTTCCTGGACTACCGCCTTTCCTCCAAAGTTGTTAAGGACGTTGACGAGGCAATCGCCCACATCAACCGCTTCGGAACCAAGCACAGCGAGTGTATCGTCACCGAGAATATCCACAATGCGGAGAAGTTCCAGCAGATGATCGACGCTGCGGCGGTGTATGTAAATGCAAGCACGCGCTTCACCGACGGATTTGAATTCGGGCTTGGCGCTGAAATAGGAATTTCCACCCAGAAGCTTCACGCGCGCGGTCCAATGGGACTTGAAGCGCTTACCACCTATAAATATCTTGTAAATGGCAACGGACAGGTGCGCAAATAAGGAAGTGTATTATGGCAAAAAAGAAAAAGAATAACGCCCCGGCTCCTGCTAAGCCGACTGCTCCGGCGGTCGAGGACAAGGGCGAAAAGGTGATCGACCAGCTTTTCGGAAGGCTCGATCAGGAACCGGATATTGAGAGCGACATAGCGGAAATGGGTAATTCAGGCGTTGAAGCGGAATCCCCCGAGAAGCCCAGGAAGAGCCGTTTCTTCTTCGGATTTGCGGTGTTCGTTATTATAATGGCGGTGATCGGCTGTATTTCCACTGTGAGATTCGTTGCCGGAGTCACAGGGAGCCTGCTGGACAATACCTCGCTCAAGAACGAGTTCGCGGAGTTCATCTTCCCGGTAGTCGTAAATGATATCGCGCCCTTTGAAAGCGCAGACGAGATACCGGATTCCTCCAAGATCTCATGCGCTATCTGGAATATCCTGCTGAATTCCGATACGTCTGCGTACGAGGGCGGCAACATGGGACTTACTATCCCGGAATACGACGTGAGCGCCTCCTGCCGTGAGCTTTTCGGAAGCTCCGTTACATTGCAGCACCAGACCGTGGGCACGGCGGAAATGCGGTTCACCTATGATGAGAACAGCCACACCTACACCGCGAACAAGAATATCCGCTACCTGACCTATTCGCCGAAGCTGATCAGCATCAGCAAGAGCAGCGATGTATACACGGTGGTTGTAGGGTATCTCCCTCCGACTGTCGCAGCTGTAGCCGGCGTAAGCGGCTTAAGCGCCCAGCCCGAGAAGTACATGGAGTACACCATCAGCCGCTTTGACGGCAAGGATACCCTGCTGTCAGTACGATTCAGCGATTATCAGCCCCAGACCGAGGAAGCAAGCGTCCGCGAATAATTTTCACGGGACTTGAAATTTATCACATTGTATGCTATAATATAATGTGGCTTGTTATTCAGGTATAAAATCTGCCGCCGGGCAGATACGGCAGCCGGATATGGCTGTATATAATGGCGGTGCGGAATTGCACAGCCGATTATTCCGAACATATGGAAGGATTGATCAATACTCATGATGAAAGAACAGTTACAGGCGATCAGAGAGGAAGCGCTGAAGGCAGTCAAGGACAGCGCTGACATGAAGGAGATCGACGCTCTCCGAGTAAAATTCCTCGGCAAGAAGGGCGAGCTTACTGCAATTTTAAAGCAGATGGGCGGACTTTCCGCAGAGGAGCGTCCTGTCATCGGACAGCTTGCAAACGATATCCGCAGTGATATTGAGAATGCAGTAAAGGAAAAGACCGGCAGCCTCAAGGCGGCGCTCACCGACCTGCGCTTAAAGACAGAAACAGTTGACGTAACTATGCCCGGCAAGCGTAAGATAATAGCAAAGCGTCACCCGATGAACATAGTGCTGGACGATCTCAAGTCCATATTCCTCGGCATGGGTTATACCGTTGTTGACGGTCCTGAAGTTGAACTTGCTAAATACTGCTTTGACATGCTTCTAACCTATGATGGACACCCCGCAAGAGATCCTAACGATACATTTTACATCAACGACGATGTTCTGCTGAGAACCCAGACCTCCTCCGTGCAGATAAGGACAATGCTTAAGCAGAAGCCTCCTATCGCCATAATCAGCCCTGGCCGCGTTTACAGACGCGACGAGGTAGACGGCACACATTCCCCGATATTCCACCAGTGCGAGGGACTTGTTATCGACAAGAAGATCACATTTGCCGACCTCAAGGGAACCCTCGACACATTCGCAAAGAAGCTTTACGGCGAGGGAATGAAGCTGAAATTCAGACCGCACCATTTCCCGTACACCGAGCCGAGCTGCGAGATTGACTTCCAGTGCTTCCGCTGCGGCGGAAAGGGCTGCCCACTCTGCAAGGGCGAGGGTTGGATCGAGATCCTGGGCGCCGGCGTGGTACGTCCGGAAGTGCTTGAAAACTGCGGTATCGACCCCGAGGAATACAGTGGCTTCGCATTCGGCATTGGCATTGAGCGTATAACCATGCTCCGCTACGAGATCGAGGACATGCGCCTGCTTTATGAGAACAACATGAAGTTCCTGGAGCAGTTCTGATTAAAAATAAGTTAAGGAGAATATAAAAGTGGATCTTTCAATGAAGTGGCTTAACGATTATGTTAAAGCCGATATGCCGATAAAAGAATTCTGCGACGGAATGACCATGAGTGGCAGCAAAGTTGAAACATGGACAAAGCAGGGCGCAGACATCACTAACGTAGTAGTCGGAAAGTGCGTCGCAATGGAAAAGCACTCCGACGCGGATAGCTTGTGGGTATGCCAGCTTGAGGTTGGCAAGGAAGCTCCGATACAGATCGTGACTTCCGCACAGAACATGTTTGTTGGCGCTGTAGTGCCCGTTGCGCTGAATGGTGCGACCTGCTACAACCACAAGGACATGTCCTACATGAAGATCAAGAAGGGCAACCTCCGCGGCGTCAAGAGCGAGGGCATGATGTGCTCTTACGAGGAGCTGGGCATGGAGCAGTCCGATGTTCCGTATTCCAGCAACGAGGGCATTCTTATCCTCAACAACGACCCGGACTTTGACAAGATGACCATCGGCGAGGATATCCATGACGCGCTTGGTTATAACGACACCACCGTTGAGTTCGAGATAACCAACAACCGTCCGGACTGCCTTTCCGTACTCGGTCTTGCGAAGGAAGCCTCCGCGACTTTCGATCTTCCGCTTAACATCAAGGAGCCTGCGTTCAAGGGCGTTGACGGCAGCGCGAAGGATTACATCAGCGTTGACGTGCAGAACACCAAGCTCTGTTCCCGTTACATGGCGGCGGTAGTAAAGAACGTAAAGATTGGTCCGTCACCGCGCTGGATGGCTGAAAGACTGAAGGCAAGCGGCGTGCGCTCCATCAATAATTTCGTTGATATCACGAACTTTGTAATGCTGGAATACGGCAACCCCATGCATGCATTCGACCTCCGCTATGTAGAGGGCGGCAAGATCAACGTCAGAAACGCTCAGCAGGGAGAGAAGATAACGATTCTCGACGGCTCCGAGGTAGCTCTCAGCCCCGAAATGCTGATCATCGCTGACGAAAAGAAGCCGATTGCGGTTGCAGGCGTTATGGGCGGCGAGTTCTCCGGTATCATGGAGGACACCAAGGACGTTGTATTCGAGGCTGCGTGCTTCGACGGCGTTTCCGTCCGCATGACCGCGAAGAAGATCAACAAGCGTACCGACGCTTCCTCCAGATTTGAGAAGGGGATCGACCCCATCAATTCCAAGGCGGCTCTGCTTCGTGCACTGGAGCTTGTTGAGGAACTTGGCTGCGGCGAAGTTGTCCGCGAGTACATTGACGTTGACAATGCAAAGAAGGTTCCGCACACATTAAAGCTGGACACCGACTGGATAAACGAGCACCTCGGAACCAATATTCCGGCTGAGGAGCAGATTGCAATATTCAAGAAGCTCGGCTTCGGCTACGAGAACGGCAACGTGATCGTGCCGAACACCCGTGTGGATATCGTCCGGGAGTGCGACCTTGCCGAGGAAGTTGCGAGAATCTACGGCTACAATGAGATTCCGACCACGCTTCCTCTGCTTTCCGCTGTCGGCGAGGTAACTCCGCGCCAGCGCTTTGACAACAAGATGGTTGACGTAATGCTGGCACAGGGATTCTACGAAACCATGTCGTTCAGCTTCATCTCACCGCGCTCCTATGAGAAGCTCCGCTTCGGCGAGGATATGAAGAAGTCCGTAGTGCTCCAGTACCCTCTTGGCGAGGATACCAGCGTAATGCGCACCAGTATGCTCCCGTCCCTCATGACGGTTGCGAATACCAACATCAGGGCAAGAAACCTGGAAGCGCGCTTCTTCGAACTGGGCAGAATATTCCAGCCGACTGACGAGAAGCTCCCTATAGAAACCGACGTGCTCGGACTGTGCGCTTACGGTCCTCAGGAGGACTTCTTCACCGTGAAGGGCGTCGTTGAGGAACTGATGAATGCGCTTGTCGTTGATGTCCGTTTCGTTCCGGTTCACGATAACAAGACCTACCACCCCGGAAGATGTGCAGACATCTACGCCGGCGATGTTAAGGTAGGTACGATGGGTGAGCTTCACCCGGCAGTCACCGAGGCTTACGACATGACCTGCCGTGTTTACTGCGCAGAGTTCGATATTCCGAAGCTGTTTGAGGCGCGTGGCGATGAGCGTAAGTACAAGGCGCTGCCAAAGTACCCGGCTGTTACAAGAGATCTCAGCCTGGTTTGCGACGATGAAGTCACCTCCGATGAGATCATTGACATCATCAAGAAGTCTGCAAAGCACCTTGAGAGCGTATCCATATTCGATATGTACAAGGGCGAGCAGGTACCCGAGGGCAAGAAGAGCCTTTCCTACAATCTGGTTCTCCGTAAGGACGGCAGCATGACCGATGAGGAAGCTGACGCAGTTGTGGCAAAGGTACTGAAGGCGCTTGCCGAGAAGAACATTACACTGAGAGCCTGAGGAGGATAACTGATGTCAAACAAGATGAAGAAGCTCGCGGCAGCGTCCCTTGCTATCGTGTGCGCCGCTTCCATGAGCGGCTGCTCCGACAGCGGATATATCGGCACCGTAAACGGAATCCAGATCCCGAACGGAATGTACCTCTTCTACGTTGCTGTGAATGGATACAATGAAGCTGCAAGCCAGATCAAGGAGGAGCAGGGCGACGAGTCCGGAACCGCTGAGATTACCGTATTCAACAACACCATCGAGGGCAAGTCTGCCTCCGCATGGCTTAAGGATTACGCCGTCACAAAGCTCAGAAGATATGCGGCTGTTGAGGATCTGTTCGCTCAGTACAGCCTTTCGCTGACCGACGAGGAAAAGACCGAGATAGAGGATAACCTCAAGTCCCTTGACAACGACCTGGGAATGTACGCGCAGTACTACGGACTGCCGGACGGTATCTCCTCTTTCGGTGAGCACTACGAGAGCATGGGTATCGGCAAGTCCTCCCTGCGCATGATCAGCGAGAACAGCTACAAGGAGAACCACGTTTTCCTTAACCAGTATGATACCGACGGACTGACTCCTGTTTCCGATGATGAGATCAACACCTATATCACCGAGAACTATGCAGCCGTGAAGTACCTCAAGCTGAATTTCACGGATTATCAGGGTGTTTCCCTCAAGGATGACGCAGATATCCAGGCGGTGAAGGATCTGGCGCAGGCTTACGCTGACCGCTATAATTCCACCGGCGACTGGAGCGAGATACAGTATGACTTCGACCTCAGACAGGCGCAGTTCGACGCATGGACCAAGGCTGACGACGATTACGCCGAAATGAAGAGCGGCACCGCTGAAGCGGATCCGGATTCGCAGAACGCACCCTCTCCGTCCACCGCTGAAGCGGCAGGCACAGGTGAAGTTCCTGCTGACGAGGCGGAATCCACTGCCGAGGCAGGAACCGCCGAGACTACCTCTGAGGAGGTTGCGGCGGATTCCGACACCATCTTTGTGAAGCCCGTTGTAAATTCTGACGACGCAGAGTACAACAAGTTCGCTCAGGACGCCATCGACGCGGCGACCGCAGAGAAGAAGGACGTTTCCACAGTTGAGCAGTATATCAAGAAGGACAGCTCCACGCTTCCCGAGAAGCTGACAGAGTACATCTGGAACGCTTCCACGGACAGCAAGGCTACCCTCTTTACTGACGACGAAAACAGCTGCATTTACGTTGTAGTGCGCGATGACGCCACCACAATGGACAGCTGGAAGGAAACCCAGCACGAGAACTTCCTGCATGCGCTGAAGGACGATGACTTCGACAAGCTGCTCGAAGATATCTACACCAAGTATACCGTTGAACTTGATGATTACCTGGTGAACACCAAGTACGCTCCCGAGAAGCTCAGAGGAATCGGAGAGTAATAACAACACTGGAATAAAACTGACCGCCGGCGTAATGCAGGCGGCGGTTTTTTGATAAGAGAGAATTAACATGCTACTACTCAGCTTAAACGACATTTCAATGTCCTTTGCGGACAGAACGCTGTTCAGCGGAGTAACGCTGGACGTTTACGACGACGACCGTATAGGATTCGTCGGCGTGAACGGAAGCGGAAAGACCACACTATTCCGCCTGCTTCGCGGGGAGCATATCCCGGACGAGGGGCAGGTGCACATTGCCGGCAGCTGCAAGATCGGCGTAATGGAGCAGTTTGCCTGCAAGGATTCCTCCAGAACGCTCTATGACGAGGCGCTGACGGTTTTCGACTGGCTTGAGGACATGGAACTGGAGCTGGAGGAGATACACGACCGTATCGACGGCGGAGATCACTCCGAGTCCACCATCAACCGGCAGACGCTGCTGACGGAGCAATTCGAGCGCGACGGCGGACTCACCTACAGGAGCCGGACATCCTCCGCCCTTACCGGTCTGGGATTCTCAGAAAGCGACCTGAAGCTGCCGGTTTCGGTGCTCAGCGGCGGTCAGAAGTCCAAGCTCCAGCTGGCGAAGCTGCGGCTTCCCAATGCGAATCTGCTGCTGCTGGACGAGCCTACCAATCATCTGGATATTCAGTCCGTTGAGTGGCTGGAGAGATTCCTGAACGACTATCGCGGCGCATATATTGTCATTTCCCACGACCGTTACTTCCTGGACAAGGTCACCAGGCGGACTATCGAGCTTGAGAACTGCCGCGTCCGGGACTACAAGGGGAATTACACCCGTTTTCTGGAACTCAAGGCGGAGGACCTGGAGCGCCGCCGTAAGGAGTACGACGCCGCGATGAAAGAGATCGGCAGGATAGAGGGAATCATCGAGCAGCAGAAGCGGTGGAACCAGGCGCATAACTACGTCACCATCGCCAGCAAACAGAAGCAGATAGACCGTATCGCCGCCGACCTGGTGAAGCCCGACGAAGCCCCGGATTCCCTGCATTTCTCTTTCAAGTGCAATGACGGCTGCGGAAACGACGTGTTCCAGGCGGAGAACATAGCCCTCAGCTTTGACGGGAAGCGCCTGTTCCGGAACGTGAATATCGACATAAAGAAGGGCGAGCGAATATTCCTGATAGGCGGAAACGGCTGCGGAAAGACCTCGCTGTTCAAGATATTCACCGGGCAGTACACTGCGGATTCCGGCAGCTATAATTATGGGAGCCGCGTGCAGTGGGGGTACTTTGACCAGGCGCAGGCAGGGCTGACCGAAAGCAAGACAGCTATAGACGAGCTATGGGACGCCTATCCGCGCATGACGGAAACCCAGGTGCGCACCGCGCTCGGTTCTTTCCTGTTCCGGGGAGATGATGTGTTCAAGCATATTTCGGAGCTTTCCGGCGGCGAGCGTGCGCGTATTGCGATTCTGAAGCTCATGCTGTCCGGCGCGAATATGCTGCTGCTGGACGAGCCTACCAACCATCTGGACATATCCAGCTGCGAGGCGCTGGAAAATGCGCTTCTGGATTATGACGGCACGCTGTTCATAATTTCCCATGACCGTTACCTTATTAATAAGCTGGCGGACCGGATATACTATCTTACGCCGGAGGGCGTCAAGGAGTACCGCGGTTCCTATGACGCGTACACTCTGGCGACCGAGAATGCGGTCCAGCAGAAAGCCGAGGACAAGCCGCAGAAGACCGAGAAGGTCAACGACTACAAGCTGAAGAAGGAGCGCGAAAGCGAGCGCCGGAAGCTGAATACAAAGGTGACCAGGGCGGAAGCCGAGATAGAGCGCCTTGATTCCCTCATAGAGGAAAAGACGAACGAGCTTTCCGGGCTTACGGATTATCAGAAGGCGATGGAGATTTCCACTGAGATAGAGGAACTGCGCAAGCAGCAGGAGCAGGCAATGCAGACCTGGGAGGAGGCCTCCCTGGCGCTGGAGGAGTTCGGCGAATGACGAAGCAGATACGGGAATATCTTGAGCACCTGCGGCTGTTCCTCGACGGGGAGCACTCCCGGGAGGAATACGCGCAGGAGCTGGAGCGGCTTAAAGTCCGCATTGGATTCTTCTCCCATGAGAGGATTGTCCACATGTTCATTATGCTGGCGTTCGCGGTATTCTTCCTGATGACGTTTTTTGCGGCTCTTTCCGGCGGAAATACCGGGCTGTATGTGCTGGCGGTGCTTTTTCTGGTGCTTCTGGTGCCATATATCCGGCATTACTATTTCCTTGAGAATTCCGTGCAGAAGATGTACCTTATCTATAACGAGATAGAGCGCCTTGCAGGAGGTATCCATGAACAGTGAACTTGTACAGAAACATTTTGTGGTAGATGATGAGATGATCGAGGACGGCGACATACAGTCCGTGATAACTCCGCTGTGGTGGTCGGTGAGCACCTACGACGGGGAAACCGAGATGTATGACGCGCTGGAGCAGTTTACCGAGCCGCAGAAGTATGTATGGGCGGTGCAGTGGTACTATTCCGAGGTGGAAAACGGCGGCCACGAGCAGTTCTTCATGAACTACGCCGGCATAGTCTGGGAGATAGCCCTTGAGGGACTGCGCATAATGCACTGCGATATCATGACCGAGATCCTTGAGGAAGCGATTCAGCGTATCGGCGGCTACCCCTCCTTTGACCGGGAGCAGAGATGGCGCCAGATGCAGCGACACAACGTGGATTTCGACGACCTTGACCGGGAATTCTACGACTACGACCGCAGACTTGAGGAGAGCATCGCGGACTATATCCGGGCACACCGGGAGGCGTTCCATTTCGATGGCGACGTGATGGTGCCCGAGGATATGGCAATGCAGGAGGACGACCTCTTTATTCCTGGATTCAGTGGATTTTCCGGCGGAATGTATTCTGATCGTAGGAGCATGCCGGCGGATTACAACGATTACGACGAATAAGGAAAACAACCATTCTTCTATACATCCGGCAAAAAACGGGGGCGGTTCCAGATGCTGTTCCCGTTTTTACATAATTGTATTTTGCCGCAAAAAAGTTGTACAAATCTATCCTGTTTTTCTTATTCATCAAAAAAACGGATAAAAACTATGTGTTTTTTTTGGATTTTACCAATTTACAAATTTATTAAATCTGTTATACTATTCAAAGCAGATGAAAACGTTTTATCCTGCCGCAGATACAGAACCGGCAGGCACGAAAGGAAGGGGGAACAGTATGTTTCTTTTCAGATGGCTGTGGAAGAATATGAAGGGCTGCCGCGCGATTTACATAACCGCGCTGTGCCTGACCGTCGTGTGTCAGTCCATGTACATAATCACACCGTATTTTACCCAGCAGATAACCGATAACTTTATCGTCAATGAGAATGCGCTCCAGAATCTCCAGGAGCATTCCGACACGCTCATCTTCATGCTGGCGGCAATGGTCGGATTCACGCTTCTTCGCTGCGGAATACAGTACGGAAGCAACATGATGTACGAGCATTCTTCGCAAATGCTCATATACCGCGTGCGCAAGGTGCTTTTCGACAAGATAGAGCAGCAGGACGCGTCTTTCTATAACGTGTACCGCACCGGCGACATCATGACTCGCGTGACATCGGATCTTGACATGGTGCGGCACTCCATTGCATGGATAATCAAGACGATCGTGGAGTGCATAGTGCTGTTCTCCGCTTCGCTGATATTCTTCTTCACAATGGACTGGCTGATGGCGCTCTGCCTGATAGCGCTCACTCCGGTGATATTGTTCATCACCTGGCTGTTCAAGCGCAAGGCAGGACCACTGTATGTTGACCTGCGTGAGAAGCTTTCCCGAATGAACACCGCCGCCGAGGAGAACATCTCCGGCAACCGCGTTGTCAAGGCGTTCGCCCGGGAGGACTACGAGATAAGTCAGTTCGACAAATACAGCCAGGAATACAACAAGGCGAACAAGAAGGCCGCGTTCATGTGGCTGAAGTTCTTCCCCTTCCTGGAAACTACGGCGCAGTCCCTCAGCGTGATCATGCTGATTGCCGGCGGACTTTTCGTGGTATTCGGGAGAATATCCCTCGGACAGTACGCTGCTTTCTCAGGACTTATCTGGACCCTTTCCAATCCGATGAGGACCCTGGGTAATATCGTCAACGACCTCCAGAGGTTCTCCGCTTCCGCAAACAAGATCATCGAGATCTACTACGGAAGCCCGAGGATAGTGGACCGAAACGACGCAGTGGACAAGCCGGAGCGCTTTGACGGCAGGGTTGAATTTGACCATGTAAGCTTTTCCTACGGCGATACGAAGGTGCTTAACGATATCAGTTTTTCTGTTGACCCCGGTGAAACTGTCGTGATCATGGGCGAAACCGGCTCTGGTAAAACCACGCTGGCGGAGCTTATTCCGCGGATTTACGATACGAGAGGCGGAGAAGTCCGTGTGGACGGCGTGAACGTCAACCGCCTGAAGCTCAATCAGCTGCGTCACAATATCGGATTTGCGACCCAGGACGTGCTGCTGTATTCCGACACCATTGACGGCAATATCTGCTTCGGCGACAGCGACATGCCGGAGGAGGACGTGGTGAAATACGCAAAGGCGGCGGACGCAGACGGGTTCGTCCGGAAGCTCTCGGACGGTTACGAAACGATCGTGGGCGAGCGCGGCGTAGGTCTTTCCGGCGGACAGAAGCAGCGTATCTCCCTTGCGAGGGCGCTGGCGGTCAGACCTGCGATACTCATACTTGACGATACGACATCGGCTGTTGACCTGGAAACCGAGAAGCACATACAGAATTCCCTTGCAAACCTGGATTTCCCCTGCACGAAGATAATTATCGCGCAGCGTATCTCCACCGCGAAATACGCGGACAAGATCATTGTGCTCAAGGACGGCAAAATACTGGAGCAGGGAACACACGATGAATTAATAAAGCAGAACGGCTACTACCGTGAAGTTTACGACCTTCAGAAGTAAGGAGGGATAAGCATGGCAAGAAACAAATTCGACGTGGACGAGGTGCTTGAAACCCCGTTCGACATACGTCACCTGAAGCGTTCGCTGGTTTACGCGGCGAAGTACAAGAAGAGGATTGCTGTCGCGCTTATCCTGAGCGCGCTCGGCTCCGTCATCGGACTGCTTTCCCCGATGATCGTGCAGAATGCTATCGACAATTATATGATTCCCGTGGATCAGTCCGCGGCGGTGAGTCCGGACGACCGCGTGAAGTACATAATCCTGAGCGGCGTTGCGGTGTTCGCGTGTATCGTTGTCAGCGTTATCTTTGCGAAAATACGCTCGGTGATGATGACAAAAGTCGGACAGGATATCGTTTATGATATCAGAAAAGACCTGTTCGAGCACATGCAGCGGCTGAGCTTCGAGTATTATGACAGCAGACCGCACGGAAAGATACTCACGAGGATCATCAACTACATCAACGCTATATCCGACCTTATGACGAACGGACTGGTCAACTTCATCCTTGAGATGATCAATCTGCTGTTCATAACCATATTCATGTTCTTCGTAAACTGGCAGCTGGCTCTTGTAACAATGGCAGGACTTCCGGTGTATGCTTTCATCATGATCATGATAAAGAACGGACAGCGCAGGGCGTGGCAGCAGGTATCCAACAAAAGCTCCAATCTGAACGCATATCTGCACGAAAGCATTGTGGGAGTCAAGATCTCCCAGATGTTCACCCGTGAGGAAGAAAATGCGGAGATCAACGACAAGCTCGCGAAAAAGTACAAGAAGTCATGGATGAAGGCGGTGTCCTACTCCAACCTGGTATGGCCGAGCACGGACATCGTTTCTATAATCGTGCGCGCTTTTATTTTCGGCGTGGGACTTCTTGGCATGGGTACCGGCACCGTATCCTTCGGTACTATCATCGCCATGACGGATTACTCCGCGAGATTCTGGCAGCCGCTGATGAACCTTTCCAACCTGATGAATACGTTCATCAATGCGGTGGCGAACCTGGAGCGTATCTTCGAGATGATGGACGAGCCTGTAACCGTAGACGACCTCCCCGGCGCCAAGGAAATGCCGGAGATAAAGGGCGACGTGCACTTCCGGGACGTTACTTTCGCGTACGAGCCGGGAATCAATATCCTTGAGCACCTGAGCTTTGACGTAAAGGCTGGACAGAGCGTTGCACTGGTAGGTCCCACCGGCGCCGGAAAGACCACGATCGTGAATCTGATCTCGCGATTCTACAACATCAGCGGCGGAGAGGTGGATATTGACGACAGCGACATTTCAAAGGTAACGCTGCACTCCCTCCGCTCCCAGATGGGAATCATGCTCCAGGACAGCTTCATATTCAGCGGTACTATCCGCGACAACATAGCTTACGGCAAGCTTGATGCCACGGACGAGGAGATACGCACTGCGTGCAAGATCGTTGGTATAGACAGCTATATTGAATCCCTGCCCCAGGGGTATTCCACCGAGGTGAACGAGCGCGGCGCCGGGCTTTCCCAGGGACAGAAGCAGCTTATTGCATTTGCCAGGACTATCGTATCCAATCCGAAGATACTGGTGCTGGACGAGGCGACTTCTTCCATTGACGCCAAGACCGAGCGCTACCTCCAGAACGGACTTAATCACCTCCTCAAGGGAAGAACCTCGTTCATCATTGCGCACAGACTGTCCACTATTCGCAGCTGCGACCGGATAATGTATGTTTCCAACAAGGGAATCACGGAATCCGGAACTCATGACGAGCTCATGGCGAAGAAGGGCGACTACTACAGACTGTACACAGCACAGAGCGTATAATAAAATACTAAAGGCGGACTTCGGTCCGCCTTTTTTGTGAATTTTTTCGTAATTGCAGAAAAAAGTACTTGATTTTTTTGTTAAAATATGCGAAAATATATATTGTATAGGTATGTCCTGTATAAAGAATAACGAAAAAGGACGTGTGCAGATGGCGCAGTTTTTCAATTTCAAGGAAGATTACTTCGGACTGAACGACAAGGATATCCAGAGGAATACCGAGCTTTACGGTCTGAATATATATACAAAAAAAGAAAAGGAAAAGGATCATTTCGAGCCGGCAAGGGTTATTCTTTCCCCGGCAGTGATATTGATGTGCATTGCCGGAATACTGAGTTTTTTCACGAACATATTTACCGGAATAATGATACTGTTGCTGGATGCCGCGTATTGTGTCGTCAGCATTCAGCTGGGGCGCGCCTCCGACCGGAAGCTGGGGGATATCAAGCGCTCCACCGCCATTAAATTCCGCGTGATCCGCAGCGGAAAGCTGGAACTTATCGACAAGGAATACATAGTCCCGGAGGATATTATCGTCGTCCAGGCAGGCGAATGCGTTCCTGCCGATGCGCTTATCCAGGAGTGCCGCGAACTCACCGTTGACGAGAGTATATTCACAGGCTCAAATAAGCCTGCCGCGAAGTATCCGGGCGGAATCTCCAAGTCAGAGCTGAAGCCGACGTTCGTCTACAGCGGAACAAAAATACTCACTGGAGTTGCGATATGCAAGGTAAGCGCCACCGGAGTTGACACCAAGCTTTATCACAAGGTGGGCGAGCAGGCTCCCAAGCATGCGTATTACACCGATATGGAGCAGATAATCCAGAAGCTGCTTCCGCTGTGTTCTGCCGTGGCGGCGGTGCTTGCGCTGATATCCATGGTGGCGTGGATGCTTTACGGCAACGAGGTGCTGGAATCCGCAATGCGCGGTATCACCCTGGGATTATGCTTCCTTCCCACAGGGCTTGACATGGTGATAAGAGTGTATTACACGCGCTGCTCCGCGGAGATGGCGGAAAAGAGCGCCCTGGTGAAATCCCTGCCGGACATTGAGAAGCTGAATTCCATGTCCGTACTTTGCGTTGAGAAGGAGGGCGCTATCTCAAGAAGCAGCGTTTCCGTCCAGTCGATATATACTCCCAGTGAGGAACTGATGTTTAAAATAGCTGCGCTTGCTTGCGAGCCTGACACCACGGACGAAATGGAACGCGCCCTGATGGTGCGCGCCGCGTTTTTCGACGAGAAGATAACCCAGGTTTACGACAGATATAAGTTTATTGAGCGGATTCCCGAAACCAACGATTTCATGAGTGGCGCAATGTGGGAGGTTTCCGGCTCCAGGCTGTACTGTATCAAGGGAACCCCGGAGCAGATACTTCCGCTGTGTAAGTTTCACGGTGAGGAGCTTTTCGTTGCCCAGAAGATGAAGAAGGAGTTCTACTCCCACGGCTGGCAGGTAATGGCGATCGCCTGCGCGGACGCCGACGAGCGCGACTGCGACGAAACTGCCGGATTTGCATATACTTTCGTTGGATTTGCAGCGTTCAGTTCACCTATGCGTGATTCTGTTCCGGCGTCAGTAAGGACATGCCAGCGTGCCGGAGTTCGTGTTATCATGTTTACCGAGGATAATGCGGAATCTGCGGCGGCAACCGGCCGAATGATAGGACTTTCCGGCAAGACAGTCACCGGAAAGAGCATTTCCGAATCAGTGAAGTACGGCAACGAACTGGAGCTTGACGCGGATATCTACGCCCGTGTAACTCCGGAGCAGAAGCTGTATGTAATTGAGCAGCTCCGCAAGAACGGCGAGATAGTCGCCATGGCAGGCACTCGTGCCGAGGACGCCGAGGCTATTGAGAAGTCCGACATTGGGATTACGATGTCCGGCAATACCACCAGCAGCGCCTATGAAGCCGCCGATGTAATCATGCATGACGATAATTTTTCCGCCATTGCGGGTATGATTGCTTCCGCACGGCAGGTCCACAGGAACATCAAGCGCGCCTGCGCAGCTATGATCTCCGGATATATTGCGCTTATTCTGCTGAATATGCTGAACCTTTTCGGCGACGCGCAGCTCATGCTGAATCCGGCGCTTATTGCGGTGCTCACTATGTTTATTCTGCCGCTGACTGCGTTTGCAGGGCTGAATAACCGCTCGGACCGCAAGGGAATAATGCCGCCGTCTGAGTTCATTTCCAACCGCAAGATCAATCACCGCTTCATCGTTCTTGCTTCCATAGTCGGCGCGCTGTGTGGTGCGGCTTCGATTGCTTCCTACATGTTCATGTACAACGACACCGGATCTAATGTGGATTTCGCACGCAGTTGTTCGCTTCTTGCCTTCGGATTCAGTACATCGCTGTTTACCTTCATCAACATGCCTTCGGGGAATCCGTTCATCGGACTGGCGGAGGGCGGAAAGCCTGCGGTGATAGGAGTCCTGGCTCCTGCCCTGGCGGCTGTACTGCTTGTGTTCATTCCGGGGCTGAACAGCGTGTTCGGGCTGACGGGCATAGATATGCTGGCGACGTTCATTTCCATAGTCACCGGTGTAATTCCGCCGCTTGGCTATGTTATAGTGCGTTCGATAATCAAGTTTGAATGATGGGGAAAAGCAATGAAAAAGATACTTCAATATTTAAAAATAGTGCTCTGCGGAATAGTATTCGGCGTTGCGAATGTGATTCCAGGTGTTTCCGGCGGAACAATGCTTGTCGTTTTCGGAATGTACGACCGATTGACGGAATCCATATCCGGCATAAAGGCGATTTTCAAGAATATCGTGTTCCTGATTTTCTTTGGAATTGGTGCGGGAGCTGGGATTCTTGGATTCGCGAAGCTGATAAAGTTCCTGTTCGATAATTACGAGGTGCAGACGAACATGTACTTCATCGGACTTATCCTGGGAAGCGTACCGCTTATCTACCGCATGGGTACTGCGGAAAGCAAGGTGAAGCCGCTGTGCTCAGTTCCGTTCGTTATATCTTTATGGATAGTAATAGCCCTGACGGTTATGCAGAATCTCATGGGGAATACCGAGCAGGTCGCGGAGCAGGTTGCCGGATTTGATCCCCTCATGAGCGTTAAGCTGCTTGTGTTCGCGTTTGTTGCGGCAGTGGCGATGATAATCCCGGGACTCAGCGGCTCCTTCGTGATGCTGCTGTTGGGAGTTTATCAGACGGTTATATCTGCTATACAGATAAACGACCTAAACTTCTATGTAATAATCCCGTTTGCAATAGGCGTAGTGCTCGGAATAATCCTCGGAGCGAAGATAATCTCAACTCTGATGAAGAAGTTCCGGCTGATGGCGTACAGCGCGATAATGGGACTTGTAGTAGGCTCGGTATATTCGATACTTCCGTCCGGATTCGGCTTCAATCTCAGCACCGGCTACGGATTTGTATGCCTGCTGTTCGGCGCCCTCACATCTATTCTTGTTGAAAAGCTTGGTGAGAACTCCGAAAATGAAACGGCGTAAATTCCATTAAATAACAGAATACTAAAACCACTTTCTGACAATACTACTTGTACCAGGGAGCGACCGAGAGGTCAGCCCTGATCAAGCAGGTCAGGAGTGGTTTTTTTGTACTATAACAAAGTCGAGATAAGCGGCGTCAACACATCACAGCTGAAAGTGCTGCGCGAAAGCGAGAAGATGGAGCTTCTTAAGCGATCGAAAACTGGCGACATGCAGGCGCGCGAAGATTTGATTAACGGAAATCTCAGACTGGTACTGAGTGTGATCCAGCGATTCACCGGCAGGGGAGAAAGCCCGGACGATCTGTTCCAGGTGGGCTGTATCGGACTTATCAAGGCGATAGACAATTTTGACATCACTCAGCCGGTCAGATTCAGCACCTACGCCGTTCCGATGATTCAGGGGGAGCTGCGTCGGTATCTCCGGGACAACTCCCCGGTACGCGTGAGCCGTTCGGTCAGGGATCTGGCGTACCGCGCAATGCAGGCAAGAGAAAAGCTCACCACCAGAAATGGAAGTGAGCCTACGATTGAAGCCATCGCCAAGGAGATAGGAGCCAGCCGCTCCGAGGTAGTCATCGCACTGGAAGCCATCAGCGAGCCGATTTCTCTGTACGAACCGGTTTTCTCTGATTCCGGCGACACGATCTATGTTCTTGATCAGCTTGGTGATCATAACGACGATGAGAACTGGCTGGACGAGATCTCCCTTAAGGAAGCTATCCGTCAGTTGGGTCCCCGGGAGAAGCACATATTGAACCTCCGGTTCTTCCGAGGAAAGACGCAGGTGGAGGTCGCCAAAGAGATCGGAATAAGCCAGGCGCAGGTCAGCCGTCTTGAAAAGGGCGCCCTCGAGAAAATCAAGAACCGTATTTAGTTGCAGACGCGCTCAAGTTCCTCGCGCAGCTGCTTTATTATGCGCTTTTCCAGTCTGGAGATGTAGCTTTGCGAGATTCCTATTTCGTCCGCGACTTCCTTCTGGGTCTTTTCTCTGCCGCCCTTGAGTCCGAAGCGCATTTCCATTATCTGCTGTTCCCGGGGAGTCAGGTGGCTGACCGCCTCGTGGAGCAGCTTTTTTTCTGTTTCGTCCTCGATGTGGGCGTTAACGCAGTCGCTGTCGGTTCCCAGTACATCGGATAGGAGCAACTCGTTTCCGTCCCAGTCAACGTTCAGCGGCTCGTCTATGGATACCTCGCATCGGCGCTGATTCGTCTTGCGCAGGTACATCAGTATCTCGTTCTCAATACAGCGCGACGCATATGTTGCGAGCTTTATATTGCGGTGCACGCTGAATGTATTCACTGCCTTGATAAGCCCTATCGTTCCTATTGAAATGAGATCGTCAAGGCCCACGCCGGTATTCTCAAACTTCTTCGCGATGTACACGACCAGCCGCAGATTGTGCACGATGAGGGTTTCCCGGGCTGCGGCGAAATCCGTTTCCATCAGCCGGAATGCGGCTTCCTCCTCTTCACGGGTCAGCGGCGGCGGAAGGGATTCCGACCCGTTTATGTAGTAGACTCCGGTGTTATCTCCGAACGCGTATTTCAGGAATGCGCCCAGCCCCTCGTCCAGCAGTTTTTTCAGAAAATTTTTCATACTGATACCTCCTATTTTGATATTATGCTGGGGTCGAAAACACAGTCAGCCCCGGAAATATCCTGTTTTGCAATGCCAATGAGAACTTCTGCGGAATGCCCGTCCAAGGATAATTCCGCCGGGAACACCGGGACAAGTCCCTCCGCAGTAACCGTCCGGCAGGGGACCAGTCGTATTCCCTCCAGCTGGTCGTATTTCCCCTCGTGGTAGTTCACGGCGGACTTCGGAGTTATAGACCTCACCGCCGCCAGCGAAGCAAGCACCACCGGCTTACCCGAGAAACTGTCCCGGAGTGAATTCCCCGTGTCCGCCAGCCCGTCCAGGGATATTTCAGCGCCGTCCCGTTTTAGAGTTACCCGGGAGTGCCGGGCAGGACGCCGCCGTTTTATTATGTATCCCGTAAGCCGGAATCCTCCGTAAAGCAACGCCGTGATAACTGCGGCAGCCCCGATGGGAATGTCGAAGTACGCTGTGCCGTTGGAGTAATACATACCCAGTGGAGCCGCGAAATACCACAGCGCCATCATTCCGCCGGCGAACCCGAAGCTGACCGCCAGGAACAGAAGCAGCGAAATAAGCATGTCCATGCGCTTCTGTCTGCCGAACAGCACCAGGGTGACGACCGCACCCAACCCCACGCGGAAGAATACCGCGATCACCGGGTTTAGTTCCGGCAGGAATATAGCCAGCGCCCCTGCCGCGCCGACGGAAGCAGCCGCAAGTCCCCTCAGCGGAGTTATTTTCCTGCGCAGCAGCAGCGCGGTGCACCTGACCAGCAGATAGTTTATGTATAGATTGACGACGAGCAGCACGTCCGCGTAAATAACCATATCATCACCAGCCTGTCTTATAATATTATATACTCACGCCGCGGAAAAATATGTCAACATGCGGCGGTAAATAATGAAAAATCCAGTGCCGGATTGTCGGAAAGCAAAAAGAAAAGGCGCACCCTGCGGTGCGCCATCATATCGTGTATTATCAGTCCCTGTTGAACTCGGCAAGTTCCAGACCGGGATTCTTGTCGAGTGCCCACTTGATGTTCCATTCGCTTGTGAATATCAGCAGGTAGTTGCCCTTTACGTCCTGGATAAGCTTGGTATCGGAGGTGAGCACCAGCTTGCTGAGCACGTCATATCCGCCCTCAAGGTGCTTCTGGCTTGTTATCCAGCGGATATGCTCATAGGGGAGTCCCTCGCGGATTATGTCAACGTTGTATTCGTTCTTCAGGCGGTATTCCAGCACTTCAAACTGGAGCACGCCGACAACTCCGACGATAACCTCCTCGAAACCGCTCTGCGGCTCGGAGAATATCTGGATGGCACCCTCCTGGGCAATCTGTGTGGTGCCCTTAATGAATTGCTTGCGCTTGAGTGTATCTTTCTGGCGGATTCTCGCGAAGTGTTCCGGCGCGAATGTCGGGATTCCCTCGAACTTCACCTTCTTTTTCGGAGAGCACAGTGTGTCGCCGATTGAGAACACGCCCGGGTCGAACACGCCCATGATATCCCCGGCGTAGGCTTCGGAGATAACTTCGCGTTCACTTGCCATCATCTGCTGCGGCTGGGAAAGACGCATTGTGCGCCCGTTCTGTACATGCAGAACTTCCATATCCTTGTCGAACTTGCCGCTGCAAATGCGCATGAATGCGATACGGTCGCGGTGAGCCTTGTTCATGTTCGCCTGTATCTTGAAGATGAATGCGGAGAATTCCGGGTCGAACGGGTCAACAACTCCGTCCGGGGTATTTCTCGGCAGGGGAGATGTCGTCATCTTGAGGAAGTTCTCAAGAAACGGCTCCACGCCGAAGTTGGTGAGTGCCGATCCGAAGAACACCGGCGACAGCTTGCCGCTGCTCACGAGGTCCATGTTGAATTCCTCGCTGGCGCCGTCAAGCAGTTCCACGTCCTCGGATAGCTTATCGTAATTCTGCTCGCCGATAAGGTCAGCCAGGGAAGCGTCGGAAAGGTCAGCTTCAGTAGCCGCTACCTCTCGGGTGCCGTTGTTCGCTTCGAAGGAGATTATGCGGCGCTTTTCACGGTCGTAAACTCCCTTAAACTCCTTGCCGGAGCCGATGGGCCAGTTCACAGGGTAGGTCTTGATTCCCAGCTCGTTTTCTATTTCGTCCAGCAGGTCGAATGGGTCGCGCGCCTCGCGGTCCATCTTGTTGATGAACGTGAATATCGGTATATTGCGCATTACGCAAACCTTGAACAGCTTACGGGTCTGGTTCTCAACGCCCTTTGCCGCGTCGATTACCATTACGGCGCTGTCCGCTGCCATAAGGGTTCGGTAGGTATCCTCGGAGAAGTCCTGGTGTCCGGGGGTGTCCAGAATGTTTATGCAGTATCCCTCGTAGTTGAACTGCATAACGGAGGATGTTACAGAGATACCTCTCTGCTTCTCTATCTCCATCCAGTCGGATACAGCGTGACGGGTGTTCTTCTTGCCCTTGACCGCGCCGGCAAGGGAGATCGCGCCTCCGTACAGCAGGAACTTTTCGGTGAGCGTGGTTTTACCGGCGTCCGGGTGCGAGATTATCGCGAACGTACGGCGCCTTTCGATTTCGTGTCTTAAATCTGCCATGTGTCTACTTCCTTATTGTAAATTATTTTGTATCGTTTTTGATAGATGCTTCCATCTCGAAAATAGTCTGCTTTGCCTCTTTCTCCGTAGGCTCCTCGATTCCCTTGTTTTTCATGGTGAGGGTGAAGGTAAGTCCCACGATGATGGGCAGGTAGAAGGTCATGATACGCCAGAGCATCATTGAGGTATTGACGTATTGTTCCGTGAAGATGTCTTTGAAGAAACCGTGGTAGCCAAGCTCTGCACCGCCCATAGCGCCTGGCAGGGGGATAAATGATGAAATCATGAGAACGTAAGCCTGGTAGCTCATGATCTGGAGCAGGCTGGCGTCACCCATGCCGAATCCGCGGTAGAGGACGTAGCTAATGCTGAGATACAGCGTCAGCTGAATGAACGTGAAGAGTATCGCTCTGAGCAGTAGCGGAATGTTTTTCCGGAGATATTTAAAGTTGTTGTAGAACTTATTTACTTCCCGGGTAAGGTAAACACGCCACTTTACCGGGTGCTTCATCAGGTGCATTTTAGCAAGCAGGGAGATTATGCCGTTTGCTGCCTTCAGCGTAGCCTTTCTGAACAGAGCAATGCAGAACAGGAAGATTATGACTGCAGTATTGATAACGAACCCGATAATCACAAAGGGCATGAGCCCTTTCTGCGTAAGGTCGTCGCCGAAGTGGTTGAATCCAACTGCGAGAGTGAATACGGAATACAGCGTGAGCACGAACTGATACACGATGAAGCGGCTCAGCAGCGCCGTTAGTCCGCAGCCGAGAGGAACACCGAATTTCACCAGGTAATACGCCTGCATGGGCTGACCGCCGGAAGCCGATGGAGTAATGCAGTTGAAATACTGCCCGATTATCGTGACCAGCCAGCTGTTCCAGAATTTCATCTTCGGGTACATGGATTTCAGCATGACGTGTATTGTCGCCGCCTCGCTGAGCCAGTATCCGACCATAAACAGAACGCAGATCACGAGCGCGCCCTTATTTATCCTGTTCAGGGCAGCCACAACGTTGTCGATACTGTCCACAAAAACCAGGTAAACGATCATCACAATAAAGGCAATCGCGCAGACGATAAGATTGAGCTTTTTGCCCATTTTCTTCTTTTTCTTCATCTATAATAAATCCCTCAGAATTCTCTCCCTAAAAAAGTCCACATACATTTATTATAAATTATATTAGCGCAATTGTCAATAGGTTTAACAATTTTTTCCGGAAATATAACATTGGAATTAAAATACGGAAATGATATTGAAAAAATAACAGAAAAGTGATATAATATTAAGGTATGATGGAAAGGAGTGTGGGAAGATATGGATATCAAGGTCGGAGATGTGCTTGTGATGAAAAAAGTTCACCCGGGCTGCGGCAGCGACAGAATGCTGGTGCAGCGGTGCGGCGCGGATTTCAGACTGTGTTGCAGCGGCTGCGGTCATGTATTCATGATACCGCGCTCTAAGTGCGAGAAGAAGATCAAGACGGTTATCCGCGAAACCGAAAACTCCGAGCAGTAGCCCAGCCTGATTCCTGGAACAGCACTGCATGGAGGAACACACGATGAACGATAAACTGATGATGGCGGAGGCGCGCTACGACGAGATCGGCGTAAAGCTTTCCGACCCGACCGTGATTGCGGATAACAAGATGTACCGTGATTTGATGAGAGAGCACAAAAGCCTGGCTCCACTAATGGAAGTCTGGCATAAATACAAGAAAGCCCAGCGCAGCTTTGACGACGCTGTGGAAGCACTGAACGAAGCAGGTTCCGACGCAGAACTCCGGGAGCTTGCCCAGAGCGAATACGACGAGAACAAGGCGCTGATGGAGAAGCTTTCCGGGGAGCTGAAGGTACTGCTCCTGCCCAAGGATCCCGACGACGACCGCAGCTGTATCATCGAGATACGCGCCGGAGCCGGCGGAGAGGAAGCGGCATTGTTCGCAAATTCACTGCTGCGAATGTACACGATGTATGCCGCGCGCCAGGGCTGGAAGACCGAGCAGATAAGCTCCAATCCGACGGAACTCGGCGGCTACCGCGAAGTCAGCTTCCTGGTGGAGGGCGAGGGTGTTTTCGCCAAGCTGAAATATGAAAGCGGAGTCCACCGCGTTCAGCGAGTGCCGGAAACGGAATCCCAGGGGCGCATTCAGACCTCAACGGTCACAGTCGCAGTACTCCCAGAAGCGGAGGAGGTCGATGTGGACATCAATCCCGCCGATCTAACGATTGAAACCTTCCGCTCCAGCGGTGCTGGCGGACAGCACATCAACAAGACGGAGTCCGCAATAAGGATCATACACAATCCGACCGGAACCGTAGTCGAGTGCCAGGAGGAACGCTCCCAGTTCAAGAACAAGGAAAAGGCGATGAAGAAGCTTTACAGCAAGCTGTATGAAGCCAAGCTGGAAGCCCGTGACAGCGCCATTGCAGAGGAACGCAGAATCCAGGTGGGTACCGGCGACCGTTCCGAGCGCATAAGGACCTACAACTTCCCCCAGTCCCGTGTCACCGACCATCGAATCGGACTCACGCTCTACAAGCTGGACGAGATGATGAACGGAGGCTGCGACGAGGTATTTGAAGCGCTGCGTCTTGCCGACCAGACTGCGAAACTCCTGAAGCAGGAGAATTGAAAGGAATGACCTGATTGAATACAGAACTTCTGCCGTTTTCCGGGGAGTCCGCGCGGAAAGCAGCTGAGATAATGCGCGCCGGCGGTATTGTCGGAATCCCGACTGAAACGGTGTACGGACTTGCCGCCGACGCCCGGAATGAATCCGCTGTGCGTAGCATATTCCAGGCAAAGGGGCGGCCGCAGGATAATCCGCTGATTGTCCATATCAGCGGTATTGAGCAGCTTCCGCCGCTCGTCCGGGAGATTCCGGACCTTGCGCTGAGGATCGCTGAAAAGTACTGGCCTGGTCCGCTTACGATGATCTTCCCGAAATCCGACTTGATTCCCTCCGCCACTAGCGGAGGACTGGATACTGTTGCCGTGAGAATGCCGCAGAGTCCGGCAGCGCGTGCGATAATTGACGCCTGTGGATTCCCTCTTGCCGCTCCGTCGGCAAATCTGTCGGGAAGCCCCAGTCCGACCACTGCGCAGCACGTCATGAATGACATGAATGGGCGCATTCCGCTTATAATCGACGGCGGAGATTGCAGCTGCGGAGTTGAGAGCACTGTGCTGTGTTTCCCCTCGCCGGACAGAGTGAGAATATTGCGTCCGGGGGGAGTTACGGCGGAAATGCTGTCGGAGCTTTGTGCAGTGGATATCGACCCGGCGGTGACTTCCGAGCCGCCCAAGGGCGCGAAGGTAATGTCCCCGGGCATGAAGTACAAGCATTACTCTCCCAGGGCGGAGGTGTACATCGTCAACGCCCACGGGGATAGATTCCGGGACTGGTGCCTGACGCATTCCGCTGAGGGTACTCTGGCGCTTTCCGCAGATTCTCACGAGCACGGAATGTTCCGCTGCTTCGGGAGTAATGTCCAGGAGCAGGCTCACCGCCTTTTTGCGCTTTTGCGTGAAGCTGATGAGGAGGGCGCGGAGAAGGTGTACGTCGAAATGCCGTCGAAGGACGGTATAGGACTGGCAGTGTACAACCGCCTGTTACGAGCGGCGGCATTCAGGGTGATTGAAACTGATGAGTGACAGATTGATTGTCGGGCTTACAGGTATGTCGGGCGCAGGAAAATCCACGGTCTGCAAGGTTTTCGCCGAGTGTGGATTCCATATTGTGGACTGCGACCTCAGCGCCCGGGAAGTAGTGCTCCCAAGTTTGCCCGCCCTGGCGGAAATACACGACCGGCTCAGCCCGGCGCTTATACTCCCGGACGGCACTCTGGACCGCCGCGGAACGTCCGAGATGATATTCCACGACCCGGAAAAGCGTGAGCTGTTCAATAAAATAATCTACCCCTATATTACATATAATATCCTGACTAAGATAAGGCGGGGTGGAAAGCTGATAATGCTGGACGCGCCCACGCTTTTTGAAGCGCGGCTTGAGCTGCTCTGTGACAGGATAGTCGGAGTTATCGCGGACACAGAAAACTGCGTGCACCGCATAATGCTGCGCGATAATATTCCTGAGGAACTCGCCCGGGCGCGGCTTTCGAGCCAGCACGGCGCGGAATTCTTCCGGGAACGCTCCGATATTATCATAGAGAACAACGGCACCGCCGGGGAGCTGCGGAAATCCGCAGAAGAGGCGGCGCGGATACTGAAAGGCGATAAATGACAAAATACCGTAAGAAGCGGCGTGCGCTTCCGGTGGTGATAGTCTGCATACTGCTGGCGGCTGCCATAGCTGTCGCCGGGTATTTCGGCTATGACCGCTGGGAAAGATACACCCACCCCATAAAATATGAGGACCTGGTCGGGGAATACTCCCGGGAAAACGGACTGGACGAGTTTCTCGTATATGCTGTCATAAAGACCGAGAGCGGATTCGACCCGAACGCAGTATCCAATGTCGGCGCGCGTGGACTCATGCAGATAATGGAGGACACGTTCGACTGGGTGAAGTACCGAATGGGCGACGAGGATACGCGCTACCTGGAGATGTACGTTCCGGAAACGAATATCCGCTACGGCTGCTGGCTGCTGGGCTACCTTTATAAGGAGTTCGGCAATGTGGAAACCGCCATGGCAGCGTATCACGCCGGCAGGGGACAGGTAAATGAGTGGCTTGCCGACCGAAGTATTTCCGCCGATGGAGTCCATCTGGACGAAATACCGATATCTGACACGGCTCATTACGTCCGGAAAATAGTCCGGGCGATGGAAACATATGAAAGACTTTACAGCTGACGCTGTTATGAAAGGAAGTTTTATTATGGCAAAGGAAACAGTAAAGGAACTCAAGGAAAAGCTCCTGCAAAAGAAAAAGAACGCGATTCTCCGTATGGATGACGCTGAACTGAAGGCATGCGACAAGTTCTGCGAAGGCTACAAGCGCTTCCTGGACGCTGCAAAGACCGAGCGTGAGGCTTCCGCTGAGATTGTGAAGATGGCGAAGGCACACGGATTCGTGGAGTTCGACCAGAAGGCACACTACAAGCCCGGCGACAAGATATTCACCCAGAACCGCGAAAAGTCTGTTATCCTTGCGGTAATCGGCAAGGATTCTATTGAGAATGGCGTTAATCTTGTTGCAGCCCACATCGACTCACCAAGACTGGATATGAAGCAGAATCCGCTCTATGAAAAGGACGAGGTGGCTTACTTCAAGACTCATTATTATGGTGGAATCAAGAAATACCAGTGGCCCACCGTTCCGCTCTCCCTGCACGGAGTTATCCTCAAGGCAGACGGAAGCAAGGTGACCGTAAATATCGGCGAGGACGAGAACGACCCTGTTTTCTGCGTATCCGACCTGCTTCCTCACCTGGCGGACGCACAGTACAAGCGCCCCTCCACCCAGCTCATCAAGGGCGAGGAGCTCAATATCATGGTCGGCAGCCGTCCGTTCAGAGATGACGAGGGCAGCGAGCTAGTAAAGCTGAACATCATGATGATACTCAACGAGAAATACGGTATTGTCGAGGACGACTTCATCTCCGCCGAACTTGAGGCAGTTCCTGCGTTCAAGGCAAAGGACGTCGGATTTGACAGAAGCTTGGTAGGTTCCTACGGTCAGGACGACAGAGTTTGCGCATACACCGAGCTTATGGCAGTTCTTGAGCTGAAGAATCCTGCAAGGACCGCCGTTGCGATTCTCACCGACAAGGAAGAAACCGGATCCGACGGCAACACCGGACTCCGCTCCGCTTACCTGAGATATTTCATTGCTGACCTTGCTTCCACGTTCGGCGTAAAGGGCAGGACCGTTCTCCAGAATTCACGCTGCCTTTCCGCAGATGTAAACGCGGCGTTTGACCCTACTTTCCCCGACGTATTTGAGAAGCGCAACAGCGCTTTGCTGAACTGCGGTGTTTGTGTTACCAAGTACACCGGCTCCCGTGGAAAGAGCGGAACCTCCGACGCTTCCGCTGAGTTCGTAAGCGAGATCCGCAGGCTTCTGGACGCCAACGGCGTTATCTGGCAGACCGGCGAGCTCGGAAAGGTAGACAACGGCGGCGGCGGAACTGTCGCAGCTTATATCGCGAACCTGGACGTTGATACCATCGACGTGGGCGTTCCGGTAATTTCCATGCACGCTCCCTTCGAGATCACTGCCAAGACCGATATTTGGGCAGCTTACAAGGCTTTCGAAGCATTTGTGAACAACTGATAACAATTCGACCGTAGCGTAAAAGCCTGTACAAATTCACGAACACCTCTGCATACACATATTATATGCAGAGGTGATGTTCATGAAAGAGAAAACGCGGAATTCCCTGCGCAGGCTTGGCATAAAGCTGATAGCGGCGGCGATGATACTTGTCGGAATAGCGTTCATTGCGGACCTGAGTTTCCGCCCGGTGATCGAAACGGTGAACGCATTCGAGTGCCATGCCGCGGTCAACGATATGATCAACCATTCAATATCCGCCGAGCTTGAGCGTGAAGGAACGGATTATTCCGCACTAGTGGACATTACCCGGGACGAGAGCGGCGCCGTATGTTCGATAGAAACCAATGCAGTAAATATGAACCGCCTGAAAACGAATGTCGCGGACAGGATTGAGCGTGAACTCGCCCGAATGAGCGACATTGACATAATGATTCCTGTCGGCACTCTGACCGGGATTTCGCTTCTGCACGGCAGGGGATTCAGCATTGGAATGACCGTCAGCCCCGTTGGCTACGCGAACACCGCTATAATAAGCGAGTTCACCGAGGCCGGGCTAAACCAGACACGCCACAGGATAATAATTGAAATTGGCGTAGTGGCGGACGCAGTAATACCGGGATTCAGCACCAGGGTTCCGGTGACGACTTCAATAGTCGCAGCAGAAACGATAATTGTCGGCAAGGTTCCGGACGCATACACGCACGTTGTAGCAGGCGATACTGACCTTGTTGGACTGCTTCAGGATTACGGGGCGGTCCTCGACTGAACGGAGGATACTTTGGAACTCAAGGAAGCAGAAAAGCGCGCTTCAGAACTGCGTGCAGTCATCGAGAAGCACAATCACAACTACTATGACCTGGATAATCCCACGATTGAGGACGACGAGTACGACGCCCTCATGCGTGAACTGCGCGGAATCGAGCAGCAGTACCCGGAGCTTTCCACGCCGGATTCCCCGACACACCGCGTGGGAGGTACAGTCAGCAGCAGCTTTGAGAAGGTGCAGCATGTTGTGCAGATGGGTTCGCTTCAGGATATCTTCAGCGAGGAGGAGGTACGCGCGTTCATTACTGCGGTAATGGAACAGGGAGCTCACGAATTCACAGTAGAGCCAAAGATTGACGGTCTTTCCGTGTCGCTGGAGTACCAGGACGGAGTATTCGTCCGTGGTTCCACCCGTGGCGATGGCTTTGTCGGTGAGGACATCACGGCAAATCTGAAAACAATACGCTCTATTCCGCTAAGACTGAATGACGCTCCGGAATTCATCGAGGTGCGCGGCGAGGTCTATATGCCACGGAAGAGCTTTGCCGCCCTCTGCGATGAGCAGGAACGAAACGGCGACCCACTTCCGAAGAATCCACGGAATGCTGCTGCAGGTTCTCTCCGCCAGAAAGACAGCTCCGTCACCGCCAGCCGCAAGCTGGATATATTCTGCTTCAATCTTCAGCAGATACGCGGAAAGGAACTGACGACGCACTCCCAGTCGCTGGAATACATGCAATCCCTGGGATTTCACGTTATCCCGGATTACCGTGTTGTCCAAACCGCCGACGAAGCGGTGGAGCGAATCCGGGAGATAGGCGAAATGCGCAGAAGCCTGCCATTTGATATCGACGGCGCTGTTGTCAAGGTGAACAGCTTCGCACTGCGTACTGAAATAGGAGCAACTACCAAGGTGCCGAAGTGGGCGGTGGCATTCAAGTATTCCCCCGAGGAAAAGGAAACCACGCTGAATGAAATTGAGATAAATGTCGGCAGGACCGGTGCGCTTACTCCGGTGGCGGTATTTGACCCGGTTCAGCTGGCAGGGACGACGGTTTCCCGGGCGATTCTCCACAACCAGGATATAATCACCGATAAGGATATCCGCGTCGGCGACCGGATAGTGGTTCGTAAAGCAGGCGACATAATCCCGGAGGTAGTCCGCAGCGTTTCTCACCGGGAAGGCTCCGAGCCGTATTTTATTCCGAACGTGTGCCCGATATGCGGCGCCGAAGCGCTCCGTGACGAGGACGAAGCGGTGATACGCTGCCAGAATATCGACTGCCCGGCGCAGCTTGCGCGCTCCATCGAGCATTTCGCCAGCAGGAATGCAATGAACATCGAGGGACTTGGCGAAGCGATAGTCCAGCAGCTGCTTGACAATGGGTTCGTGCATAACGTTGCTGACCTGTATGAACTTGACGTCCAGACTGTCATGCAGATAACCGGCGGCGCGAAATCCGCGGAGAACCTCATAGCCTCCATTGAAGGCTCCAAGAAGCGCGGACTTGACCGCCTGGTGTTCGCACTGGGAATCCGCGGAATCGGACAGCGTGCCGCAGTCCTTCTCTGTGAGAAATTCGGCAGCATGGAAGCCATCATGGAAGCGCTTCCGCTGGAGATATGCAGTATTGACGGATTCGGGCAGATCATGGCGGATTCAGTTTACAACGCCATGCAGGAACCACATCGCATTAGGCTGATAGAGCGGCTTCGCGAGCACGGGGTAAACATGACCTACGACAACGGAAAAGTCGCTGACGACCTTGCCGGAAAGACATTCGTCCTGACCGGAACCCTTCCGACAATGACCAGGGATCAGGCGAAGTCGCTGATAGAGAGCCACGGCGGTAAGTGCTCCGGCTCCGTCAGCAAAAAGACCACCTATGTGGTTGCCGGGGAAGAGGCAGGCAGCAAGCTCACAAAGGCGCAGGAACTCGGAATCACGATCCTGTCCGAACAGGAACTTCTGGAACTCATAGGCGAATAAAACAAGCCCGTCGGTGATTGCCGACGGGCTTGTTTTATGTTGCAGATCAGTTGAATATGCTGCACTTAACGGAGGTCTTTTTCAGTCCGAGGTCGCTGTTGATCACAGTTTCGCCCCAGTCCGAAAGGGAAGTGCCGTCCCAGGTGTTCGCGAGATCGAGGTATTCCACTCCGCCGCCATTGCCTTTCCAGCTCCATGCCAGCCAGCCGATGGAGTTCTCGGCGCAGTACTGAAGAATGTATTCCTCGTCAACGTCGCCGTCAGTGTGATTCCAGCCGAACTCACCAACGATCATGCACAGTCCCTTGTCCATGGACAGCTTGAGATTCCGGGCGATAGTCGCCTTGTTCTTTCCGGCGGTCCCGTACATGTGCACTGAGAACATCGTATTTCCGTCCGGGTCGGAAGCAAGCACGTCCTCGCCGTAGTCCGTGATACTCTGCCCGTACTGACCCCAGCCGGCAGCGTCCACCATGATGGTGTTCCTGATTCCGGCGTCGCGCAGCTTCGGTATAACGGAGGTGTATCCGTTACGCCAGGTTTCGCTGTTCCATTCGCCGACCCATTCGTTTGCGATATTCAGAATGACGTAGTTTTCCCGTCCGATGAGGGCTTCTTTGACCTCGATCCAGTATTCCGCCGCGGTTTCGAGGAGCGATGTGTCGTCCTTTCCGGTAATATCGTGGACTTCGAGGATTGCCACCATCTCAAGTTCACGGCATTTGTCGGTCAGCTTGTTCAGACTTTCTACGGTGTCCCGGGTGTACTGCTGTCCGCTTCCGCACACGATACGGACTGTATTTGCGCCAGTTGCCGCGATAGCTTCCAGGGCAGTGTCGTCCTCAGATGTGAACCATGAGTGGGGGTGATTGATTCCGCGCATGACGAACTCGTTCCCGTTGGCGTCAATCAGTTTGGTTCCGCTGACAGTAAATCCGCCCTTGGAGGCTGGCTCCTCGGTAACAGGTTCAGCGGTGACCTCTGTTGTCTGGGAGGTGCTTGCATCAGGTTCAGTGGACGAACCGCTGTCGTTATTCTTTCCGGAACAGCATGATGCGCTCAGCGCGACCACAACGGCAAGTATTGCAGATAAAACAGATTTCATAAGTTAATTCCTTTCCGGCGTTAGCCTATGTCTTATTTTATCATGTTGCGCTGTTTAATTCAAGCGGTTTTTGAAGATAAGTCGAGCAGTAATGCCCGACAAATACATTTTCTGGTGTAATAGTCAGCTATATTTTCCATAAACGGTTGACTACAGGTCAGACATATTGTATAATATAATTAGTACTGTAAGTCGCAATGGAGGTATACATATGAAAATTAAGTGCGATTTCTGCGGCGGAATGATTGAGGACACCGATCCCATCTGCCCGAACTGCGGCGCCGCAAACGAACACATGAGTCGTGTAACTGACGGCATTCCGAAGACTATTGAGGAACTTTGTGCGTTCTGTGAAGCCAAAAAGCTTCCCTTGGAGCAAATGCGCTTTTTTATCGGCGAGGATTTCAAGGAAGCCAGAGCGTTCGGCATATTCAAGGATTCCGACGGGAATTTCGTGGTGTACAAAAATAAGGCAGACGGCACCCGGGCGGAACGATATCGCGGACCGGACGAGGCATATGCGGTCAACGAAATCTACGAAAAGATGAAGTCCGAGGTTGCCCTCCGCAGGAACAAGAACAGCAGCGCGACGCAGTCCGGCGGCGGAAAGCCCGTAAGCAAGGGAAAGGCACTCCTGAAAAAGCTGGCATATCCGCTGACCCTGTTTGTGGTGGTGGGCGGAATTTTAGGCGCGAGTACCTACCTCGCAGCCAAAACGCCGAGCCGCGGATATTACCGCTACAACGACAGGTATTACTACTGCCAGGCAGGCGACGACTGGTATTACTTCGACCCACTCTCAGCAATATGGATATTTGCAGACAGCATAGACAGCGAGCTCTACGACAACTATTCCAGTTATTATGCCGACAGCGATTACAACTCGGATTTCGGGGTAACGGATTTCAGCGACACGGACTACTATGTAAGTTCCAACAGCAACTCCGACTGGAATGACGGCAATGATTGGGATTTCGGCGGCAACTGGGACGCAGGCGATACTGACTGGGACACCGACTGGTAAATATAAAAAGGCTGCACAGGAAACCGTGCAGTCTTTTTTGCAGTAAAGAAAGGGCTTACCAGGCGGTAAGCCCCGATTCGTATTACTCGTATTCTACGACATTTACCCAGGACAGCAGGAAGTCGCGTTCTTCCTTCTTGCCCTTGACGATCTGAGAAGCCGCAACAATAGGAAGCCACTTCTGAATGTACTGCTTTGCAGTATCGCTCTTCTTGCTGAACAGATCAAGGTACTTGTCGGCCATTTCTTTGTCGCCGCTCAGGTGGAACAGCAGGTAAGTACGCGCGACATCAGCGGAAGCGTTACCCTGAGTAACATGCGACCAGTCGATTATGTACGCGGTGCCGTCGTCCTTTACGATTATGTTGGAGGGATTGAAGTCACCGTGGCATACTTTGTTGTGCTTGGGCATTCCCTCAAGACGGGTGTGCAGCTCGTATCGTGTTGTTGCATCGAGGTCAGTTTCGCTGATCTTGCGGTTCATCTTGTCCTTGAGCTTATTCAGCAGAGGGCACTTTGCAGCATGAACCTGCATCTGAAGGTCAACGAACATCTCAAGATATTCGTCCTTCTTGGCAGGATTTTCCTTCATCAGCTGAGCAAGTGTCTTGCCCTCGATGAATTCAGAAACGATAGCCCACTTACCATCAATGGTCATTACTTCAAGAACTTTCGGAACGTTGATTCCGATGTTCTCTACGCGTGCCTGGTTAAGGGCTTCGTTGAGTACATCGTACTTGGGATAGCTCTCATCGAAAACCTTGACAAGGGTGTTACCCTCACGGTAGATAGTTTTTCCGGGTCTGACAGCTAATATGTTTTCAGACATAGCTTTTTACCTCCTGTTTATATATAAGACGCTCAGTTCACTGAATGCTGAACCCAGCTGAATAAAAATGCGAACATATCTCGCACGGATCTGGCTGCTGAATCAGTTCACTGAGTGTCGTTCATACAAAGCGCAAAGCCGGGCACGGGCTAAAAGTCCATGCCCGGCTGCATTAAATCAGTTCGGGAAAGTCAGGTTATATTAAACCTTCTCGTGAGTACCATAGTAAGCATTCAGGTACATCTGCTTGATTTCCTTGAAGAGTGGGAATCTCGGGTTAGCACCGGTGCACTGGTCATCGAATGCCTGCTCAACCATAGCGTCCAGTCTGTCGAGGAAGTCCTTCTCATCGATGCCGTAGTCCTTGATGGTCTTCTTAACACCGATTCTGTCCTTGAGCTCGTCGATCTTCTTGATAAGACCCTCAACCTTAGCCTCATCGTTCTTGCCGGTTACGCCGAGGAACTCAGCTACTTCAGCATAACGACGCATGGTGTGCGGGTGATCATACTGAGAGAAGGTACCCATCTTAGCAGGAGCCTCAGCGCTGTTGAAGCGGATTACTTCGTCGATCAGCAGAGCGTTTGCGATACCGTGGGGCAGGTGATGGAATGCACCCAGCTTGTGAGCCATAGAGTGGCAAACACCCAGGAATGCGTTAGCGAATGCCATACCAGCCATAGTAGCTGCGTTAGCCATGTTCTCACGAGCAACCGGATCATATACGCCGGAAATAGCGGAGTCATAAGCAGCAGGCAGGTTGTCGAAGATGAGCTGGAGGGACTTGAGAGCCAGACCGTCAGTGAACGGAGTAGCCATAACGGAAGCATAAGCCTCGAGGCAGTGTGTAACTGCGTCGATACCGGAAGCGGAAGTCAGACCTCTCGGACCAGTCTTCATCATGTCGGCATCAACGATAGCCATCTTAGGCATCAGCTGATAGTCAGCCAGCGGATACTTAACGCCAGTGGTCTGGTCAGTAATAACTGCGAACGGAGTAACCTCGGAACCAGTACCAGCAGAAGTAGGAACAGCGATGAAGTAAGCCTTCTCGCCCATGTTCGGGAATGTGTAGACTCTCTTACGGATATCGATGAATCTCATAGCCATATCCATGAAGTCTGCCTCGGGGTGCTCGTAGAGAACCCACATGATCTTACCAGCGTCCATTGCGGAACCGCCGCCGACAGCGATGATGCAGTCCGGTTCGAACTTTCTCATAGCCTCGGCACCCTTCTGAGCGGAAGCCAGGGAAGGATCAGGCTCAACATCTGCGAAGGTGGTGTGTACGATACCCATCTCGTCCAGTCTGTCAGTGATAGCCTTTGTGAAGCCGCTCTTGAACAGGAAGGAGTCAGTTACGATGAATACTCTCTTCTTGCCCATAACGTCCTTGAGCTCCTTGAGAGCAACAGGGAGGCAGCCCTTCTTGATATAAACCTTCTCAGGTGCGCGGAACCACAGCATATTCTCTCTCCTCTCAGCAACGGTCTTGATATTCAGCAGGTGCTTAACTCCGATGTTCTCAGAAACGGAGTTGCCACCCCAAGAACCGCAGCCCAGTGTGAGGGAAGGAGCGAACTTGAAGTTGTAGAGGTCGCCGATACCGCCGAGGGAAGAAGGAGTGTTAACGATAAGACGGCAAGCCTTCATTCTCTCTGCCCACTTGTCGAGCTTCTCTCTCTGAGTATTGTTATTGATCCAGAGAACGGAAGTATGACCAAGACCGCCGTTGTTCTTGAGCAGTGTGTCAGCCATATCCAGAGCCTGGTCGAAGTTATCGGACTTGTACATACCAAGGATAGTGGTGAGCTTCTCGTGACCGAAAGCTTCCTCGGGCTCCAGGGAAGTAGCCTCGCCGATTATTACCTTAACGGACTCAGGAATCTCAAAGCCAGCCATCTTCGCGATCTGGTAAGGACGCTGACCAACGATCTTAGCGTTAAGAGCGCCGTTGATGAGCATAACCTTTCTGATCATGTCAGCCTGCTTCTTGTCGAGGAACATGCAGCCTCTCTTCTCGAATTCCTTCTTGACATCGTTGTAGATGGTCTTGTCAACGATAAGGGTCTGCTCAGTTGCGCAGATCATACCGTTATCGAAGGTCTTGGAGTGAATGATGGAGTTTACTGCGTTAACGATATCAGCGGAGGAGTCGATGATAGCAGATGCGTTGCCTGCGCCAACGCCGATAGCAGGAGTACCAGAGGAGTAAGCAGCCTTAACCATTCCAGGACCGCCGGTTGCGAGAATGATGTCAACTTCCTTCATCAGGAGGTTTGTCAGATCCAGGGAAGGAACGTCAACCCAGGAGATGATGCCGTCAGGAGCGCCAGCCTTTACAGCTGCCTCGTAAACGATCTTTGCAGCCTCAACGGTGCACTTCTTTGCACGGGGGTGCGGGCTGATGATGATACCGTTTCTTGTCTTGAGAGAGATGAGGGTCTTGAAGATAGCAGTGGAAGTAGGGTTGGTTGTAGGAATAACCGCGCCAACAACGCCGATAGGCTCTGCGATCTTTTCGATACCGTAAGCTTCATCGCGCTCGATAACGCCGCAGGTCTTTGTGTGCTTGTAAGCATTGTAGATATGCTCAGCTGCATAGTTGTTCTTGATAACCTTATCCTCTACAATACCGTAGCCAGTTTCCTCAACCGCCATCTTAGCAAGCGGAATTCTCTGCTTGTTTGCTGCGGAAGCTGCAGCAAAGAAGATAGCGTCTACCTGCTCCTGAGTGTAGGTAGAGAAAATCTCCTGTGCTTCCTTGACCTTCTTGAGCGCTTTCTCAAAGCTTTCTACGCTGTCAACCATTTCATGATATGCCATAGTCATCTTCTCCTTAATATTTGTATGCATGCGTCAACCCTTGGGCACCCTGTATTACGGCGGCGTTAACGGCGTATTTCCGCGGCGCAGTCGCAATATCCTGTTTGTCCGGATATCTGCACGGATCAGCTTCGTTGCTGTCCGTTTCTTACCACTTATATAGTGCCAATCAGCTTACAGTTATAGCTGACCACTTTCGCACCTGTTAATATTTTAACACATTATTTTATCCCTGTAAAATGTAATATTGATATATACCTATCAGCAAAAGGCATAGCCGATAATCACATCAAATCACGTTATATTTGAACTTCGCCCGGTGCACCGCCGCAATGAACTCCTTGTCGTAGTCGCTCAGGCGGTAATCCCGGCGGTAGATCAAGACATCCTTGTAAAGCCGCTCGGCGCCCCGTACTTTAAGCTGCACAAGCCCGTAGTTGTCCAGCAGCTGTTGCGGAACAGGGGACACCCACATGAAGGTTTCCGGGACATTACCAAGAAGAACGAACTGCGTTCCACGCTCGTAAACGAAGATCCTGCGCTCCACGAATTCCGTCAGCTCGGATTTGCGAACATCAATCGCCGGAACCGACGGAACATACGGGTCGGAATGACAGACCTCGATGTAATCCGCGAGATCGTCAAGACAGACGCTGTCCTTATGCGCCAGCGGATCGTTCTTTGAAATGATCATGCTGTACGAGAATTCCGCGATGGTGTCACTGGTCAGCTTCTTGTCCTTGAACAGGTCGCTGAAATACTTCTCATACGAGGACTGGAACCGCACGATACCCAGGTTGAAATCTTCCCGGACAACGCTGTTTATGGTGTTCATGGGGTTGGTTTCGCAGTAGTAGAACTCGGCAGGGGAGCCCTTTTTCATGCAGCGCGAGAAATCCGCCATGGCAAAGCTGAGGTAGCTTGCGCGCGGCACGCTGACAGAAAAAGTCTGCTTCTTCTGCCGTCCGTTCTGATAGATCTGCTCCACCTCTTCGACCTTCTGTACGATCTGCCGGGCGTATTGCAGGAACTCCTCGCCGTCCGGAGTAATGGATATCCCCTTTGTTGTCCGGCGGAATATGGTTATCCCGAGGGATTCCTCAAGCTCCTTGATCGCGCGGCTGAGGTTAGGCTGCCCCATGTAGAGGTTCTCCGCTGCCTTGCTGATGGAACGGGTCTTTGCCACTTCTACGGCATATTTCAGATGAAGTATGTTCAACTTTATTCCTGCCTTTCGTCGTTTCCCCGGTAAAATACAGAAGGATTTCTGTTAAAGATTTATCAATTCTATGTTATCAGTCACGTTCGAGTGCGGAAATACCGCTTCTCACCATTTTTACGATCCCGAACGGCTTTAGCAGGCTGATGAAGCTGTCGATCTTCTCGGGCTTGCCGGTGAGTTCCAGCATAATGCTCTCCTCGCCGATGTCTACGGATTTTGCTCGGAACAGATTTGCGACCTCGACGATACCTCGTCTGTCCTCGACGGAACGTCCTGCGCGGACGATAACGTGCTCACGGCATACGGCGTCGGTGAGGATCTTGACCTCCCTGACGTCGTGGAGCTTCATGAGCTGGTTCTTGATCTGCTCGAGAACTCTCAGATCCCCGGCAACGACGATGGTAAGCCTGGATACCTCCGGAACCTCGGTTTCAGCCGCGTTAAGGCTCTTGATATTGAAGCAGCGTCTGCTGAACAGGCTTGAAACCCGGAGCAGCACGCCTTCGCTGTTGTTTACTTTTACTGATAATACGTATTCCTGCATGATCACGCCTCCAGGTCAATTGATGTGATGGGATTTACGACGGGCTTTCCGGCAGGGATCATCGGAAGAACGTTGATATCTCTGTCGATTCGTACTTCGATCATTACCGGAGCGGATTTGGAGATTTCAAGCGCTTCCCTGAGAACCGGAGCGATATCCTCGGTCTTTTCGATGACGAAAGTTCTGATATCGAATGCTTCGCCAAGCTTCACATAGTCAATGTGGCGTGCGTCCAGCGTGGTTTCAGAGAAGTGCTTGCTGTAGAACAGTCGCTGCCACTGACGTACCATGCCGAGTACACTATTATTAATTACAATTTCCACGATGTTTATTCCGTGCGCGGAAGCTGTGATAAGCTCATTGAGGTTCATTGCGAAGGAGCCATCGCCAGCCATGTTCACAACGGTCTTGTCAGGATTGCCGGTCTTTGCGCCTATTGCAGCGCCAAGTCCGAAGCCCATCGTGCCAAGTCCGCCGGAGGAAACGAAGCTGCGCGGATTCCTGCACTTGTAGTACTGCGCCGCCCACATCTGTGTCTGACCTACTTCGGTGGTAATGATGGCTTCGCCGTTAGTCTGGCGGTCGAGTTCCTCGATAACAGCCTCGGGAGTTACGGGAAGTTCCGGGGTGCCCTGCTGTACAGGCTCGCCGAAATCCTTGTCCAGTATTTCAGCGCACCACTCCGGGTGGGACTGCTGTGAGATCTTCGCGTTTATTGCAGCAAGTACTTCCTTCACATCGCCGGTGATGGTAGTATTCACATCAACGTTCTTGTTGAATTCAGCCGGATCGATGTCAATGTGGATCATCTTCGCCTGCTTGCCGAATACGGAGGTGTCGCCGGTCACTCTGTCGGAGAAGCGCGTGCCGATTCCGATGAACAGGTCGCAGTTGTTGAGCGCATAGGCTGCCTTGACTGTGCCGTGCATGCCAAGCATGCCTATGTAACGGCGGTCGGTTTCGTCGTATGCGCCCTGACCCATGAGAGAGCAGGAAACTGGGGCGTCAGTAAGTTCCGCAAGCTTCTTGAGTTCCTCGGAGGCTCCGGAGGAGATAACACCGCCGCCGGCGTAGATGTACGGCTTCTTGGAGTTGGCGATAAGTTCAACTGCAACATTGATCTCATCAGCTGAAAGGGCAGGGTTCTTGTCAGGCTGCTGAGCCGGCTGGGGAACATATTCAGCCATCGCCTGAGTGATGTCCTTGGGCACGTCGATAAGTACGGGACCCTTTCTGCCGGTATTTGCGATACGGAATGCAAGCCGGATAGTGTCCGCGAGGTCGTCCACGGACTTCACGATAAAGTTGTGCTTTGTAATGGGCATAGTGATTCCCGTGATATCGACTTCCTGGAAGGAATCCAGACCAAGCAGACCGCAGGAAACGTTACCTGTAATAGCAACCAGCGGAACGGAATCCATGTATGCGGTTGCAATTCCAGTGACGAGATTCGTGGCGCCGGGACCGGAGGTAGCCAGAACCACGCCAGTCTTTCCGGTGGAACGTGCGTAGCCGTCAGCTGCATGACATGCGCCCTGCTCGTGGCATGTGATCACATGCTTGATTTTGTCGCTGTACTTGTACAGACTGTCGTAAATATTGAGAACAGCGCCGCCGGGATAGCCGAAAATAGTATCCGCGCCCTGTTCCAGTAAGCATTCAACGATTATATCGGAACCGCTAAGCTTCATTAAGAGATCACCCTTCTTCTGTATATTTTCACTGCCTGTTATATCAAACAGTACATAGTATTATTTTATCACATAGTTCATATATTGTCAACGATATATCAATAAAATTTCCCGATTTTTGACGAAAAAAGCGGCAGAATGCTCTGCCGCCTCAGCTTTTCAAAAGGTGAAATTGCCTGCGAAGCAGGCTTTTAAAATATGTTTTTTGCCACGGGTTTCCCGAGGCAAAAAACACTGCTAACCGCACAAGTGTGCGAATTGTCGGCATAGCCGACAACGAGTGCGCGCAGTGCGGTTGCTCGGCGGAAAAGCCCCTTTAGGGGATTTTTCGACGTGCTCATCGGCAGAATGCTCTGCCGCCTGATGTTGTTGAGTTGTGCCGTCACTGCTTCATCATGATGTATGCGAGGACTTCCTTCAGCATGTCTTCGGATACGAAATCGCAGCCGTCCTTCAGAATTGTGACCATTTCCTCCGTGCCCGGCTTGTTCTGCTTTTCAAGATCCGTGCGAATGGTTTCGAGCAGCTTGCGCTGGAGCCATTTCAGTTTGGACATGTCGAGCTTGCCGCGCAGGTAGAATATCGGAATATCCGTCGGATTGGATTCCTTCAGTATCTCGCGGTATTTCTCGTTCGCCGGGTTCATTCCTACAGCGCAGGCGCAAAGCAGGTTCCACTGCTTCTGAGCCTTCTGGAGTCCCTGTATCTTGTTGGCAAAGACCCACCCGAGGAATACCGCTTCTTCGTCCTTAGGCAGAGTCTTTTTCGCTTCCTTGAGGGAATATGCGGGTACGCCCAGCTTTTCCGCAAGCATTTCAGCATAGCGCTGTGTGCTGCCTGCATTGGATTGATAAATCACTGCCTTCATAAAAACACCTTCTTAGTGGATATTGTCGGAAATACCAGCAGCCCTTTTCCGGTTCTTTTCTGAGTACATCATCTGGTCGGTCGCTCTTACCATATCCTCAAAGGCTGAGAATTCACCAGTATCAAAGGTCATAACACCCACGCTTGCAGAAATACTGTATTTCTTGTCAGACGTGGAGTTCACTGCCTCAATGTATTTGTTCATATCCCTGCGGATAACATTGCCTGAATATATACCAGGTATCACAGCGACCATTTCGTCGCCGCCCCAGCGTACGCATAACGCATTTTCGGGACTGCTATGCTTGAGCGCGTTAGCTACGGTGCAGATTGCGAAATCGCCATCGTCATGACCGTAATTGTCGTTAATGTATTTTAGGTGATCAAGGTCCGCAAGCACTACTGTCATATTTCCGTCGGAATATTTCAGAATATCGCCGTAGGAGTTTTTGAGCGCAAGCCGGTTCAGCAGGTGCGTGAGTCCGTCGCAGCGGTACATCTCCTCGATCTTTTCAGAGAGGTAGTGCTGATACTGGATAGTGCGGTACGCACCGAAGGCGCAGTTCAGCGTATTCACAATCTGGGACGCCTTGTAGTAATTCTGGATTTCGTAATTGTGGAAATTAAACACGCAATATCCCATTGAAAGTCCCATGTAATTAAGTGAAAAGATAAGAAGCGGATCGTTATGCTCTGTTAGCATATCCCTGAGGTTAGGGTGAATGAGCTGGGTTTCCATCTCTTCAATTCTTCCACGCAGAGGGTAGTTTGTGTTGTAGATGATCTTGACTTTTTCACCAAAAGAGTTATTTCTTGATTTGCTGAGAGGGTCGAAAGTGGGATCCAGACACTCAGGGTTAAGCATGATGACCATATCGTAAAAGTCGTATTTGTCAAGGATATCTGCAACCTGTGTAAAGGAATGGCATTCCATTATTCTGGATATCATGCGGAACATATGTTCTTCCTCGTTCTGATACCTGGTAAAGGAATTGTTCACATATGTCAGCTCTTCAGACGCATTCAGCACTTCGTCGGACTTACAGCCGCAGCTCTCGGATTTTTGCAGTACTGGAACCACCAGACGGCAATCCGGTGTTTTCGCTCCGGCGATCTTTTTGCTGGTTGTCTGCGCAACGCATTCAGCCAACTGGTCATTATTACACAGGCAGGTAGTGATCCTGGGAGTGCAGAAATTTGCCTCACTGACACCATCAAAACCGGTGACGATAACGTTTTCCGGGACTTTTATTCCATGCCGTTTCAGTACATTTACTGTGGTTATCGCCATGGAATCGTTTGCGCAGATGATGGCACGGGGCAGTCTGCGGCGCCTTGTAAACAGTGCTTCTAGCGCTTCTTCAGTAGGTTTGCTCCAGAATTCTCCATAGCTTACGTCCTCGTCCGAAAACGGAACGTTGAATTCCTGGGCGACTTTGCGAACCACCTGTATACGTTCTTCGGAAAAAATGTTGTTCCTGATTCCTGCAATAAAATGGAAGTCTGTCACATGATGATCTCTGAGAACGTGACGAACTACCGATTCAAATCCCGTGGAGTAGTCGAACTTCACACTGGTACAGCCATCATGTTCACCGCCGATGGTTATCACGGGAATATTGTATTGATGCGCTTTGCTGATGAGCTCGTTTACAACTTCCTTGTTCTTTATTGCTTCATCATGAATGATTATTGCGTCCGTGATATTATAGTTTATCAGCTCAAAAACAGACTTTTCGCCCTGTTCGTCTACTGAATTCAAGTATAACTCGGAGGGTGTGCTATAAACCAGCAGACGGCAATCCCTTTCAATGAGATGTTTATTTAGAGAGGTAATGAACTCGTGATTAGTGCTGTCGTGAATACGAGGAATGCACAAGGCCACTATGTGCTGCCCGAACAGCATATGAATACCCCCTTTGTTTCTTGGATCAGAATATATTTGTTTTATTATACCATATCTTTTTTCATATTTCAAGTACCTTTAAGCGGTCGTTTGGTATTTTTCGCTACAAAAAAACCAGGGGTAGCCCCCCTGGTTTCATACTGATTATTCGGTGATGAACTTTTCGACTTCTCCTGCAAGCGTGGTAGCCAGTGCAGACAGTTCCTCACTGGACGCCGCACTCTGTTCTGCTGTTGCCGTGGTAGAGTGCATTCCGGATTCTATGTGGGATATTCCCTCGGTCATCTCGGACACCGCGGACTGCTGCTCGGCAGCGGCTTCGGTGATCTCCTGCATCTGGTCGGAGATCTTGCTGATACCATTAACAATGCTATCCATTGCAGTGTGGGCGTCTGCGGCAAGCTTTGTTCCCTTATCGACTGCAGCGAGTGAATCGTTGATGAGCGCCGTAGTATTCTGAGCAGCCTCCTGGCTCTTGGCAGCAAGGTTGCCAACCTCATCAGCAACGACCGCGAATCCCTTTCCTGCTTCACCGGCTCTTGCCGCTTCAATGGAAGCATTGAGCGCGAGTATATTGGTCTGGAATGCTATATCTTCAATTGTCTTGATGATATTCTTTATCGAAGCGGATTTATCCTTTATGTTCTCGACTGCTTCAAGAAGCTGCTTCATCAGCTCGCCGCCCTCCTGGGCGCTGCTGTTGGCTTCCTGGGCGAGTGCCGCAACATTGCTGGATACGTTGGCAGTATTGTCCGCTTTCTTCTGGATTGCGCCAATCGTATTGGATATCTTGTCAACCGCTTCGGCTTCCTTGATCGCGGTTTCCGACAGGCTTGCGGAGCCCTCGGCAACCTGCTCAGCGCCTGACTGGATATTGCTTACGCTGTTCTTTACCGTGGTCATGGCGGAATTGAGGGCTGAGGCTATCTGATTCAGCGATGTTCCTATCGTTACGAAATCCGCCTTGTACTCAATATCGGAGGAAACGGTCAAGTCGCCGTCGGCGAGCGGTTCCAGGACATCGCGTATGTCGTTAATGTATGTACGGAGCGTTTCAACGGTGCTGTAGAGAGATTCCTGAAGGACAAGCGTTTCATCGCCGGAGGGGGTGATCTCAAACGGTGTGTTGACATCGCCCTGTGAAAGGAGTTTAAGACGTTCTGCGGAATTCTCTATAGGCTTGGAGATCTTGTTTGCAACGTTTATGGAAATGAATATGCCGAGGCAGATAAGCGCCAGGCTGACGCCAACGGCGATTCCGAGATCAAGTAAAACGCTTCCCAGAACCTGGTCGTAATTTCCGCTGACTGCGATAGACCAGCCATCTGTTCCGGCAAGCGGCATGTAATAGGCGAGCATATTATTCTTGCCGTCGTTATATCTATATGTGCCGCTCTCGCCGCTCATCGTCTTTTCAGCGAGTTTCTTCAAGCTCTGATTGTCACTTTCAAGGTAGTTAGTGAGTGAGGTAACGATCTCGAAATCGCTTGAAGCAATTACCTGACCGTGGTTGTCAAAAATGACTATATTGCTGCCCGTGCCCATGTCGATCCTATCAAGACCGTTGGAGAACATTGAGGTGTCCAGACCGCCGTAGATGACGTACTTCTGACCTTTGTACTGGGCAGGGGCAGCCATCATTGTTGTTACAGTGCCGTCAGTCTTTCTTATAATCGGTGCGGAAATTGCGACCTGTCCGTTGAGTGCCTTCTGGAAATATTCTCTGTCAGAGAGGTCGGTGTCGTTGTAAGTGGTTCCGTTCTCATATGCAACGGAGTAGTCCTTGAAGAGAGCCGTTTCAGCAAGCTTGGAAAGATTCTTCTGCCTGGTAACGAGCGGAATCGTCGAGTCGAAAGCGGTGCTGTCGTTGGCAGCGCTTTCGATTTCAAGGGTCAGTGATCTAATGGTATTTGTGATAACCTCGCCATAAGCCTCCGCCAGTGACTGCGTCTGGTTTGTATAGCTTGTGTTATATGCTGAAATGATACTGGTAGTCATAACTATCATCAGCGCTGAAATACATACTACCACACTGAGTATCGCAAGTCTGAGTATACGATACTTGATTTTAGTCTGTCGTGGCAGCTTGGCTGCTAATTCCTTGATTTTTTCACTCATCTGAGTATTACCTCCGATAAAATAGATTTGCTTGCAATTGCAATATGCAGCTTCTGTGGATACTATTTTATATTATATCACAAAAATTGGAGAAAATCAATATTTTTATGAAACAATCATCATGAAAAGTCTAATATTTGTATTTTAGTTACAAATATGCCTGCTGATATTGTAAAAAATATAAGTTTCCCAAAGCGTTTTGCACAAATCAAAGGCGGCAAATATGTTGATAACATACAAACCGCCGAAAAAGCATTGATTGTTCCAGATAACTAATCGCCAGGAATTGACTTGCTAAAGAAAAAGTAGTAGAATTACCTTTGGATTTAATCCTCGATGATATCCTGGATATCGTCCTCCGGCAGCTGTTCGTCAGTGACCTCAATGCTGACGGAACTCAGGTCGATATCATCGTAAGTTATACTGCTCCACCCCTTTGCGCTGAACATGCTGACCGTATAGCTTTCGACATCGCTGCGCCAGCCGTTCTGATCCTTTACCCAGAGATTCAGCACGACCATGTCGTTATCTTCGATGAGGTATTCTACGCCAGCAAGTTCGGTTCCCGTCTGCTGTGTGTAGTACATCTCCGCCATCTTTGCCAGCCTTGCGGCAGGGTAAAACGAGAAATTTCCGGCAGAAACTTCGGACAGGAACGTCAGTTCGTCCTGGGTCCCGAGGAAAGTCATGCTGATCACGACATGTCCCTCGTCTGTGCGTTCAAGGGTCGCATTGTACGGGGTGAATTCCTCGCCGACGTACATTGTCATTCTGTTTTCGTTTATGGAGTACACAAAGTCCACCCCGTCAGCGTCCGCCATGGGGATTATCCGCCCGTGTATTCCGTCCTCGTCGAATATGTAGAAGTTGCCTGTGTCGTCAGTGTTGAGGGAAGTCCACACGCCCGGCGTGAAATAGTCGGACGGAGTGATGTCCAGATTATCCAGCGGGTCCGCCAGGGAAAGTTCGTCCTCGTCCGGAATATCCTCCATGGTGCTGGAGAAAGGGATCTCCGCTGAATAGGATTCCAGGGTAACGTCCGAAGATTCGTCCGTGAACACCGGAGTTTCAGACGGGGTTCCGTTGCAGCCGCAAAGCAAAATCGGAATAACAACAACAGCGTATTTTAATTTCATGCAGATCAGCTCCTGAACAGTTATAGGTTCAGTTTAGCATATTTTTGTCCGGCTGTCAATCGGGTTTCAGCAAAATCAGATGGTATTTGATTTATTTCCCCTTGAACATCTCTTCCATATTATGTATAATTGAAGAAAACATGTACATAAGGGGGAGCACATATGGGGACAGCAGGATTAGTTATCCTTGCCGCAGGGCTATCAATGGACGCATTTGCAGTATCCGTCTGCAAGGGACTTTCGCTGGGCAGGATAAAGCTAAGGCATATGCTGATAGTCGGCTTGTGGTTCGGAGGATTCCAGGCGCTCATGCCGCTCATCGGGTATCTTCTGGGCAGTGCGTTTGCGCAGGTCGTTTCTGACTTCGATCACTGGATCGCCTGCGCGCTGCTGGTGATAATTGGCAGCAATATGATAAGGGAAGCCCTTGGCGACGAAGCCGAGGAGGACACCCGGGATCCCTCCGTGGGCCCCAGGAGCATGATACTTCCGGCAGTCGCCACAAGTATTGACGCCCTGGCAGTTGGCGTGACCTTTGCCTTTCTGGAGGTCCCGTTAGCGTTGGCTGTCGGGATCATCGGCGGAGTTGCGTTTGCTGCGTCGGCGGTGGGCGTGAAGCTTGGAAGCGTGTTCGGCGCGAAATATAAAACCGGCGCCGAGATAACCGGCGGCGTTGTACTTATATTAATAGGGTTAAAAATACTTGCGGAGGGTCTTGGGTGGCTCTGACGCAGGAATATGTGCAGAACAAGGGAGAGATAAAATGAAATTCGTAAAACAGTTCGGAATAATTCTTCTGATCACCTTCATTGGCGAGGTGCTTCACGCGCTGCTTCCGATTCCTGTTCCGGCAGGAATCTACGGTATCGTGCTGCTTTTCCTGGGACTAAAGACCAGGCTCATTCCGGTGAGCGAGGTAAAGGAAGCGTCATTTTTTCTTATTCAGATAATGCCGATAATGTTTATTCCGGCGGCGGTCGGGCTAATAGACACATGGGATATTCTCGCTCCGTCTTGGATTCAGTTCCTGGTGGTTACGGCAGTTACGACGATATTTGTAATGGCGGTTTCCGGACTGGTGACCCAGGCGGTTATCCGCGCGCGTAAGAGAAAGGAGAAAAAGGCATGAGCGAGTTTCTGTCAAATTCCGCGTATTTCGGCGTACTTATCAGCCTTGCGGCTTACGGGCTGGGTTCGCTTCTCCGCAGCAAGCTGAAGTGTCCGCTGATAAATCCGCTGCTTATCTCTATTATCCTGACTATTCCGGCGATACTTCTGCTGAATATTGACTATGCCACCTACGAGGAGGGAGCGCATTATCTTTCCTGGCTGCTGACTCCTGCGACTGTGGCGCTGGCGGTGCCGCTATATGAGCAGTTCGAGCTGCTGAAGAAGAACATTGCCGCGATAACTGCCGGTGTTGTTGCCGGCGTACTCAGCAGCCTTGGCAGCGTACTGGGACTTGCGGTCCTGTTCGGATTCTCCCATGAGGAATACATCACTTTCCTGCCAAAATCCATAACCACCGCTATCGGAATGGGCGTGGCCGAGGAAAACGGCGGAATCGTACCTATTACGGTCGGCGTGATCATCATTACCGGAGTTATCGGCAATATGCTTGGCGATATGCTGCTGAAGCTGTTCAGGATTTCCGAGCCAGTCGCAAAGGGGATTGCACTTGGTTCCTCCGCGCATGTAATGGGTACATCTAAAGCAATGGAGATAGGCGAGATCGAAGGTGCAATGAGCAGCCTTTCCGTAGTTGTATCGGGAATTCTTACTGTTGCCGCTGCGGCGCTGTTCGCAAATTTTTATTGATCCTGTCGAAATATTGCGCCTGATTTTTTGAGGGCTATAAAACTTAACGGCTGTCGGAATTCTGCCAGCCGTGTTTCTTATATGTCAGCTTGCGCTCATCTCGTCAAGCCTGCGTTCAAATTCCTTGACAGGTAGAGGTTTGTCGAAGTAGAAGCCCTGTGCAAGGTAGCATTTGCACTCCTTGAGGAGATTCACCTGTTCGGCGGTTTCCACACCCTCAACTATGCATTCCAGCCCGAGATCCTGCGACATTGTGATAATGTGACGCAGCATTTTTACCTTGGACGGGTCCTGGTTTTCCGCGCTGGTGGGTAGGAAGCTCTTGTCGATCTTGAGCACATTCCAGGGAAGTTCGCGGATCAGATTCAGCGACGAATACCCCATTCCGAAGTCGTCCACGGATGTGCTGATACCCTGCTCCCGGAGTCCGTTCACGATCTTCTTCAGCTCCGTGAAATCCACATCGGTGGTGGTTTCCGTAAGCTCGATCTCAATGTATTCGTGCGGAACATTGTGCTTGTCGATGATACCGAGAATGTTCTCAAGAAGGTCAGCGTCGCCGAGATGAAGTCTGGACAGATTGACGGATACCTTCACGACGTCGCGTTTTTCGTCCAGCCATCTGCGGATATCGCGACACACATGATCCAGCATGTAGAAATCCAGCGTGCATATTGCCTTGCTGCTTTCCAGCACGGGAATGAACTCCCCCGGGGGAATGATACTCCCGTCCCGGAACCATCTGCAAAGCGCCTCGGCGCCTGCCATGTGGTAATCGTTCAGCTGGGTCTTGGGCTGATAGAACACCTTGAATTCCTCGTTGGCTATTGCGTCCGGGAATATAGCTTCTATTGCCTGGACATGCTCCTGCTGTTTCATTATATTATCGTCAAAGAATAGATAGGGCTGCTTCACAACATTTTTCGCCAGTTGATAAGCCGTGCATATTCTGTCCATGATCTCGACCGGCGAGTCGGTAGACTCCGGGATCATGTAGTATCCGGCGTAGGTGGTTACAGTGACGTGTTCGCCGTTGTCGCCGTAGGTGATAGTGGTGCCGGACAGGTGCTTTCTTATCATGTCGAGATTTTCCTTGCGGAACAGCATTACAAAGTTGTCGCTGCCTATCCTGCATACGCACTCTTCATATACAAGCTTGTCCACAAGTTCCTTGACAAAAAGACTGAGCACTTTGTTGGAGGTTTCTCGTCCAAGGTTCTGGTTTATTGCCGAGAATCCTCTAATATTAAAGTATACGGCGCCGAATTCCCCCACATTTCCCTGGGCTATCAGCGTGCGTGAAGTGGTAAGGAAAAAGGGGAGGGAATACACCTCGAACTCGCTGTCGTGCAGTGGGAGTGATTCCGCAAGCTGTATTGTGAAAGCGCGCTCGCTCAGCACGAACAGGTGCTTTTCGAATGCGCGAATCTGCGCTTTCTCCTCATCTGACCAGCTTTCCTCGCCGGACCTCTGGAAGAATGAGTATACGGCAGTCCCGTGCCTTGATATGTGCTCATTAAATGAAATGAAGCGGTCATCTGCACCGCCGTCGTCATAATATGAGTAGGTTTCCCTGGAAATATTAACGGAATAAGCGTCGTTGTCAAAAACGGCTGAAGTAACTTTAGAAATACGCAGGAAACGGCACAGCGGAGCAATAGCGTCCCGGAGGGGCGTATCCCTGAACTGTCGCATTTCGCCACTCTTCTCGATAAGCTGATTCAGCAACAGCGTATATTCTTTGTAATCAAAAGCCATTAATAGACACTCTCCCTAATTCACGCCAGGTGAATAAACTTTGTGAACAGTCTGGACTGTTAATCCATAAATCTAATATGTTCCGCATATAATTGTAGCATTTTTATTCCAGTTTGTCAAGCAAAATTGTTGTTTCGGTTATATAAAAAGTGGTCGAAATGACCCGCCATGACTTGTATCAGTATTCAATGCAGATTTGATCGAGATTTGTGATAAAACTACTTGTAATTTCACAAAAAATGTGATAAAATAATCTTAACCATGATTTTCTGTAATAAGGACGGTGAGAACATGAGCGCAGACCCCGGGTCATACCGAAGTTGTAATGAATCAATATATCCTATGGGTCGCGCTGAGGGTGCTTCCCAGGAGTAAAAAGGAAGTGCTGAATTTGGTCAAATATTACAGGAATATTGAAAACCACCTCTGCGAGATAGAGAAAGCGGAAACCGGCTGCTGGATATCTGTCATAGACCCGACTGAAACCGAAATTTCTGACCTTGAGGACGATCTCGGGATCGACAGAGATTACGTCCGTGCAGCCCTCGATGAAGAGGAGCCGTCGCGAATCGAAAGCGATGATGGAGTTACGCTGATCGTCGTTGACTACCCGGTTGCTGAAACGGATAACAACCCGGACCGCACGCTGCTGTACTCCACAACGCCTATGTCCATAATCATCACCGAGAAGAACGTTGTGACGGTAAGCGCCAAGGAGAATTCCGTGGTCGAGGACATATCAAAAGGTGTGGTAAAGGGAATCCAGACTAACCTCAAGACCCGTTTTGTATTCACTATCCTGCTGCGTATTGCCGCAAGATACTTACAGTACCTTAAACAGATTGACAAGATCCAGAGCTACGTTGAAGGCACCCTGCATAAATCAATGCAGAACAAAGGGCTTATTCAGCTTCTCGGACTTGAGAAGTCCCTGGTATTCTTCTCCACGTCGCTCAAGGCAAACGAAGCCGTACTCGAGAAGCTGATGCGTGGCAGATACATCAAGCTCTATGAAGAGGATCAGGACCTGCTTGACGACGTGCTGATAGAAGTGCGCCAGGCAATTGAGATGACAAATATCTATTCGAACATTCTCTCCACAACGATGGACACCTTCGCGAGCATTATTTCCAACAACCTGAACATAGTCATGAAGCGCATGACTACATTGACGATAATTATTGCGGTACCGACAATTGTATTCAGCTTCTACGGAATGAACCTCAACGAGGCCGCAAACGGACTGCCGCTTGCCAACGTATGGTTTCCGCTTATGGTCAGCGCGGTGCTTGCCGTCGCGGTGGGATTCGTCATCAACTTCACCCAGAAGTTCAAATAAAAAAATCCGGACTGAATTTTCAGCCCGGATTTCTTTCTGATTGGAATTACTCAAAGGAATCTTCTTCGTCCCTGGCGTTGAACAGCTCAACAAGCTTCTGCATTTCCTCTTCTGTCATGGAAATACCCTTGCTCATGCGGGTGTGGTCTGCGTTCCAGTCGCGGATATCGTACTTCGGCTCGCGCTCGTTCCAGCTTACGAGGTTCAGCTCTCTGGTCCAGCCCTTTGCGTTTTCGGAGATAACTCCGAGCTCCTTGGTTATTTCAAATGTTACTTCTGCCATGTCAATTCTCCTCTTCGGTTTTATTTTTCGGGTGTCTTGGCGCCCGTTTCTTTTTTATCTTCGTATTGTCCGCGACAACTATCTGGTCATACACCGCGTAGTATTTCGGGGGTATCAGCTTGTTCAGATGAAGCTTCCCGAAGAACCACTTGTCGAATCTGATCTTCTCATAGACATCGTTCAGATAGGTGTTGATGTGATTCCGGTCACCGCTGTTATGGTCAAGGAAATCGTGAAGCTTTGACGGCGGTTCGTATGTTACCACGAAATCCACGGAGTTGTCCGCCTTGTCGAGATTGCGGAGCCCTTCTTCAAGCTCGTGCTCTGACGGAATTTCGCGCTTCCACCAGTTCTCGCCTTCGATCAGATCCACCGTGTCATCGCTCTGACCTCCGCCGAACGAGAAAACTACCTTTTCGGCAATGGTGAACACCTGACCCCTCATAAGCTGCCGGAGCCTTCCGGAGATGGGGCGTGTCTTTCCGCCGCACCATTCCTCCACCGGGTAGTCTTCGAGCAGGTCGTAGTTATCGTGGGAACCCTCCACAAACAGTACGTTGTAGGGCAGCTTACCGATTTTCTTCAGTATTTTTTGTTCCTTTTCTGAGCCGTCCCAGATGAATCCAAAATCTCCACAGACGATCAGCGCGTCATTTTTCCGGAGCTTTTTAAGCGCCGGCGATCTGAATCTTGAGAAATCGCCGTGTATATCTCCGGTTATGTATATCATATGATCCCCCCGTGCAGCCAAATCATTAAAATTTGGTTACAATTTGAAAAAAGCCCTTTACAAGAACCTTTATATTTTGTATAATAAAAAGGTAACTGAGAGCTGCGACTGACTAAAAAAAGCCGCCTTTATATATAATACCCTATAATAGGAGATTTGTCTATATGCGAAAAGTAAAAATTTTTTCGATATTTACCTCAATAATTTTACTATGCGGTACTTTTTCGACCGGAATAACCGCGCATGCAGCCTTTACACCCAAGGTAGACCTGCACAGCGAGGGCGTTTATATGGTAGAAATGGAAACTAACACTGTTGTTGTCGCCAAGAATGAAAATGAGCAGCTTATTCCGGCTTCTACGACGAAAATCATGACTGCGCTTGTTGCCCTGGAAAATATAAAAGACTTTAACCAGACGGTGAAGATCACCTATGACGCGATGAATGAGTTCAGTATGAGCGATCCCAACTACCAGGGAGCCTCTACCTCTGCGCTTGAAGTTGGTCAGACGAACGTTACTTTCAACGACTGCCTGTACGCGCTGATGGTATCCTCCGGCTGTGAGGCAGGAAATGTTCTTGCTTTAAATCTTGCAGGAAGTATTCAGGAATTCGTTGACATGATGAATGCAAAGGCGGCGGAGATAGGCTGCACAAACACACATTTTGCCAATACTCATGGATTGTATAACCCGGACAATTACACCTCCGCAAAAGACCTTTATCTTATCACCAGATACGCAATAGACAATTATCCTGGATTCATGAAGATATGCGACACAAAATACTATGACATGCCTGCTAATGACCAAAACCCGAGCGGCTATACTATGTCCACCACAAATAAGCTTATGCTTGACGGAGACTTCTACTACGAGGGAGTCCACGGTGTAAAAACTGGAAGTATTGACGAATACTACGAGTACAAAAATGGCAGCTGGGATATGGAAAATCCGAAAGAAGGCGTGATGGCACTGGTTTCTACCGCGACCGCAAAGGGAAGCGATGGCAGAGGATATCACTATATCGTGGTTACTTTGGGTGCGCCATATCATAATGCGGACGGTCAGCGATCCTATAATTCATTCAAAGATCATGTTGCTCTATATAACTGGGCATATTCGGAACTGGTATATACAAATATAGTTGCATCTAATGAAACTATTGCCCAGACCGAGGTTTACCAGGGCAAGAATGTTGATAAGGTCGGAGTCTGTGCTGCTGCCGATTTCTCCACACTTCTTGAAAAGAGCCTTAACAAGACGACTGTATCCCAGCAGATAAACTGGTTTGAGGACCGCCGTCCGGTTCAGGCTCCGCAGAACAAGGGATACCAGGTAGGCGAGCTTCAGCTTATGCTTGACGGCGAGGTGATCTCCACCATTCCGCTTGAAATTGAAAATGATATTGATATAGATACCACGGCATTCTACATGGAAAAGATCAAGCAGGTGATGGATAATCCGCTGTTTGCCTGGACCTGCGTGCTTGTCGGACTTGAGATAATCATGCTTATCGTGTCGCATTACGTCAAGGCATCTTACCGCAGAAAAGTTGCAGATATGAACCGTCGCAGACGTATCAGCATGAATCCTCCAAGAAAGAACAGGAGATAAGCATGAACATCAACTTTATCGCCATGGGAAAGCTCAAGGAAAGCTGGTACCGTGAAGCCTGCGCGGAATACCTGAAGCGTCTTGGGGCATACGTTACCCCGAAGGTAATCGAGCCTTCGCCTGTGGATCTTCCGCAGAAGCCCTCTCCGGCACAGATTGAAGTCGCTCTCCGTCAGGAAGCCGTGAAGATACGTGAGCAGATAAAGCCCGGAAGTTTTACGGTAGCGATGTGTATTGAGGGCAAGACTATTTCCAGCGAGCAGTTTTCACAGAAACTGGAATCCGCGGCAGGGCAGGGGTTCAGTACGGTGAATTTCCTGGTGGGAAGCTCTTTCGGGCTGGATGAGGAGCTGAAAAAGCAGGCGGATTTGCGGCTATCCATGTCACCGATGACTTTTCCGCATTCCCTTGCGAGGGTAATGCTCATGGAGCAGGTTTATCGTGCGTATTCAATAATCAATAACGGAAAATACCATAAGTGACTGATTAAGAATCCGCAGTTTAAATAAGGAGGAAAATATGGATATTACATTAAAGAACGGGGAAGTGTCTGCGAAAATCATTTCTAAGGGCGCTGAGCTGAAGTCCCTTAAAGTTGGTAATCGTGAACTCATGTGGAGTGCGGATCCTGCATTCTGGGGTAAGACATCGCCGCTGCTTTTCCCTATGATAGGCACTTTGAAAAATGGTACGACCATCATTAACGGCAGTGAATACAAGATTTCCAAGCATGGATTTGCCCGTGACCTGGAATTCACACCGGAGGACTTTAACGGCGGAAGCGCTATGTTCTCCCTTACCCAGAGTAACTATACAAAGGAGATGTACCCGTTCGATTTCAAGTTTACGGTTCGCTACACGCTGAAGGCGGACGGAGTCACGGTCACATATCGTGTTCATAATAACAGCAATGTTGATATGCCGTTCTGTGTTGGCGCTCACCCTGCGTTTGCAACTCCCGGTGATATGACGGATTACCGACTTCAGTTCCCGAAAATCGAGACTGCGGAAGTCCCGAACTACAATCTCTCAACTGGGCTTCACGAGGAAAACAATCGTCGGGAACTTATGAAGGAAGCGACTGAACTCAGTCTTTCTCACGAGATGTTCTACGAGGACGTCTGCTATTTTGACAAGATACGTTCTCGTCAGGTGGAACTGCTGAACAATGACAATGTGGGCGTTCGTGTGGATTTCCCGGATTTCACGAGCCTTGGCGTATGGCAGGCAAAGGACGCTCCATTCCTCTGCATTGAACCCTGGTGCGGTTCCGCAGATTTCGACGATTGTACCGGAGTTTTTGCGGAGAAGCGTGGAATCGAGATACTTTCTCCCGACGGAGAAAAGTCGTTCACTTATTCAATAACAGCCATCGAACACAAAGCAAAGGTATAAAAAAGAGAGCCGCCCAATATGAGCGGCTCAACTTTATTCCTTGTTCTTTTGGTTTGTAAGTTCCGCGAGCGGATTCTTGCTCATCGCGGATTCCATCTGATCGTTGGAGATATGCGTGTAAATCTGCGTTGTATTTAGGTTTTCGTGTCCCAGGATCTCTTTAAGCACCCGGACGTCAACTCCGTTCTGGTACATTAAGGTAGCGGCAGTGTGGCGGAGTTTGTGAACGGAAAGTCCGCGATTGTCTAGACCGCTGGATTTTAGGCATTCCTCTACAATCTGCTGTACTCTGCGGTTTGAAATACGGGTGTTCCTCCGGCTTAGAAAAAGCGCGTCTGTTTTTGCGGTCATGTTCCGCGCACCGGAAGCATTACGCTTTTCGATATCGGTTTCTGTCGGATCAATGTAATCCAAATATGCGCTTATGCAGGCGTCGTTCAGGTATACAATACGCTCCTTGTTTCCTTTACCTAGGACTTTCAGAGTCCATACTTCACGTCCCGAATGATCCCTGGAACGGCGGATATCCGATACGTTGATTCCAACAAGCTCACTCAGTCGGATTCCGCAGTTAAGGAAGAACGTGATTATACAGTAATCGCGTTTCTGATCCGGGGTATTGATATTCTGGAGCATTTCCACGGATTCGTCGAGGGTCAGATACTTGGGAAGAGCCGGCTTTGGAGATGGCAATTCCAGATTAGCCAGCGGACTGACTTCAAACAGACCCTTATTATTAGTAAGGTACTTGAAAAATTGCCGGAGTGCAACTCCTTTGCGGTACCTTGCCTGGGGGTGATTATCTTTTTCAGTTTTGGTGTAGATAAGGAAATCCTGCGCCATCATCAGATCAACGGATTTTATATCGGCTTCCGTGATGTCAGTAATGCTGATATTCTGAAATTCCGCCGGATCATCTGACGCACGTCCGGTTTTGATTTTGTAGAACCGGAAGAATGTACGCAGGTCAGTATAATAGTTGAGTACAGTCAGTTCCGAGCGGTTTTTTACTAGCTGAAGGTATACTAGGTAATCCTTCAGCAGCTGGGGAGCGTTATCGTATTTGTTGTTCATAATGAAATCCCAAAATATATTATTGCGTAAAAGAGAAAATAGACTGCCCGGTTTTTTGTGCGGAATGTACATGCCGGGCTATTGGAGTTTGTCTAAAAATTCTTTACGCGTGTAATTTTAAAAGGAATGGTTATATTATATATCTAGATCGATTTTTTGTCAAGAGAAGACCCCTGGAGAAGCTCCGGGGGAGTGTGATTTACTTGATGAAGGTGTTTTTATCGGTGTCCCATTCGCTAATAAAGTATGAGCTTTCCGGGTGAGCTTTTTGCAACGCTTTCAAAAATAGCTTTGCGTTATCTTCGTTAAGAAATATTCCCTGAATCCAAGTGATATCCTCGCCGGTAATCACGCTATTGCTTTTCCAATATACATTATATTCAATCATGTTCTTTTTCCTTTCTGCCCTGATGGGCGCCCCCTTGCGGGGGCAGCTTGTTTACTGTATTACGTATCTTGTATGGGTCCGTGCTATGTTCTTATCATTAACGGTGGTTATTGTTTCAAGGAATATCTGTATTCCAAGTGCTTCGGCGAGTTCCTCTATAACTCTTCTGTGAAATTCCTGGTTGAGTGTTTTGTAAAACTTGGGATCGTCTGCAAATAGTTCGTTGTTGTTGTAGATGTTAATGTATGTATCTAACATTGCTGTAACTTGTACTTGTGTATATGCTGGTGTGTGGGTTGCCATTTCTGAATATAACATTGTGATTATCTCCTTTCAAAGTGTCCGTCTGTTGAAAAGTCCCAGTCTATAGAACCATCTGTATAGTATCCGATGCCGTTCGCAAGAAATGTCCAGCCGGTTTTAGTGTTCTGTAAGTATGCGTTATATTTTCCTGCTATCTTTAAGCATACATATTCAGCAGATGTTCCGGTGAGTTTGAATATTTCTCCCATACGGGGTGTAAATCTTGTTCTGTTCATGGTTCAGTTCCTTTCTGTCCTCGTTCTGGACGAGGGTTGACTAAATTGTCCGAGTGTGATATAATATAGACACCTGAGAGCGTGAGAGTTCTCCCAGGGGCTATATTAAGGTTGATAGGCGGTGTGCTGGGTAGGCGTTTCACCGCCTATTGCTTTTTAGAGCTTGATGTTCTTCAGGTTATCAATTTGTTCCTGGATTTCGTCAATCTCCGGGTAATCTTTGTAGTTCTTGAGTTCTTCCAACATGTTGATGATAGTTAGAATGTCCTTTACTTCAAGTCCATACTTTGGCATATCGTCCATTTCCTCACTTCCTTTCATAAGGGCGTTGCCCTCTCTCACTTCCCCTGGAAGCTCATGCGCTCCCGTGGGGCGTATTTAAAAATCTTTTCTTTTCGGCGGTTCAGCTCGTTTCCCTGAGATCTTTTTTTCTTTTTCACGCTTTAAATGAATTTATGTCTATCTTTTCCCCCCGTTCGGACTAGCTTCGTACCCTGTGCCCTTCAAAAAACACAGACTTGAGAACCTTGCAAGGGCTTCGCTTTTTACCCTGTAGCGTTGTCTGTGAGCTAGCGAACAGGAACAACGCTAGGACGAAAAAGTTCTATTTTTTTTTACCCAGATAATAAAGTAAAAAAAATAGAACCCTTGCAAGGTTCTCAAGTTTGTGTTAATCTACGGGCATAGGGTTCGAAGCAGGCCGAACGGGGGGAATAGGCATAAGACAATAAAGCGGTGAAAAAGAAAAACACCAACTCACGCGACTGCCATGTCGCGTGGGAGCCCCTGCGACCCGTTATTAAATCAGATCAATTTGAGTGATAAGGCAGGAGGCGATAAATCTTAGTATTTCTAAGACTAGAACAAATGTACCTCAGCGCCCTTTTCATGTTAGGTTTGGGTTCCTGGCGTGAAAAGGGCGCTGCGCTGCTTTTATAAATTCTCGTTTGGATCCTATCGGAAAGTTGTTCCTTAGCTGCTTATTAAATCAATACTGAAAAGAAATAGCAGGGTGGATACCCTGCCTTTTCATTTCTTAAAAGTCGTGAAGCGGGGCGGTCCTCCCCTCCGGGGAGACCGACCGCGGAACGCGGTTGCTGAATCTCAATGACCCTATAGTAATACGGTCATTCTCGATACAATGATTTGTGCTTTAGGTTGTTTTGTAGTGCGGTTTTATGGGATTCTACTATAAAATGGTAAATAAATTTATAAGATGTCATTAAAGATAAATAAAAACCCCCGAATTCGGGGGTTAAATTTATATTGCTTTCTTGTCCTCGGTAGGGAATGGGTAATCTTCACGGAAATTAACATCTATCCACTTAACTACTTCGTTAAGTACTGATCTAGTAATTTCTGTGTTCTCCTCGATGGTGTCAAGACGTTCGTCAATTCCGTCGAGCCTGTTGTCTATGCCGTCCAGGCGGTCATTAATCGGTTTTAGTTTCTCGTCCATGAGCTGGGACAGCAGCTGTAGATCTTCTTTGCTGAGCATGCAGGTGACTTCCTTTCTAAAAGATGTGATTATATTTTATCACTTCTTTTGGATTATGTCAAGTAAAACGGCATTGAATTTTTTCAATGCCGTTTCCAATTTACTTTTGATTTTCGCTTAGATACTTAATTAAAGCTATTCTATTTTCTTCTAATGCTTTATATATTGCTTCCGGTAAGTCCTCTACATTTCCATTGGAGCTATTCCAATTTTCAATGATACTATTAGCGTTTTCTAATTCTATATTTAGTTCTTCGATTGTCATTTGTACACCCCCTTTTTATATGGTTTTTCATCATCTGTCATGTTTGCTAAATAGTCTATTGATACGTTATAGAGTTTTGCAATTAATACTGCTATATCTAAAGGTATCATTCTTTCTCCGTTTTCATATCTTATGTAGCTGTTTTTGGATATGAATACTTTTCTAGCACATTCAGATTGAGTGAGATTATTTAGTTCCCTTAGTTCTCTAATTCGTTTATACATTTATTATACCACCTTTCTTTAATTATTATATAAAAAATACTCCGTATGGGGTTGACAAATCACCCCGTTTGGGGTATAATGTAAACAACCCCATTTGGGGTACTTGAAAGCCCGAAAAGAAAAAGCCCTGCCGGAAGGCAGGGGGAAGATGAAGTTATAAACGTTTGGGATTAGTTATTGACTTGATTGCTTTTCCTACTAATGTTGCAATTAAGCTACAACTTAATAAAGCAGCAATGATAGCTATGTAGTTTTGGTTTTCCAGGCAGGTTGCAAAAAATCCGCCAACATAAATCATTATTTGTGTAATGATTTCTGCTACCTTTAGTTTGAACATTTTTTCACCTTCTTTCTTTGAAACCCTTTTTCTTTCATAGTTCTGCTATGATTTGTTTATGATTATAGTTTGGTCACTTTTATTATAACACAAATTCGGGCTTTAATTGTAATCAAACGGTGTTGATATTCTGTTGATGTCGTGACCGTTGGTCGATATATTTCTAAAAGGTATAGTTAAAATCGAGTGGAGTTGTTGAATTATGGATTTTTCAAGACTTATTGATGGCTTATCTGTTGTTAAACATATTCTTATCTTGACAGGTCATGAAGAGTATTTAGATCTGGAAAGATATTCTGATATAGATCATGTTGTAGCTGCTCTGTATGGTTACATTGATGGCTTACATGTTTCAGGGTATCTTGATGATGATCATTATATGTCTTGTTTGTCTGAAATTCAGCTGTGTGAACAGCATGTTATACTTGATCAAGGTGTTCATTTTGATCCTGTTGATGGCTGTGATTGGGAAACCGGAGTTTATGATTTTGAAGTAAATCTTTGTTTTGGTTATTATGATAGTCATGGTTGGTATCATTCTTTTGGTGGTGAATGATTTGGGCGGCTTCGAGTGTATTTATCTTCGTGATGGTATTACTGAATTATGTGTTTCTGATTGCGCTAATTGTGATTACTATGAAGATTGCAGCGTTTGTTCAAATTATAATGTGTGCGATTTTAACAGTAATGATACAATGTGTCGTGATTTTAATTAATCTGTTTGGTGGTCGCAGTCCTGACCACTACCAGCGCTACGGCGCATAGTTTAAAGGGTTAGTTAAATTTGAGAGGAGTTTTAAAATGCTGACTTTAGTAAACATCTATAAGGTACCGATCAAGAAGAAGGACGGCACCTATTCCGACTGGTATGATCTTCTGTGTTCAGATGATTATGTATCAAAGAATTGTCTTTGCGGTTCCGCTTCAAGGACGGTTCGTGTTTCTAAGTACGTTCTTAACAAGGCGCTCGGCGGTGATGATAATTCCGATATGATCCAGCCGGCTATCTGCGAAACGCATATTGGACAGGCAGTCTACGTCATGTTCAATGAGCGTGGTTATGTAAGCTACATACGGTTCTACACTCCCGAGGAGAAGGGAAGTGCTTCCGGCGCTGATTCTGGTCAGCCTGCGGAGGAATACCCGTCATTTGACGAGGTAGTAAAGTAAGCTATGCGCAAGCTTTCTATATTCCAAAAGGTTCTTGTATAAAGAGAGGTGTTTTTTTATGGAAGGAATCATATCTACCCTTACTCAGGGTGTTACCGGTGTGTTCAAGATCGCCGGTCAGGGCTTCGATTTCATCACTGGCAATGATCTCTGTATGTTCATGGTCTGCATTTCGTTCGCCGGCGTTGCACTCGGGTTCGTTAAGCGCGCTTTCCGCACTGCTCGTAAGTAATCGAGCGTTTTCCCCTACGGGGCAGGGTTCAGGCTCTGCCCCATTTATTTTAAGTGAGGTGTTCTAATGAAAAAGGTTGTTGCGCTGATTGTGGCGCTTGTATCTGCTCTTGCTATCTCGGTAGCTGCGTTCGCTGCTGATCCGTCGTATGATAGCAGTGTTAATGGGTCTAAGGCGATTACTCAGGATACCTGCGTTAGCTGGCTTATCTCCCAGGACAAAAACGGAAAGCTTACAGAAGACGTGTTAAATACGGGCTATCTCTGGTCCGTGTATGAAGCACGTCATGTTATTACTGCTACGCTGCGTTCTTCCGACGAGGGTTTCGGCTATCAGTTCTGGTATGACGACGACGGAACTTTTACCTGTGATATGTATTCCGGCAGTACTAAAACCCGTATAGCCGGTAAAACATCGCCTGTTCCTGCTCCGAACACTGCGGAAGCTCCTTCGCCTGGCGGAAAGGACTTAGGCGGAATTATTACCGATGTCGGTACGGGCGTTGGTGGGGTGTTCAGCATTTCCAAGTCCGGATTCGATTTCTTGACTGGAAATAATCTGACTATGTTCATACTGTCTATATCTTTTGCCGGTGTGGCGTTAGGTTTCGTTGCCAGGGCGTTCAGAACAAGCCGTAAGTAATCGGATATAGGGGGTGAAAACATGCGGAATAGTAATACAGGCAATATAATAGCAGCTGCGGTGTTCTTTGCACTTGCAATTACTGCACTCGTTTTTATCTTCGTAAGATAGTAAACGGATCGTTTCGCGGTCGCGATCTTAAATAAGACCGCTGCCATATATTATAGGAGGGTATATAAATGAACAAGGTCGTTTCTGTGCTAAAAAGGTATTGTAATAAAATCATTTCCGCTGTCTGTGCTCTGGGTATCTGTGCTGTTACTGTCTTTTCTATGGCTTCTCCGGTGTATGCTGTCACGTCCTGGTCCGATGTGGCTGATGATGCTATTGCTGTTCGCGATGCATATTTCACCTATTGGTTTTCGCATAAATCTTCATTTGGGGATTATTTAAAGCAAGCTTCTGATATTCCGATATCCTGGCTGAAGTTTGTTGATTCCTTTGGCTGGGTTATATCTCCGGTTGATGATCTTTACTATTATTTAAATGATAGTAAAGATTTGATGGTTGCAGCTGGTGGCGGTGGTGGTCATTCCCGAACTCCCTTGCATGGCGGTGGTGGATATTGTCGGACTTGCCGTAAGCCGTCCGATGAATGTACATGCGAATTCTTTGAAAGTGAAGCTGATGGGTTTGATCCTGTTATTAATGGGTCTGATTTAAAGCAAATATATACCGACTATAGTCTGATGTACGCGCCAATGCCTACGCCTTCGCAGTATCTGTATAACTATCAGTCCGCGACAGGTGAAAAGCAAACTGCTGGATATCATGAGTTTGCTCCGTATGTACCTTTATGGCGTTCTGGTCTGGGCTTTGGTGCAGATATCGGTTCTAAAGGTGGTTGGAAAAAAGACTGCTATGTGCTTCCGTATATATACGATGATGATGTTGGCAGCACCTATTATTATTCCGGCTATTGGCACTTTACAATTGAAGTAGATGAGTCTTATAAAGCAACGTATTCTTGTGATTTTGTTAGTTTGCTTGGTGATGAAGATTCTACACAATGTCATTTAACAAAATCTCATGAATATATGGCTTATGCACTTAAAGTTATAAGTGGCGCTTGGCTGTATTGTTACACATCGGATACCTACTATGTTCAAGGCTCCTTGAACATGAATTCCGGTCAAGGTACTGTCGTAAATGCTCCGGCTGTAAAAACAACTTATGCCGTATCGGGTAAGCTGTCCGACCTTGTAAAACAGAATTTCGGCAATATGCTTCGAGCTTCGACATTTACGCCTGCTACAAATAAAACTGACGACTGGGGTTATATCATGTCCGAAACTCCGTTCGAGCTTTTCAAGGATCAGACTTCGATTGATTTTTCGAGGATACCGAACAATTACACAATTACTATCAACGGTGACACTATATACGACTACAGCATAACAAATCCGGATACCGGAGATTCAACTACAATCAAGAAGTATATTGATGATGATTATGATTTTCCGCAGGTCCCGGACGTTCCAGACCTTCCGAATCCCGGCGATGATGATAACCCATCAGTCAGCGGAAATGTTACTGTGTCCGGTAATGTCGGCGTTAACGGTAAGATCGAGATAGAAACTAAGCCTATTGATGTTAATATCAACGTTAATTCTGGCGGAAGCTCCGGATCTGGTACGGTTGAAGCTGTAGATCTGTCGGATTATTTTTCTACACTCCCTGAGCAGTCCGAAACCATGAATGATTATCTGAAAAACTTTTTCAGTTTTCTTCCGCCTCAGGTACTCGCGCTGTTACTCGGTGGTATAGCTTGTGCGGTCTTGTGTCGTGTTTTTGGGCGGTGATGTTATGGGACAAGCATTTTCTTTCCTCTGGCATTGGGGATTTGAGTTCCTTTCTTTCCGACTGGATTTCGGTGATATATCATTTACGCTGCTGGATTTTTGCCTGGGCGTGATCGTTGTATCTATGATCATTGCTCTGGTGCGCCGGATATTTGAATAGGGGGTTACGCATGGAAATTATTGCTATTATCCTGGAGCAGGTATTGCAGGAGCTTATCAAGCAGGGCGTGAAATACATAATTCGCAAGACTGTAGACGCTCTGGGCAATACCGTGACTGAGATACTATATAAATATGATTCGGATGGCGATGGTATTGAAGACGCGGAACAGGTTATTTACACTCTAGATACCTGTATACCGGACATGTCCGAGGGTTACGCGATTGTCAATCAGGGTGACGAAATCGGTATAGGATTACCGCAATATGAGCTTGTTGACGCTGTTGATATGGCTGATCGCCTGGTTGATACGATCACGGGCAATAATAACGGCTATCTCATCGGCGATGATGTTTATGTTCCTCTGCCTTTTGACTATACCGGTGACGGGCAGCTTGACTGGGGCAGGGTAGTGGACGAGGACGGTAACGGTATTCCTGACGCTTCCCCTGATGGTCCTTTCTATCCTGTTGGTTCTGACGGTTATAATCAGATCGTAAATAATTTTACATCTAATAGCGGTAAATCAATTATAATCGTTAGTCCTGATGGCACTACCTGCGTGTATGACGAGAATGGCAATGTTACTGATCAGGATTGTGAAACGGCTTATCAACTGTGGGTCAGTGATAATAACATCATGTCTAAGCCGTTAGATTACTATACTCCAACCGAAGGGCTGTTGTTGCTTACTTTTATTGTATCACTATTCGGTTTCTTCGGTAATATCTTCCGTCGCCGACGTGTTATGTGAGGTGTTTTTCTATGTTCAATTCAATTAAGGAATTTTTGCAGTCCATTGGCTGGGGTGACTGGTTTACTGCGTTTTTTACCGATACCGGGGAAACGGTAGTAAACGTCAGTTTCGGCGGTTTTATACTCAGAACTATTCCATCTGTCATGGAACTTTGTCTGATCGTCTGGCTGCTCAACTGGATCATGGGCATTATTGCTGATGGCTGCTCTCTCAGGTTCGGCGGAGGGAGGAAGATGTTCTGATGTTTGAAGGTATCAAGCTGTTTTTCCGCAGATTACGGCTTTTCCCTCATTTTCTGATTTGCGTTGGGGTAGATATGTTCAAGTGGATAAAGGGCAGGCGCTGGCAGGTGTTCGAAGGCTGGGGTTTACATATTTATCTTGGTGCATTTGGACAGGGAAAAACTTGTAGCATGGTTCGTGACGCTTATGCACAGTGCTGCAAGTATAAGGAATTGCAGATTCTGACGAATCTTAAGCTTTGCAATTTCCCGAAGCATACGGTAATAAAAACGCTTACCTGTGCCCGGGATATTCTTAATGCTCCGGATAATACGCTGGTTCTCATTGATGAGATCGGCACCATATTTAATTCCCGTGACTTTGCTAAATCCAAGGAATCTGTTCCGAAGCTGCTGTTTCAGCATATCTGTCAATGTCGTCATCGTCACCTTATGATATATGGGACTGTTCAACGCTGGGGGTTCCTTGATAAGCAGTTGCGTGATATAACATTTGATGTTACTGTTTGCTCTGCCTGGTTTCCGCACCCGTTCAGTCGTATGATAACCAACCGTATATACGACGCTTATGAATATGATCTCTTCTGTGCTAATCCTCTGCGTCCTCTGCTTACGTTGTCTGCTACGGCATATATTCAGACTGATAAAGTCCGTGGCTTGTATGATACCAAGGAAATGGTTGATACGCTTTTACAGATGGAGTATGTAGACGATAGCGAAGTATTAGCAAATCAAGCCGGTGTAGTGCCTGATCTGGTGCAACCGGAAGAAAAAAAGCAGCAGCGTAAAACACGAAATGCAATGAGTAGGGGAGGACTGTTGTAATGACTAAATTGACGCTTGATTATCTTACGGTTACTATTCGTCCGGATCGGGTATCTGATGGTGCTTCTGTTGTTATGCTACAGAAGCTGTTGTGTGAGATTTTCCATCTTGACAGGTATCTTGATAAGTTCCAGTTCGTGGGACGTGCCAGGCATTATATTGCTATATATCGTTATATTGATATATCGCTTAAAATCTGTGCCGAGGACAGATTATATACCCAGGGGCTTTGCTTGGAGATGTCCGGTAATGGTCTGGCACATTGGATAAAGTCGCTGCCGAAAGGCGTTACGGTTCAGGACGTGTTCCGGGCGTTCCGTTCGCTGTTAACTTGTGGATTTAAAGTCAATGTTTCGCGCTTTGACGTGGCGCTTGATGATATCGCATATGGGTTGGACAAGCCTTTACTGCATATGTCTGTGATTGCTCGTAAATGGGCTGAGCATGAATTCTGCTCGCGTTCGCAGGCAAATGCATCTGAAACTAATATAGACTTTAAAAGCCGTGATGAAGGCTTTTTTAAAGTCGGTAAGCAAACTATCAATAAGAAGCGTGGCATTATGGGACGTACTATTTATTTTGGAAACCGCAAATCTTCCGTGTATGTGCGCTTTTATGATAAGAAGGCTGAGCAGCTGCAGCAGGGATTACCTGTTGACGAAAATATAAACAGCTGGGTACGCTGCGAGTATGAATATCATGATAATAAAGCCATTGCGGTTATGAGCTTATATATAGATAATACCTATGATGATTTTGTGCAGAAGTACAAGGCTACTGTCATGGGTCATTTGCGTTTCATCAATCTGGATGATTCTAACCGTTCCAGGTGTTCTACCTGTGGTTGGTGGGTTTCGTTCCTCAATACGCTTGATGGGTGTAAGCTTGCTTCGGGTCCTGCGAAGACGGTTCAGTTTCGTAGAACTGCGAAATGGCTTAGCCGTTCTGTTGCTCCGACGCTTTGGGCTATGATCTCTTGCCTGGGTATTGAGTTCTTGACCGGCTTGCAGGAAACCGGACGGGGTAAAATCAAGGATAGACAGGTACAGTTGATTTTAGATTACTTAGATAATCGTGACGCTGTGGATAAAGAGTGTCCGAATCTCTGGGCTATCTTTGCTTCTTCGGTTTACGGTGGTTATCAGGAAGCTTTAGATCGGCTGAAAAAAGACAGCATATACATTAATAATATACCGTCATGCATGGATAAGCGTGAATGGCTTAATATGGTTTTTGCAGACTGCGAGGGGGTCAGCGTCTGATGTTCGTTGTATCTCCGTTAAGTTTCGAGGTTATAAGCGATCTTTATTCTAGGTGCGTGCTCGGTGAAGCCTGGGTGTTTGTTGAGGGTTTTCGATATCCGTATAAGTTCCGGGGAATCCAGAGCGAGGACGAATTAATGCGTGCTATTATGTATGTTATGTATAAGGATAACATCAGTCGTGGCGTGTATACTTCGGCAGCAGCTTCCGGGAAATATGTATATAGTCATGGGCAGGATATGCGTGTAAGGCACTGGTGGGCGCTGCCGAATACAATAAAGTTTCGGGGGTATCGTTTTGACATGTGATTACTGGGAATGCAGATATTATCAGGATTGTCCTGCAACTAGTCCGGTTTATCCTCGTCCGCCTTGTGCAAGCTGTCCGAGGTTTGACGGTTGCGAGGTTTGCGCACATTATATAGATTGCTGCAATCTGGTTGTTAAGTGGCTGCCGAATATGTTCCGGCGCCTGGTCAGGGAGATCCGGCACGGCGAGGACCTGGAGGGCGTACAACAATATATCCGCCGGAATACTCACGGCGGAAAAAGGGATTGATGTAACGAGGGGGATAGTTTCATAGCAGATATCTAATTGCGTAAAAGAGAAATTTTACGCAATACAGAGGATCTAAGAAATAAGTTCACCATTGATTTAATCAAATATAATCTCAAATACCAGCAAATAGCCCTGAATGAATCATTTGAGATATTATCTGGAATAATGATATGAGATCATACCGGTTAATAAAAAACCCCGAACCTAAGCTCGGGGTTTGGTACGCCTGATGCGATTCGAACGCACGACACATAGCGTCGGAGGCTATTGCTCTATCCAGCTGAGCTACAGGCGCTTATCAACTTTATTATTATATCACATTTCAAAAGAAAATGCAACCTCTTTTTTTCAATGATTTCAGTTTTTTCTATGAATTTAGTCACTTGCTGTAAATAAATTGAATAGTAAGGTAGCTGATGATATTGCGGTATGAATATTTTCTATATAAATCAGGAATAATTTCTTAAAGACTATTGACAAAAAAGAAAAAGTATGATATAATCCTACTTGTCCGATAGGAAATATAAACATACTTCCCGGATAGGCATTACTAAATCCACAAAGAAAGTATGGTGAACTTATGACTACAATATATGCAGACAACGCTGCAACGACAAAGCTCAGCAAAACAGCGCTAGACGCAATGATGCCGTATCTGACTGAACAGTACGGTAATCCCTCTTCCCTGCACACTGCTGGTCAGCTTGCTGCAGAGGCTCTTTTCAGTGCCCGTAAGACTATGGCTGAATGCCTAAACTGCGACCCGAAGGAGATTATATTTACCGGTGGAGGAAGCGAAGCTGATAATCAGGCGCTGCTTACTGGCGCAGAAATTGGCGCAAGAAAGGGCAAAAAGCATATTATTTCTGATGTGATTGAGCATCATGCGATCCTTCACTCCCTCAAGCGTCTTGAAAAGCAGGGATTCGAAGTAACTCTGCTGCCGGTTGACGGCGAAGGCAGAGTTGATCCGGAAGCAGTAAGAAAGGCTATCCGCCCGGATACTGCGCTGGTTTCCATCATGATGGCGAACAATGAGATCGGAACCCTTGAGCCTGTCAAGGAGATCGCTGCTATCTGTCACGAAAACGGTGTCCTTTTCCATACTGACGCCGTCCAGGCTGTCGGTCATATTCCGGTTGATGTAAAGGATATCGGCTGCGACATGCTTTCTCTTGCCGGCCACAAGTTCCACGGACCTAAGGGAGTAGGCGCCCTTTATGCACGCAAGGGACTACTGGTTTCATCTTTGATCGAGGGCGGTGCTCAGGAGCGTGGCAAGCGTGCAGGTACAGAGAATATTGCTGGAATCGTCGGCATGGCAACTGCACTTAAGGAGGCAGTGGACAATCTTGACGCCAACATGGCGAAGATCACAAAGCTGCGCGATCGGCTGATCGAGGGACTTTCCGTGATTTCCCATTCGATCCTCAACGGTCCCAGGGAGAACAGACTTCCCGGCAACGTCAATATGTGCTTTGAGGGTATTGAGGGTGAGTCCCTGCTGCTTCTGCTTGATCAGAAGGGTATCTGCGCTTCCTCTGGTTCAGCATGTACTTCCGGATCACTTGACCCGAGCCATGTACTGCTTGCTATTGGAAGAATACACGATGTAGCACACGGATCGCTCAGACTTTCTCTGTGCGAATATAATATAGAAGAAGAGATTGAGGCAATCATCAAGGCTGTACCCGAGATCGTGGATTATCTCCGTCGTATCTCCCCGGTATGGCAGGATTTACAGGAGGGCAAGAGAAGCTATGTTATACAGTGAAAAAGTAATGGACCACTTCACACACCCACGCAATGTAGGAACCATCGAGAACGCTGACGGCGTTGGCGAGGTTGGCAATGCCAAGTGCGGCGATATCATGAAGATATTCCTCAAGATCAGCAAGGACGGCGTGATCGACGACGTAAAGTTCAGCACGTTCGGCTGTGGCTCTGCAATCGCCAGCAGCTCAATGGCTACCGAGATGATCAAGGGCAAGCCGGTTTCTCAGGCTCTGGAGCTTACAAATAAGGTTGTTGTTGAAGCGCTGGATGGACTTCCTGCACACAAGATCCACTGTTCAGTACTCGCTGAGGAAGCGGTAAAGGCAGCTGTCAAGGATTACTACGATAAGAACGGTATCGCTTATGATCCCGAGCTTTTCAAGGAAAAGCACGACTGCGAACACTGCGGCGAATAATCAGATATCAGAGGGCGGATCGTTGATCCGCCCTTTTTCGCATCATGTACAATCTCTGTGCAATTTCTGTATTATACTACTGCCGTATTTGACAATAGCGCATATTTGTTGTATAATATCTGAGAAAGAAGGTATTGCATGGAGCTTTTTATAACGATCGTAGTAACTTTCTTCGCCGGAATGGGCGCTGGTCTTGGTACCGGATTTGCCGGAATGAGCGCTGCCGCTGTGATCACCCCGATGCTCACGACATTTCTTGGGATTGACCCTTACGTTGCCGTAGGTATCGCGCTTGCTTCTGATGTTCTGGCGAGTGCCGTGTCCGCATTTACATATGGGCGAAACAAGAATCTGGATATCAAAAACGGACTTGTCATGATGGTGAGCGTTCTCGCATTCACGATTGTGGGAAGCTGGGTTTCGAGCCTGCTTCCATCGGCGACCATGGGAGGTTTTTCCGTGTTCATGACGTTCCTGCTTGGAATCAAGTTCATCGTGAAGCCTGTCATGACCACGAAGGAGGACATGCAGGCAGTTTCACCGAAGAAGCGGATCATTCAGTCCATCGTAGCAGGAATCGCTATCGGATTCATCTGCGGATTCATCGGCGCAGGCGGCGGAATGATGATGTTACTTATTCTCACTTCCCTGTTGGGATATGAACTGAAAACCGCTGTCGGAACCAGCGTGTTCATTATGACCTTCACGGCGCTGACCGGCTCTATATCCCACTTCGCAATGGGAGGAACTCCGGATATTCTCGTAATGATACTGTGCATAGTATTCACGCTGATCTGGGCTAGGATCGCAGCAGTGTTCGCAAACAAGGCTTCTCCCAAGACGCTCAACCGTGCAACTGGTATTGTACTTGTGGTTCTTGGCGTAGTAGTCATGGGATTTAATCTTATTACGAAAATTACGGCATGATTCGATAAAAAATGGGCTGTGTTAAGGCAGCCCATTTTGTTATTTCATTGTAAGTTCAGCCATAGCCGCGTAATGCAGTACGTCAAACTCAGCCGGGAACTTTTCGAGCATTTTAAAATGCTCCTGCTCCCAGTGCTGAATCTCGTCCGGAGCAAGTGACGCTCCGACGCCGCGGCAAGCTTTCATTCTGCCGTTCCAGCTTTCCCGGGTGAAATGAACATTCAGCCGGAATTCATCATGCCAGGTGCGTTCAAAAGTGCTGTCGTAGCACTCCGGAATAAATATCGGGTGTGGAGTTTCTCCTGCACCGCTCCATTCAGGGCTATATTTCAGTACAAGCTTCTCGCTCTCACCGGCAACGGCGTCCTCAAAAGGAAGCCACGCCATGTAGAGTACCAGAAGCTTTCCGCCGGGTTTCAGTATCCTCCTGAATTCTGGAACAAGTCTTTCGTGCCTGAAATACCAGAAGCACTGACAAGCAGTGATTACATCAAAGCTACTATCCGGGAAAGAAATGTCTTCCGCGGATACAGTCCTGTATTCAATGTTCATTCCCTCAGAAAGACGCTGTGCCTGCGCGATTTGGTTTTCTGAAATATCAGTACCTACCCAGTCGGCGCCGAAGCGGTACATGTTTCTGGGGAGTACTCCGGTCCCGGTTCCGAGGTCGAGCACTCGCTGACCCTGCACGCAAAGCCCACGGGAAACGATCTTTTGATAGAATTCCTCCGGATATATGTCGCGGTATTTCGCGTAATCCCCGGAAACCCGTCCCCAGTCAAATGCTTTACCACCGTCGATTCTGCTGTCCTTGATATCCATGTTATTCCTTTACTGGTGGGTGTTCCTTTATATATTCCTCCACCATGTTGGCAGAGTATCTGCACAATTCCGGACAGGGGCGTTTCTTGTAGTATTCGTCCGTGCGCGACTCCGGTATCGGGGAATTTTCCGGCTTAACCAGCCCGAGGAGTTCCTTGCAGATAAGGCTTCCGTTATCCCGGCGGAACTGTGCCGCCAGCTCCTGGATTCGCGCGTATAATTCCGCTTTCGCCTGGACGTTCTTCGGGTCGGAATACCCGTACAGCATGTTTATTACCATGACAGCGCCGGAAAATGTTCCGCAAACCTCCCGGAGCCTGCCTATTCCGCCGCCGAATCCGGAACCGAAGCGGACTGCGGTGTCAAAATCCACTCCGATAACGTCGGCGAAGGCGCCGACCACCGCCTGGGTGCAGTTGTAGCCGCTCAGGAAAAGCTCATACGCTTTGTCGCCGCGGCTCATTTGCAGAATCCCTCAATTGCGTCGGCGATGGATTCCGCTTCGGGACAGTCAAATCCCTCAATGGAGCCGTTATCCACACGCACCGCAAGCTCCGGATTTATCGGGAGCTTCGCGAGGACCTTCAGCCCGAATTTCTGCGCGGTTTCGTCAATGTGGCTACAACCGAATACGCTGATGCGCTTTCCGCAGTCCGGGCATACGGCATAGCTCATATTTTCGACAAGCCCGATTATCGGGACGTTCATCATTTCCGCCATCTTGACTGCCTTGCCAACGATCATCGAAACAAGCTCTTGGGGGGAGGTCACAACGATAATACCGTCCAGCGGAATGGACTGGAATACCGTTAGCGGAACATCGCCCGTTCCCGGAGGCATATCAACGAACATGTAGTCCACGTCACCCCATGCAACGTCAGTCCAGAACTGCTTTGCGGTGCCTGCGATTATCGGTCCGCGCCAGATAACCGGATCAGTTTCGTCCGGCAGAAGCAGATTCACAGACATCACTTTAATTCCGGTTTCAGTAGTTACCGGGAATATTTCGGTTTCGTTGCCCTCTGCCTTTTCGTGAAGTCCGAATGCCTGGGGAATTGAAGGACCGGTAATATCTGCGTCAAGCACTGCGGAACGGTTTCCGCGGCGGTTCATAAGAACCGCGGACATCGATGTAACCATGGATTTTCCTACGCCGCCCTTGCCGCTGACAACACCGATAACTTTTTTGATGTGGCTGTCCTTGTGCGGCTGTGCGACCAGGCTTTCCTTATTACGCTCGGAACAGTTTGCGGAACAGCTTCCGCAGTCGTGTGTACATTCGCTCATTCAAATCACCTTTTATTAATTAATCGGGAAGTTTACCGCATACATCGTCATAAGACGAATGGAGCAGAAAAGTCTGTCAGACAGGGTCATGAAATCCTTGTCGAGTCCCTGTGCCTTGGATTTCTCGGCAGGTTCGTCGTTCCAGCTTCCGGAAAGTCCGAATACATCGGCATAGTCAGAAGCCAGGTAGAATTTCAGCATATCCTCGGGAACCTGGGGAATAACTGCGCCCTCCTTCAGCTTCGGAGTTTCGCCGTTCAGTATTGCCGCAGACTTCCTGAATCTCTCAGCGTACTTTGTTTCGCCAAGCTTGTCGGCAAGGTTGGCAATATCCTTGAGGTTTGCTTCCATCATGGAGGCTTCGTTACGGAACTCGGGGTCGGTTGTCGGTGCGTTTTCAGCGATAAGCTCGGTGTATTCTGTGTTCCACTTACCAGAAGCTTCGTCAAGGCTCCAGGTTACAGCAAATCTTGTGACAATACCGTCGTTGTAGCGTACAAATATCGTTGTTGCGGAATTGTTAGTGATCGCGGTATTCCTGCGGTTTGCCTTAAGGCTTTCGATCATGAAGATAGTTTTCACGCCCTCGCTCTTGAGGTGCTCGAACCAGTCGGAAGGATCCTTCGCATGAAATCTCATTCCGCCTTCGTTCTTCCTGTCGCAGAAATTGAATACTGCGCTGCCCTCGTAGCTTACAGGGGTGTATTTCAGCTCTGTTCCATCTCTGAGTGCCGCTCTCGCTGCTGCAACAATACGGCTGATCTGTGATACTTCTCCGTTCATATTATGCTCCTTATGTTGTTATTTTATTTGCAAAGCTCTCGCCGTCCAGCTTTCCGGGTACTCCGAGAAGTTCCAGGACAGTGGCTCCGATATCACCGAAGCAGGCTCTTGTACCAAGGTTTCCGGGCGTGATCCCTGCGCCGTAAATCAGCAGCGGAATGTATTCCCGGGTGTGGTCTGTTCCTGTGTAGCAGGGATCACAGCCGTGGTCAGCCGTGATCATCAGGACGTCGTCCTTCTGCATTTTATCCATGAATCCGCCGAGCCATACGTCGAATTCGTTCAGCGCATTGGCGTATCCTATCGGATCGCGCCTGTGCCCATACTGCATGTCGAAATCCACCAGGTTGGTGAAGCACAGTCCGTTGAACGGAATACTCTGGAAGCTTTCGGTGTGGCTCATGTCGCAAATATTGCCGATATCCCGTACATATTTCGTCAGTCCCTTGCCGGCGAAAATGTCGTATATCTTTCCTACGCCTATTACGTCAAGACCCTGCCGGGAAATGCAGTCCAGCATGGTGTCACTGGGCGGAACCAGCGAGAAATCATGACGGCGCGGAGTTCTGGTAAAGGGATACTCCCCTTCGAACGGGCGTGCAATTACTCTGCCGACCGCGTAATCCCCGGTGAGGATTTTCCGGGCGATACGGCAGTACTCATACAGCTTTTCCGGCGGAACGATGGATTCATGCGCTGCGATCTGGAAAACGCTGTCGGCGGAGGTATACACGATAAGGTCGCCAGTGCGGAGATGTTCCTCGCCGTAGTCAGCGATTACCTTGGTTCCGCTGTAGGGCTTGTTGCAGAGCACTCCCCTGCCGGTGGCCGCCTTGAATTTGCTGATGACCTCCTCAGGGAATCCGTCAGGAAATGTCGGGAAAGGCTTCTTGGACACTATGCCTGAGATCTCCCAATGCCCGGTAGTGGTGTCCTTTCCCCGGGAACTCTCAGCAAGTCTGAGGAAGGCTCCCTTAGGAAACTCGGATTTTGTGTCGATATCCACGGCGTCAATGTTGAACAGCCCGAGGGATTGCATATTGGGCACGGACAGGTGACCGGTATTGTAGCATGACCTGATGGTATTTGCGCCCTCGTCGCCAAAATCCCTGGCGTCCGGCAGATAACCGACACCGAAGCTGTCCAGAACTATAAGGAATACTCGCTTGGTCATAACATTACCTCGTTTATTTTTTCAGCAGCCGTACTGCTGAGCTGGTTCCGATACGGTCGCAGCCGGCTTCCAGGAACATTTCGAGATCCTCTCGGGTCTTAACTCCGCCGGCGGCCTTCATTCTGACTCCGCTGCCGATATTCCGGCTGAACAGCTGGATATCGCTGAGCGTTGCTCCGCCTGTCCCGAATCCGGTGGAGGTCTTGATGAAATCCGCTCCGGCTTGTGTTACGCAGTCGCAGAGTGTGATCTTTTCTTCTTCGGTAAGGTAGCAGGTTTCTATGATCACTTTCAGAATATGACTTCCACACGCCTTGCGCAGTTCAGTTATCTCAGATTCAACCTTGCCGAAGTCGCCGTTCTTTACCCAGCACAAATTGATTACCATGTCTATCTCCGAAGCGCCATTCCTGATAGCGTCCCGCGCTTCAAAACACTTGACTTCCGTTGTATTATATCCCAGCGGAAATCCTATAACTGTGCAGATGTTCAGCTCCGGGTACTTGTCGTTAATATATTTTACATAGCATGGCGGAACGCACACGCTTGCTGTTTTGAGCGAAATTGCCTCGTCGCAGAGGGCGTCAATTTCGGAAACAGTAGATGTAGGCCGCAGCAGCGTGTGGTCAATATGGGAAAGTATCTCGTTGTCTGTCATGATCTCACCTCAAAAATTCTGTTCACTGCTCGTGAGCGGCAGCAATCCGCCCATGCCATAGGAAATATCAAGCTCGCTGTCCGGAGCGACTATGACAGTCTTTCCCCAGCTGAATCTGATATTCAGCGCAGAACTGCCGCTGTTGCGTATTATCCCGAGGTGTTCGCCGTCGGGAAGCGACATTTCTGAATGCCAGATGAAATCCAGGTTCCCGTCGTTGTAGGGGTAGTATTTCACTATGTAGTTCAGTATGACCACCAGTTTTCCGCGGTCTGTGTCGAAATCCGATATCCGTGGGAAGAATTCGCACGTCCCTCCGGAGCTTTTGTAAAGACCCATGCGGAAGTAGAATTCGCTGCTGTCGGAAAGCTCCAGGTAGAAGGAATTATCCGTCAGCTTCCCGGAAATTTCGCTGCGTAGCCGGAGCTGCTCCTTTTCCATCTGTATGTAGTGTTCCCGGACCTCCGGAAGGCAATCCATGATATCAAATCTCTGGGCGAAAACCTCGAAAGTCCGGAGTGAACGCCAGAGGTCGAAGCACTCGCAGTCCATTTCGTCAATATGCACATGGTACTCCGAGTTCAGCGTGGAGAGAATTATTTCCCCGTCTGCAACTTCGGCGGATTCTATCATGGAGGTGTGTATTTCCTCGCCGTCCGGGCAGTGCGGACTGGTATGTCCATACACAATTCCGTTGGCGGTGAATCCAATTCCATCGTAGACTACGAACCATTTTTCCAACGTTATCATAGTAACTCCTTGAAAAGGCACATCAGAAGAATCTGAACGACCGGAGTGACAGCATTCCGCTGACTGTGCAGCGCAGGTCAGTCAGCCCGTCGATAGGTTCTGCGGTTCCCTTTACTGTGATGAAATCCGTCAGGCTGGCTGTGGAGGGAATCTCGATCTCCGCAGCAGTCGTACCGCTATCAGTCGTGAAAACCATTTTCACTGGCGCGCCCGGATTGGAGGCTGTTACCTCAACAGCGTGGTAGCTTCTCATGCGACAGCATTCAAATGTTATACTGCTCTGCCAGTCGTTTATCAGCGCATATTCTCGTAGTTCACAGTCGGCGTCGTATTCAGCGCCGACCATATCGACCGCAGCGGTGACGGGTACTTCCCTTGATACGTCCAGTCCGTCGTAGTCAGACGCATTCACCTGGATATCGGCGGTTCTTCTTATGTCCGCGGAGGATGCGCCGGCCATAAGTGTGTAGCAGCCACTGAACAGGTCAAAATCTTCCTTGTTCGGATTCCAGAACGAAAGGTCATTGACTGAGAAACTTAACTCAACGGTGACTCTTTCTCCCCTTGGAACAAACATGCGTTTAAATGCAATAAGCTGCTTTTTAGGCTTCGTTAGCGGCAGTGAAGCCGGTGCGGAAGCATACAGCTGAACGACTTCGTCGCCGTCCATTACGCCGACATTCTCAATTTCGAAGGACACGTTCACGGTATCTCCGCTGTGATACGAGATCTTGTCCGTCCTTACAGCCATGTATCTGAATGCAGTATAGCTGAGTCCGTGACCGAACGGGAACAGCGGGTCGCCGTCATAATAAAGGTATGTAGACCGTGTACGGAAAAGGTTGTAATCCTCTATACCGCACAGATCGTTTGATGATTTATACCAGGTTATCGGGCAGCGGCCTGCCGGGGAAATATCTCCGAACAGGGTTTCCGAAACAGCCTGCCCCATTGCAGGACCGGCATGGCAGATGTGCATAACGGTGGCGACATGCTTCTTTTCAAGCTCATAGGGATAACCGGATACCATAAACAGCACCGCGTCAGGATTCATGCTGATAACGGCGTCAAGATTTTGGCTCTGCTTTTCCGGAAGCTTCAGATCCTTACGGTCGGTGGTTTCCCGGGCGTTGATCATGGGATTGTTGCCGCAGAATACCACGGCCTGGTGTGCTTCGGTGGCAAGGCGGCGAACGCGGTCGGTTCCGTCGGAGAACACCTCGATACTCAGCGAGGAATTCTTGGGAGGACGAATGGAGCTGCTGACAGATAGTTCCTCATTACCATCGATATAGAGAAATCTTCTCTGCCAGTTTTTCAGGCGGCATTCCCTGCCGTTTCTTTCGATGAAGAAAAGTTCCTTTACGAACCAGCCAAAGGGCTGAACGGCTGTGCACTTCATAACTCCGTTATCTGAAAGGAATCTGTTATTTATCTTGGATCGCAGTGAAACGGAGCCATCACCCCACTCGAATAGTTCAAACAGACATGATTCGTTGATGAGCGGCGCGTCACATGTCACCGAACCGTCTTCGCTGACGGAGAAGTAGAATCCGCTTGCGGAACTGCGCAGGGCGATTATGTCGTTGCCGTTGTCATAGATGATGTTTTCGCGGCCGACTTCGGCGGTGAGTACGTCAAGGATTGTGCTGTTCTTAGTGGAATACCCGGTGTACCAGTCCCGGAAGTTCATATCCGCATGATATCCGATAACGGCAAGCTTGCTGTCCTTGGAAAGCGGAAGCACTCCGCGGCTGTTTCGCAGAAGTATTACGGATTTCTCCGCAGCCTCGACGGCAGTCTGGTAGTATTCATCGCAGCAGAGCAGCTTTTCCGGATATTTGTCAAACGGGGTGCGCTCGTCGAATTCACCCAGCATGAAACGTGCTTTCAGCGCACCGAAAAGCGCCCGGTCAATGTTTGCGGTCGTAATAAGCTGCCTGTCAAGCGCTTCACGCGCCGCAGTACGGACTATATCCTCGTTATCGGTCATGATGTCCGCGCCGTTATGGGTGTAGATCTTGGCAAACGCGGTGGTATGGTCGGTGTCGCGGCGGTGGTACTGCACATTCTGAATGAAGTCTGCGCCGTCGGTGACCGCAAACAGCAGTCCCCACTGATCGCGGCAAAACTTCTGTAACTCCAGGGAAACTATCTGCTCCACGCCGTTTACTTCGTTGTAGCTGGTCATAAGACTTGCCGCGCGCCCATCGCGGACGGGCTTCTCGAATGCGCGTAGGTAGTATTCATGCTTCAGCCTGTCCGGAACTCCGGCGCTGCAATTCACGCGCGTGTTTTCGTTGTTGTTCGCGTAGAAGTGCTTGAGCGTGGGGATCACGCGTCGGTACTTCTCGTCCTCTCCTGCCATTCCCAGAGTGTATGCCGCCGCCATCGTACCTGTCAGGCAGGGATCCTCTCCGTAGCCTTCCTCGGTGCGGCCCCATCTAGGGTCACGCTCCAGGTCAACTGTCGGCCCCCACACGCACAGGGAGGCGCGCCCCTTCTGATGGTAAATGCGAGTTTCAACTCCGGTTATTTCCCCCATTCGCTTCATAACACCAGGGTCGAAAGTAGCCGCAAGCCCGAAAGGCTCGGGGAATACAGTGGTGGGAGCCTCGCCGTTCTTGTCGTCGCGGCAGACTAGTCCGCGTGCGACCTCGGCGCCTATCCAGAATTCTTTAATCCCAAGCCGCGGAACTGCGTTCATGTGCGTTGTGAGAAGTCCCAGCTTCTCGTCAAGGGTGAGCTCGTCAAGCAACGCTCTCACTCTCTCGTCAAAACTCAGAGTTTCATCACGGAACCTATGTTCAGCCATTGTATCCCCTCCTGTGTGTTACTTGTTTTCCGGCTTCTGGCGCTTTTTCTTCGTCACGTCCGAGTAGATGAAAATATCCCTGGAGCGTGTGATATTAAAGCTGTTCTTCCGTATGTAGTCATTGGCGGTGATTTTCGGAACCGCAGTTTTCATACGGGATTTCATGATAAGACAGACCACCAGCGCGATTACTATGCCGATGATTGCGGAAATCCCTATCATCTTGAGGATATCCTGAGCGGTGTAGGATTCATCGTTATTCTGTGCGGTATCAGCCTGTACTGCCGGTGTTTCTTCAGGAAGCTCTGAATCCGCGAGGAAAAGCCTGTCGGATTCGTCGCCGGCAGCATACGCTGTGGAAGACGCGCTGTCCACATAGGCTACCGCTGGAGCGTATGTAACGTAATCCTGGGCATATCCGGAAGCGGTAATTGTAATGGCTGCGAAAGCCGACGCTGCTAAAGAAGTGATTTTTCTCATTGAATCGCCCCCTTACATAAATATCTGGAGCACTGTGCCGACAGCGGTCACGATTCCGGTTATCAGTGCGAAGATTCCCCAGAACTTGCGCCAGCTGATGGGAAGTTCACCCACGAACTTTCCAGTCTGCGCATTCATTGCGAACTTATAGACCTTACCGCGGTATCTCGTGCTGAGAAGCCATACCGGCATCATCGCATAACGAATCTTTCCAGTTTCCAGGTGCATGCTGCTGCTTTCAGTGTTCACGGTGTCATAGCCAACAACGGTTCTCCTGAGAAGCTGCTCCATTCCTTTTTTCACGCGTTCGTTGGCACGAGGCTGTGCCTCCACGGAGTCAATGTTATACTTATCAGCCAGGTAGCCTGACAGGTATGCGTCCTGGAACGGCTTCCCCTCGGTAGCCTCGAACGGTTCGATTGCTTCCATATAATGCGCCTCGACATTTGTCGAACCGTTCACCGGAACATTGTCGAAAAGCGCGCTGCCCTCGCGGATAACCATGTAGTGCTCTGTCTTTGTGTAGTCGAAATCATCAGTTGACCATTTCTTGACTTTTGTCGCGTCAAAGCGCATTTTCCCGGCGGCGTCGCAGTTGTAGAGCCAGAAAGGAACGTAGATTCCCTTTACTTCCTCTATGCGATGCTCGGATATGAAAGTTGGAGGGAGAAGCGGCTTTCCCTTGCAGAATTTCTTCATTTCCTCCTGTGCTTCCTCCTTGGTTTTGCAGAAAGGAATTATAAGATCCGGCTTGAGTACTCCGGAAACATTGTTGTCCAGTACTACCGGGCTGTCGCAGTAGGGACAGCTTGTTGCCGCTGTATCTCCGGTAGCGGATATCTCACCACCGCAGGATTTGCAGACGTATACCCTAAGTCCGCTGACCTCACCGTTATCGGAATATGGAGTCCACTGATAGTTATCAGCAGGCTTGTCAGTTTCCTCCCGGCTGAATTCCTCCAGAGTATCTATATCATAGACATTGTCGCAGTAGTCGCATTTCATTTTCTGCTCTTCTGCGTCCCATTTAAGCTTGGCTCCGCAGCCGGGGCATTTGTAATCCTTGACGCTCATAAGTTCTTCCTTTCCGCATAAATCTGCTTTTTATTTGACGGGAACGATCTTCTTTCTGAGTATGGTATGCGCAGGAACCACGATATCCGTCGGGATCGTGAGCTTCTCAGTTGCACGGCGTGCAATAGCAATCTCCTCGCCGTCGGAGCTGATCATCTTTGCCGGAGCAAACGGAATTGGCTTCTGGTGCGGCGGCACAAGCTCCAGCTCGTCCTCCAGGGTGAAGTAATTCCGCTGGGTGAGGTGCATTATTCCATCGGCGCAGCCGTCCACGACTCCCACAAAGTCGGAATCCCTGCGGTAGCCGCTGTCGGCAAAGAACTGTCCCCCGTTTGTCACCATGGAGGGATCCTGCGTTCCGGAACCGTCCGTGGGTTTTCCGTAGAAGAATCCGGTGCTGTAGGGACGGTGGCTGATCTTGTTCACTTCGTCGATTATCCATGGCTCCGGCTTTTCGCCGCGCTTGAAGCTGTCGATCGCTGCACGGTACGCATTAACGGTCATTGCGACATAATACGCGGATTTCGCTCTGCCTTCAATCTTGAAGCTTGTTACACCGGCTTCCATCAAGTCGTCAAGGTGCTCAATCATACACATGTCGCGTGCGTTCAGAATATAACTTCCGCGCTCATCCTCAAACACCTTATAGAACTGGTTTGGGCGCTTTTCCTCCATGAGGTAGTACCCCCAGCGGCATGGCTGGGCGCACTCGCCACGGTTTGCGCCTCTTCCGGTGAGATATTCTGAGATCAGACATCTTCCTGAGAAGCTTACGCACATTGCGCCGTGAACAAAGGTTTCAATCTCCATATCCTGTGGAATCTTTCTGCGTATCTCGCGGATATCCTCAAGTCCGACCTCACGGGCAAGGACTACACGTTTTGCGCCCATTCTGTACAGCTCTATCGCTGTGCGATAGTTGACTACGCCAGTCTGAGTGGAAATATGCAGTTCAAGTTTGGGAGCGTACTCCTTTATCATTGAGATAACTCCAAGGTCGCAGGCGATTGCAGCGTCAACACCGCATTCCTGCGCCTGGGCTATATATTCCGGAAACAGGTCGATTTCGCTGTTAAGCGGTATCGTATTGCATGTCAGATGTAGCTTGACTCCACGGGAGTGCGCCAGCTTTACAGCGCGCTCCATTGCGTCGAAGTCGAAGTTCTTTGCGCCAGCGCGCATTCCAAAGGTTTTTCCAGCTAGGTAAACGGCGTCGCAGCCGTAATCCAATGCCGATATTAGACACTCCTCATCTCCTGCCGGAGCGAGAAGCTCTGTAGGGTAATTCATTAATATTAGTCCTCCTCACGCAGTGCGGCGTCAATGATGTTCTGCTCGTGCTTTTCTGCGGTATTTGCATAGTAGAATACTCCGTCGCTGCTGCTCAGGAAGTAGTAGTAGTCAGTTTCAGCCGGGTAAAGCGCGGCATTTATGGCATCAAGTCCTGGGCTGCAAATGGGACCGGCAGGGAGTCCATCGCAGACGTAGGTGTCATAGGCGTCGATGATATTCTGGTACAGATCCCGTGATCCGTTTGGAATACTCGGCTCTATACAATCGCGGATATAGTATTCGGTAGTATCCGACTGTAAGTGTGGGAAGTCGTACTGATCTTCCAGACGGTTATGGAATACCGATGAGATGTTCTCCATGTTATCGGTATTCGTGCCCTCTTTCTGGATGATCGAAGCAAGCGTGATAACCTGATCGAATGTCATTCCAAGTTCGGTTGCACGAGCGTACATACTTCTGGTTATCTTGCTCTCAAAGTTGGCGTACATCTTTTCCGCTGCCTGCTTTGCATATTGAGTAGTGTCAAAGTCCGGATTGTCCTTGAGGTCGTCGATAACATAGAACTCGTAGGTATCCGGGAAGAGGTAGCCCTCCAGCGCATAGAAGCGGTCTTCGGAAACCTTAATCTGCTCTTCAAAGTCGTATTTCTCGAGCTTTGTGCGGTAGAAATTCTCGAAATCCTTAGCGCGGCAGACGTAATTTTCTTCAAGAAGCTTTCCTATCTGCTGGGCGTTGGATCCCTCAGGAATCATTATGGTGACAGTGTTTGTATAAGTGCGTACTGTCTTGAGAAGCGTGATGATATTGCTGTAAGACATGGTGGCATTTACGGTGTATTCCCCGTCAAGGAATCCTTCGGTTTCCTTGGCGTAGTTTACATACGACTTGAACAGCCAGGGCATTTGAATTATTCCATTGTCGTACAGCGTATCGGCAATGTCGTCAACATTCATGCTGTCGTCAATCACGATGGTCGCTTCGTGGCTTCTTTTAGCCATGCCGGTGTAGTCCTGGAGCGCAACTATCACCTTCCACGCGCAGAAAACTCCGGCGCATATAGCTGCAACGGAGAGCACTACCCCCAAAAATATATGCCCCATGGTTCTAGTGTGGTTGTATTGGTGCTTTTTCTTTTTGGTTTTTCTGCGCTTCCGTACCGGGTTTGGGTTTTCCGGGTACTCTGCATTTGGCGGCGTCGGCTCCTGAATGGAATCCATCATTCGGGTACTGCCAGGCTCGTCGGCGCTGTTAAGTTCCGTAAAACGGTCGCGCGGTGCAATGTCGTGGTATTCTCCGGTTCCGTCTGTATCATGAATACTGTTCATTTCCCGGGTGGCGCCAAAATCCTCGTTACCATCGTCATTAACCGGGAAGCCCAGCTGATCAAAATTATTGTTGTCCATATAAAATCCTCATGTAACTCACGATCAGTCCGTTATGATCGCGTCTGCACGTCTGTCGTGCGGCTCGGCAGGTACTTCACCCATGAAATCCGAATAGCAGATTATAACCGACTTTCCCGGAAATCCTGCCAGGAACCTGTCGTAATATCCCCTGCCGTATCCCAGCCGCAGTCCGGATTTGTCACAGGTCAGCGCCGGAACAATGCACAGGGAATCCTCATCCGGTATCGCAGGCGCTGTTCGATTGACAGGCTCCATAATGCCGAATCTTCCGGCGGCAAGGTCCTGCATGGAATGCAGCGGATAGAATGTCAGCTCGTGATCTCCGGATACCGGGGAAGCCACTGGTTTTCCGTTTTCAAAGCACCAGTCCAGGAGCATTCGCGTGTCAACTTCGATTTCTGTTGACACATATGTGAATACGCTGCTGCACTTTTCAAGCAACAGTTTCAAGCTTTCGAATATCCTGAGATCAGCCTGCGCCTTTTTATCCGCCGGGATATCCTTACGGCGCTGTATCAGTGCCTTGCGGAGCGCCTTTTTTTCCTCTGTAATGGTCATCTGTCGGCAACTATCGCGTGGAAGATCTCTTCCGATTTTTCAGCGCCGCACAGTACCTTTACAAGCTCAATACCAAATGCGATAGCCGCGCCGGCTCCGCAGGCGGTCGTGAACTTACCGTCGGTAACGCACAGTTTGTTCTGTACATGCGCGCCCTCAAGGTACTGCTCGAATCCGGGGAAGCATACCGCGTTCCTGCCGGAAAGCAGACCAAGCTTGCCGAGAATTGACGGAGCGGCGCATATCGCACCAACCGGGATTCCGTTCTTCACGCAGTACGCGATCGCGTTCTGAACCGTTTCGGAAGCCTCCAGGTTGAGTGTTCCGGGCATTCCGCCGGGAAGCACGATAAGCTGAAGATCGTCGTTAAGCTTTACCTCATCCTCTGTCAGGTCGGCTTTTACCTGTATTCCGTGAGAGCTGGTGGGTGTGGAAGTGCCCACGCCGACAGTCTTTACGTCCAGCTTGGCTCTTCTGAGCATATCTATCGGGGCGATTGCCTCGGTTTCCTCAAATCCGTTTGCTAAAAATACATATATCATGTCGTACCTCCAAATGAAATGAAGTATTTTTCTTCCAGGAATGCCGGGTGGTAGGACAGCTTTGCTTTCCGCAGACCCTCTGAGCCGGCGTCCTCTTCCCGGTTGATATAGCGGTAATCATCGGCGAGTCGCTTTGCGAACTCACAGTTTACTGCGGTGTAGGCACCCTGGTATTCCAGTAGAGCCTTTTCCGCGTGCACCACGAAAGTATCCGCCGCGGAATGCTCCCCGAAAGTGAACGCCTGCGGAGCCCCGTTCACATACAGGATTCCGCCACGATAGCCCAGCGTGAAGTAGTCAGCCAGGCTGCGGCGCACCACGTCCGCTTCTGTAGTTTTTTCCACGTCTGAAGTGTCGGACAGCCATTTGTCCAGCACCTCGAAGCAGCAGTCAATATTTGAACTGCATATCTCCTCGAATTTCCAGTCGTTCTCGTAGAAACGATTGAGATGATTGCGTTTTGAGTGGTATTTCCTGCCCTTTAACTCCGCAAGGTCCGCGGATTCATAGACATAATCGAATCCATCTCGGTCCGGAACTGCCGTTATCCCCGGGAACATATCCACAAGATGTGCTGTGCACTCCTTGTTGGCAGTCATCAGCAGCTCGTGCCCCATTGAATAACAGTAGCCGCGCAGATCTGTTATAAGTGCGCGGATATCGCCGCTTCCAGCCGGATACAGGAATCTCGGAATATGCGAATTATCCCGGTTCTGGAGCAGGTAAAAATCCCTGTAGCGGCAAATCTTCACATTGTAAACATCTTTCCAGACATAGTTGTTGCCGAAAGTATACAGACACCCACGGAATCCCGACTGTAACAGGAGCGGTTCGATCCATTCGCGGTCCGATAATTCCGGCGATCTGAAATCAAATTCAGCCATCAGATCTCCTCTGCTTCTCTTTTTATATTGAGGGCGATGTCGGCTATTGGCAGCGGCGTTTCCCCGTCAGAGCACCGGATAATCTTCCAGCCGCATTTCCCGGCGGTATACAGGGCGCTTTCCCTGCACGCCTTCAGGAATGCGATATTTTTCTCGTGGATATCCTTCCGGGATTCGTCGCCGTTGTATCTTCCGGAAAGCAGCTTCTGCGATACTTCCACCGGCATGTCCAGAAAAATAACGAGATCCGGTTCCGGAAGTCCCAGCCGGTTGTATTCCAGATCCCACAGCCATTCGAGGAATCCGTCCCATTCTTCCCGGGGGAGCTTTGTCATCTGGTATATTGCATTCGAAGTAGTGTACCTGCCTGAAACTATTGTAGCACCGGCGTCGAAATCTTTCTTCCAGTCGGTGACGTAGCTTGCGTATCTGTCCGAGGCGTAGAACGCTGAAGCCGCATAGGCTCCGCTTGCCCCCTCGCAGGGAATCGCACCTGAAAGATATTCGGAGATGACTCGCCCTGTGCTGCTTTCGTAATTCGGGAAGCTTATCAGACGAGCATTTTCTTTTTCGCCAAGCGATCTGCTGAGAAGTTCCAGCTGAGTGGATTTGCCGCAGCCGTCCAGGCCCTCAAGTACTATTATCTTTCCCTTTGTCATCTTTATCAGCCCTATCACATAAATATACATTATTATTTTATCACAAAAAAGCGATTTAGTCAATGCTTTTTTTGTACATATCATAATAGGCAAAGAAAACCGGACAGCCGATTAAGCTGTCCGGTAAGTATCACTTTACGTTGTAGAGCTTGTCGTAGTTGACCAGTTCGTTGAGCAGCTGTGGAACCTTTTCCTCCATCTGGTCGTCCGGAAACTGGCAGGTGCCTACTGCCATGTGTCCGCCGCCGCCGTACTTCAGCATGAGCGAACCTACGTTCACATGGCTGGTGCGGTTGAGGATAGAGTATCCGACAGCACAGGAGCAACCCTTGCCACCCTTGCCGTTTACGATCCAGCAAGAAATATTCTGCTCGGGATACAGGCTGTAGATCAGGAAGCGGTTGCCGGTATAGATCGTATCAACGCCGCGGAGGTCGGTGATTATCACGTCGCCCTCGACGCGGGTGTACTTATGTACCATCTCCTTGAACTTCTCGGTCTGCTCGTTGTAGAGTTTGATACGCTCCTGAATATCTGGCATTGCGAGAATTTCGTCTGTGGTCATGTATGCGCAGCACTTGAGAAGTTTTTCCATGAGCTGGTAGTTGCTTATGGTGAAGTTGCGGAATCTGCCAAGTCCGGTACGCGGATCCATCAAGAAACCGATGAGTATCCATCCCTGCGGATTCAGTATCTCTTCACGGGTGAGGTTTCCGCTGTCCACTTTGTCGACTGCTTCCATAAGGTCGTCGAAGTTCGGAAAGCGCTCCTTGCCGCCGTAGTACTCATATATAATACGCGCACAGCTGGGGGTGATACGGCTTTCGCCCTTGTACTTGCCCTTGTATTTTCTGCGCTCCTCCTCGCTGGAGTGGTGATCAAACCAGAGTCCGCAGCCCTCCACGAAAGGAACATTCGCCAGTACGTCATTTTCGGTCACAGGGATCAGTCCGTCCTGAAGATCCTTCGGGTGGGCAAATGTCCAGGAATCCGGCTCGACAACTCCGGCACAGAGCAGAAGTGCGCCGCAGGCAAGTCCATCAAAATCAGAACGTGTAATCAGTCGCATGATGATACCTCTCTATACAAAAAATTGATAAACTGATTTATTTGGTTCGGGACAAAATCCCTCACCAGATACATTATAGCAAATATCCACATAAAAATCAACATGATTTTTACAAAAAACCGTATTTATTTGCATTATTTTTGTGCTCCGTGACAGATTTCCGTTATCAGCTTCATTACACCGATCTTCCACGGGAAACTGAATGTGCGCATGGAATCGACGACGATCTGTAGCTGCTTGTACAATCTTGCGTTTTCCTCGTCGGTGATCTCGTAGGAGCCGAACTCCATAGCCTCGATCAGCGCGGATTCCTCCTCCAGGCTTGTGCCTAAATTCTCGTCAACGCGCTTCCAGAATGCTCCGGGCAGCTCTCCCCTGCCGGGTCGGAGTCCTCCCCGTTCAAGCAGAGCAAGTAACAGCGAAAGCAATTCTCCGGATTTACCGCCGCCTGCCTTCAGCCGTTCGAGTTCAGAAAGCGCGGATTTCCTGATGGAGCACAGCCGCAGCAGTATCATCGCCGCTATTACCAGAGCGGCAACCGCTGCGATAATATACGGCAGGATTGCAGCCGCATTCCCCGGGAATCCGCTGTCGGAGTTTCCTTCGCCGGTAGCAGCGCTCACATCGGCGGTCGATACGGGAATAATGCTTGTGTCTGATTCTCCAGTGTGCTTTGTTTCCGATGTCTGATCCGGTGTTTCCTGGCTGGGTTCCGTAGAATCCGACTGTTCAGCGGAGTCCACGGTCGGCTGCTCTGCCGAAGCCTGAACGGTTCCGGCTGCCGCATTTCCCCGTCCGGGATAAGCCGCGGAGCTGGTGGGGTCAAACGTCACCCAGCCGTACTGTCCCAGGTAGACCTCTGTCCAGGCGTGGAGGTTCTTCTCGCGCAGCAGGACTGAATTGCTCCCGTCCACGGATTCCACATAGAATCCGGTGCAGTAGCGCGCCGGAACTCCCAGCTCCCTGAGGATAAGCGTCATTGCGCTGGCGTACAGCGAGCAGTGACCGCGCTTGGTTTCGTTCAGAAACTGTAGAACAGGTTCGTGGCTGTTATTGCTTCCGTCGAGGGAATAGGTGTAATTCGTGCGCAGGTAATCTGCCACAACGGTAGCAAGCTGATAGCGGTACTGTACCTCGCTTATGCTTCCGGAATTTCTCTGGTCTGCGAGGGATTCGTATTCATCGTAAAGGCACCGCCTGATGTAGCTTTCTATCTCCTGAACATAGTTGTCGGGTATGCTCAGGTAGGTGCTGTCAACGTAGGAACTGTAACTGCTCAGGATATCCTCCTGCTCCATTTCGGGAACAACGCTGCTGTAGATGTCGTTCGGCGTGCAGGAATTCAGCTCGAACAGCCTTTCCACTTCCGCCAGCCCGTCCGCGTCGCCGGAATAAAGCTCATTGCTTGTGTAGGACGGGATCAGCGCAACGCAGTCAACGGAGTTGATGTGGCTCCCGGCGATTTCGCTTACCCGGACCGCGTAATCTCCGTAAACGTTGAACAGCTCGTTGTTGTAAAACGAGTAATCCACCGTATATGGCGGCAGGAATACAACATCGGTGTTGCAGAGGTATTCTATGCTCACATAGTCGCTGGCGATCAGCTTTTCCCCGTCTACGGCGGAATACAAGCTCCCGTCTGAGGAAGCACCCAGCAACGCTTCAATTACGCGGTTCTCGCAGGGACGGTAAGTGTCCTTCAGTCCGGAAGCGCTCCAGAGCCCGGGTTCGCTTCCAACGACCGTGGTCCAGGATCTGCCGGTGAAATCAACGCCGACATCTCCGCGCAGGTAGAACGGCCTGCTCCCCTGGTAGCTGACGCGGATCATTTCACGCTCGCCCCTGCCCGGGGATACGATGTTAAGCAGGTCCTCCTGCTCGGTTCCGCTGTGCGTGAAGTATTCCGACGCGGAGCCGTTGTCAAACGGGGATTCCACGCCGTCGCCGTTTTCTGTGAGATTCGACACGAAAGAATACAGCCCGGAATAGTCGATTTTGCCCCCGTCGGGAATTATTGCTGCGCCGATCATCAGACATACCGCCGTAATCGTGGCGCAGTACATTCCGGAGCTGAAATACTTGGAGTAGTAGTTGCAGTGCATTTCCGTGCGCTTTGCGAATGGCGCGGAGGAGGTGTGCTTCAGAAAAGAGCGCTCCTCCATTTTCATTCGCCTGCGGTAGTCGTCCAGGCTGCTGTGCCGGACGGCAAGACCGCCGGAGTAATTCCTGCGGATAGCGAACGCGCCGGCAAGGGACGCCAGTACCGGGATCAGCCAGAATCCGAATTCAATGCGCTCGGATAACAGCACAGGAACGCACAGCGTGGTAAACAGCAGTGCCGGGATAAGCGGATGGAGCCTGCCGGAAAAGCACAGCGACACAATAAGGCTGTACAGCAGGCACATCAGGACGGTGCCAAGCACGACTCCTGCCACGAAATCCGGATTATATGCGTCAAGTATCTCGTCGCGGTGGAAGAGGTACCGTCGCGGATATAGGAACCGTCCTTCGACCAGGAGCATGCAGGCGTCCGCAAAGTAGCTGAGCTTGTCCCGGAGCAGCCCGAAATTCAGCCAGGTCAGCAATCCGGAAACAACGGTGATTCCTGCCAGGAGCCACCGCTTTCTGACGAAAACCATTATCCCGGAAAAAACGGCGCAGGAGGTTCCACAAATCACTGCCATTGCCGGAAGGTCCACCGGGAATCCGAACTGCGACAGAACATACATCATCGAGCTAACGCAGAACGTCACCGCCAGCAGTATTCGTTTTATTACAAGAAGAGGGGTGTGCGGCTTTGTACAGTAATACCTGTCATAAACCAGCACACCGTCTGAGAAAAAGTCTTTGTTCATCAAAAATCCTTTGCCGGAAGATTCATCAGAAAATCTTCAGCCCGTGTTTTTTCAGGGAATCATTGGCGTATGCGTAGTGCATGTTCTCCCACTGCTGATAACCGTCGAACTTCTCGAGTTCCGCTCCGCCGCATATTGTGGAGGCGACGGTCGCCTGTGCACACACAGACCCGTTCCAGATGTAGCTTACGCCATGGAATTTCTTCCTCAGCTGGGCAATATCCTCCTGGCGCACCACTTTCGGGCACACGATACGGGTTATCGGAAACGCGTCGCTGACCGGAGTATTTACCGCGCAGGATTCAATGCAGGTTTCCATGGAGGTTTCGATTCCATTTTCTATTCCGAAGTAGCTGCACATTTCGCCGAACGACATTGACAGCTGCTCCTCGAAGCACTGCTGGAGTATTTTTACGACCGCCGCAGCAAGCGCGGTTTCATCGTTGTCCGGAAGCGCGAGGATACCCGAATCCCGGAAGCACTTTTCGAGCTTGTCTTTCGGAACATTGTCGGCAAGTTCGTCCAGCTTCCTGCGGACTGCCTCGGAATCCACCGAGAAGGCTTCCGTTACGCAGCTGTGTCCGGAATTGGATTCCTTAATGCTGTCGATTACCCCACCGCGGTTCATTGACATCTGCTCGAAGGGTGCCATCGCCTTCATGAGAACATCGTTATAGTAGTTTGTGAGCTTTTCGTTCAGCAGATTGAAGAAAGCTATCATAGGTTCGCTGCACTCAACTACCACGCTGGCCTCGGAAAAGCCCTTGAGTTCGAACAGGTACTGGTCAACCGCCTTGTTCACAAAGAGTCCTGCCGAGCGTACTTTTCTGTATGCGGCGCGCGTAAGCTCCCGGGTACGGGAAGTCTGGTCGGTCATGTCCTCAAGCTCAGATTTTATCCTGGCGATATTCACCCGAATCTCTGCAAAGCACTTTTTCAGTATTTCCTGCGCGTAGAACGGTCCCTTTGTGAAATCCGTCTTTGCGTTTTCGCAGTCGTGTATTATGCTGTCGGCAATTTCGCTGGCGCAGATCTCCGTACCAGCCTGTACTGCTTCCCTGGTGGCGTTTATCCAGTTGTGCACCACGTTTTCGGGATTATCGCTGCTTGCCTTGACGGATTTTGCAGAGAACGCCGGTTCAGAACGCTCGTCAAACTCTATCGTTGGCAGACTCCCACTTTTGGAAGCTACAAGATCGCGGTTTGGAGAAACCATGCCGGAGTACCTTTTAAGAAGTGCTTCGCCTACATTGTTTCCATTGAGTGTATGGTTCAGCCTGGTAAACAGTTTGATGCCAAGATAGGACATCATCTTTCCTGCCGGAATCTCCACCACGGCGGAATTACAAGCCAGGTAACGGAAATCATGCGAAGCGTCCGCCTTGAGCATGTTGTATGACATTATCCGCTCAGCGTCGTCGTCCTTGCTGAATATTATCTCCATGCGGTTCAGTATCTTTTCCGAAGCAATGCTCATGGTGAGTTCGTAATTTTCCGCAGCCGGGATAAGGAAGCATGCGTTGAACGGCGGTTTGTCGGAATCCACGCTGAATGTTCGGGAGTACTGCTGAGAAAAGTGCTTCTTTCCACACTGGAACCTGTCGAGTTCGTTCTTTGCAACGATCGTGTTTGCTGAATAAAATCCCATGTCGCGGCTATCCTCTTCAATAAGCGCGGCGGTATCCGCGGCAAAAAGATAGCCGTTAATGCGAACCGGACCAGGATACACGGCAAACACACGATCCAGGATATACGCAAGGTCAATGAACATGCCGCCGAAGAACGGATCTCCCAGGTTTCCGGTAAGGATTATATCCACCGGCTTATCCGTGCTGCCAAATCCGCTCATAGTTTCGCCGGCAAGTTTGATTATCTGCTTCAAGTAGTGGAAAAGAGCCACTCTGCCGCACTGACGTTTTGTAAGCCCATATGTGGGTGTAGCCGGAGAATAGTTTTTCAGACCCTGATCAAACCATGACAGAGCTGAATCCGGGAGCTTCGCCGGGTTGTTCAGATACTTGTAGATCGCGTCCTCGGGAACGACAGGCAGCACATCTCCGTCAGTGGGTACGCTCCCCTCGTAGGAAGCCTGCTCAAGCAGCTTTTCCTCGCCAATGCAGAGAAACCGCACTTTCTGCGGATTCAGTCCGAAGCGTCTGGACGTGTTGTGCATGCACCGCAGCACGCAATCTGTGCCATTTTTTCCTATCCCTATTACATAGAGATTATTCATTCCATAGGAACTTTTCTGTCCCTTATAAAGTTTCTGGATCCTTTCTGGTCTGAGCCAGGCGACCTTCTGTTCAATCTCCACGAAAAAGCACCCCTTACTTTGCGTAAAAATCTTTGTACAGATCCTGACGTCTGTCGTTTTTCAGCGGAAATCCCTTACGGGTACTGCTGACTTCCTCTTTTGATATGTCGGCGTATATCAGCTGCTCTTTATATGGTTCAGCAGCCGAAATCACCTCTCCTGTCGGCGAGCAGACGATACTGCCACCGGAATATTCCAGCCCTCCGCCGGAGCCACAGCGGTTGCAGCCGGCAATATAGCACTGATTCTCGATCGAACGGGCTTTCAGCAGCGTATTCCAGTGATACGCCCGGGAATCCGGCCAGTTTGCGATAACTAATATCAACTGGCATTCCTCTGACATCGCCTGGTATATTTCGGGAAAGCGCAGGTCATAGCAAACGGAAAGCCCCACGGTCATGCCGCAGACCTTCGCTGTAACGATTCGCGCCCCTCCGGAATACACACTGCATTCCCCTCCGTATGAGAATGGGTGTATCTTGTCGTATTCCGCCGTGATATTTCCGTGATCCGCAATACACAACCGATTGGTTATCCTGCCATCGGAATTGCATGCAAATCCGAATGCCGCCGCTGTATGTAATTCCCGGGTGACCTCCTGGAAAAAAAGCACGGTTTCACCGTCGGAATGCTCCGCAAGAGAAGCGTTCATCGTAAATCCGGTGAGCGACAATTCCGGGAAGATCACAAGGTCAGCCCCGGATTCCACAGCTTCCTTCATCAGTTCGCGGCAGCGGCGCATGTTGGCAGCCTTATCCTCCCACACAATATCGGTCTGGGTAAGACATATCTTCATGGCTCACACCTCCAGCAATCGCGGAATCAGCGCATGGGTCCGCAAGCATACGGACTTCCATATTTATCAGCGCTTATGTTATTATTATACAATATTAAAATGATATTGTCAACACAGAATGTGACTTTTACATAAAATTTTATAAGTTGCACAAATTAAACAGCCCGTTACTGTTTGGTGTGCCGAGTTCTGTAATAGGAAACAAGTATAATGACCGTAGCAATCATATACAGTAAAAGCGCCGCAAGTACCACGGCTTTCTCAGTGAGCGCTCCGTTTATGGCGATGGCAAACGGGGGTTCGTCTTCGTCGGGAAGTATTATCATAACATATATCGGAATCAGGACGATGACTGTCAGCGCGTTATACAAGACCTGCTTCCCGGAAACTCCGAACATGCATTCCTTTACTGCCAGGGAGATGACCCACCAGAGATAAACAGCCCCGGCAACAAACACCATGCCCGAAAAGTCGCTTTCCAAAAAGCCGATAAACTCGTTCAGCACAACGCACAGTGCGGAAGCGATTGCATAAATGACAAGCGACCGCACCAGGATATGTGTGCGAAGCTGTTTCTGCCGCTCATCAAATATTTCCTTTTCGCTGCCCGGTTCGCCGAGTATCATCTTTTCGCAGAATTTGTCAAAGCTCTTCATGCTCATTTTTTTCATCCTCCCAGAATAATTCGTCAAGCGTCTTTCCCAGGGCACGGCAGATGGCTATGCACAGGTTTATTGTTGGGTTGTAATCACCGTTTTCTACGGCGTTTATGGTCTGCCTGGTGACCCCGATCTTTTTGGCAAGAGCCTCCTGTGAAATATCCATTGAAGCCCTGGCTGCCTTTAATCTGAGATTTTTTGCCATAATCTCACCTCATGATCAGTATAACATATATTTGTCAACATGTCAAGTATATTAGACATTATGACAAAATTATTTCTCATGTTTTTGACAGGGAAAATGGGTATAATATTTTTATTCATATATATAAACGCGCCCGAGGCGGCTAAGCATGTTCGGGACATATAATTCCGCTTGTAATTTCCTTTTATATTTCACCCACGCCTGCAAATAGTAAAAGCGTGACGGAGAAGATTCTCCGAATGAATATATTGGGGTGAAATGATGGAAAGAGCAGGCAATTGGATTTCCGGGGTATTCTGCTGGCTGATAGCGGCGGCGGTGGGATTCATCGGGATTTATTCCGCGGTTCTTCCCGGGGAGCTTTCAGTGCAGACCGGCGGAGATATAAGCTACGGATTCATGGGTGTGGAGCTTACGGAGCAATACGGTGGCTGGGGATACTCTGTGGGAAAAATGTGCATTAAGCAGGTAAAGCTGTCGCATGTGGAGCGGCGTAAAATGGTTCCCGGTGGGACTCCTTTCGGGATAAAGCTGAGAACCGAAGGCGTACTGGTAGTTTCGGTGAATAAAGGTTCTCCGGCGGACAAAGCAGGAATCCGCGCAGGGGACATAATATCGGACGTGAACGGGATTTCTGTTCAGACGAATTCCGAGATAGCTGCAGCAGTTCAGATGGAGCCTTCCGGAAGCAGAGTGGTATTTTCGCGCGGAAACAGCGAAAAATGCGTTACTATCGTTCCGCAGAATACAGAAGGTCATTTCCGGCTCGGAGCCTGGGTCAGAGACAGTGCGGCAGGAATAGGTACTCTCACTTTCTTCGATCCGGAATCCGGATTATTCGGAGGACTGGGGCATCCGGTTAGCGATGTGACTACCGGAGATTTGATGCCGATGTCCAGCGGCGAGGCTACCCAGGCGGAAATATACAGCGTTGTCAAGGGCTGCAACGGCGAGGCAGGCGAACTGTGCGGAGATCTGTGCCCTGGCTCTGTCGGCGTTCTGTCAGCTAATACTCCTGTGGGAGTTTTCGGGAAGCTTTCGCAGGAATACGAGGGTGAAGCGCTCCCGGTGGCTTTCCGGCAAGAGGTGGAGTGCGGTCCGGCGGTGATATTGTCTACAATCTCCGGCAGCGAACCGAGTGAATACTCTATCGATATAGAGAAAATCAATTTGTGTGCCATGAACGGAACCAAGGGAATGATTATCAGAGTGACCGATGGCAGACTGCTCGATTCCGCTGGGGGGATAGTCCGCGGAATGAGCGGCAGTCCGATAATACAGAATGGAATGATCGTCGGCGCTGTAACGCATGTTTTTCTAAATGATCCGGCGAGGGGATACGCTGTGTTTGCGGAAACTATGCTGGAGCAGATGGATACGGTGATTGATTCTGCCGCCGTTCCGGCGGTTACATATTCTGTAAGCAAAAAAACTTCATTTATCCGTATAAATGCCTTGATTTATAAAAAAAATCTGTTATAATATTATAGTAGTATCATTTTCGCGATATTACGGGGAAAATACAGACGTATAAAAAGAGAGGGTTTAATTATGGATAAGGTACTTCTGATCGGTGAGCCTATGGAACTGCTTCTTGCCGAGGAGGAGGGCGCTCTTGCTGATATATCGCATTTCAGGGCAAGCGTTTCCGGCGCAGAAATGAACGTTGCCGTGGGACTTTCCCGGCTGGGAATCTGCCCAAGATTCATGACGCGGCTCGGAGATGATCCCCGGGCTATGCGCATTCGCAGCTTCATGAAGGCAAACGGAATATCCGACGATCTTATCATAACTGATCCGGCTCATCATACCGGTGCGATGATGAAGAGCAAATCCGAGCCGGGCAAGCATGAGATATACTACTTCCGGCAGGATTCCGCGGCTTCCTTCCTCTGCGAACAGGACGTGGATTCCCTTGACCTGTCGGATATAAGGGCGGTGCATTTTACTGGCATATTCCCGTCTATTTCGGAATCGGCTGCCAGAGCGGCGCACCACCTTGTAAAGCGGGCAAAGGCAGGAAATATTACCGTCGTTTTTGATCCCAATCTACGTTGTCAGCTTTGGGACTGCTCTCCGGAAACCATTGCTCTGCTGAATGAGTTCGCGGCGAATTCTGACGTGTTCCTGCCGAGCCTGAAGGAAGCCGAAACCCTGTGTGGGCTTTCCGACCCGGAGGAAATTGCGGAGCACTACTTATCTCTTGGTACGAAAAAAATTGTTGTCAAGCTGGGAAAACAGGGCGCGTACTACAAGAGCCATGTCGAGAGCGGAATCGCTCCCACTTTCGCTGCGGATTCCGTGGTGGATACCGCCGGCGCCGGCGATGGATTCGCGGCAGGGCTTATCAGCGGAATATGCGATGAGATCCCCCTTGGAGAATCTGTATTCCGCGCAAACGCCGTTGGAAGCATGCAAATACAGAATGCCAGCGATAACGCAGGGCTTCCGACGATGGAGGAGCTGCGCGAATACATGCTCAATCACAGATTTGTTGACCCCCAGCGCGATTGATTGAATTTCGGAGTAACATAATGACGCTTTATGCCACTGACCTTGACGGGACTCTTCTGCGTTCCGATAAAAGCATTTCTGATGAAAGCGCTGAACTGCTTAATCAGCTGACCGACCGGGGCGTGCTCTTCACGTTTGCGACTGCGCGCTCCTATTCCAGCGCTTCTCCCCTGCTCACAAAGCTTCGACTTAACTGCCCCGCTGTAACGTTCAACGGGGTTTTTGTCGTTGATCCCAGAGATGGAAGGCATATTGTCGAGAATATCTTTTCCCGGGATTCCCTCCGGCTGGCGTTGGACTACTTCAACAGCAACGGTCTCGCACCGCTGGTGTATTCCTACATTGACGGCAGGGAGCGCGTAAGCTACCTTGAGGACAGGCTGGAGGATGTGTACGGATACGTCAGTACAAGGCAAGGCGACAAAAGACTGCGTCCGGTCAAGTCCCGGGAGGAGCTTTTCCGGGGGCGCGTATTCTATTTTACCCTGCTTGACCCGAAAACAGATATTACGGAGCTTGACAGCGTTTTCAGCCGGGAGAACGGATTCGCTGTGAATTTTATGCCGGACACATACAACAAGGACGAGCTGTGGTACGAGATTTTCAGCAGGAACGCCAGCAAGGCTTCCGCGTTGCTACAGGTACTTGAACTCACGCACGCTGACCGGCTCGTCTGCTTCGGGGATAACAACAACGACATGTCGATGATAAGAGCAGCGGACGTCGGAGTGGCTGTCGCGAATTCCTGCGATGAACTGAAGCAGGCGGCGGATACAGTCATAGGTTCCAACGACGAAGGTGCTGTCGCTTGCTATATCGCAGAGGAATGCGGAATTTCCCTGCCAGATAGGGAGCGAGAAGTTCCCAAGCCGCTCATAAATGCTGAACGTTTTTCCAATGCGCTAAGCGCAGGAATGTCCCGGGTGCGCGGAATGCATGGCTCGGTAGGCACTCAGAACGAGAAGCTTATCCACGCAGTGCTGAAGAATTACTACGCGCCCTACAGCGATGACCAGGAGGTCAGGATAGGCAAATTCTTTGCGGACGCTGTGACGGAGGAAGGAATCTTCGAGATTCAGACCCGGCACTTGTATGTGCTGAAGGAGAAGCTCAAAGCGTTTACCGAAGCCTCCCGTGTGACTATCGTGCACCCGATGGAGGTTCTCACCAGGAACGTGTATGTGGATTCCGACACCGGAGAGGTGCTTGAGGAAACTCCGTTCCGGCGTATGTACAGGAAGCTGGCGCTCTTTGAGGAGCTGTATTCCATCAGGGACTTCCTGTCGGACAGCCGGCTGACTATCATCATCGCCAAGCTGAAAACGGAACGCCGTATCGCCTACCCCGGAGGACAAAAGCCGGATATGCGCAGCCGCTCAGTCCGCAAGAAGGCGCAGATAACGCGGATCCCGCTGGAACTTGTGGAGGAGATAAGAATTCCGCTTCCGGGTGGTTTGCGCGTATTCCTGCCGGAGGGGCTGCCTGAGCAGTTCACCAAGGCAGATTTCTGTAAGATCGCGAAGGAATCCTCTGCGTCGCTCCGGCTGGAAGTACTGCGCGCCGCCGGAATAATTGTCCAGGTCGGGACCCAGGGACGGAGATATCTGTATTCACTGAATAAGGAGGTGGTGTAATTGGCTGAAATAATCACCGGAAAAGCCTGCGCCGACGTTACCGGCGAACTTTACAACAGAATATTCCAGACCGTGTCCGAGGGGCAGGAAGCAATGATAATCGTCCCGGACCAGTTCGTGTTTGAAACCGAGCGCGCCCTGTTCCGGAAATGCGCTGCCCTGGGGCGCACGGAATTTTTCCAGCATATCCGCGTGCGCACGATAGCGCGCATTTCCGACGAGATTGTGACAAGATACAGCACTGAGAAGCCTCCTGCCGACGACATCACCAAGAGCGTTATAATGTACCGGGCTGTACGCAGCCGCGACGTCGAACTGAACAGCCTTGGCAGGGTTTCGCGTAAGCCGGGATTCGCTCCCGGAATGGTCAAGACTGTTTCCCTTTTCAAGACCGCCGGAATCGACTGCGCAGGACTTTCGGAACGCCTGGGCGAAGATACTCCCCCGGTGGAAAGCCCGGCGCTGCTTGCTAAGCTGCGCGATATTTCCGCACTGTATACGGAATACGACCAGATACTTTCAGCCAACTATACCGACAAGCTGGACGTCACAATGCGCGCTGCTGACCTTGCCATGCGTTACGGCTGGTTTAACGGGAAGCATGTTTTCGTGGACGGATTCAACTCCTTCTCCGGAAGTCAGCTCATGCTGCTGCGCTCGGCGGCGGAGCGCGCGGAATACGCCTGCTTTGCCTTTGTGTGCGACAAAAACGACAAGCGCGACCTGTTCCGCACTATTCTGGCGGATATCGACCGGCTTTCCGGCGAGGACGGGATTCCCGAGCCATTGCAGGAAAACAGCCGCGGAATGGTCGAGGGCATAATACGCGCCTCAGACCTGCTGTGGAGCAGCACTCCGGACGCGGAAACGGATATGAGCAGCGTTCGGGTAATACGCGCTGACGACGCCTACAGCGAGATGGATTTCATTGCCGCGGAAATAAAGCGACTGATCAGCGAGGAGGGCTATCGTTACAGCGAAATAGCCGTGCTCTGCTCCTCTCCGAAAGACCACCGCTCTCCGGCGGAAAGTGCGTTTGCAAAGTACGATATCCCGGTATTCTGCGATATTCCGGAATCGATTCTGAATACACCGCTCACCAATCTGATACTTTCCCTGCTGAAAGCGATTGACGAGCCGAATGCCGAGAATCTGCTCAGCTATGTTCGCAGCAGCTTTCTGCGCGTTAAAGACGAGGACGGAAAATTCCGTGCGCTTTCTCTGGCAGATATAGACAGCTTTGACGGATATATCTTCCGTTGGCAGATACACGGCGACCAGCTACAGCAGGAGTTCACCACCGACAAGATGGGCAGGGATGACCAGGCACAGGCGGAGCGTGCGGAATCCGTTCGCGAATCCGCTGTGGTGCCGGTAATCCTGCTGCGCGATGAGATAATTGAGAAGAAACGTGCCGGGGAATGCACCGGAGCGTGGCTCAGCGAGCGCATATGCAGCTTTCTCTTTACGGAAACCGGAATTGAGCAGGCAGTATTGTCTGCGGAGGAAAGCTGTACCGCCCTGTGGGATATCCTGGTGGGTATCTTTGAGGCGATTCATTCCGCGCTTGGTAACGAAGAGATAACCCCCAGTGACTACTACTCACTTTTCCGGGATATCTGCGCTGAAGCGGAGCTTGCAAAGCCGCCCCAGCTGGTTGACTGCGTGATACTCGGCGATACGGGGCGTACCCGTGCGGATAATATTAAGGTGGCGTTCATTGCCGGCGCATGCTACGGAATGTTCCCGGAGGAATCTTCCGGCTGCGGACTTTTCTCGGATTACGAAGCGGAACTTCTCGGCGAGAGTGATATAAAGATAAGCATGAAGCAGGAGGAGCGCTACCACTACAACCGTTATCAGGCTTACCGCGCTATGACTCTGGCGACAGATCGGCTGTATCTAACCTATCCGGTGCTCAGCACCGCGTGCGACACTCTCACGCGCTCCGATGTGATAAGCGACTTGCTGGAGCTTTTTCCCCAGATCCGGGAGGAATATGCCGGGAACGGCGCGGAATTCGGCGACGACTTCTATTGCAGGACGAAGTACTCACTGCGCGCAAGGTACGCTTCCCTGTTCGGCGATAACGACGCCGGCAGGCGCAGCACACTCCGCAGGGCACTGGAGCTTTCCGGCGACGGAGAATACGCACAGAAGCTGGAAAGACTAGTACTGGAGCGCCCCTCAGCGTATCGTCACAGGCTCTCACCGGACACAGCCGGAAAGCTGTTCCGGGCAAACCGTGTTTCCGCGACTAAGCTGGAGGGACTCAATAAGTGTCGGTTCGAGTATTTCTGCCGCTTCGGGCTGAAGATACGGGAACGCCGCACGCTGAATGCGGCGAATTCCGAGGTCGGAAGCGCGGTTCACTATGTGCTCGAGAAAACCCTGTCGGAGTACTGCACGAAAATGCACGAGTTCTTCCGGCTGAACCGGGAGCAGCTGACGGAAAAATCCGCGGAACTCCTCCGGCAGTATGCCGATGAGAACATGGGCGGCAGCGGAAACCGCACCCGGGCGTTCAACTACATGTACGAGGGACTTGCGGTAAGCTGCGCCGACCTGCTGATAGTGCTCCAGAAGGAGTTCAGCAGCCGTGACTACCGCCCGGTGCTATTCGAACTGCAATTCCAGGACGGCAACGTTGCGGAACTTCCGAATATAAATGAGGAAACCGACGGCGAACAGCTGACCCTGGACGACCTTTCGGGGCACTCCGAGCCGCTGCCGCTGAATACCAAGCAGCTGTCTGTACCTCCGTTGAGGATAAAGGTGAACGACCGCGTAACCGTGGCAATAACTGGTATCGTGGACCGCGCGGACATGTTCCGCAGCGAGGGCGGCAATGAATATATCCGGATCGTGGACTACAAGACCGGAGGGCATGCGTTCAAGCTTTCCAATGCGCTGTATGGTGTTAATACACAGATGCTGATTTATCTGATAGCGCTATGCGACGCGAATCCGCAGGTTACGCCGGGTGGGGTGAGCTACCTCACCGCCAGAATGACGGACGCTTCCAGCACTCCGGCAGGACTTCTCGCGCTGCTTACCAAGGGTCACTACCCCAGCGGAATGTGCGTCAAGGACGACGACACCAAATTCGAGATGGAGAAGTTCGCGGAGCGCTATGCGAGTATGATACTGAACTCCGGGGACGAGATCAGCAAGAAGAAGCTGAATCCCAGGGAGGACGCACAGCCCACTCCGGCGCAGTTCCGGAAGTTACGGGACGAGATTCTTGAGCAGACCCGGGGTGTGCTCCGAAAAATATACAGCGGCGATATCAATGCGATACCGACGATATACACTGAGGACGGCAAATCCGGGCAGCAGAAATCCTGCCAGTACTGCCGCTATAAGGGAGTCTGCGGCAACCAGGACAGCCACGGCGTGATAGTTGACGATGGGATCACCGAACGCAAGCTTGGTACTGTCGGAATCGACGAAGAGCCGCAGGAAGCCGCTCCAGTTCCTTCTTCAGAGGAAAAGCCGGCAGTTCCCGAAAAGCCGAAGAGCCGGACCAGGAAGAAGCCGGCAGAGGACCAGGACGGATTCATCGGATCCCTGACCTGATGACAGGAGAACATAAGATATGAGCAAGCCAATAAAATGGACAGACGAACAGGAAGCCGCAATAAACTTCCCCTCGGACCGCTCCGCCTGTGTGACTGCGGCGGCAGGAAGCGGTAAGACTGCGCTGCTCGTTGAACGTGTCGTCAGACTGATCAAGGGCGACCCGGAGCAGGATATAACCCCGGTCAGCGCGGATAAATTCGCGATACTCACGTTCACGCGAAACGCAGCGGACGAATTTCGCACGCGTATGACAAAGGCAATAGACGCAGCTTCCAGGAGCCGAGAGGAGAACGCCGTTTCCCGGGAGCAGCTGATAAAATTCCGCAGCTCCGTCGTAAGCACCATCAACTCTTTCTGCCTGGGGGTACTCCGGGAAAATGCGGAGCTTTTCGACCTGCCGGTGAACTTCTCTATCGTGGAGGAGAGCAAGGGGCTTATTATGCGGCAGAAAGCGCTGGATAATACCATGGAGTACTTCTACTCCGAGGAATTCGCCGGAGATTTTCCGGCGGTGTATTCCGGATTCGGCGGCAGCTTTTCCGCCGAGGAGAAGGATGCACTTGGAGATTCCGCCCGGGAACTACTGCATAAATCATTTTCGTTCAGCACGGACGTAAAACTCCGGGAGGCGGTGACTGCGGTATTCCTCCGGTCCACTTCCCTGGCGGACAGCGAGGAATGGCTGGACGGCTGCGCCGAGGTATTCAGTAGCGTTGAGAAGATGGAACAGCGCTTCCTGCCGGTAATCGTCAGCGACCTGCGCCGTCAGTGCAGGCTGCTTTCGGCATGCATGGGGAAATACCGTACCATGTGCGAAAATGCAGACTCGTCCTTCAGCGAGAGGTTCCTTTCCGTGCTTGAGGTGGACGAGATCGCTGTTAGGGATGTGCTGGATTCCTTTGAACTGGCGTTTCCAGAGGGGCATTCCCCCACGATCCCGGATTTCGAGAGATTCAACGCCGGGTGCACGGGACTTGCGTTCGGCGCATTCAGCCGCAGTGGAATCCCCCGGAATAATCCGGACTACAAGCAGATGAAGGCGGACGTAGACGCAATACGAAAGCGCATTCAGAAGTACTGCGCCGATATCCGGGAGGGCTGCGGCTATTCTGCGGACGTGGTAAAGAACGAACTAGTGCCGCAGCAGCGCGCCGTCACCGCCCTGGTAATGCTGGTGCGGAGATTACAGCAGGATTTCACCGCCATCAAGCGCAAGGCAGGAGTGGTGGATTTCGCAGACTGCGAACGAATGCTGCTCGACAAGCTGCGCGACGGGAACTGCGGACTTCGCGGCGAACTTTCTCAGCGTTATCAGTGCATAATCCTTGACGAATTCCAGGATACCAACGACCTGCAATACGAGATATTCCGCTTGATTTCCCGGGAACAGAATAACCTGTTCTTTGTGGGTGACATCAAGCAGTCCATCTATGCGTTCCGCGGAGGAAACCCGGAGATAATGGCGCGCTGCTGCACTCCCGGAAGCGGATTCGAGGCGCTGCCACTGAACATGAACTTCCGCAGCCGGGAGGGCGTGATAAGGGCGGTCAACGCGATGTTCGACGGAGTAATGACAAAAAAGTACGGTGAGGTGGATTACTCCGACAACAACCAGCTTACCCGGGGTGCGGATTATCCGAAGGACAGCGTGGATCACTCCACGGAGATGTATCTGCTGGACTTCCCTGCCCGGGAGAAGCCGGGAAAGGATTCCTCCGCCACGGAATCCGACGACCTGGTGCTTGAAGCGACCAATCCAGTGGCGGAAGCGAGATTCACTGCGGGTCTGATACAGAAAATGGCGGCGGAAAAGTTCCCGGTGAAGCAGGACGCGGATTCCACGCGCCCCTGCACCTGGGGGGATTTCGCGATACTCTTGCGCAGCCGGTCGCATTTCGCGGAGTACCGCGCGGAGCTTGAAAAGCTGGGAATCCCCGTTGCGGCGAGCGGCGGCAGCAGCTACCTTTCCGCGGACGAGATAAATCTCATTCTCGGCTATCTCAAGGTGATCGACAATCCGCAGCTGGACGAGGAGCTTCTTACTGTTATCATGTCGCCGCTTTACGGCATGACCGCCGAGGATATTTCCCGGGCGCGGCTCGGAATACTTGGTTATGACGTTGAAGCGCTGGACAACTCCGGAATCGACCTCAGACCGCTTTACGACAGCTTTGCGAAGCAGTCGCTGTTCTGCTGTATTGCGTGCGCCGGCGGCAGCGACATTGCCCAGCCGGAGCTTTCGGAACAGGCGCGTGTAATCCTGGCTCAGCTTGAAGAAGCAGGAATGAATCGTGAGATCGACTCAAAATGCGCAGCTTTCTCAAAGGATATAAGCGCATTCCGGACGTTTGCGGCGAATAACTCCGTGGAACGGCTGATTCGGCGGATATACGACGGCACGGACTTCTTCTCCGTGATCTCCACCTATGAGCGCGGCGACCGGAAGCTTGCAAATATAAGGCTTTTGCTGAAATACACGGCGGATTTCGAGAATTCCGGCGGTGGCACGCTGAACGACTTCCTGAGGTACACCGACGCGGTGCGCGAGAACTCCGGGCAGCTGGAGGAAGCAGTAATCCCACAGGAAGCGGCGGACGCCGTGAAGATAATGACTTTCCATGCATCAAAGGGACTTGAAATGCCCATCGTCATTCTTGGCGGACTTGGAACTGCGCTCCACGATGAGCGCGCTTCCAGTATTGTCATCGACCGGCGCACCGGAATAGGACTGAAGAATACGCTGATCAACCAGCGTCTCCGGCTTCCGACCGTCAGCTTCAACGGCGCTCAGGCTTCCGTGAACTGCTCCCAGATAGGCGAGGAACTCCGGCTGCTTTACGTTGCCATGACCCGCGCCCGGGAAAAGCTCATCATGATCGGGCAGTGTACCGGGAAATCAGCGGCTGAGTGCGTTACTGACAGCTTTACACCGGAATTTGCATTGGCAGGAAATTCGCATATCAAGTGGATTCTCAGTTCCCTGCTGAGGTACGGTAATGTAATTCCTACCACCGGCGAGCCGGTATTCCTTGAGGGTCCCGGGGTTAAGATCAGCTTCTTCACGGAAAGGCTTCCGGAGCCGGATTCAGTCGAAGCTTCCGTTCCGGAATTCAGCGGCGCGGACGAGGACGTGGCTAGATCCATCAGCGAAACGCTGAGGGAAACCTACCCCCACGCCGACGAATCCGCACTGCACAGCAGATTCAGCGTAACGGAGCTTGCCCACATGGACGAGCCGCCCGAGGACAACGATGAAGTCACCCTGACCAAGCCGGTATTCCTAACACCGGAAAAGGCCGGGCTGAGAATAAATGGAATACTTGTCGGGAACACCTACCATCATATAATGGAACTGTTTCCGCTGGAAACATTGCACGCAGATTTCTCGGACGAGGACATGAGCGCCGCAGTAGAAAATGCAATAGACACTCTCTGCGAGAACGAGCGGCTCCGCCCGGAGGAAATATTCTGCCTGGAAAACGGCAGAAAGCAGGACATGATACGGCGGATTACGCTGTTTTTCCTGAGCGGATTGGGGCAGGATATGCTCACAGCTCAGAAGCTAGAACGTGAATACGAGATATTCGCGGAGCTTCCCGCGGCGGAGATAATCCCCGGTGCGGCTGGCACAACGATTCTCCAGGGTCGTGTTGACATGATGTTCATAAAGGACGGAAAGGCGGTCGTCGTGGACTACAAGAGCGACAGCGCCGGAAGTCTTGAAAACGAGCTCCCTGCCTATTCCAGGCAGCTGGCTCTGTATAAGAAAATTCTCCCGATACTCATGCCGGAATGCAGAAACGGCGAGGTAAAACTCGCGCTGTATTCCTTCGGGCAGAATAAGGCAATCTATCTATGAGGTGATTTTACGAAAAAGCAGATCATTACGGCAGCGGCGGCTGCGACACTACTCATGACCGGGATAACCGCGTCAGCAGAAAACGCCGGATTCAACGGCGAGAAGAAGTTCATAACTCCCTCGGCAGCGGCTCACAGCAACAAGTACACGCAGATCCAGTGGGGCGGCGACGTGGAGCGCGAGAATTCCGGTATTCCGATAGCATACGGCGACAAGGTGCTTCTGCCTGCCGGGGATTCCCTGCTGGCGATAAGTGAAGCGACCGGCGAAACCGCGGACAGCGTCAAACTCCCCGGAGAGTGCTCCACGGAGTATTCCGGAGCACTGCTCGGAAATACGCTGCTCCAGCCTACGCTGAATGGCGTTTCCGTGATAAATGCGCTGGACTTGACGGTGGTTTCTTCCCGAACATTTGACGGCAGCGTGGCTTCGGACTGCGCAATGATAGACGACACGGGATACCTTGCTGTTCAACTGGACGACGGATACGAGCTGATGTGCATTGACCTTACCAGCGAGGGACTTGACACGATATGGACCTATAAAGTGACTGACAAAATCTCCGCACCGGCGGTTCAGGGGGACTATGTGATTTTCGCGGCAGGAAGCAGCGTTTACACCCACGACTACAAGGGGGATTCCTGCAACGAAATCCCGGTGGGAAAGGAGATTTCCGGCGCACCGTTCGCTTCTCAGTATGCGGTCTTTTTCTCAACCATGGACGGCAACGCCGGGAAGCTGCGGCTGAATTCCGACGGAACCCTTGAGGAGGATACGCTGACTTTCTGCGAGATAGGCGCGGCCCCCTCCTCCCCTGTTGCGTGGAACGGACGGCTGTATGTTTCCACGGCTGACGGATTTTACATCATGGACAACCTCAACATGGAGGTGTCCTACATCATATCCGATATCAAGAACGGCTGCACTCCGCAGGTGCATTATGGCAGCGGGCCGTATATTTACACCGTTGGAAAATACGACGACAAGTGGGCAATATTCAGCATACTTGACATGGACGACAGCTCCGAGCCGTCCTATTCGATTCTGGCGCGGATAGAGTACTTTGAGAACGGGGCGTTCTGCGCTTCCAGCAATGGCTCGCTGTATTTCCGCGACGATATCGGCAGGCTGTATTCCCTGACAATAGTCCCCTTTGACGTGTGGGCGCTTGTTATAAGACTGGTTGTTCTTCTGGCACTCCTTGCCCTTGTATTCGTGTGGATCAAGAAGGTAGCAAAGCGACGTGAGAATCTTCGTCCGAAATATTGACCTGTAAAAAACATTTTTTAACAAAATCTATTGATTTTTTCGAACGGTTGTTGTATAATATAAATAGAATTACTCCAGACCAAAGATAAAGGAGAGTACGAAATGGAAAGCAACATTCTTTTAGAGAGCGGTACCAACGAGCTTGAAGTGCTTGAATTCATGGTAGGCACCCAGAGCTTTGGTATAAATATCGCCAAGGTCATTGAAATCATGAACTACCAGCCGATGGTTCCGGTTCCTGATTCACACCCGGCATTCGAGGGCGTTTTCACCCCCAGAGATAAGGTGATCTCGGTTATCAACCTCCATACCATTTTACATAAGGAAAGCCCGGATCCTGAGCACGACCTGCTCATCATCTGCCACTTCAACGGCAAGGACGTGGGATTCCACGTTTCCTCCGTAAAGGGTATTCAGCGCATTTCCTGGGAGGACATTGAGAAGCCGCCGGCAATGGCAGGTGATGGAACACACAACATCGCTACTGGTATCGCTAAGTTCAAGGACAGAATCGTACTTATACTCGACTTCGAGAAGATAGTTTCCGATATGGATCCTTCCGCTGCTTTCGACACTTCCGGCGTCGTTCCGACTGACGGAGATAAGTCCTCAAAGCACATTGTTATCGCGGAGGACTCCCCTTTCCTGAATACGCTTATCGTAAATACGCTGCACAATGCCGGATATCAGAATGTTGTACACTTCGACAACGGCAAGGACGCATGGGATTACGTCAGCGCGCACAAGGAACTCGGCGGAAATATCCTGAATGAGATTTCCTGCGTGATCAGCGATATCGAAATGCCGAAAATGGACGGACACCATCTGACTAAGCAGATCAAGGACGATCCGGTTTTAAAGAGTATTCCAGTTTACCTTTTCTCTTCCCTCATCAATGATCAGATGAGAATCAAGGGCGAGAGCGTAGGCGCCGACGGTCAGTTCTCCAAGCCACAGATCGGTCAGCTGATTCAGTATCTGAATGAGCATATCTGATGATAATTAATATGCCCCCTGGATTGATTCCAGGGGGCATTTCCTATTCAAAGTGTACATAAAAAGGGGCTGCAAACACAGCCCCTCAATTTTATTTATTCACCGCAGAGTTCCCTGTAAAGTCCAATGTAAAGCTTAGCAGACTGTGCCCAGCTGAAATCAGCCTTCATTGCGCGAGTAACAAGCTTGCCCCACGACATACGGTTGTCGTAAGCAGCCTTCGCACGCTGGATTGCGCCCAGCATATCGTGTGCGTTATAGCTCTGGAAAGTAAATCCGATTCCGTTGTCGCCGTAGTCCACGATACTGTCCTTGAGTCCGCCGGTGGCTCTTACTATCGGAATTGTTCCGTATCTTGCCGCGATCATCTGAGCAAGTCCGCAGGGCTCGCTCTTAGATGGCATAAGGAACATATCGGAGCCTGCGTACAGTCTCTTTGCAAGACCGGTGTTGAATCCGCGGTAAAAGCCTACCTTGTCCGGATAACGCCAGTGCATGTTCTGGAAGAACTCCTCATACTGGCTCTCGCCAGAACCGAGAATCACTACCTGCATGTCTGTTGCGATTATATCGTCAAATACTGCGCGAACAAGGTCGAATCCCTTGTGGTCAGCGAATCTGGAGATCATGGTCAGCAGAGGTATCTTATATTCCGGCATGCCGAATTCATTGAAAATCGCGCTTTTGCAGGCAGCCTTGCCCTTGTGATCCTTCGCGCTGAAATTAGCGGCGATGGCAGTATCGGTTTCCGGATTGTACATATCCGTGTCAATACCATTCAGAAATCCGCAGGTCTTGTACTGCTTGCTTGCCAGAATCCTGTCAAGTCCGTGAGAGAACCACGGATCCAGAATTTCCTTTGCGTAGGTGGGGGATACAGTAGTCACCTTGTCAGCGACCTCGATAGCGCCCTTCATGAAGTTGATGTCGCCATCGTATTCAATGATATTTACCTTGTGCGGAGGGATACCTACAATATCCTTCACCAAATCAAGGCCATACTGACCCTGATAGCCGATATTGTGGATCGTAAACACATGCTTGATGTTGTCATAGCAACCGCCGGCATTACGGTAGAAAAGATCGTAATAAACCGGGATGAGCGCGCACTGCCAGTCATTGGAGTTAATGACCTGCGGCTTGAACTGGATATATTTCAGCATTTCGAGCACAGCACGGCTGAAGAATACATAACGCTCTGCGTCATCGAAGTATCCGTAAAGTCCGTTATCGCGCTTGAAATAGAACTCGTTGTCGATGAAGAAATAGGTAACGCCATCAACCTGCTGGGAGAAAAGTCCGCAATACTGGCTTCTCCAGCCGACAGGAACGGTGAAATTGGTTATGTAATTCATCTTTTCCTTCTGTTCAGGCTTGAATGAATTTACATAGTATGGCATAACAACGCACGCCTCCTGCCCTGCGGCACAAAGCGCCTTCGGCAGAGAACCAGCAACGTCGGCAAGTCCGCCGGACGCAGCAAAAGGACGTGCTTCACTTGCAGCGTAAAGAATTCTCATTATGATATGTCCTCCGATCTGATCGCTGAATACTGCCGGTCAACACGGGGTCTGCCCTGCCGAGCATTTCCATGCAGCCGCACTGTATCACCTATATATAATATAACATAGTTGACGCAAAAATTCAAGTAGGTTTTCTAATTTTTTTGACAACCGTATGACAAATTTCATGCAACGGTTTTGACAGATTCATTAATCTCACTGCATAAAACATTAATTTTACGCTAAAGTGTTACTGTAAAAAAATCGCGCCGCAATTGCG
>ERZ780166.53-NODE-53-length-98505-cov-2.965912_pt1 | contig 98505 bp, 114 predicted proteins | sample MGYA00511366_ERZ780166 | MGnify/ENA primary metagenome ERZ780166 (study PRJEB29588, sample SAMEA2162231) | human gut metagenome | biome: human gut; feature: human-associated habitat; material: faeces | place: Denmark | collected 2008/2010 ...
AATGGTCAATATGTGAAACGCCTAATGGAATATATTTTATAGATGATATAACCAAGGGAATATTTCTATTTAATGGAAAGCTCGATAATATATCTGATAGATTAGGATTCCACTCATGGATCAATGCCAAATTAACTGGCATAAACATATGGGATCCTGTTAATTTCAAGGGCTTTGTTACTTATTATGACAAGGTAAATGGAGATGTATTCTTTATATCGAAGGATGAGTGTCTGGCATTTTCAGAACCACTCTCTCAGTTCTCTTCTTTTTATAGTTATGAGCATACTCCTTATTTTATAAATCTTAAAGATAAGGGACTGGCTCTTAATCCTGCAAGTGGAGGTACTGTGTATAGAGTATGGCTTCATAATGAGGGAGATTATAATATGTACTTTAATAAGTATCAGCCTTTCTCTACTACTATAATAGCTAATCCTGATATGCCTCTAGATAAAGTATTCAATACTCTGGAATTTAGAGCAGATTCTTGGGATAAAGACTCTTTACTTAATACTACCTTTGATACTTTGACCACTTGGAATGAGTATCAGTCAGGTGTTTCTACTCTTAATAATGTTATTGGGAAACCTGCAACATTAAAAAAGAAGTTCAGAATATGGAGGGCTAATATACCAAGGGATATCTCAAATAATAGAGATAGAATGAGAAATCCTTGGTTGTATATCAAGTTGTCAATGGAAACCCAGAACACTAATAAAACCCTGCTTCATGATATGATAGTCCATTATTTTGAATAATAACTTTCTAAGGGGTGAGTAAATGATTTCATTTATTCACCCTTATCATTTTATATAAACAGTTGATATTTTCGTAATAGTATCTTATCTTTGTAATCAAACATATATAATATGCCTAAAAGAAGAATTATAAGAAAATCCAATAAACCACTTAATATATTTGTGGATGGTGGAGATATACAGACTCCTAGTGCAATGGATAAAGCTTCAGCTTTGAGTGGTAATATCTCTGCTGTGGGAGCAGGTTTATCTAATATGCTGGGAGCTAGTATGCAAAATGCTCAATTAGCTGATACTTCAGCTATTGAAAACTCCATAGATCAAGCTCAATCATATGTGGTCGGAGCTAATAATAATGAAGATTTATTGAGTGAATGGGGTAACTACTCTCCTCTTGAAGGAGTTTCCTGGACAGATATAAGAGGTGGAACTACTGGACAGAGATTAGGAAATACACTAGGTTCTATAGGTTCTGGTGCGGGAGCAGGGGCTGCTATAGGAGGATTGCCAGGAGCTATTATAGGGGGTATCTTAGGATTAGGTAGTGCTGTAGGTGGATGGATTACTGGTGATACTAAAGCAAAGAAACAGGCTGATGCTTATAATCAGCAGATAAAACTAGCTAATGCTAAAAATTTAGCTTCTCTAGAGAATAGAGCTGCCAATATAGATACTCAAAATGATATTAACGCTATGGCTTCTTATGCAGCTGATGGTGGTAAAATTCATATCAAGAAGCAGAATAGGGGTAAATTCACAGCAGCTGCTAAAAGAGCTGGTATGGGTGTTCAAGAATATGCAAGGCATATACTTGCTAATAAGGATAGGTATTCTTCCACCCTTGTGAAGAGAGCAAACTTCGCTAGGAATGCTTCTAAATGGAAACATGCAGATGGAGGACCATTAGAATGGTGGCAATACCAGGCTCCCGAATTTATAATTGGTAAATCTGAGAATGACCTGTATGATAAATCTTCTATGGATAATTTTAGAGATAAAGTTATTAGAGAAAGTTCCAGATATGATGGAACATCAATAGAAGATTTAGAACCTATGGAATTAAGGGATTCTTTACTTAGCAATACATCCGGATATATAGATAAGAGCAGGCTTGACAGATATAAAACTGCTCTAAACAATAATGATTATTATACGGCTCTTGATCTTGGAATATACAATATTGATAAAAATAATAATCTTTACTTTAGAGATGTAGATACTAAGAAGGCAAATGAAGTATCTTCTTATCTTAAGAAGAAAGGACTAACAAAGGATCAGTATGGTGTAATAATGGATAATATATATAGAGAATCTGGATTTGATCATACTGCTGGCCGTAAGTATAAAAATGGAGAGGAGGATTATGGATTATTCCAGTTTACTGACTCGAAAAGTAGTGATTCTCTGTCTAGATACAGGAAATTTTTAAAAGATAAAGATAGGAAAGATGGGATAGAAAGCCAGATAGACTTCTTCATAGAGGAATATTTACCCTCAAGACCAGGATATGAAATATGGAATCAAGAAGATGCGGATCTTAACCAATTGTCCGATTTCATGTTCCAAAAGGTATTGTCCCCTAAAAAATCTATTAGAGAAAATCCACAATACATAGAAAGACAGAGAAGAGCTGCTAATAGATTTTCCAATACCTATGCAGACGGTGGAAGCTTGGTACATGGAGGCGATTTCTCAAATGGAGTTACTGTTATTGGCAATGGAGGAATTCATGAAGAGAATCCTTTAGAGGGAGTCCCAATGGGTATTGCGCCTGATGGGGCACCTAACCTTGTTGAGCAGGGAGAGGTGAAATTTAATAATTATATCTTTAGTAATAGATTATTCGCTACAAAAGATTTATTATCTTCTTATAATCTTCCTACAAGTTACGCCAATCATTCATTTGCAGATATTGCTGAGAGAATGGGCAAAGAGTCTTCAGAAAGACCAAATGATCCTATAAGTAAAAGAGGTTTAATAGATACTATGACAAAGTTACAACAAGCACAGGAACAACTTAAAAGTGAAAGGCAATCCAGAAAATATGCTAAGGGAGGCCGTCTTTTTGCAGACGGAGGTATTCAAATGCAAAATTTTCCTTCTGTTCTGAATGAGGATAGAAATTATTTAGTAGGAATGCCTTCCCCTACTGTAGAATCTTTAAGGGGTAATAGAAATGCACAATGGCCTTCTTCAACTACTCCTGTACAAGATAGAAGTTTATCATGGCTGAGATATGCTCCTACTATTGGCTCAGGTTTAGGTGTTCTATCTGATGTTTTAGGTTTGACTAATAGACCAGATTATAGTAGTGCTAATATGATAGGTAATGTGGCCGACAATCTTACAGAAGTAGATTACACCCCAATAGGAAATTATTTGACATATAAGCCATTAGACAGAAACTATTATATCAATAAGCTAAATGCTCAATCAGGTGCTGCCCGAAGAGATATAGTGAATCAATCAGGAGGAAATAGAGCTACAGCTATGGCTGGGTTATTAGCTGCTGATTATAATGCTCAAGGTAGACTAGGTGACTTAGCTAGGCAGGCTGAAGAGTATAATCTTGCCCAAAGAGAAAGAGTTGAGGCATTCAATAGAGGAACTAACCAATTTAACTCTGAAATGGGATTAAGAGCTGCTATAGCCAATCAAGCAAATGATAAATTGAGGTTACAAGCAAAAACTGCTCAGGCTCAATTAAGAGACCAGGCAGATATGAGATCTTCTGCAGGAAGAGCTGCTAATCTAACCAACCTATTTGACTCTCTTGGTGAAATTGGTAGAGAAGAGTTTAGTAGAAATATGATTCAATCCAATCCAGCCCTCTACTATTCAATTGATAGTAGTGGCAGAATAACCTACAAGAATGGGTATGATGAATTAAGTGAAGCAGAGAAGAAGGTAGTAAGAGATGCTGCAAACAGAGATAAGAAGAGAGCTAAAGGAGGATATTTAACTATAAGAGGAAGGAGATAATATGGCATACACTGGATATATTTATAGATTTAGGAATGCCAAGAATGGTAAATCCTATATAGGTAAAACTAATAATCCTAAAATGAGAATAAACTCTCATAGAACTCATACCCCTAAAGTAGGGTGCAGATTTGGTAAAGCAATTATAAAATATGGATTAGATTATTTTGAGTTTTCCATATTGCATACAGTTACTTGTCAAACTATTGAGGACTTGAATAACAAATTAAATTCTCTTGAGATTGAAGAAATTAAAAATCATGATAGTTACTATCATGGGTATAATGGAACTTTAGGAGGTGATGGTGCAAGAGTAGACACTACTCTACACTATAATTATGGCAAACACTTATCATCATCTACAAAAAGCAAAATAGCTCAAGCAAGGAAAATTAAAATCATGCAATTTACTAAAGATGGGGTATTTGTTAGAGATTGGGATTGTGCTAAAGATGCTCAAAGGACAATTGGAGTAGATGCAAGACATATAGGCTCTTGTTGCAGGGGTAATAGAAAGACAGCAGGAGGATTTGTTTGGAAATATAAAGAAGGAGGTGAGTATGCCAGCTAACTATATTGTAATTAATAGTAAGTTCAAGCCTTTTTCCTATGCTGAGATGCTACAGCCTGTACAGATGTCTACAGAAGCCCATCAAGATATTGAAAATGCCTATGCAGATTTATCAGCTAAAGCTAATATATGGGATGAATTAGCTAATGAACAGACTGATCCCTATGCCTATAACCTATATAAGTCTTATTCTGATGATCTTGAGAAACAAGCTGGGCAATTGGCAAGAGAAGGATTAAATCCTATCAGTAGGCAGAATATACTTAATATGAGACAAAGATATTCTAAGGATATAATACCCATAGAACAAGCTTATCAAAGGAGGAATGAGTTAATTAATGAGCAGAGAGAGGCCTTATTAAGAGATAATACCATGATGTTTAATACTGATGCCTCTATGCTCAGTCTTGATGATTTAATAAGAAATCCCTCTCTTTCATATCAAATGCAATCTGGAGAGGCCTTAGCTAAACAGGCTGGAGAAGCTGCAAAAAATCTTTCTCAAGTTATAAGAGATGACCCTAGAAAGTGGAGTAATATATTAGGAGGGCAATATTTTGAATCAATAGTAAGGAGTGGTTATAGCCCTCAAGAAATTGTGGATGTATTACAGAAAAGCCCTAATGGGCAAGCTATACTTAAGCAGATATTAGATGATGTTATAGGTAGTTCTCAAATTCCCAACTGGAATAATCAGGAACTAATAGACAGGGCCTATAATTATGCTGGAAGGGGGCTATGGGAAGCTATAGGCAAAACTGATTACCAGACTCTGAATAATAAATATTATGACTATGCTATGAGAGATTACCTGTCTAGAAGAGGTTCAGGCAAAGAAGATACCCCTAAAGAGAGGTCTCTTTTAATAGCCCCAAGAGCTGTGCTAGGAGCTACAGGCGAAATGCCTAAAGAGCAGTTAGAGACTCTTAGAGGATTAAGACCTACTACTACAGGATATACTACAGATAGATTGGATTCAGCACAAAGAGAACTAGATATGGCTCTCGAACAGTATCATAGCGTAGTAAACAATCCATCATTCGATATGGGTAAAATACATGCCTATATACAATCTCCTGGCAGATTATCCAGATCTATAGATGGAGTAGATATACAGACTAGCCCTGATGGATTACCACTAGGTTATAGCCAGTATATAAAGGCCTCTCGAAATCTTGATAAAGCTAGAGAGAAATTAGTAGAGGAGCGTAGAAATCTAACAGAACTAGAAGAAAAATATAGATTCTTAGGAGGCACTCCATATGAAAATATAAGTATAGGCCTACAGCTGGATCAAACTCAGGCAAAGCAAGATAACTCTTTCTTTCCTCTAAATATTGATGAAACACAGTATAAAAAGGTAAGAGCTGGGATCAAAAATGTTCTGAAATCTGCTTCTAGGGAAGATATTAAGAAGAAGGGGTTTGGATTAGTAAATGATAGGGGAAAATTCCTTAGCTATAAACAACTAGATGATATAGATTTTAATGAAGTTCAAATTAGAGTACTAGATAAGGGAGGTGATCCTAAACTGGAGCTGGTTTATGAAGGAGAACCATATACACTTTATGGTCTAGAAAATGTAGATAAGTTTAATCAGGAAATAAGTAAGACTAATGAATATCTTGGGGATTTTTCTAATAATATAGCTAGGAATTTATCACCAATATCTCATCAACAGTACCAAGCTATCATGTCTGGTGCAGATGTTAGAGATATGTCTAATGTTTCTATATTTCCTATTGAAGGATTTCCCAATCATCAAGGGGCTGCATTATATGATGCTACAAGTGGCAATATAGTTAAAATTTTAATGGATAGTAGTGGAAGAGTACTAGCTGTTAATACTCTTCAAGATGAATTGAATGGTGGAGAGAGGAGAGATGAATATATAAGAACTATGGGCTCTACAGCATTGTATGACTTATTGGAGCTATTTGCTGCAGAATCTGAATAAATATGGATATGGAAGAAGAAAATAAAAATTATTATATGGAGCAAGAAATAGGAGGATCTGATGTTGCTCCTATTTGGAATCCTGCTTATCTTACAGAAGAGTATAAGCCATTTGAGACAAAGCCGAGGAATCGTAATGTAGGACAATACTTCACGAATGATTCTAAATATGATGAGTATTTAGGGGATATACCCACTTCTATTAATGAGGGACTTACTATAGATGATCTAAGGGCTCGCAAACAATCAGGATGGGATATGGCTGGCAATGCCTTAGTAAATAACTTAGTCATTGCAGGTACTACTGCTGTAGGTGGTGTTATAGGTTTAGTAGATGGGATATTTGAAGTTGTTGGTTCAGGGGAGATAGACAGATTATGGAATAATGCGGTTAATAATAAGTTAGTTGAATGGCAGGAATCTACAAGAGAAGCATTTCCTATTTATAGGGGAAATGAGTATCAAGATAGATCTCTTATAGGTAAAATGGGATCTGGTATATTTTGGGCTGACTTATTTCAGAATCTAGGTTATACTGAAGGTATGATTATACCTGGTATGGGAGTATCTAAACTTTTGTCAGGAGCCCCTAAATTTTTATCTAGAGTTGTTCCTTCCCTTACATCATCCATAGGAGAAGCAAGCATAGAAGCAATCTCAAATAGAAATGAAGAAGTAGATTACAAGAAAGCTGCTGCAACTCAGAGATATAATGAATTAGCTTCTATGGGCTATGATTTAGGAGAATTAAATAATCAGTATATACAGACTCTTCAAGACATAGAAGATGATGCTACTAAGGCTGGCAATTTTATATTTGCCTCTAATATAGCTTTGCTAACTATGTCTAATAATATTCAATTTGGGAATCTTTTTTCTAGAGGGTTTGGTACTGCTAAGAGACTAAAGGGTGCTTTAAAGAGGACTGGGGATACCTTTGCAGCTGATAATACGGCCTGGTATCTAGCTAAAGCCGGAGGTAAAAAAGCATTAGATGCTTTTTCTGAGGGTACTGAAGAAGTTATGCAATCCATCATTAGCAGTACTCCCCAGAATTACACTGATTATAATACATTTAATGAGAGTATATTTAATCCAGAAAAGAGAGAACTTACAGCAAACCTATGGTCAGCTTTTGGTAAATCTTATTCTGATACAATGAAAGATAGTGATACTGCTGTGGATTTCATGTCTGGATTTCTAATAGGATCCATAGGTGTACCTATGTTGAAGAGAGGAGGATTTCCTGTTACATTAGAGAACAATGCCTTTATTGAGATGAGAGAGGCATATAATCAGGCTCAAGAAGCTAATAATGTAGCTACTCAGATAAATACGAGATTACAGAATAGCAAAGAAATTAATAGTTATTATAATGGTCTAGTCAGGCACTTGGCTATACAAGATGATATGAATAGAGCTTTGGATTCTGATGATACATATAATTATAAGACAGCAGAATCTGCCCAATTCATTTCTGACATTATGATGTTTGATAATGCTGGAGATCTAAATTATTTAAAGGGATTGGTTGAGAATTCTGTTGATTTATCAGATGATGGGATAATCTCTATTATACAAGAAACATCAAAAAATGGAGAAGGACCATTCATTCAGAATGGTAATGCTATGGACATAGAATCTGTAAGAGCTATATTGCAACAGAAGATAGAACTACTTAAATCTAAGATAGATACTTATAGTCAGGACAAGCAATTATTTGAGGAAAATTATCCTAATATGGATGAGGAGACTTTAGAGAATAGCTTGTTCTTAAAGCAGCAATTTAGAGATCATATATTAAGATATGATCAATTATCTAGTGAGATATATGAGGGCATAAACTCTCTTTTAACATCTTCTCCACAGTTATCATCTCAATATAGATATTCTACTAAAGAAGATATGATAGAATCCCTGAGTTCTAATCCTTCATTCAAAACTACTGTAGAGACATTACTTGCAGATGATTCTCCTTCTGTATCCTTTGATGAGAAACAATCTCTAGTTAATAAGATTAAGGATCTAGATAAGATTAGTAAAGGACTAGAAAATATTAATAAGTCTTTAAAAGATATCATTGCAGACCCTAATAAATCAAGGAAGAAACGTAATGATGCCGTTAAAAAAAGATTAGACAGAGAGACAAACAGGGTTAAAAATGATATCAAGTCTAAGTTATCTGAAGCTACTACACTATCAGAATTTAGAAAAATTGTTAATGATGATAGTCATGATATTCTGAAAAATGAAGTAGTGGATGAATTAAGTGATACAGGTAACTCATTAGCTAAGAATTATAAGGAAACTGAGGATTACAACATAAAACTTAAGGAAGTATTAAATGCTGCTCCAGAAGAGCAAATAGTGAAAGATGATGCTTTAAAGATATGGCAAAATCAATATGAACGATCCATTAATTTAAATGAACTTGCTAATCCTAATTCTCCTTATTTGGAGGATGAGGATGCAACATATGATGAGGCCTTGACTCCTGAACAAAATCTCCTTAAATTTCAGGAGGCTCAATATGCTCTGTTTAAAGCTTTGACCCAAGTTAATAATGATGAGAGGTTTAGAAATAACTTTTCTCAAAGTTATAGAGTATTGAAAGAGAAAGGATCTCCTGATCCTACAGCTCCAATATCTGATGTGACAGGAAGTAGTGAAACTACTACTATCCCTCCTGTTAATGCTGGCTCTTCTATGGTTTCTTCCTATGCCTCACCTGTCGGTGATATAGAATTTTCTAATATTCAAGAGGAGAATAAGAGCTTTAATGATAAGATAGAACCTATCCAGTCTGTAAATAAAGGACCTACAAATAGTAGACTCTATTATAGGCCCTCTATACCTGAGATACACATTGAAGCTAGCAAAGAAGGTGATTTTAGACCATTTAATATAGTAGCTCCTGAAAGGCAACAGGGAGTAAATTTTGATGCTATATATAATTATCTTAAAGATAATAATGCCTTTAATTATATTAATGAAGGCAACCTTAGAGTTGGAGATGATGTGGGATTTATGATTGATCCAAGCTTTAATGATAATACTATTTTCCTTATAGATACTAAGAATAATCAGATAATAGGTAGTCTTGATGAATCTGAATATTCAGTAAGTAGATATGAAGGACTGGAAGCTCTTGAGCAGAGGATAAGAAAGGAGTTTAGAGAGCTAGAAGATAAGACTAAGAGATTCATAGCTACTCCTACCACTAGAGTATCAAAGATAATGGTAGGAAAGATTCCTTATGGTACGGAAGAGAGGAGTTTAGCTGATATTCCTAATGTATCTGCACCAGGGAGATCTGCTATTTTCGGTATAGTTAGAAATGGCACATTATCAACTAATAATAGACTGGATGATAGTCTTGTTATTAAACCTATAGATATGAGTAATAAGGAAGGTAGATTGTACCTTCTTATACCTAATGCTGCAGGAAAATACTCTCCTGCAGCTGTAAGAGTAAAGCACTTTAATAAGAGAGAATTTAACCCTGAAGATATCCAAGTTCAGAACACTCCAATATTTAAGAGTATATTAAAAGCAATTAATATGCTAGCTTCTTCTAATGGTGAGACAGATGTCACAGAGGCTATGAATGAGCTAAGAAAATATTTGTATATAGATACTAGTGGAGATACTAGAACTGTACATATTGATTGGTTTTCTTCAGAGAATGGAAGTGGTATTAAATTTACCAAAACATATAGAAATGCTAGGGGAGAAGAAATATATGAGAATATCAATGGAAAGAGAATTAGGAAACAGGATACTACATTCGTAGTATTAAATGACCCTAATTTTATAGGTAGTATATTTACTACTGATGATATTAGAGAAGGCCAGTCCACAGTGGATATTAATGCTGTTACTCAACAGATATTAGACACTCTTCTTGACTTTGATTTGCCTATTCAGGTAAATATTGGTATGATAAACAATGGTGGGTACAATAATATGTTAATTAATTCAAATGTACTTACTTCAAATATCTCTGATGCTAGAGTAATAAGTAGCTGGTTTACTACTGATTATTTTGATATAGAAGGCAATTTACATGCTTCTGTAAGTCCTGCTTCTATGTCTCCAGGCATCACAAGAAAGATACAGAATCCAATAGGAGGGCTGGATAGTTCTATCCCTGGAACTAAAATAATTGCAGGAGGAATTATCTATCATGCAGATTTGACCAGGGGAATTATTTATGGCAGCAATGGGCAGGAAGTTCATCCAAAGAATGCTGAATTAATCAATGATTTAGCTTGGATAAGCAATAATTTTGGGGAGGCTTCTAATGGCTCCATGATGTGGAATAATAAAGTACTACTACCTAGTGGTAAGATACTTGATAGAGAGACTCAAAAGTATATTACAGGTAAGGAAGCAGAAGAAGTTAAATCTAAAGTAGCAGCAAGAGAAGATACTTCCACTAATATTAAAAAGGTAATAGGTAGTATAGCTGAAAATCAAAGAAAGGTAGATAAAGATAGGACAGATAGTGACTATTATTATATATTAGAGGATGATGGTGTGTATCATGCATATGATAGGGTGCATAAAAGATTGGGTGATAATTGGGTAGTATCAAAGAAGCAATTAGATACTCTGAAGGAGATGAGGGCTAAACTAGCCCAACTAGTAGATGATCCTATTAGGTTTAATAACTATCTCACCACTTTAAGTAACCGTTATAAAGTAGACTTAACCCCTTATAATAATAAGACTGATGTAAAGAGTAGGAGCGAAATAGCTACTATTATACAAGATAGTATATCTGGTACCAATTCCAAGAGAGCTTTAGATGCTGGGAGCATAATAGATAACATAGTAAGAAGATTCTTTACATCTAATGAAACTCCTATCAAGCCATCTAATGTAAGTGATCAGGCTTTCTCAGAACTTATTGACTCTCTAACTGAGATAAGATCTAATATGGAGACAAGGGGGGAAAGATTCTTGACTAATAATATTGTGCTCTTTCAGAAATATGAAGATGGAACAAGAGTTGCAGGGGAAGTAGACATTCTTTCAGTAGATTCTGATGGTAATTTCAGAATATATGATATAAAGACAAGCAAATACAGTTTTCATGACTTTATCAATAAATATGGAGAGAAAGTTAATTACTTTAGGACCAAGGCCCCATCTCAAAGGATGAGTAATTATGACTATTATACACTTCAATTGAGCGCTTACAAGAATCTATTTGAATCTCAGTATCATACTCCTATTACTACTCTAGCTATTCTGCCATTTAGATTAAGTTATGATAGTAACAATAATGTCGATAATATAACAAAGGAGAAAGGTATAATAATTAAGTATAATCCTGCTGTGAATGTTCCATTAGCTGGTGCTGTTAGGACTAATATTCCTGCTAGAGTAGATTCTTCATTACCTATATTTAATAGTGTGAATGAAATTCAAGATCCTATTAATAATGTGCTACCAGAATATAACCTGGAGAACTCTGAGGTAGGATACTTTGTTCATGATGATAAACTATATAGAGGGTATTTGGCTCGTATTGGTAAGATAAATGGGGTAGATCTTTATATGACTAAGATTCCTAATCTTACTAGAGGATATAGTGAAGAAACTCCTCATATAGCTAGTAACTCATATCTGGTGATATTTCCTAATGGTAATTCATTCACTCTTATTGAGAATGATCCTTTAACTATGAATGAACAGCAGGTTAAGGATACTATCAAGGAGGTTCTTAGTAAGAATCCTCAGAGAGTACAGGATATGGCTAATGAGAAAACCATTATATCTAATTTAGAGGTGGATGCTCCTAGATCTGTAGGAGCAAGTACAAAGGATACTCCAGCTACTATAATTTCTACTCCCTCCTCTTTTACTGGAGCCAATAGAGCTATTCAAGCGGAACAATCTATTATTGAAGAGGATGAAGAGTTTGAGCCTGACCTGGATTTAACCAAATTCAGAAAAGTAGATGCTAATAGGCCTATATGGAATAAAGAAAAGGAGCTGTCTTGGTTAAATAGAGTACTGCCTCAATTATCCAGAGAGGACAGAGTAAAAATATCGTCTGGACTTATTAGAGCAGGAGAATTAGGAGCTGTTGCTTGGGGGCAATTAAATAACGGAATAATCACTTTATCAGATATAGCTGCAGAAGGAACTACTTATCATGAAGCATTTCATGTAGTATTTGATCTGCTTCTTGACCAATCCGAAAGACAAGCTCTTTATGATGAAGCTAAAAGAATGTATGGGGATAAGGATAATCTGTCACTTGAAGAGGATATGGCAGAAGGATTTAGAGACTATATGATATCTAGGCAAGAAAAAGGATTGCTTAATAAGATTAAGAATTTCTTTAGAGACTTATGGATTAAAGTATCTAACTGGAAGAAATTACAGCCTCATCTTATTGCTTATTATCAGATGATAAATGAAGGAAAATATGCTGAGGCATCTTATGAAGTCTCTTCCATTGATTTAAGAGATTCTATAGGATCTTCCTTTGATACATTAGATAATGAAATTAGAGAAGTCCTGATAAATAAGGGATGGACAACTGAAAAGTTTAACTCTATATCACAAGAAGAAAGAGATCAGGCGATTAAATGCTATAGCTTCTAATATGTAGATTAATAAAAATAAGGGTAAAGGAAATTCTCCTTTACCCTTTTCATTATAAGTCATTATCTGATTCTCCAGATAGCCACATAAATAGGAATAAGGCTATCACGAAGGTTATTATAGTTAGTAATATATTAATAAGAAACATAAATTATTGCTGCTTAAAGAATGATACGGCCTCTTCAGGATGTAGGCCTCTGTAAATAGTTTTATTAAATGGAATTACAGGAGAATCAAAGAATGCCTTGTAGGCAGTACTATGGCCTTTATACCTTCCATACTCTAGTTCATCCATATAATTCATAGGATTGAGTAATTTGGTAAGATTTAATATATTCTGTATAGTATTAATACCTGCTGCAGGAGACTGTAATATCCTTAATCCTTCTGTTATCATAGATCCTCCAGGGATCATTACTCCAATTTCAGTATATAGCCTTCTGGCTTGATACTCAGCCATTCTTATTGCCCAGGGCCTATCTTTGTCATCATCCCAGTCAATAATACCTAATATAGTGGCTACTACAGTAAAGTGCCCCACTTCTGTCATAGCTCTAACTAGATTAGCTTTTTCTGTTGCAGTAAGTTCATCCCATCTGGCTGCAATATTAAATTGAGTCTCTCTTAGGTCTCTAGCTAATTGAAGTAGAAATCTACCACTGGTTCTATAATATCCTTCAGTCCATGCATCCAAATCATAATTGTAAGCTGCAGGTTTGAACCTTCTATTGTATGCAGATCTCATCCACTTTCTATACATCATCCCGAGTCTACCTAGGGCTAATTTCTGAAGAGCATTTCTATCAGCCTTATTATAAATACCATGCATTCTTTCATTGAGTGCTGCACTTCTTCTACTAAATTTATACTCATCTTCTTTAGTAAAGGGAGTTCCATCTTCTTTTGTATATCCTTCTTTTAGTTGTAACCTTGCTCCAGCCTTTCTATTATTTTTATCTACAGGAACTACTTCCATAGCATCATATAGACTTACAATTCTACCATCAGGGGCCCTCATTTTATAGGCATTAGCAAGAGCTAATGATGTTCTGGTTTGCATCCAATGCTCTCCTGCATTAGTCAAAAAGAACAGAGCATTCATACTAAACATTCTACTGAACCAAGTCTTCCTGTCAAAATTAAGATCTCTTATATTCTGCTCATAGTCTTGCATTATATTGAATTTTTCATTCCATAATGCTAATTTACTAATCTTTATCCTGTTTCCTATCTCTCCAAGAAAAGCCCTAATGTCTCTCATATAAGTCTTATCTGCCTTTAAGACATCCTTTTCTGTAAAAAATTCTTTAGAGAAAGCTTCAATCCTCATCATTACCTTTCCAGTAGCTACATTAGAGACTGCAAGGAGTGTATTGAGAGCCATATTACCTATAGAAGTTATCGTATTTAACAAATTAGCAGCTTTACCCTTGTCTATTTTTGTTTTACCGAATGTTCCTTCATCCTTCATATATCTATTATATACCTGCATGTCAAAAAAATCTTCTAGTCTACTGCTAATATTTGTAGCATCTCCACTCTTTGTTAATTTATTCTCGATGGTCCTACCAAATATTTTAAACTTCTCTACCAAAGGTCTTTCACCATTTGTTTGAGTCACTTCCCTATCTCGAATCAAAGACCTTCCTACTTCAAGGGCATCAATGATTCTATTCATTTCTTTATAATCATTAGCCATAGCTGCATAGGCTGTTAGAGTAGAAACTATATCAGTTGATATATCATTAGGATTCTCCCCCTTTTTTAATCTTGTATAATATATAGGAAGAGTTTGCACTTCTCTTCCCTCGAAATCCATCATGATATTCTTTTCTCCAAAGTCAGTATCATCAGATCTTCTAATAACAGTGTCTTTAAGGCTTTCCCAAATCTGTTTAGTTCCTGACTTAATACTATCAGATGATTTAACTCTCTCTAATAGATCTTTTCTTATCTTAACAGCATTAAGGAGATTTGTGCTCTTTTCAGGTAGATAGGAATCAAGTTTAGCCTTAACATCCATTACAATGTTGTAATATTCTTTCTGAGCATTAGATAATTGATTAAATTTAGAATTAGTATACAGAGATAATTTTGGGATCATTTTACCATCTACCCTTTCCATATTATTCTTTATCCAATCCCACTGTTCTCTATTATATCTTATAGCATCTTCTCCTATAGGAACCTTCCCATACTTTTCATCAAGAGACTTTATAAATTCATCTCTTTTTTCCTTAAATAATGGCCAGTTTATTTCAGATATATAATATCCTGTCATATCACCATTATTATCCCTTTCAAACATCCAATCAGTATCCTTAATGCCTGCTCTCTCCAGTTTAATAGTAGCTGCCTGTAGTTGCTTCATTATATTTAAGGTCTCAGTCCTGGCATTTTCCTTACTTCTCTTAACTGCTTGATCTACTACTCTTAGTATAATATCTGAAGAGTCTGCCATACTATCTAACCACCTATCAAAAATTGATATATCTTTATCAACAGCAGTCATTAAGTCCTCAATTGCCATAGTCTTACCTTTATATTTTCCAAATGATATCTCTACTTGATTTCCAATGAAGGGCTTTAGAAAATCCAAGAATAGTGGCATTGCTACTTTATTATATTCAGCTCTTAGGTCAGCAATCAAGGCCGCAGTATCATTTAAAATCCCTCTAACTTTCTGTCCATATCTATTATCTTTATACCTCTCTTCATCTAATAACACATCTCTTATCTCTTCAATGATGTCTCCATAAGAGTAGATATAATTCCTTATATCTCTAAGTACAGAAGCTTCCTTTGCAATATTTCCACTTGAATTATCTCTAATAGACGAGAGCCTATTACTTAATTTTCCCATCTCTTCAAGTGCACTAGTTAAGAAAGAATATACTCCTTCAATTTCATTATTCTCATCAAGCATTAACTGAAGTTTGTCTATAAATTCTCTTTGCTTTACATCAAATTGACTCTTCGGATTTCTCTTTTCATAAATCTTTAATCTCTTTGATTCTACTCCAATTATATTTGTCAGGAGTTTCTTATCCCTCTGAACTCTCTCACTTATTTGATAGAGCTTATCTCCAGATGCTATATTATCAATACTAATGTCCTCATCAAGACTCCCGCTAAGAATATCCCTTGCTAATTCCTTAAAATGAGTATCTGCTTGATAGATAGCTCTTTGCACCTGAGTAGCCCCTATAGTCTTAAAGAGAGACTTAATAGCTGCTATTACTCTTTCTAATAAGTTTTTATAGGGTTTTTGCTCTATAGGTTCTGTATTTAATAGATGCTTAGCAAGCAATTTACCAGCTGCTTCCTTAGCTAACTTAACAGTATCTCCATTATATAGAGTATTGTAGGTCTCATATTCATCCCCTAATATATCTTCAACTAGATCATGGGAGTGCAGATTATTAATAAGTCTATTAACTAGGGGATGGTCACCTAAAGCCTCTAAAGCAAAATGGGCAAATTCTTCTGGGAGAGCTCTTTCCCCTCTATCTCCATTAGCTAATCTTATTAGTTCAATCATCCCATCAGCTGATACTTTTGCTGTATCAAAGTCTGCCACTCCATTTATTCCCAATCTCTCTTCTAAATTAGTTAATACTCCTACCTTAACGCCATGTGACTCTAGAATATCTCTTAACCTATCATTAAGATTAGTATTATATTCCATTCTATTAGCTTCCAAAGATAGCATTCTATTCCTCTTCCTGACTTCTACACCTATAAATTCCCTATAAGATTCATTATCCTGGATCTTAATGATTCTAGCCACATAGTCGTCTCTAAAATCTGAATTTTGATTGAAAGATATAGCCTTCTGGAGTAGTCTTCGATAGTTTTCATCATTGTTTATCCAAAGTGCTGGCCTGTCTGACCCTCTCTTATAGTAGCCTACCTCTTTGTTGAGCATCTTAATGATTTTCGCCTCTGAAATTTTTTCGCCATATTTAGGTAATTCTCTAAGTAAATCCTGAATCTTAGGCTCATTATTATCGTCTAGAGTAAACTTAGGATTCCAATCTCTAATAAAGTCAGCGTTTTTAGTAATTAGATAAAGTCTGACCGCTTCCTCTCTATTATTGCCAGTGTAGCCTAGCAAGCCCTTAAAGAGCTTGCTGTCTACTTTCTGGCCTTTATTGTTGGTAACTTGAGGAATTAATGCACAAGTTCTAGCCATATATTTTCTATTTTGTATTTATTGCTCCACAAATAATATCTCCATTTGCATCCCTATACTCTGTATTAGGTTGTACAGATAAAATATCATCTTCCCTAGTATAATATTCAAGAGATGTCCCATATACCTCACTGAAAGCTCTATTGATTAAATCTTGATCTTCAACTCTCAACTTGCTTGATTCTATTGAACTCCCTTCTGATAAGTCCTCTATAGAGGAAGAATCATCTTCAGAAGTAGTATCACTATACCTTTCGGTATCCCTGGAGAATATAGATTCAATTTCTTTTACATTTCTACCATATTCATATTCAATAAAATTATTCTTAACCCCCAAAGGAAATATTCTTCTGTATATAGCAGTCTCATTAGAGGCACTTTCTAATTCATAGTAGGCAATCTTTCCGTCATGCATCTTAGCTATGAAGCTGTAGAAATCATACGCTATGTAATTACCTAGCTTTACAGAGTTCTTTACTACTTTTCTATCTGATGTATTGGAATCTGGACTAATTGTAAATTCAACAGTAGATCTTAATTTTCCTCTATCTGTTGTAAACCTAGTTGTAGTACCACTAGGTACCATAGGAACTAAAGCTCTATTATCCAGATGATTATAAACATACTGATCAACAAAATCTGAGTAGTCGTCTTCATTTGTCATTAGATCCCTTAGAGTATCTATGTAATCAGGGATTGCCAATTTCACAGACATCGGAGCCAAGTGAGTAAAAGTAGATGGACCAAATGCAAACCCATTCCTATAATATTCATATCTTATTAGGTCTAGAGCTAACTCCTGTGCTTCTGGATTATTCATGTATAGTAAAGATTCCCAATCCCTGATATATTTCTCCTTTAGAGAGGGATTTAAGCTTCCGGCATTTCTAAAAACTAGCACGTCTACAGGGCTGGAATCAGATCTGACAACTCTTAATCTTTTGATAAAATCAAGACTAGCAATATCTTCATTTTTGGAAATTACTTCTTTAAAGTGCTGTGGAAATTGGGTTACAAACCATTTCCTTTTTTCCCTAGAGGACACTGTAGCCTCGTCTCCAAAGAAGGGAGTCTTAGACATAATATAAGCTATCAAGTCATTATAAATATTATTCATAGTTTTAGCATCCAATACTCCTGTTCTGGTATAACTCCTCAAAGTGTCTATAACTTCCCTAAATGATGGTGTAAACTGTGGAAAATATTTCCCCAGAAGATTCTCTGACTGCTTAACTCCAAGAGTATAGAATGCTTGGAGGAAAGGAAGAGGAGATTTCAATATATTATCCCTTAATACCTCAACACTGGAATCAAGAGGAATATTATCTACAATTATTTCGGCACCATTTAATGGGAATCTCTCATCTGCATCTATTGATTCTATGAAATTAGATGCTCTTTGCATAAGAATCTCAGTATGAGCAATAGTAGGACCTGCTCCTCCTCTATCCGTGTCAAACTTAGTAGATTGGACTAGATTACTTAGGTAGTCAGCATCTCTCATAATCCTATTGAATAAATAGCCAACAGCAGTCTGCCTCTTATAAAAATCAATCTTGGACTTAGAAGACATATTGTTTAATTCTTTAAACATCATAATATCATTAGCTAGATCTTTAAGAGGAAAGTTATTATTCTTAAAATAATCGTAAGATAACTCTCCTGGGAGTGCTGCCTTGGCTTGGTAGTTTTCAAGTACTTGAGCCATTATTAATCCTTTGGTATTACCCTTTGCCTTGAAAAATGCCTGTGTCATATCTTTTACAATAGGTTGTGCTATTAGCAACCCAACCTCAATAGGATTATACCCTAGTCTAGACAATAACATAGTAGCATCGGCAGTAAACATATTCTGATTAATATCAGCTAAAACAGGATCCTTGGCATTATCTACTGAAGCATTGAGGTATCCTGCATTGTTCTTTGAGATGTACTCCTTATCATCATTCATAATAGAATGTAATGAAGTAAGAGCCTTGCCATTAAGTTTGAAGCTACCATTTTCATTTAATTCTAACCTTGTATATTGCATCAGTGCATGATTAGCATTATGATTAGCATATATACCAATTAGATTTGCACCAGTCATATTCTGTCTATGAAAATAGGTTTGAGTACTAGGTGCCAAAGGATCTAACCTACTACTAAACTTCGATGCCATTTTATTCAAGACATTCAAATCCAATGACATTAGATAATCTATAATGGATTCTCCTCTAAAGTTAGGCTCAGATATTATATCCCTTATAGAACTCATCTCCAGAATTCTTACTATTCTTGCAGCTCTCTTTTGATAATCAAAGCTACCCGGATTAAGGATTCTGGAAGCAGTATCAGGATGAGTAAGAACTCCCCACATCATATCAATAAGAAGATTATTTCTAGCTCTTAAACTATTATCTCTGGGACTCTTATTGAAGTCATACTTAACTTTTTGTATTTTTGGAGTAGAAAATCTATAATTTTCTTTATTGCTGTTAAACCAATCCCTGAATTCAACAGGACTATTAGCTAAATTTTCTAGGATATTCCCTTCATTAAACAAAGTAGACAAAGCCTCTATTACTTTTTGTTCTGCCTTAAAATCCTCTTTAGCTCTAGCATAGTCATACTCAATTATGTCAAATTCAGGTAACATTATAAATACCTTATCAATATCGAAGTCGGACCCTGCAATAGTAGTGATTTCGTCTGGAAGTATAATAGCAGATCCATTTTGCTGAGGTAAGAATCCCTTGATATATAGGGGAATCATTGAATATGCATTCTCTGTTGGTACCCTATACCCTATTGCAATTCTAAGTTCTGGATCTAACTTATTTATATCCAATTCATGAGTTCCCTCCTTTCCTAGTATTGAGAAGAAAGACTCCGAATAAGCAGGCATATAACATTCTATATACTTAATTCTTTTATTTTTTCCTGTCCCCTCAAAAACTATTTTAGGTTTATCTGCTACACCATAATCTGAGGCTTGTATCAGAGATCCTCCCTTAGTTTTCTGCTTCGTGATACCTTGCTTTAAAGTACTAGTAAGCAGATTTTGTATCATCTGTGTCTCCAAGGGCTCAAACAATGGAATATTGAATTCCCCTTGTTTATTAATAGTACAAGACTTCAAAGTATCTATCCCATATCTCTGATCTCCTCTGATATTATCATGTAAGATCTTTTCTACACTACTTGGAAGTTTAAAGCGTTCAGCCTCTTTAAGATAAGAATCTAGAATATTTTCAGTGATCACTTCATTGTACAAACCCCACCACTCTCCTTTAGTAAGTTTCTTACCATCAACGGTCACCCTAAAATTAGGGTCGTCTGACATATCGGCAGCTATCAATTTCCTAATCTGTGTCCCTACACTTTGAGTAGCATCCGTAGAGTGTTCTGGTGTTAAGGTCTGTATTCCATAATGTTCGTAACTAATTTTATGAACAACATTAGGATTCTCTATTCCATTTTTTATAGTAGCATTTTTTAGATATTCTTTAGTCTCATTAAAAGAGTGTACTGAGTTCAAATCAATAACTCCTTGCTTACCTACCTTCACAGCAGACTCAAACTGAACTACATCAATATTATTCTCTTCCATAAACTCATTGATGGCTCTTAGTTTATCTGATTTCCCTAGTACTCCTCCAATAGGTTTATTAGCAGCAAGTAGTAGAAACTCAGAGTTTTTATGTTGGACAGGAACTTTAATATTCTCATAACCATTTATCCCAGTTTCCTTTCCAATCTGAGAATATACAAAAGGTTTCTTAGTTTGCCAGATAATATTGAAATCTTCAGCATTCCAAGTGCCACTTTGAAGATTATTATAAGCTCTTTCCATATCATCATTCCATTGTCCCTGCATATCCAGAATAGCCCTATAAGAGCTTAAACTTCTATAGGCTTGAGCGTCTGCTACATTCACTGCAGATGTTTCTACTACACTATCACCTATCTTAACATATTGAATATTTTCTCCCCTATTATTTTTAGTAGAATAGTTAGTATATCCATATTTAGATAAGATGGAGGCAGTATCATAGTCAGAGAGCTCTCCTCTGTTATGTTTCTCCATTATTACTTCTACAATGTCTTGTATAACAGAAGAAACAACTTCATCATCCTTCAAATATATAGTTCTTTCAAAATCCCTTCCAGTTCTTTCTCCTTTATATGTAGAGGAAGTATTCAATCTTAATGAGGGAGCATGTACTTCTTTAAACCTCTTCTGAAACTCTTTCATATCCTTATAGAAGGCTAAGTCAGTAGTGGCAAGCTGTATAATTTGAGATGTAGCTAATTTGCTATTCCAATAATAGTTTCTAAGAGCTTCCCTGATTCTACTTTCAGAATCATATTTACTATTAACTCTCTTTATCTCCTCTAATACACCTATGCTGTTCCATCGGTTGTATTCCTCTTCAAATCCTCTTTCCATTATTTCTAGAAGAGTGTTTTTAATAAAGGACTTAATATTTGAACCATTATCTGTTTTGCTAAGTTCTCCAAGTTTATCTAAGAATGTCTTCCCATCTTCATATTTCAGAGAATTAAGTGCAGGAAGGAACTTAAATTCTGCTCCCCCTATAGACTTTATACTTCCATCTCTGTTCCTTGATATATTATAATTAGCTATAAATGGGACACTATAATTTTGATTCTGGTACTCCTCATCTAATCTCCTTATAAGCATTATCCTATCATACTCTTGACTCACTAACTCAATAAGCTTATCAAGTATGATATCTTCATAGGTTAATTCATTCCCATTTTCATCATATTCAACTCCACTTACATACTTTCTAAATCTTATAAACTCTGCAGAAGCTGCATCTGATAAGATAGGCAGATGATACCATGCCCACTTAATATTTGATCTGCTATCTTCAGGCTCGGAGAAATACTCAGTAAGAAGAATCAATGTGTATTCTAGTTCATCCCAACTAGAATACTCTAATTTAGTCCTACCTTGTGGAGTAAGAAACTCTGAACTTATCACTACTTTATGTTTGAGTCCTTTTCTAATATCTCTTGAATTTATGATCTGATTCAGCCAATCATTTCTCCACTCCTCATTCTTAAAGAACCACCAATAAGGTTTGTATTCTTTATCTATAAATTCCTTAAATCTCCTTTCATCTGTATCACTTAGTTGCTTGATTAGATCTCCTATATAATTAGGATTAGTATAGGAAAAGTATGATTTATCTCCATCTCTAAAAGACCGCTCAAATGCATCTTCTCCTACATCCTTTATTAAACTTGCAATAGAAGTATATGCAGAATCAAAATTATTAATAAGATCTCCTGTTTTTACTTCCCCACTTGCTACCCCACTAAAAATTATATCTAATTGTGGGAGAAGTAACATAATAGGATCTGTATATTTGACATTCTCTGAAGACTTTATATTAGTAAGAGCCTCCTTAACAAGAGCTGGATTAGTATCTATACCAATCATTCTCAATAATTTCATAATACTATTCCATATTCTGTCATTCTCCATCAAGTCTATTCGAGAATTAGTATCCAAGTTACTAAATCTATTATTAAGAGCTCGTGTCCATTCTAAACCCTTCTTTGCATTTTCTTGACTTAGCTCTCTATCACTCCCATAGATACTGTCTGAATCAAGTTCAGTCCCACTATCATAATTATCTCTCCAACTGTTTATAAGATAATTATATCCCTCTACTTTATTAATATTGATTGTCTGTCGAATAGTATTATTACCACTTGACTTCTCTTTTTGAATCCAATAATATGTGAAGTTTTTCCTAAAATTCTGATAGAATTGTGAGAATAAAGTCTCATCCTTCTGGAGTAGCTTTATCACCTGCTTAACCCAGGGCCTACGCTGAGAGAGTTCTTGAAGTAAAGGAATCATGTCCTTAGAAGTCACCATAGAGCTCAGCTTATCAAGAAGGGTATACACTACATAGCTGGGATCTAGATATCTTGGAAATCCTAAGTCATCTTGCTCTCTTTTTCCATTATAATCTAGCTTAGGTATCTTATTAATAGCCTTTCTGACAGCTTGAGTTAGAGACTCATTATTACTAACTTGTCTAAAATCAGTCATCCACCCTTCTTTAAAAGTTTCCTCTTTATTAAGAACATCATCCTGTTGATCAATGATACTAATACCTTCAGGATTCACTTCATTCTGATTAGCATCTGAAGCAGCTATGTAATTTAGATTCAATACTAAGCCTTCAGTAACTCTTAGGATACTACTGGTCTCTTCTGCAAGGGCATTAAAATTACGCAAAACCTTCTTATATTCCTGAGTCTTATATTCAGCTCTTCTACGTGCTGCTTTCAATTTATCTTCATCAGAAAATCTATCTGCTCCTTTTCTACTATTTATCCTATCAAGTTCGGCCTGTACTCTATTATCTTCAGAGTCATTAACATAAGATTGGAATATATCAAACACTCTGCCGAACAGTCCTGCAGGGGTAATCTTCTCAATCACATTGAATCTATTCAACCCATTGATTTCTCCTATTAGCTCATCCCTCTCTTCTTCTGAAGAAGCCCTTTCTATTCTCTCATTAAGAATACTATTCATTTCTTGCAATGCCATGTCTATTTCATTACTGAATAGTCTAGCCATGAGGGATACTCTATCTCTCCTCTTAATAGGAGTAAAGTCTAAGTCTACTCTAGCTTGCTCTTCATTAATAGATATTGTCGGAGATTCAAATGGATATATACTCATTTTTGATGAAGATCTAATCTCAGACTTAAAACTAGCCAGTTCTTCTATTGAAGGATACTCATCTATTGATTTATTATTCCTTTCTTGCCATAATGCTACTAGTCCTAGAATTGATTGTACGGTTTCTCCAGGTGTAGATTCTGCCAACTTTCTAATTTCTGGTGTTTCTATTAGACAACTCATAAATAATTAGTTTTGATATTGAGCAAAGGTAAGTATTTATCTTTAATAAACCAATATTTTAAATATAAAAGTTACAGACGGTAATCTAATCATTAGCTATAGATTAAGAAAAATAAGGAGACTATAATTAGTCTCCTTAATATCCCTTTTACTTTATTAGTCCTTTTTCAATAAATTCTTTATGCAGAGGAGAAGCAAGTTCTCTTGCTTGAGGGTGGGCTTTATTTGAATCTCTTAGTTCAAAGAAATGTTTCCAATCAGATATAAACCCAGTCATCACTAATTCTGTCTTTAAGGCATTAGGTAATACTGCCCTAGCTTGTTGAGGAGTCCAACTATTGTGCAATAGTGTGAGATAATTTTTTTCTGCCCATGCAATAGACTGTAAAAAGTTGGAAGTGTTAGCATCTTCTGACTTCTGCCAAAGTTCTATGTCAGTATCATAGGAATACACAGCCCCTTCCTCTATAGTGTCCATCCAGCAAGGAATAATAAAGGTAACTTCACCTCCAAATTTATCCTTGTTAGAATAATTGCAGTATCTTGTGCTCTCCTGAGTAAAACTCATTTTTCTGTGCCTGAGAAACTCCATTGAGATGGCCCTGTCAAGAGTAAAATGTACAGTGACTCTCTTCTCATGATATTCTGTAGGTGCACATAAATATCTAAGGTCCTTAAGTCGGTTATTCTCTACTAAGACTCTGTAATTGGTAGTTACATAATAGATAGAATCCCCAAGACTATGTACCTCATTTACCCTTGAATAGGGATTGTCATAATACCAGGTAGCTGCATCAAGAAAATCTTTATATAAAACATTCTCCCCCTCTCTATTGACTATTTTAAGGTATATAGTACCATGCTCTAGAACAGATAAGTGATCACTTTCTATTAATTTATCTACAAATGGCTTTGCTGTGAGAGAGTTACCGCATTCATCATACTTAATCCTATCTTCGGATTTGTAACATACCCTACCGGCTCTTTCTATGTGCTCTAGTATTCCTTCAAAATAATGGGGAGGGTTCCATATATCATATGATGGTTTTATAAATCTCATAATATATTAGTTTAATTCTTAATAACTTCAAAATCATCTACATCCCAATCCTTTAAATTGAGGATAGCTTGAACTTCTCTCTTTGACTTAGAGGCTATGTAATCCCAAGCCTTATGAGGTAATATAATTTGCTCTTCTACTGCTCCCTTTAAATCACAGTCAGAATAATCTATATCCTGAAAGGAATTACCATCTTCATCTATTCCTGAGTCTACTATTTTATAGTCTGATACCTTAATTGGCAATGTTTTACTTAATGTAATACTCACTGTAACAATAATATCCTTAGTAGGGTTATCCTCTTCATTCCAGGGTGCATCCTTAGTATCAGCTCCTGCCGGATAGTCATAATTATTCATATCTTATTTAATTTAAATAGAAGTAGAGAGGAGATGTATTACTCCCTCTTCACTTCTATTATCTTTACTACTTCATTTTCAGTACAATACTTATCAAATCTTTCCCAACATTTTACATAAATAGGATGCCACTCATAGTTCCTAACTCCCAATTGTTCAAGTTTAGTCCTGATATAAGCATGTACCTTTGGGGTAAATATCTGCTCAAATACACTCTGAGCTTCCCATTTACTCTTCCAGACAGAGTTTCCTCTGTCATCTGCTAATACTTTACCATTGAAGATAACTGCATAACCAAGTATTTGGGTATCTTTTAGATTTCTACATAGTCCCCCCTCATGTTCAATAACTGCTAAATCGGCTGTATTCATGTTATAGTGTTGGTTTAGAAATGAATATAATTCTGAAGAGTTACGAGGTATATTATCTACCTTCCTAGTATTATTTATGTGTTTTAGATAACTCTGGTGCTTACTAGTGGTATTAGAATACCTGGTAATATTTATGAGTAAGTATCCATCATACCACTCGGCTATACATGTTCTATAGCTAAATAATTTATCACCAGTAGAATAAAGATTACTCCCAATAGCAGCCTCTTCAGAGAGAAAAATCTCAACTACCTCCTTATTCTTCATTTGCTCTATTTTTACGTAGCCATATAATTGTCATTACAGAGTAATTAGCTAGGTCAAGCAGGGTGTCTTCAATGGACTCATCTATAACCTTAGCCTCTGTTCTAGATAGAGATTCAATTCTGCTCATCTTATCATTTAGCCTGATTACACTTGCTATGAGTCCAAACTTATCGAGAGATTTCTCAAAGCTGTTGCCATAGTCTTGATTCTTTGCTTGATAAGTCTGAATCATACTATTAGTAATATCTCTAAATTCTCCTGACTCACTTCCGAAAATATGTCTCATATCATTCAGCTCCTGTATAATATTATACAGGATCTCTGCTTCTTCAAGTGAGAGCGAATTTGAAACATCCTCTATTCTATCTATGATAGACTCTAATTTATCATTCATATTTTTCATATTATTTTATAATCTTAGTGAATCCAATGCTCTCCTATTTCAGGCTCAGCTTTGATAGTTACCTTCTTGCAGAAAATATTAGCAGCATATTCCATACACTCACTTAATTTTTTAGCCTCCTGCTCTGCAATCTCAATAGGAGGCTCTATAAGATATTCATCATGCACATCATTAGGAATTAATACCTTAAATACAAGATCATCTTTTACTAAGTGGTTGAAATATCTAATCCCAGCTATCTTTGTCATGGCTGCGGCAGTTCCTTGTGCAATTTATTATCCTACAGGCTCTTTATCCTATAGTTCTACTGATTTCTCAGTAGATTGGACTATATCATTATCTCCAAAATATTTATAGATATTATCAGCAAACTTTAGCAATTCTTCTTTCGTTGCAGAATTTTTCATAGAGTTAGCCTTCTTAGTAATCACCCATACATTCCCCTTGATATATCCTTTATTGGGGTCTATTCTATCAAGAGAAGGAGTATATTCATAATTACCTTGAACTCCTAATACAAATGGTACTCCTAATAAAGGACATTTATCAGGAATAACTATATCATCTATAGTTAAATTAAATTCTAAATTCCTTCTCTTAGCCCTCTGTTTTGCTTGCATTAACATTCTATTTTCGGGATGATTTCTATAATGCCTCCTTCTACTGGCTTTTATAGTTTCATTATCTACTTCTCTTCTGTAAGCCATATATTCTTTATAGTGCTCTCTTTTAGAGGCTCTATACTCAGACATACATTGCTTACATTGATGAGTTAAGCCATCTTTTGACGACTTATAATGATAAAATTCTGATTCATCCTTTAACTTACCACAACTTGAACATTTCTTCATAATTCACATCTTTAATTTGATGCACAAAGATATGATTTATTCCTTAATTATCCAATAGTGTAAGTAAATAATTAAGAGATACTCAGCACTCTTGTCCATTTCAGCATAGATTTCTCTTTAGCCTACTTTGATTAGTCTCTGAACCTTACTCATATTTCTACAAGTCTTGGCTGCTGATTACCTTGAGGTATTCCAACCTTTTAGGCTCCCAGCAATTCACTGAGTTTTTCATATAATGTCACCACTATACGCCCCCACAATTAAGGGATAGTTGCAGGACTGATTATCAGAGGCACTTTTTCTTTTCCATAGGTGTCTCATTACTGACACATAAACGGTCTCACTATTAATATCAATGACTCTTTCCTCTACTTTACCTGCTTTCTTTACTTTATATGAATATCTACTAGCTATTTCTTCAATAGGCTTCCCTTCAGCAAACTTTTTGGCTATTTCCTGCATAACAGATGGTGGAATCTCCGATATTACTTTACCTGACTCCTTAGCCATCTTATATATATCCCAAAAATTCTCTATTGTATTCCTCCTTCTTTCTATGCCTTTCAGTATAGGCCAATCATATATGTATGCTCTAAGGCCAGTTATTTTGGAAATTAAGATATACCCTTTGTCCCACATATCCTTTTTCTGGGATTTAAAATAATCTGCTATTCCGCAAAATCTCTTGAAGTAGTTGTTATAGATGTTTGTTGCAAAATCTACAGGAATGTTACAATTAGTTGCCATAGTGGAGGCTTGCCCATTATAATTGAAACAAAATCTAGCTTTCTTAGCTAGGTCCCTAAGATCTTTTCTTACTTTCTTCACATCCTTTTCATCCACACTATCAAGATCTTTTGGGAAACACATCTTAGCTACAAAGGAATGCCCATCTCTTTGATTCGGATCATTATAAAATGCAATCCATTCTTTATCATTGGATAATTCCGTAAACACATGGCCTTCTTGATCTCCATAATCACAATCTACCAACATATGACCATCAGCAGGAATAAATGCTGCTCTTGTTTCTTCCGTAGCTGGAAGTTGCTGAATATTAACACTTTGATCTTTAGCTTGTATTAAAGTATCTTTGTCATTATCATCTTCTGCAATATCATCGTCTTTAGTCTTATTTCCCTTACCCTTTCCACCTGAACCACAACTCAACCTACCAGTATCCATCATCTGATTAAACGTAGGATGTATCCTGTGTGTTATGGGATTGATAGCATCAAGAAAGTTTTGACCAAAAGATGTAACTACTTTAAAAGCTGCAGAATATTCTAGGTATAAAGGTACTATCGTGCTTTTATCAGCCTGTAGTTCTATAAATTTAGATTCTACAGACTTTTTCATCTTTCCTGTCTTCTTGTCCTTAACTAACAGATCGAACCCCAAATCTTCAAACAAATTAATTACCTGCTTAGAGCTATTCCAATTGATAATACATTGAGGACCAGTATTAAATTCAGAGAATAATGAGGGTTGAGGTATTACAACATATACATCCTGAGGTAATCTGGATGATTTTCCTTTTTTGTGAGTATCATAATTCTTGATAATTTTGGAGGGACCCTCCTTATTCACAACGTAATCTATTACCCACTCATTCAGTTTTTGTTCTGCAATTCTTAATCTTTCCTTATCCTTTTCCATCTTCCTTTTCCATCTAGTAGGATCAAGTCTGATTCCGCAGAATTCAATATATGCGAGAACTCTTACAAATTGATTCTCTATATCTAGAGCCACTTGTTGCCCTCTCATTCTAATGATTGGTAATTGACAATTCATAATATCCTCAAGATGCTCTATGTCTTTTGCAGCATAAATTATAACTTCTTCTGTTACACCAGCATATATCTTTCCTCTTGCTGTCTTGTCAAGATAAAGGTTTAAGTATCTATCACAGCAAGCTTGTAATGAGAGAGATATCATACCTGGCGGAAAACCAAGGAACAAAATCTTCTCAGCTAAATAAGTATCATATACATTCTTGACAACAATATGTTCTTTATATAGCCATCTCAGATCGAATTTTGCATTGTGAATAATAAATAACCTATTACTTTCCAAGTATTCCTTATAATCCTTGACATTGATTGTTGTACAATCAATTACCACTTGATTTTTCTTATTACCAAGCTGAAGAAGAGATAATTTGCCTTGCCAGACTTCGGTGCCTATAGTTTCAGTATCTAGACTTACGACATTGAGAGGATTCAAGATATCTAAAGACTCTTTTACTGAGATACATTTATACTTATCGGATATATCAAATAGTCTTCTCTGTCCAGTAACATAGTATATCATCTTTTATTCAATAAAACGTTATCACCCATCCATGCCCATCAATATAGGTTATGGACCTGACAGTTGCATCTGCTTCCCTGAGATAACAGCCTTCAACTATCATAGGTCCTCCACTAGGATCTATAAATTTCTTCATATCTTCCGTATATCCTGTATTTATGATGGATGAGGAGAATTTAACCAGATAGGTTTTAGACTCCCCTCCATTAGTTTTCCTCATTTTAATGAGTTCAGTAGGAGATCCTTCTCTACTTAATAGTGTTATACAATCATTCATCTTACATATGCTATATAATCCTTAAAATCAAGGACGTATTTATATTTTTCAAAGAACCTGCTTCCTAGTATACCATGTATCTGTACTCCAGACTCCTCTTTTACTATTCTAAAAGCTTTATCTAAATCAGCTATACTGAATTCTTCTTCAAACTCTTGATTCTTCCGTTTTATAATCATCTTACAAATCTTGCAGTTTACTTTATTTCCCTCTATACCAATTATATTGGATTCTTCACCTGTTGATTCTACCACTAGAGATGAAACGACGCTTTTATTTAGATATGAAATATTACTTCCAGTATCTAAAAGGAAATTAATCTTTCTGTCTCCATTATAAAAGGTAATTACAGGAAGTTCTACCAGATCCATAGCTTCTCTAAAAGATATTTCACTGTTCTTCTTTTTTATTCCTGCTAAGATACCAGTGATAATGGCTGCTGTTATTATTAAAATAATTACACATATTATTATTACTACCATATTATATTCACTTAATTTTTACCAGTACTGCCAAATCCTCCTCTGTCAGTACCACCTAAATCATCTACTTTTACAAATTTAATTCCAGAGCTAAATAACCACCTTAATTTTTGCCAGACAGTAGCTTTCTGACTAAGCTGGATCCTGAATTGACATATTCTATCTCCTTTATGAAGGATTGCCCTCCTTGTGAAGTATGCAGGAAACCCCCATTCATCATTATTCCCTGAATAACTCAATATGTTATCTCATAGACTCTTTATTCTATGATTCTCTATATTACTATAGAGTTCGGACTATATCTTCATAGTATAAAACTATGCAGGGCACTCTTGTCAGGCTTATTATTTGAGCTATTCACCTGTTAGTCTCTGAACCTTCTACATACTTTTATGCTCTTCTGTAGCTTGGCTGCTGATTGACCCATTGGGCTGTTCCAGCAATTCACCCTGTTTTAAGACGGCAGTTTTAACTATTCTACCTAATTCATCTCTTTCTATAATTATAGATTTGTGGTATTGTCTATGCTCTTTCTTTGTGCAAGGAACTAAATTGGAAATGTCATTATTATTGTGATTAAAGTCAATATGGTGAACATCAGTAGAGGGAAGAAGATAATATCTTCTATTAATCTCTATAAAGTACTTTAATGGAAATAGTATATAGTTTTCTTCAACAACCAGTCTATGTTTCTTGACTCTGCCTGTCTTATCTGCAAAAGGATGCCCTGGACAATAAATCATAATGTCATCAACTTTATGATTATGTCTTATAGTATCTCTATTCTGGAAACTACTATTAAGAGGTCCTTTCAAACCAAATTGATGATTCCCCTCTCCACAATATCCTATTTCCTTTCCCTTATTAAGGCACTCCTTACTGCAAAATATTCCCAATCTTCTTGAATATCTATTTATTCTAAAGGGCTTCATATGAAACCATTTACCACAAATAGTACATTGTACGTTTAGAGCTCCTTTTTTAGCCTCATCAGCACATTCTCTACAACAATATCTTGCTGTATTTTTTCTTGAAGGTATTACTTCAAATTCCTTACCACAGTTTTCGCATATTTTTGTAATCATAATAGATAAATTTATACTACAAATATATGGAAAATAATCTATAATTCCAACACAATAATTAAAATTATTATATGAGTTTACCGTCTATAATCCCTAAGGAATTGCACAGGAGTATTCCCCAATGTTTGAATGTGGAGCTTCTTGGGGCAACTACAGCTTCAAATCCTTTAGGAAGTTTCATTGCCACTCCCAGTTTAAGAAGTCTGTATTCCTCCTTGTCTGCCACATACTCCTCATTGGACATAAGGTCTATCCAATCCCCTTTGTCAATTATCCTGGGAGACTCCTGGCCATTGAATGTCTTTACTTTTATCTTTAGTTTCATAATGACTCTACAAGTTCCTTCTTGGTTTTATAAAACAAATTTGAATTAAACCATTTATCAGACTCACAGCCAGTTGAGTGAATAAACTTTACCATGTACTCTACAATAGTAGTGAGTCCTACTTGAGTAAGGTCCTGGTAGATTTTTATTCTAGAGATTTCCACCTCTAAAGGCCTATCATCATGCATAAACCAAACCGTATCACCGCAGTTATATTTTGTCTTAAATATCATGTACCAACATAATTAAAGCCCCCATTTCTGAGGGCTTGTTTTCTACTCTCTTCTTTTATGAAATCCAATATGCCACTTACAACAAACAGGACATTTATAAACCTCATAACCCTCTAGTTCCCTCTCTTCTAGAAATAGTATAGCTGACTGCTTAGAGTTATAGGGTATTTTAGGTTTCCACTTTCCTCTTTTCTTTGTAAAGTGACATCTTGGATAACTGTTCTCCCTAATTTCTTTTCTTAGGAATCTTTTATACATTTATTATATTATTGTCAGAGATCCATTGGAATTACGGACTTTTCTTTCTACAATTCTTCCATCTATTACCATCCATGAAATATAGTTTTGATTATATCCAAGGGAGGTAAAAAAGTCAATAGCATCATCGTATTCATAGAATAAATCTTCGGCTTCTTTATCAAGATCTAATATATCCAGATCTCCCACACTCAAATCACATACTGCTATTCTCATAAACTACTCTTTGTATTTCTATTCTCTCCAAAATAAATCAGTTCTGTTTATCCATTGGCTACCTTCTTTTCTATAGAATCTTTGATTGGTTCTATATGAAGTTAATGGGCCTAATGCTTTTATATAGGGACCAACTTTATAAAAGTCTAAAAGGTTTAGATCTATAGTTGTCGGTAGCTCTTCTCTCCCTGTATAATAGCCTATTTTAAGATTATAATTATCTTTTATATGGGATATTAATGGATTTAACTCTCCAGGGTCTCCCCCTTCTCCCATAAAGCAGATACAGGTTATCCCTTTGTTCTCCTCTATAAGTCTGTTGAGTGACTCATTATCAAGATGCTCTCCTATATCTTCTGCAAGATAGGGAGAGTGGCATCCTTCACAATGACATGTACATCCTGAGACATTTATAGCAAGAGTTATCTCATCAGGAACTTCCTGAAATACTATTCTCACATCTACATATTTCATCTTCTTCTACATGCTGCGCACAATAAGAGTATTACAGATAATACAATACTCCCTAAGAACGGGCTAAGCACCCACCACCATGACCAATCTATGACCTTGCAGAGCTTTAAAATGACAAAAGCGACAGTAAGATGCTCAAATAATGGGCCAATTCTAATATTTACGTTTTCACTCATATTGACTATATATTCTTTTAGCAACTTCTATTTGTCTAGCCCTGCTATATGAACTAATAGGGCGTAGGAAGCCTATGATGCGTACCCACCAATCTATATCTTTGCTGTGGCATATAGGGCATTCTTTAATAGGAGCATTAACTGTATGTCCACAACTTTTGCATTCACTCATAGGAATATTGAATGTAAAATAGTTGCATCCTTCCTTAACAGCTACATCTATCAAATGTGAATATTGCTCTTTACTCAGATGCTCCATTAAATGTATATGGGAAGCTTGTCCACCTCCACAATATGTACTTACGTCCTTTCCATGTAGTTTTAGCTTATCAAGAACTGATATCTTATCATCCCACTGTTTAAAGAAATAACTACTATATAAGTTCTGGTCCTCAGGAACTTTATAACCTGACTCTTTATCCCATTCATAGAACTTAACTGCCAGATTCTCTCCAGGGATAGCCTCTAGATTAAATACAAAGGGCCTTTCTTTATCATTTATTGAGTGTAGCTTATTCTGTTCCTGGATAGTACTGAATATCTCCTTAAGAAATCTTTTATACTCCTCATTATTAGATATTTCTAATCCAAGGAATTCTGCTGCTTCACAATATCCTATAACACCAATTGTGCAATAGAGCTTCTTCATATAGATATATCCAGCATTAGACGAAGAATACATCCCTCTGCTCTCCATATCATATATCAAGGTTTTATAGGCTATCTGATACTTATAAACTCTCTCTAATATATCTGTAAGATAAGACTTGAGCTCTGAATAATTTCGACTGACCTTATGAATCTTGTAACAGTCTTGGACTATTCTATTCAAGTTAAGTGTAATGACGTTTACACTTCCTGTCATAATTCCAGTTAATCCTATAGTTGAGTTAAATGTATTTTCAGTAATTTCATTCTGAACTCTACAGCATGATGAGATGCTATTAGGATTATTACTTAAATAAAGAAAGAAACTACTTCCTTTTGCCCATTCCTCAGCTACCCAATCTTTACAATCCTTATCCAAACAGTCATTACCATCATGAAGCATACATACAGAAGTCACTGGAAATGTAAGAGGTTTTATTAATCTTAACTCTCTTAACAATTCCATAAAGATTCTTTGGAGTGTGTCTATAGCTTTCCATTCAGGTTTCGTTCCATCAGGATAATAAAAGTCTTCAAAGAGGGCCTTATAATAATACTTATCAAAGAAATTCAAGTTAGAAAAGGGAGAATTATAGCTTCTATTTCCGGCAGGCTGATTAATGCCATATATGAATTGTTTCATCCCTTTTCTTATGACATCTTTGACAGTTCTTTGCTTCTCAAATATAGGAGTTGTAGCACTATAATCAAGACAGCTATACCATTCAGAGCCAAACTCTTTGATTACATAATAATTAAGAGCTACTATATAATCACCCATAGCTACTGCTCCTCTTACTTGAGAAGAAAGCAAGAACATAAGATTAGTCACTTGTCCACTAAATGACTGAATATCATTGGGAGCAGATGGTGTTACTCCATCTATATCTCTAGTACCATTAATCATTAATGGGTAGAGAGTACAGGCCATGCAGTAAGGTTTTAAAGCAGGAGTCTGACTTTCATCATGAGCATAGATAATATGAGAATTCAAATCCTCCTCATACTTATCTGCTACTTCAGGAAACAACTCATGCAATTTGCTCTTCATCCTCTGCCGCTGAATGATTCTATTAGTAGTTTTAAATACTTCACCTTCAAGATTGGCTACATTCTTCATAGTTACATTGGCATTAGCATCTGTCTCTGATGAAGTAGCCGCATTTTCTGTAGATCGACTATATTCATCCATATAATCCAATCTATCTTTGATAAATCTAGCTTGCTTATGAGAATCCCTGTACAAGATATAGGATTTAGCAACATCAAAGAATCTATCATTCATAAGAATAGTTTCTACTTTATCCTGTATTTCCTCCACACCGATAGTATCCCCATCTACTTGAGAGAATAAAGAATCTATCATTCCTACTAGATAATAAGGCATTTGCTTATTAACAGATTTAAAAGCCAAATATACAGCTCTTTGAATCTTATCAATATCAAATTCCTCCTTAGTTCCATCCCTTTTAATTACTATCATATTTATTCTTTATTTAACCATTCCTTTATATCATTAATAGTACTAATCCCCATAGGAAGTATTGAATTACTAGTTAAATAATAATTAAGCTCCTTAACTATATTTCTCCAGTTTCTACACTTATATTGATGGTTTTCTCCATAAGTGCAGTCAGTAATAGCTTGAGTATCTGGATATATCCAGATAAGGGGTTGTAAAGTATATCTATTTATCACTATAAATCTATAATCTAATAACTTATAATCCTTATATAAGGGGTCTTTATCAAGATTCTGTCTTATGATATACCAGTACAGCTGAGCTTGAATCCACAATTTTATTCAACTAAGTGCGTTACTCTTAGCCAGTTCTCTTATGAACTTCTATATGTTTCCATATAGTTTGGACTATATCTTCACCCATTTCTGGGGCCCTGCTTTTCCAATCACTTGATTGTACTCTTATTAAGATAGTCTCTGCACCTTCCTCATATGAGGCTTGGCTCATGATTGCCCTTAGCATTATCTATTAGGGGTTTCCATGAATTAACAGGGTTTTTTATTATTGCAGATTACTCTGCCGGGATACAAGATTCATATATTTATTTTGTTTATATCCCCATTTATAGAATGATTTATAGAATACCCATTCAGGTGAAGATGTAGTCTTTAGATCACAGGGAATAATAGTTTTATCACTATGATTTACGATTATTTGATCCGCCATACATCTGAGTGAAATATCCTCATAACTCCCCTTAAACTTTAATTGGTAGAATCTCTGAATAGATTCAAAAGGATTGTCAGATTCAAAATACCATTTAGTAGCCTCACAAGTTTTTAATCTTTCCACACATCTCCCAGCACTTTGATAATCCTCAGCACTTACAAGAGTTTTATTTGAACATAAGAAAAGAAGATCATAATAATCATTGCATTCTTCCTTAATCTTCTTAACTCTATATTGAGCATATTTAGGATTAGCATAATATCCATTTTCTTGTGCAATAGTAGAGATGATGTTGTCTGGAATAGATTCCAGATTTGTATAGGTCTCATGACAAAGGTCGAATAATATCTTGGTTATTAGGGCAAGATTATCACTTATATCAGGAAGTAAAGCTATCTCAAACTTATTATCAAATTCTTCTTCAGTTCCTGTTAGAAGGGTATCTACCATGCTACCAAAAGTAAGAGAAGGAGAATCAATCCTAGTGAACACCTTATTGAGGTTTTCAAATCCCTCTCTATTAAATCTAGCTATAGTAGAATAAGAATAAGCAGGGTCAGCTCTATACTCTTCTTCAGAGCATTTCCATGATATATCATATAATGATGTTACTTTATTCATCAGTAATACTCCTCTTCATTTGTTCCGAACTCTACAAAATTCTCATCATAATAATCCTCAAAAGGTTCTAGCTGAGCCACATAAACATCTACTTCGGTCTTTAGTTTACGTAATTCTATAAGATTAACCTTTAAGTACTCTTCTCTTGGATTATCATCATTCCTGCTCTTCTTGACCATGTAAAGAGCTGAATCTACTAATGCCTTTAAAGAATCAAAGTCTCTTTCTCTTAAGAAGTTAAGGCCTAGGGGAATATCCCTTTCAGGAAGAGAAGATATAAGAGAGGCAACTCTAGATAATGCTTTACTCATAATTGATTTATTATATTTATAGCCTGTATCATTTGTGTAACGCTATGAGGTTCAAAGAACATATATTTCATCCCATCGTTTCTATCTTCAAGATACCTAAGAAACATCTTTTTCTTGATAGGATAAGTATCATTCTCCTTCCCCTTAACATCAAAGTATATCTTATATATCCCCTTAGTAACTATGAAATCAGGGGTATAGGTTATATTAACTATAGCTCTGTCTCTTATAGTAATATCTTTATCATATCTACCTGCAGCTCTTCTTCTAGGAGCATATATAGTAACGTTTTCTGGTTTAAAGCCTTCTAATAGGACTATTTTTTCTCCCTCATATAAGAAATCCAAGCCAGAGTGCTCTAATTTTTTGTAACAAGAGCACTCTAGCCTACTCTTAAATTTTATGTTGTTATAACTTATTGGAGATGCCCCTAATATCCTTTTATTAACAGAATCCATTAGAATATTTTACCGAAATATGATTCAAGGATATCCCTAGCATACTGAGCATCTTCTATAGTTCTAAAAGCTGCAAAATTCTTATAGCTCCTAATATGGCTTTTATTCACCTCTACGATATTTCCATTAAAAGCAGATATAGCAAATATTCTAGGACTCTGACTGATATGATCATCATAATTCTTGTCCAGCTCTACAGCTATCTCTTTAAGGAAAATGCCAGCAGCACTTCCAGGGTAAATGCAATGTAAAGTTAGAAATATTCCCAGATGGTCACTAGGCATATATTCTGAAAATTTTCTATCTATTTTTTCATAGATCCCAGATACATCAAGCTTATGAATCTTCTTCAGTACTCCTTTAGATATAAGTTCAGGAATATTTTCTTCTGTTATAGTGATATGGGAGATAAGATGATATTTTCTATCATCCAATTCAGCCACTAGACACTTTGTTGTTACAACATCTCCAACCTTAACCTCCTTGTTAGTTTCTGTATTTATCAGTGTTATCATATTAAGTATTTTATAGAATTATTAAATTTCTTGATACCATTCTATTGTTTCTCCATATTTACCAATTAATAATTCATCAATTTTATTAAACAGTGTTGAAGGCATTTTAGTTCCAATCCTAGCATAATATGCAGGATGGTTTTCTTCAAGAATAGTATTGAAGTTCTTGTTAATATACGGTTTAAATGATTGAGCTTGTCTGCCAAATAGGACATATATTATGCCAGTCTCATTGTCAGATAATCTCTTCAAGAGATTAGCTATGAAAGGTCTCCATAGCATTACGTGAGATCCTATTCTATTCATCTCCACAGTAAGGGCTGAGTTAATCATTAGAATTCCCTGCTTAGCCCAAATTTCTAAAGAGTTGTCAAAGGTAATATGATTATGCGGAATTTCAAAGTTTATAACAGCTTCTTTTATTATTTGTAAAGAAGGAGATAAGTTTTCTTCTATAACTTCTTTATTATTACCAAATAATATTCCTGTAGCAACACCTTTTTGAGGAAATGGATCTTGACCTAGCATTACAACCTTTAGTTTATCATAAGGGCACAATTTGAATGCTTTGAATACATTTTCTTGACTAGGACAGATAGGAGCTCTCTTATATTCTGCATTTAATCTATTTAATATAGGTATAAGCTGATTTCTATCAATTACTCTCATCCATCTTCCAAAGTAATCATCAATCTTCATCTATAGGAAAGGCATTTATAAGTATGTTTCGTGCATAAGTGGAAAGATCCCAAATATTATTTCCTCCAGGTATCTTAGGAATTCTGTACATAGTCCTTAAATTTCTTACCTCAATTCGTACTTTACAATTACCGCTATGTATACCATAATAGAAGAGGTGAGTAGCATAGAAAGGAATCATAGTATTCCTAATAAATGTATTTAATTTTGATTTAGCAGTGAATACTAGGTAATCAATATATAAAATAGGGGTAATTCCTCTATCTAATCTGTTAAATTCGTAGACAGGAGCTATTATAGGAGCCTCCTCATCAAATATAGTGTGTCCTGAACAATAGTAATATTTCTCATCTAGATTAATTCTAATGAGTTGGTTGCTTTTCTGACACTCATTTCTCATTATATTAATTAGCTGCTGAGGGGATTTAACAGTTTTATTATGGCCACCATAACACATGGCAGTTAGTACTTCTCCTCTTTCTGTGCCTGCAAATTGACACATAAATTGAGACATACTCTCAACAGGTACTATTAGGGTTTTATTCCCTAGATCTAATGAGTGCACAAATATTTTAGTGGCATTCTCAAGATTATTAGGAAGAAGTAAGCTTGAATCATCAAAGATACTAGTAAGAGAATTAATTAATTTATTTGTCATGGCTCAGTGGTGAAATACATACGTTTTGCATCATAATAAGTATAGAAGGGCAAATCCCTATCCAATACATGATCAACTTGATTAGATACAAAATTTACAAATAAGTTAACAATAACTGAAGCTATCATACTAGCAGTAAAGGTAGTTTGTTTATAGCTACATATGGTCTCTTCAGCTTCTTCATCTGAAAACAGATAATCATGAGAATATCTATGCATACTATAGTTATCACTACCTTTTATACAAAAAACTTGAAATTCCTCTGCTGCAAGTCTACCATCTATAAATAAACAATTTTCTTTATTATTTATACCCCCTTCTGCTACATGCTCTAACCATTTTTCAAAGAAGACACTCCTAGCCGTCATATTATCAAATCCACAAATCATTATATCACTTGAATAGGAAGTTTCTTCTGTAAAGACTTCTCGAATAGTTGAATAATCATGGAAATCACTATACCTTGTCATGACTTTACCAATAGAACTAGTCTTAGAATTGCCTATATCATGTACTCCATACAGTTGTCCACTCAGGTTAGATTCCTCTACATAGTCGGGATCCATTATTAATATACGATGAGGTTGGAGTCTGGATAATAGAAAAGCTACATGACTACCTATTCCCCCAAGCCCGGCTAGTAAGATATCCTGATCTTTAACTCTTTGGTACCACGGGGCAGAACTAAATCTACTGGTAGAAGTATCCAAGAGTGCTGACTCTTCATTTTTAGGTATAGCTGGAGAGGAAAAATGTTCCTGATAGATTTCTTCAATAGTGGCATTTAATAATGCCTCCTCTTGTTCATTCAATATCTCATTCATATATGAAATCTTTTAATATATTTACATACTCTTCTATATACTTATTTGGCTTTAATTTATTCAATCTATAGGTCAAACCCCTAGCTATTTTATCGGCAATGTCCATATCACTTCCTTCTAATTCTTGTCTTTGAGAGTAACTACATAGAAACTCAACATAGGGAGCCGCCCACATCTGGAAATTCTGGAATCCTCCAGACCCTTTTCCAAATCTCCTATCATAAATATACACCATATTATCAGCCCATTCTGTGACATCAACTTTGCTGATGTTGGGTAGCATCACGGATCCGGTGATAAGCTGTAGCAATAGCTCATCTATAATTTCTTCTTCCTGTTCTGATTCATAGGGAATTTGATCGGATGCAGGTGTAGATTTAGTTGAGAGCCTACCTGAATTATTACTAATAAGTAAAGGCTCTTTATATTTAGGAGAGGAATCATTAAACTTACTATTCTCTAGTTCATTAATCCTATGTAACCAATCTCCTGGCAAATATTCTTCATCATCTCTTATCACATTTAGAGGGAACCACTCTATTATTTGATCTTCATCTTTAGATTTAACCTCCGAAGTAATAAATTCATCATTGAATGTATTGTACGATATATGCCTTACTACATCAACTTGTGTTATTCTTCTAGTAATTGCAGCGTTATATATTCCCTTGTTGTTTACAATCAGAGATAAAAAATGATTTCTTTCTTCTCCTTCTGTCCTTAGGGTGTCCATATCTACACTACTGAAAAATGTTGACATTTGGTGGTGGGAATGAATCAATCCAATTTGGCAATCCAATAATTCCTGATTATCAGCCATATAGGCAATCACATCTGAAGACATCATAAACTCTGTAGAGGCATAGCTCCCAATATCCATTGGATATATATCAACACATTCAATATATAGAGAATTGTCTTCAAAATTACCAAATGGCTTATAAAATAATAAGCCAGACCATTCTCTGTCATTTATTCTTGAGCATAAATATCTTATTTTATATTCTATTGTCTGTGGAATAAATAAATCATAAATATTTGATCTGCCTACTAAAGGTAGGCGTTCTTTCTTAATGTCAACCATGATAATTTATAGTAGCAAGTATTTTATTTAAAATATAAGAAGCTATGTTAGGAGATACAATAGTTACATATTTAACATTTGCATCAGTAGGATGACTGCCTACGATTTTGACTAGGACCGGCCTTCCTTTAAATATGCACAACCTCTTCCCTCTAATATTATCTTCTACACTAATATTTTCACCCCCTTCTATATATAATCCCTTATTCATGTACATTACATTATATAGTAGCATCTTGGTATCAATATTACCTCTATTAGAATCATTTCGAGAATTGCTCCATTGTATAAATATGTCACTTAGTATAAGAACGTAATCCCTAAAGGGCATACCAAGTTGAAAACAATTATCCCTATATACAATAGGTAATTTAATATGTCTTACTAGATACGGGATGAAAGGCTCAATCTCCAGTGCTATTGTATGATGGATACCCAGAGAGGTATATGAGAGTTCCCTTGGCCTTATATTAGCTACCTCTCTAAGATAGTGATATGGTACTCCTCCAATAGATTCAGTTTCAACAAACTTTTGTAGTTCAACACAGAATAACATCCAGATATCAGAATCTGAGGAACTGGTCAATGTACATACTGTATCCCTAATAGGCCCTCTTCCTAGACATGGTGCCACAAACATATCGTCCTCATTCGTGGAAATAAACCTTACATGAGAATGCATGTAATTCTTTGCGAGTTCTGCTTTTGTATACTCTGCTCTACCTAAAGCTGGAGGCTGCGCAAGAGTGCCGTCCGTATAAATAGAAAATTTTACATAAAGCTCAGAGATAATTAAGGACTCATTTCTTTCGTTTGAGATGCGCACCTTTGGGAAATATATAAGTGTAGTATTTGCAATTAGACCTTCCTGCATATCTACATGTTCTTCCCCATAGAAGTCATTTAATATCTCAAGAACCCTCTGTTGGTCACAAGTCATAATTAAAATATATCTTAAATTCTTTGACATAAAAAATAGGGAGATGAGCTTCATCTCCCTATTTAATTCTTATTACTGCAAAAAATCGAACATATTATCTATTTCTGATCTTGAATAGGGACTGTTCTCTAATTCATCAGGTTCACAAGAGGATCTTCTGTACAGGACATCATGTAATTCGTCCTCTTCTGTCAGAGTAATATAATCATTATCTCGGAGTATAGCAACCAGATAAATGAATGCCCTTTTTAAGGCCTTGAATTCAGCTTCAGGTGTAGTTTTTCCCTTTGTATCTTTACATGCACAGCTCTCAGTAGAATTTTCTGCAATGAGGTGAATAAGGTCATTATCTGAACATTTGGTATAGACCTTATTATACTTTGCTTTACATTTATATTCAAGATTAAGTCTCTTAATCTCTTCGTACAGTTTCAGTCTCCTGGGGGAGAGTACACCAGAGGCTATCTTCTTATTAGGATTAGTTAACATGAATACCAGTTCATTTGTCACTTGCCCCTTGTAGGAGATATCATGAGGTAAGAGAGACTTATTATCTTTTAACTCAGTTTTGGAGAGGCCCTCATAAAAAGTCATTCCTTCATAATCTACATTAGCTGCTTCCAGATCTCTCTTAAGCTCCTCCAGAGTAGTAGCTGCTGACATAATGATCTGTTTTCTTTGGGTTTTAGTAGAAATTACTGTGATTCTTCTTGCTTCCATTTTAATTATTATTTAAAGTTTTGAATTTTTATTTTATAGATTTATTTAAAATTAAAGAGAGGTAATACTACTTTAAGAAACTCAGATTTACCTTTGACTAGCATTAGATCACTAATATCTTTCCCACCACTGAACTTGGGCAACACCACATTAGTAAATCCAGTGCTCTTAGCCAATTTATCACCATCAATAATTCCAGCATCATCATTATCAAATAAGATGCATATCTTTTTATATCTTCTCTTCAATTCATTAACGGCTGGGTTACTTATATTGTACCCCTCTCCTTGAACTGCTATAGCTGGTATACCAGTATTAGCCCATAAGCAAAGGGCATCTTTAAGAGAAGAACATATACAAATGATATTCCCACTCTCAGGTACTTTGGTCCACAGGCTTATCACTGATCTGTCGTGTCTATTACACCACTTATATCTCTTATCTTTGCTATAGGGTTGGTATATCTTCAAGGTAACCTTCCCCTCTTTATGTTCAACATAAGCATAAGCATATTTATCAGCTCTGAATACATATCTATGACCGTCTTTTAATATAATCTTATGAGATACGGGATATACCTCGGCAAACTTGAGCCACTGAAGACTAATTCCATAAGATTCCCAATATTCAATATCATATTTTCTCCATTCCCTTATTTTACACTGAAGATCTACATTCTTATTATAACCTCCAGAAGCAGAAATATGACAAGGAGTAGTTGCTTTTATATTAGTTCCTATTGTAAATTTAGGTATATCCTCATCTATTCTTTTTAAAACATCTATATAGTCACAACTCCACATTTTTCCTAGTAAATCAAAAAGGCCTCCTCTATCCTTAGTAGATAGGTCTGTATAGAATATTCTTTTACCATCCATAGAATATAATCCGAATGAGGGTCTTTTATCTTGTCTTAGAGGAGAGTTCATAACACAAGGGACTCTAGTTACACCTAGATAATAAAAAAGAATATCTGCTTCGGTTACTCTGCTTAAGATGTCTTCTAAGCTTATAGAACTTTTACCAGAACTGACAGACATGCATTTATGTTATTTTTAATTTAGTTACTAAAGAACCAGGGGGAAGAGGAGTCCACTTCAAAGGGAGCTTTATCTTCCTGTGTAGAAGTACTTGTAAAGTCAGTTGACTCTACGGAATATTCCTTTAAGTCACATACCTCAAATTCAGTAGAGGGATATGCCCCATTAGCTTTTCTGGTCTGCATATCCACGTCTAACCCACTATAATCGGTGATATTATTCTTCAAGAACTTCTGGGTATATACAGCCTGATACTGCTTGTTATCATCAGTAGCTTTTACTCCAAAGAGAACTTTTACCTTATTCTTAGACTGTAAGGCTATGGCCTCTCTTAATTCAGAAAAATCTCCTTTAAAATAGGCTTCTATATTATCTAATCTAGCCTCTGCTTCAGTTTTATCTTTAATATCTATTATTCTCCCACTCTTATCCTTATATGATTTATTAGGAATGTTCAGATATGCTTTGATAAAGCCAGTGAGATCTTCTTCTCCTATATAGGCAGGCCTAAAATCAGCAGGCTCAAACCAACTAAGAGTTTCCGGAATAGTCTTGGTGGCAAGATTCTCCTTGGGAATCCAAATAGTTTCTCCATATTTATTTATTACCTGAATCTTAGTATTATCCCTATTGAATCTAGCCTCCCTACTCAAAAAGAATGAAATCTTAGTTTTCATGTCAATTCCATTGCATCTATTAGAGTCGGTCTGCACAATAAAGTCTATTCTTGCTTGAGGTACTTTATGGCTGTTTCCTTCCTGACCAACTTCAATCTCACTGATATATTCAGGATCATTCTCAAGTGTTGTATCATAAATCTGCTCAAGTTCTGCTTTAGTAGGATTTACAGCCAGTACATAAACAGGCGCAACACCTATATATCTTTTAATAGATGCTCCCTCCGTAGACTCTTTACCATTGGCAAAAGCCATAAATGCGAAATTAATTTTATTCATTCTAAAATGTAATTTTAAATGTGTTTTATATATTACTAATCATTATCCTGTTCATAATCCTCAATTATCTCACTAGATTCTATAGGTTCTGGTATGAGGACCTCATAAACGTTCTTTTCCTGATTGAACCTTACTGCACTAGCTCTAGGCTCATATTTAGTAACTTTGATGGGTTTTCCTTCCTTATCTATCTTTCCAGTATCTTCAATCCTCTTTTCCACCAGGTATTCACTAGTGAATCCGCCAGTCAAAGAGATAACCCCCATCTCATGACCACTAATTTCTTTGCAGACACTGTCATATTCCTCTCTGAGTTCATCGAGTTTAGATATAATCTTATTCTTCTTAGTTACTAATGGGTTTACATTCTGTGCTACCCTTTTGATGGATGCCATCTGGCGAACTGTTAATTCTTTTGTCATAATCCTTGGTTTAAATTAAAATATTTTTAATAATTTTATTCCTCTGTTAGATACATTATATACTCTTGTAATGAAATATTTCTTCTCGAAATGATTTAATGCTTCTAATGTATATTTATATACAAGCATTGGTGAGCACCTTAATGCATCTTTAAGTCTTTCTATGTCTTCTTTCTTCTTACCCCATTCTATACAGTATTCTTCAATTATATTTAAAGAATCTTCAAGGTTGGGCTCTTTGGATAAAAACTTTAATAACCTCTTTCTATCCATAATATTCCCGCATGGCATCTAAGACTAAGTTCAAGTCATTAGGGATGAAGTCCTCTTTGAACATGTCTTCTGGAGATTTAGCCGGTATTTCAATGTTTCCTTCCATGCATCTATGGGTATAGAATCCATAAATAGGCCTCTTATTATCGTCATATTTAACAGAAGAGAAAAGCACCATTGGTACCACTTCCATAGGGTTGTAAGAATTATCTATCATCTTACCTATCGTAGAGGGCTTATAAGAGATTATTACATTGTCTGATACTACCTCCTCACAATGCATAATTAAAAATACGTTAATATCAGACCTTAAGTTCTCAGCTGTCTGTATAATAGACTGAAAATGGGAAGCTATATCTACAAATTTATTATAAGAACTGATTTTAGCAGTCTTAAAATATTCTTTTCTCATTATATATGTTATATCTTCAACTACTATATTCTTAACATAAGAAGCATTCTTACTGATACTCTCCATATAATTTACTATAGTAGTATAATCATCTATATTGAAGAGATTCTTATTATCTTCATTATAGAGGCTTTGGCTTCCCTTAAAAGGAAGCCTCTTCTTCAGCACATTAAAGATTACCGTTTCTTTTGGGTTAAGCCCTTTAATTGAAGTGGACTTACCTGTGCCTGATTTTCCTAATATTAAAATTACGTTTGCCAAGATTAACCTCCTTTCTTAATTTATTTAATTTATATTTTGATTCTGATGGTTTTGATATGAAACTAAAGAAAGATTTACTGGTCCTCCTAGATTCCAAAGAATTTATATAGTCATAAACTTTTGATAATTCCCTGGTATTATCAGGTTTAGGAAGCTCATAGAAAATGGAAGAAGCACCATTAAATAATAAGGGACATATATTTCCTGTCGCCCCATAATGCCTGTCTTCTATTACTTCCATAAATCTTATATAGTTCTTGAATCTTTTAATATCATAGCCTTCATATACAGCCAATCCATATTTAAATGGGCTATAAAGGCCTATTACTATATCTGCCACATTGTTATCTTAGCAGCTCTTTATCTGCTAAATCTGCAGTTTCATTTCATTATATCTGCAGGTCGGACTATCTCTTCATATTCCACTTAGTATTGGTATACGTAGGAATATGTCATGCACTCTTGCCACTTCATCTTCTTCAGCACCACCCGGTAAGAAGGTATGTGGTAGTCTCTGTTCCTTCACAATATTTCTATTGTGCTTGGATAAGGGTTATCTGTCTCCAGACTTTCCCAGATTCACATGATTAAGAGACATTTAATTTATACATCATAGTATTATGCATATAGGGAAGGACAAGTTCTTCAAACGCTGGATACTGCTTAGTTGGTAGATATAAAGTTCCATTTTTAGTTATATTAAACACAATCCCAAACTTAGCAACTAGCATATCATTAAATATGGAACACTCTTCTACAGTAAAACAGTTTGTGGCTATACCTACTGTTTTTCCTAGTCTATATCCATCGTCCATAAACATCACAGCTAAAGACAATTCATTAAAGCTTTCTAAATATTCAGAAGTTATAGTCTTTTTACCATTCTTATAGAGATTATTATAAATAGGTAGAAGTACTGGATTAGCTGGCAATCTACATATAGCAGATTCATAATATAATCCGGTTCTTTTATCTATAGTTTTTCTCTTAGATGTTGAAAACTTCGCTCCTAATGATTCTAATTCTTTAGCTTTCCACTTACAATACTCCAATTGTTTAATTCCATGTTCACAAGTAAAAATAGGATTAATATTAGTCTTCCTTAAGGAGGCATCTCCTAATAAAGAGCCCAATATAATAGACCTCTGTCTGTCTGTCATTTCTATAGCTTTATTAATAAGTAAATTATCCCTCTGTATATTGTTTCTTTTTCTAAAAAAGTATACAGAAATCTCTTTCACTCCTAGTAATTCAGCTATTTCTCTATCTGTCTTACCTTCTCTAACTAGTTTTTCCGCTTCTGTATAATTCATCTTCCTAAAAGATAAATATGAGAAATTTGAAGCTAATCCTAATTTACTTCTATGAAACTGTATTAATTGTCTTGAAACATTCATTATAGACGCTATTTCCGCATCTGTTTTACCTTCCTTATGTAATTCTACTAATCTTTGTTTATCCATAAATATTAGATTTTATATTTGTGGCACAAAGATACGTAAAATATTTGATATATGCAAATCTACTGATGAAATACTTATCTTATCTCTCGATGTCACTTTACAATCCGCGAGACCATCAGATGATGGTTTTATTCTTCCTAATTTGAATGATTCGTTACCTTCTTTATCTTGCATTTCGTTACATACAGACTCTTTATTCTGTACTCTCCTCATTTCTAAAGAGTATCGGACTATATCTTCACTCCATTGAGTGTGGGATTCTCGTGTCTCCATTATATTCTTCTTTGCAGAAGTTTCAGGAGTTAGTCTCTGAACCTTCAAATGCCTTTTAAAGCATAAGCTCGGCTGCTGATTACCTTATGTATCCACTTAGGCTTCCAGCAATTCTTCCCATTTATCCAGACCCAACTGATTCATTCAAATAATTTGTATCTCATAGATTTACATATGTAGGGGCTTACAAGAGATGTAAATATCTCTCTGCTTCCTGCCCTTACATAAATGACGGGTTTTTCATGAAACATATGGATTGATGTCAATATATTGTACTTTTCTAGCAACAATCCCTGTAAATATTTCACGTCCTCCATGGAAAATCCTTCAGTATGTAAATAATAGGAACAGTTATTCCTGGTACCGTCATCCATAAACCACACGGCAATACTTATAGGAGTAAGATACCTGTCAATGCCTTTGGGCACGACCTTCTTTCCTTCAGGATACCAGGCATCCCTCCAACTGTTGAATGTTATGCTTCTGGTAGTCTTCAAATCCACTCTCCCATGACATATGCAGACTCTTCCTTCTATGATACTTTCGGTCTCAGCAAGACTTTCCGTATAGTGTACCTTCATCCCTTCCTTTTCAAAGAGTTCCTTAAGATATAACACATAGTCTTTCTGTCTATAGGAATGTCCGCAAGTTACAGAACTGTTGAGGACCTTGACCGGCTCACAGTCCCTCCTGTATTTAGTGACTGAAGAATCTCCCAGCAATGTCCCTGTAAGTATTTCCTTGGCTCTCTGTGAGATTTCTATAGGATGGTTCCTGTCAGTATTATTGATTTTCTGCTGGGCAATCCTATCCCTTTTTATGCTCAGTTTCCTGAAATAGTACTGTACGGTTCCTTTGGAATACCCTATCTTTCTTGCAATATCATTGTATGACATTGTGGGGTGTTCCTTTAAAATTTCCTTGATTTGTCCTTCTGTACTCATAAATATATAATTTATAGAGTACAAAGGTACTAAAATTATTTGAATTATGCAAACGTAAAGCCTGGTGTTGTATAAGCACAACTATCATATTTAGCTGAGACTTGAGAGTTATAGCATATTTGGACATCTTATTAATGGTTCCCCAAATATCCATACCCTTTTCAGTAGAGAGGTTTGAGGCATTGTCTATGAGTACAAATACATACATATTTGGATCATTCCAAGTAAATGGATTAATAGGATCCAACATTTGCCTCTCCTCTAACTTTCCTGTTATTTCATTGGCCTTTTCATATGTAGTATAGTTATAATGCCCATTCGATTCAGCAAAATCTCTACAATATTTGTTAATCCTACCACTGTAATTTTCATTACCATTTCTGTTTGTGGTCTGGGCCATGTCTTCACCCTCAGCATTATCTGTTAGGGTGCACCTGCATCTGGTCTCTGGGGCTGAATCTATACTCAAGGTATAGCCTATGCCTCATCAAATTGGCATGGGAGTTTCCTCCTTTAGCTTCTGATGATATTCAGGTGTAATTATATGATGGGTTTCCTCATCACACGGCAATAGAAATGGAAATGTTATAAACTTATCATTGATATAGACAATAAGATTTTCAGACTCAAGGACTTTCTTCTTCCATGTATGGCTGTAACTCCCCTCAAACCATTCTTGAGGAGAAAGTTCTCTCCCCTCTGAGGTAATAGGTTTTATTCTATCTGCAAATCCTTTTATCTTAAAGGAAACTCTAAGGTCATCTAAAGTCTTTGTGGAATCACAAATAAGAAGTTCAGTCTTACTATTATAGAAGAACCCTCTATACTTTCTCATGGCATAGTTAATATTCCTATAATTGTTTGGGTTATATCCAATATAGTCACATACTTCAAGGACAGTGAGATTGTTGGCTACCACTGTCCCAGACTTATCCATGAGTTTGTACCTTCTGCCTGTATCTTTTCTTGGATTGACATAGCCATTTTCATACAGTTGCTTGGTTGTCCTGGAAATCTTTTCTCTCCACTCATCAGTTCTGCTGTATATGACTGGAGAAGCAATATTGAACTTTGGTTTGTATTGGTCTATAAATGACCATTCAGCTTTCCTGAGAACCTCCTCATTATCCTCAAAGAGCCTAAGTAACACACCAAACTCAAAATTATCCTCTCCATACTTATTCCAGCTGTTTTGAAGATAGGTGGAGTGATGAGTACCCCTCCTCAATAGAGAGACATGCTGTTGCCACCTCTCTCTTATGTTGATAGAGGAACCTATATACATATTTCCTGTACTCAGGCATTTTATATAGTAAATACCAATCCAATTTTCATAACCTTTGCCTATATCCTTCATAATATCAGATTTTCAGCAAAGGTAATAAATTTATTTCACATTTCCAAATCCCGTTTACCTGTAGGATTTTTGATGCTATCTATATACTCTACAACCTCTTCAAACTTTCTAATATAGGTCTTGTACCTTTCACTTTCAAGAAGCTCAAATATGTGAATATCTACAGGTTTATCCTTGTCAGTACTCTTTAAATTAGTATTTGTCATGTAGATTCCATCAAGTCTTGCTAATAAATGACAGAGAAATTCATTATATTTCTCTTTAGGAGACATTTCTAAGGTAAAATATAATACCTTAGCCTTGAATTCAGGATGTTCTACCATGAAAAATATGAGCTCATAGACCCATAAATAATCACATAGTTTACTCTTCCCAACTTTTTGATTGGCTGAGAGAATGATGTATTTCCCCTGTTCAGTACCTGGTAGGATATTCCTATATCTTGGAAAGGGCAAGGGAAGACAATTCCACTCTCCTTTAATTACTCTTTCCCTTCTATTTTTTAAGTCTCTTATTATTTCATCAAATTTCATAGTAATGTGGATGTCCAATCATTTCTCAAATTCTCTTCCTGACCATAATTCTCAATATAGTTCATTAATTCAGATTCCCCTTCTACTTCTCCGGCAGCCCCTATCTTTTCTTTTAATATAAAATACTTCAAGAGCTTCATATATCTATAGCTCCCATTAAAGCTATCTACATATTTAGAAGCAGCATGGAGTATCTTATTTCCCAGAAACTTATTAAATTCTTCTTTGTTAAGTTTAGAAAACTCCTCCTTGAATTCATTTCTTATATATTCTTCATATTTCTTCAGGAACAACTTTAATCTTCTTACTATCAGAGCTGTTCCTTCAGCCCAATAATAATTAGTTCCTTCCTTTTTACCTTTAGGGAAGATTTCCTTTAATTTAGTGGCTATCTCAAGTAGGAAATCATCTCCAGAATTCTTTGGTTCATCAGAGTCAATAATAGTGGAATCCAATACTTCAGTACCTCTATTTGTTAATCTCCATCCAATCTGTTGAAATGTCTCATTCCTGTCTGCTGTCAATAGTCCTTTTTGTATCAAGCTTTCTTTAGTTAGCTCTAGATTAATTTTATTATGAATTATTATCATATATAAGGCTTCATCTAGGGTTATACCATGCTTAGCAGCAGACTCCTTATTAAGTCTTATTGTCATATTTCTAAATCCTCTAATCTTTCTACTTTTATTATATAAGTTTCATCAATCCCATCGAGAGCCTTCTTAAGATACTCCTCATCTCTTGTATTTTCATAATATAGAATAAACTGTATAGGATCTTCAGCTCTTAAACTTCTACCAAATTTCTGTATGAAAGCTCTCTCTTTTCCATCAAGCTGAATAATAACTCCCACTTGAATATCTACTAAATTCTGCCCTTCCTGTAATAAACCCACAGCAAATAAGCTGCTAATCTCTTTTCTATTAAATTTCTCAATTATTTGTAAAGATTTATTTTCCTCTGAATGAACAGCATTTCTCCCTCCTAATATCCTTGCTTGATCAATACTAGAGCAGAAACATATTAATCTTTTATCTTTGATTCTATTAAGAAGATTCGCGGCCATTATAGTTTTAAGGTCTCCGAGAAATCTCTTTCTCTGCAAACCACATTGTAGCCACTTTGTTTTCATAAATTCTACTCTAGAAGTAAGATACCTGCTCTTCCAATATTCACACTTATTTGTCAGATAGTCATATTTTTGCTTTGCTGTGCAGGATATTACTAAAGAGGTATCAGGATATTGTTCCTTATGTTTTAAAAACTTCCATCTCTCATAAAAACTGCACTTTCGTATAGTCTTTTTTCCTTTGTTTCCCCACTCTTCTGTAACTGAGTACTCTTGATGTGTATTATCTAAGATGAGTGGAATTAAATATATCCTGGGCTTTGGCAAGAGACCTCCTTTTATAGCTTCTCCTAAAGTAATCTTTGATATTTTAAAATCTCCAAATATCTGGTTAAGAGAGTATATAACCTGGTCTGGAAGAGTAGCTGATAAGACTATTATGTACCTTGAGAAAATCTCTGTAAGTAAATTCATTCTTAAATCAGAGCCTAAGTGATGACCTTCATCAAAGATAATTAGATCCCAACTGCTATTTTTATATTTTCTTAATGAAGCATAGCACTCCATCGTGATGTCACATCCTTTTAACTTCCATTTCTTGAACTCTCTTTCCCAGTTTGACTTATGATTTATTTCAGCTACAACTAACAGAACCTTCAAATGGCCATTCCTTTCTATTAAATAATTGGCTATATCAATAGCAGCTTTTGATTTACCTGTTCCTGTAGCCCATTGTAGTATGATCCTGGGGTGTTGCTCTATGAGTTGTATAGGAAGAGTCTGTAATTCTTCTTTAGTCATAATAGTCTTTGATATAGTATCTATAATCATTTATTACATCCTATATAATTAAATTTCTCTAAGATTGGCTGTTGGATTCTGAATAATATTTAAGATTCATATTACAATATTAGTAAAAAAAAAAGAGTAAGAACTTATTAGTTCTTACCCCGGATTCTAGATTAGTTTAGTATTTAGTCCTGAAAAATCGTATAGGGAAAGCTTTTCCCATTGTAGCTTTCACATATTCTTTGTAGATGAGCTTCTAAGCGCTGCTTAGAAGTAAGTCCTCCCCACTTCTTAGAATTTGACCAATAGGGAGTTTCTCCAGAGGTCATATACTTGTATGCCTCTGGAGAGAGATTGATATGTTTCATAGCAGGTTTAGTACATAGAGGATAATGTATGGTCTCTCCCTTTACATATTGATACCCACTTTTACTTTTTTTTCTCATCTGAAAGCCGATTACTTCAGGCTCACTCTTACGTATAAGAGTGCTCCCCTCTAATTGAATAGTCAGGGAGACTTTTACTGTGTTGTTCATCTAATCTTAAAATATGGTAATAAGAAAAGTCTTTCTATGATGTTAAATTATAAAACTATTTATTTAAAAAATAATGCTGTACTATGTTACCATGCCCTTGGTTACAGCATTCCAAAACAATACTAAATTATATGGCATTTCTCTAATTATTCTTCTTGAACACAGACCATAGAATCTGTAAGTAAAGCAGTTTCAATCAAGAAGCTTCTTGCTGTACCCCTGCATATATAACACTCCTAAATTCGAGAAAAATATCAATCATGTTATATAAGTTTTTGGCCTTAGCTCAAGTCCTTATACCCTCCCTATTTTATGCTTTCTATAGGGCTTGCTGGTATATTAGCAATCATTTATAGGATGACTATTCCTATAAACTTGGAGATTTTTTCCCTTTGTATCTCTGACAAAGTCTATTCTATATTCTTTTTACATTACTGAATAGATAATAATGGGAGCTTACGACTAAAAACTTGTTAACCTCCAAACGATTCATCTTACACAGATATAAACTTATTGTAATTAAGATTCACTTTGTCCACGCCTAACAAGGCTTCACCCCCATGACTATTATGGGTTTAATATAAAAGTGTAAGTTATGTATACATCATATCCTCGCATCCATCCTCTATATATGGGCAATTACATCAGTTATAATAATCTGATCTGATACAATTAATCCTTTATCTATTCCTGTTACTATTTTACTTCCTGCGGGAATTAAGCATTCAACTATTGTACCTATTAATGGTCCGGATTTCTTTATTCTTTCAAGGGATGAGAAGCTATGAAATCCATTACTAATACTTAAGATAGGATCTGATGGCTTGACTCTTTTTCTCACTATAAAGTACTCTTCTATGTCAGTAAGCCTTGATATTGCATCTACTGGTCGTACATCTGCTATTATATTAGTTTTGTAGAGCTCACCTAATGTGTAGTTGAAACCCCTACACTTAGATATTATGAGGTGATGACTTATTACGACTACCTCTTTATAGGTAATAATATCCTGCTTAGCTCTTTTAGGCCTATTCTTTATATAAGCTATAGTACACATGATTTTTCTTTATAAATAGTATTTGTCCCCTACACTGGAATTGCACCAGTCTATATTATCCAGTACTTGATAATAAGCAATCTAATTAGTAGGGATAAAGAATATTAAGGTATCCAGCCTTAATAGCACCCACTGATATTTGTTTCCGGAGTCAAATAGAGAAACCTCTCCAGCAATTACTGGTTTGAACTGCCAAAGTCAGCCGCCTATATTTTACATCGTAGTTGGCCTCACGATGGGATATCTTTATAATGAATTAGTTTATCCTTCATTTTTAACTTATTTCTTTTGCATTTATAGTACCAGCAGTGGGACTCGAACCCACACAGTCTCAATGACTAGAGGATTTTCTTACAAATAGGTGACAAATCTATTTGCTTGGACTATGTTATAACCATATCTTTCGACTTAGGTTGCAGGTATATAGTCTCTACACATTTATCAGATTGCTCTGAATTTAGCTCGGCGTTCTTTACATTTAAAGGCTGTAACATTCACCGAATTAGCCTGCTTCTACATCAGATGTTTCCGTCTGTGCACTCTTTACCTGATATTTATTTGGCACTACTTTGTCAATAGTAGTATGCTTAATTAAGCCAATCTCATAAACCATGGATTTTTCATTCATTTACCAAAGTCCTCCGTGTCTACCAATTCCACCATGCTGGCCCTTATCTATTCTTTCTCAGGTACCAAGACAATAGTGCATATCCTATGATTCTCCCTTATCTTATAGGATATTCTATCTATATCTTGCAGTACACCATTGTCACCTTCTATTACCACATCCTCAGTACTGAAATTACTTAGGAAGTTAATTAAGTCTTGTACTATCATTAATTTTTTGAAATTAAGTAAGGAGATTGGGCCAGTTTGCACTGTCAACTAACGTCTGTCCTAATATGCAACGGGGATGCTCTTTAAGATATTACTTAACCTATTAGTTACCCTTAAAAGGCCCTATTCTCCTTATACCATATACTTAAAGCCATTTATTGGAAATTAAATAGAAATATCATTCATATTTCCTAAATGATATCTCTACTTGATTCCCGACTATTTATATAGTCTTCAATGCTCTCCTTTGTAGGAAGCGTCATGAATTTCCACCATTCTGCTCCATCATATTCTCTTCTCTCCAGCCATGAACCATCACTGAATAGTATATATCCATAAATATACTGCATTCCAAAGCCCTCATCATAGGAGAAGTTTAAGAAGTTTAACAGAAAATCGGTGTCTTCTGTGGCACATCTAGCACCAGACTCCCCTATATCATAATTTGAACAATCATAATATACCCCTGCAAATTCGATATCTTCAATAGATTTTCCAATTTCTTGAAGTGTCTCTAATAATTCTTCCTTGGCATTTATCATAATTCACAATAATTCCAGTCTCTTCCATTCTTATCAATCCAGCACTCTATGTACTCCTTATTGTTGAGGCTTGCTACAAAATATGCATCTCCCTTTTCCGGAGGATTTTCTACTATGAACTCTTCTAAAGCCTCCAAGTCTCCTCTACCTGTGAATCTTTTTGCATTATCATTATCTCCTGCAGGGCATCTTACAGTCATTTCTATATATTCTATATCAGAGATATATCTTTTATTATCATATATATATTTACTAAGTTCTTCCACAAAAGTCATAATCATAATTCTTTAACAGGATTATTTCAAGCTTTCAATATAAGGATATTTGGTAGAGAGGAATACATTATATTTATTCCTTATTTCAGCAAATCTTTTTAACTCTATTGTACCACAGATATGCAGTTCCTTAAGATAATTAGGATTTATTCCTATGATCATTTGTCCTGAAGTACCTACCATACAATTGGGATTTCCATTGACAAAATATACTGTCTCTTCCTTATAACCTTCCTTATCTAATATATATCTACCTGATAAGATAGTACATGGAGTTAATTCCTCTTCTAGTATTAACTTTTGGCGCTTTAGTGACTTTATACCAGTGAAAGTAGTAATCAATAATTCCGGACTATAAGAGGTCTCATAATTATCATATGTATCAAACGATATTCTTCTCATGTTTCATTCTCTTATTGATTCTATCTCTTTTCTTCTTGGAATATAAGAGCTTTTCATCCTCTGTAAAACTTGGTCTGCTGGGCTTCTTTCTCTTAAGAGATTGATTATACTCATCTTCAATATAGTCAGGAAGCTGGTTGATAAGATTCTTCATGGTTATAATATTAGATTAATTGCGGAGAATGAAGGACTCGAACCTTCAATACCAATTAAGGTATGCTTGTTTTCAAGACAAGTGTATTGAACCATTCTGCCAATTCTCCTCACTTAATTATTTATTATTCAAAGTTTCTGCGTTTTTGATGCTTCTCAATAATATCAGGCTCTCGGATAAACCTATCTATGTTGACATACCAGCTTTCAGGTTCTTTCTCCTGACCATTTTCATATCTCTTTATTAACTCTAAAACAAAACCTCCGATATGATCATCAGGGCCTGACATTATACCATCATCTATTGTTACATAATGGAAGATTTTATAACCTTCACCCTCTTCTATTACTTTTACAAAAACTAAATCATAGTCAGGGTTTATATTAATTATTTTCGACACATATCCTAAATCATGCATCTTTTCCTTGAATTCCGGTAATTTCATTTTAGTGCTATTAATTTAGTGACTCCTTCCAGACTCGAACTGGAATTTAAGGTTTAGAAGACCTTTGTTCTATCCTTTGAACTAAGGAGCCCTTTCTATATTATATTTCCAGGCTATAGAGTAGGTATAAATGGCTCTGGAATGAAATCTGTAGTCTTAAAGGGCAGAGGTTCCTGCAGTTGTAAAACTACTTCTATGGTTTCTTCATCAAAACAGGAATTATTATCCTTATGGTCTTCTTTATGATCAGAATTATTATCTTTATTCATAAACTCATAATAGTGTTTTAGCAGTTTCACATAAACCTCTGAAGCATTCAAAGAAATCAACTGCCATTTTTCTAGTAGGAAATGAGAGTGCCAGACTATTCCAGAAATTGCCAGTCATTATTATAACTCTCCCATCACTGATATAATAAGTTATAGCGGATATTATAGTATTATGATCAGGCTGTTCCCAGCTTCCCACCCATGCTTTTCTAAGTTGTCTAAGTTGCATAAGTGCAAGAAATGCTTCTGCTTCCTCTCTAGAGGAACAGAGATTTCTATCAATACTGTCCACTCTTTTACGAGCATCTTCATGATCCCATGTATGTATAAGAGAGGAGCTCTCAATAAATGCTTCTCCAATTTGTACAGGAAATTTCTCACAGAATTCATCCCAACTTCTTGGAGAACCTAGTTTCTTCTCCTTTACAATATATGTATTCTCATCCTTGACGAGCTCACAATTATCCGGTATTTGAATTTTTATTTCCATTCTACAATTTTAACTTCATCTACTTTAAATTGTTTAGCAACATCTTCTAATGTTACTTCAAGTACTTTCTTTTCGGGAATAGGTTTCCATTCACCCCATGTAGCTACATCAAAAGGTTTTCCCTTATTAAATTCCTTTTGATATGAAGATGTAACACACACTATTGGTTCTACTGCCCCTTCAATATAAGTGATAAAGATTCTTTCAACCCATGATTCTTCACCGAAATCCCGTACTAAAATCTTATCACCTCTTTTAGGAAGTTTAAAAGTTTCAAGTTCTTCAAGAAAATCTTTTACAGATTGTACAGGTAATTTAGTATCACATCCACCAGTCCAAAACCCTCCGTTGATCTTAAAATATATGTCACTACTACCAATAGCAGGTTGGTTCTTTACAGGGAATGCTGCCTTTAATACTTTATTAAGTTCTTCTACAGTACCGTCATTCTTAACAGCACACCTACCTTCTGCCAAATCTTTAATTGTAAACTTTGCCATAATTTTTGATTTTTGATTTACACAAAATTAGGCATTCTCAATGAATTAACAAAGAAAACGCCTAATTATTTTTAGATAAATTTTAGTTCTAAAACTTTCAACTCTTGATAGTCAGACAAACACAACGCTTCACGCATTATTCTTTCTGCGTTTTCAGTATTTGCATTTATCCCATAATGCTTTAAACAATATGAAATAAAATTGGCATACTAACTCAAAGAGTCGTGTATATTGATAGGTTGTACAGTTATAACCACAAACCTATTATTTTTGCTGTGTAAAACCCATTCTTCCATTTAGTGATATATATCCACCACTTTTTAAGCCAATCAAAAGAGCATACTTTGATTAGAGGATATATGATAGCTAAGATCAAGACTATCAAAAAATACAGGCATAGTAATATGATCTTTATCACTGCTTCTAAAGCAATGAATGGTGTGGTAATGATTACCCCTACCAAAGATGCTAAATTTTTCATCTTTTCTTTATCTTATATTTGTTGAATTCCTTAGTTGCTTCAATTCTGTTTGCAAATTTAACTGTTGTTAAATTATTATTGTGCAAAATAGAGACTTCCCATTCAAATGCATGTATACCTGAGAGGATAATTTTCCTTCCAAGTTGGTCTATGAGAGTCATTCTTATACAGTTTTTGCAATTTTCTCTATGATATTTGCGTTTCATTTTCTGTTTTGTCTGTCTTTTTGGAGAAATGAGTTAAAATTGAAGACAGTATATCCAGTTATATATAATAAGATTAGTATAAAGTGGTTTATACTACAAACCACTTTATTTTGATAGGGGAAAAATACTATACAAATTGTCTAGAATTATACATAGTATCTTGGATGTAAGTAGTATTTACAATGAGACCAATACTATTATTTAGTTATCTCATCTTTTTGTATTAAATAATAGATAATACCTTCAAAACTAACTACAGATGGTATTATTAACCTGTAAACATTATATTATACTTAAAGTATTAATTTATAGCTAATATTAATCAGAGCAAATATTAATCAATTCTCATTTTAATTAGGGCAAATACATAATATTAGACTTATTTATTAATGGTCAGGAAGAGGAAAGTAAATAGATAATTAGCAGCAGATATCCTATTTATTAAAGGAATAGTTATCTATTTCAATCCTCTTTCTGACCTATTTGAATAGGTTAAAAGGTTAAATAGTTTAAAGAGTTTTGAAGGTTAGGAAGGTTGAATAAGAAATATTATGTATTAGCCCTAAAAGAAACAATAAAGAATAAATAAGGAGAGTCATAAAGACTCTCCTTATTGAGATTAGAAAGATGCAATTGTAGGAGCACCATTACCCTCTTCATGAAGAAGATAGAAAAGACCTGTAGGATTTCTCTCGGTTTTTTCTCCTTCTACATAGGATACCATAGGATGCTTAGGTATCCCGGCCGATGCGACAGCACCTGTGTCAGCACCAAACGTGAAGAAGAGATTTCCATTCTTCGGATTCTGCTTAACATCGAGCCTATCTACTTTGGTAAGAGCTTTGAACTGCTCGATAGTGTAGGTTTTGAGGAATTTAAGTGTCCTTTCCATGATAAATTGATTGTTTGATGGTTAATAAAAGAAAATGGATTAATTTAAACCCTATAGGGGGATAATCCCCACGGGCCAAGAGATAGGGGAGGTCTGGTTGATGTATAACCCTCTCATGCAGATATAACCTATTTTTATAAAATTAAAAAAAAATAATTTTATTGTAGATTTGGAAATTAAAAATATTTTACGTATCTTTGTCCCAATGGGACATAACAAGTATATTATGTTAACATTAGTACCTTTAAGGTAGGAGGGTATATTTAGGACTGAACTGCTCTGAGCCAAGTGGAGAGAATAAGGGGTATCCACCTCTGGTACGGTAAATCAGAGGCTTTTAGAATATAATATTCTAAGAGTGATAATAGGGGTAGACTAATAATATATAAACGGGGGATGGACTAAATATATTGAGAGCCATAATCTCAATCCTGGGGGATGAAAAAGAGAACCCCTAGGGTCCCTTTTTATACTAAATAATTATATATAAATTATTTGATTAAAGAGTGTTAATGATTAATCTAATAGAATTAGGAAGATTATACCTAAATTAGTAGGATATGAAAAAAAGAAAATATAGAGAAAGGTATTCTAAAGATCATAAAGATGAAGATGTTCTTAATATTATTAAGAACAAGCACTCTATACTAGTATCTTTAAATGAAAGATATAAAGATTACTATGCAGAAAATATCCAACCTAGGAGAGGAATATCATTAATAAAATATAAGTATCCTATAAATATTAGAAGTAAATAAGCTATGGAATATAAAAACAAGAGATTTAAATTCTTTAATTCCACATGGACTATCAAATATATAAAGGATCCAATAAAGAGTATTGATACGTCTGATGAGGGGGTTATATTTGGAATAACCAAACCTGCTCAAAAAGAGATATTAATAGCTCTTCTTGACGATACGGGAAAACCCTATAGTAAGGAACATATAGAGGAAACTTTAAAGCATGAATTAGTACATATGATATTCCATGAAGGTCAATATAATAGTTGTTATATGGATGAGCCTCTTGTAGAATGGGTAGCTAAATCTTTAATAGAACTTAATATTAAGAAAATGATATGAAGATTATTTATAATAAAATACTACCTATAAAGGGATACAAAATAATAAACCTATTTGGAATATTCTTTGTACGGATAAATTCTGATGGAACAAAACCTAAAATTCTATGGGAAGATATTAATCATGAAACTATTCATACTGTACAGATGAAAGAGTTATTATATATAGGTTTTTATATATGGTATTTTTTTGAGTGGCTAATAAGGCTGCTTTTAGAGCCAAGCAGTGCTTATAGATCAATCTCCTTTGAAAGAGAGGCCTATGCAAATGAAAACAATTTACACTATCTTCATGATAGGAAAAGATTTAATTGGATACAATATTTGAGGAAGTAAGATATGGAAGTAGGATTAACAATATTATTGTTTATAATGGTTATTCTAAATCTCAGCACTGCCATACCTCTATTAAGAGGGCTTAAATTTCAAATAGAGGATTATACATGCAGTCAAGAGGTAAAAGAAGTAAGAACCAATATTATGGCACTTAAGATAATTAATACATTATCAGCTATAGCCAGTATAGTAGCTATAGTATTATACAGCATTTAAGACTACACTAGTAAAAAAAAAATTCCTATTTTATTTGGTAAATAGGAATTTTTTATTTATCTTTGCAATGTCCTTAAAAAGGAATTAAAATTAATTGATTAAAGATAATTAGTATGACAACAAAGAAATGGATTTCAGCAGCTATAATAGCTGTAGTGGTAGTAGGAGCTTTAGCACTTATTAAGTTATTCCCCTTCTGGGTAACTCTTTCCTGTCTTATATCTTTAGCAGGAGGCTTAATTGCAGGATATTTGCTTAAAGATAAAGTAGAAACTGTAGTAAACATGGTAGATTCTACGGAGGTAATTAATAGTATTAAAGATTGGTTCTCAAGCCTTACTACAAGTGAAGTTTCTAAGGCTGTATCAGCAGCTAAAAAGAAAACTACTACAGCCAAAACAGGGAAGTAGACCCTGTTTTATTGAGGCATGGTGTAATGGTAACACTGCAGATTTTGGTTCTGTCATTGTAGGTTCGAGTCCTACTGCCTCAACTACTACTTAGTATAATGAAGAATGTAGGAATCCCCCAAACTTCTTATGGAAGTTTGATTCTCTTGGAGAGTATTAAATTAATAAATTGATATGGCATTAGATAAATGGATGCACTTAATAGTAGGTTTTACTATTGTTACTACGATTAGCTTATTTCTGCCAGCTTGGGTCGGATTTACTCTTGGAGTTTTAGCTACTTTAGCTAAGGACTTTATATGGGATAAATGGCTAAAGAAGGGGACATTTGAATTGGCAGATATTTACTGTGGAGTTGTTGGTTCGTTTATTGGTTTTTGGTTTGGATTTTTATCCCAGCATATATAGAGATCATAATGATCTCTGGCTAGGATTCTCTTTTTAGCAGTTAGAGATTAAAGAAACTGCTCCTATTCCTCAATAGCTCAGTTGGTTAGTAGCACCTGACTGTTAATCAGGGGGTCCCAGGTTCAAGCCCTGGTTGAGGAGCTAACTATTAAATCTTGAGGTGCCAGAGTGGTTTAATGGGATAGATTGCAAATCTATTAATTCGTAGGTTCAAATCCTACCCTCAAGTCAATAAATTATGGAAGACAAGTTAGATAAGATACTCAAGAATCAAGAGATTCTCAATAAGAATCAGTTAGCTATATATGGAGTTCTTATGAAGATCGAGGAAAAACTTCCTTCAGGAGGAAAAGAATTCCTTAGAAACTATTTAGCAGATATAGCAGGTACAATTACTGCAGAGTTGGGATTAGTCGATATATTAAATACTTTAAAGAAAAGATAATGCCTCCTTGGTGGAATAGGTAGACACACCAGATTTAGGATCTGGGATGAAATAATAGTAGTGTGTAGGTTCGAGTCCTACAGGAGGCACTGACTTACTAGATATAACATTATTAAAACAAATGATTATGTATGAAGATATACTATTGTCTCCAATAGAGACAACTAGAAGACAGGAAGAGCTTAACACAGGTACTTCAGAGTTTTTCATAAACTTTTTAAATAGATTGGAAGGATGGAAAACTAAATGCAAAAATTTGCATTGGGCAGCACCTAAGAAGAACATTCATGTATATCTTGATGAATTCTTAGAGATCTTAAGTGAGTACCAAGACTCTTTAGCTGAAGAGTATCAGGGACTATTAGGACATATGCAACCTAATGTAATTAAAGGAGTAGTAAGTGAAGCATTAAATGCTATAGATTTTATTAATGAAGTAAAGGGTTACACATATAAATTTTATGATGCTCTCTCTAAGGAAACTCCATATGCTGGTATAAGATCAGAGTGTGAAACATTTATCCATAACATATTGAAGTATAAGTATTTATTTGAATTATGTGATATTAAGCCATATTAAAGTAATGAAGCCTTCTTAGTATAAGGGTAATTACTCCTGTCTTGTAAACAGGAAATGAAAGTTCGAGTCTTTCAGAAGGCTCATAAGTCAGTGATCATAATATGCTGTGAGCAGGCTGACATCTCTTGGGGATCAGTATATACATTGTATGAAGACATCTATATATTAAAATTTTAAAGAATTGAGTATACTCTATAATCTTTAGTCTTTTATCAATGTATCCGGTGAAGAGAGGTGTAGGCAAAGGCAAAACCTACAAGGCCATAGTACCAATACCCAAATCTATGGCAATATGCAGATGGGTGAAACGGATATACAAATCATATGAGTCTCATAATCTCATGATAGCCAGTTCGACTCTGGCATCTGCAACAATAATCAATAAGTTATGGCAAGAGTAGAAGATAAACAGGCACAGATAGAAAAAGAAGTGTCTAGAATGAATGTATTCTCAGGAAACACATTAAGAGAAATTATAAATTATGCTAATTCTCACTCTTTAAGAAAAGAGGATATAGTATCTATTCTAAAGGAAAATGGGCAGTTTTGGCTAATTTATTATAAATGAATTTTATATACAAGATGGAGAAGATAGAAAGAGATTTAATGGATGAGGGAGAGTTTAAGAAATACCTGCAGAGGGTATTAAGTTATAATAGGATTTCTCCTGAAGCAATAGGGAAATATAAATCTATTGAAAGAGCTCTTAGAAGAGGGCATTTGACTCAGTATGGTAGAGTAGTTCCTAAGAGACCCTTTAATAATAGATCTAATACTAGTAAGAGAAAAGGAGCTGATAGTAGAAATAATGAAGTAAAAAAAACTCTATATGGACAATTTATGCAATACTATTGGAGAGCATCCAAACAAGGATTACTATAATTCTATTCCAGTGACTTATTGTAAGAATTGTCTATCATTAAAGATAATGGGATTGGATGATTCTTTAAACTACTGTGATGAATGCGGGAGTACGAATATAGGATCTACTGATATAACATCTTGGGAAGAAATATATGAACAGAGGTATCATAAATCATTTATTAAAAAATAAATAAAGTTATTATGGAAGAGAAGAAAATAACAAAAGCTCAGAATGAAGAAAATAAGGTAGAAAAGCCTGAGAAACTTTCTTATGAACAATTAGAGAACATAGCTCATCAGTTAAGTGAGCAGTCAAGGGAATTATACAATAAACTTCAAGCAGCTAATATGTCTAATCTCTTTAAGAGACTAGATTATTTATTTAAGATCCTTGAAAATAGCCATCACTTTAATAATGAATTTGTACAGAGTACTGTTTCAGAAATTGAAGAGTTAATGAAACTTCCAGAAGAGGATTCTAGTACTCAAGAAGAATAATCCACAAGTTTTAATATAACCAATAGTAATGAATAAGGAAATAAATAATGTCATCAGAATTCCTACTTCATTAAATAGTAAGTTCTTCAGATATTGGTTTGAGTTTTTACAACCCTTCCATAAGCTAACTGAGAGGGAAATAGATGTGATTACTAGTCTTGTAAAACAGAGATATGAACTTAGTAAAGTCATCAAAGATGATGAAATACTTGATAGGGTTACAATGAGTGAAGACACTAAGAGGAAGGTAAGAGAAGAGTGTAATATGACCTTACCCCATTTTCAAGTAATTATGGGGAAATTAAGAAAGAGTAAAGTTATTATAGATAATAAGATAAATCCTAGATTTATTCCTAACATTAGGGAGGATTCCGGGACTTTTCAACTTCTGTTACTTTTTGAATTAAAATGAATTATTCTGAAATAATCAAGAAGGTTTCTCAGGAAACTGGGATCCCTGTCAGAGTAGTAAATTTGGCTTATAAATCCTATTGGAAGTTTATAAAACAAAAAATACAAACTTTACCCCTTAAGGGTAATATCAGTGAGGAGGAGTTCAATGCCTTAAGAACTAATTTTAATATCCCAAGCTTAGGAAAGCTTTACTTAACTTGGGATAGAGTACAAGGATGCAAGAAGAGATCAGATATTATTAAAAAGATAAAGAATGAAAAAGGTATTCATAAGCCAGCCAATGAATGGCAAAACAGAATCGGAGATAATGTTGGAAAGGAATAAAGCAATCTCTGATATTGTCAATCAGTTGGGGGAAGAGGTTTATATCATAAATACGTACTTACCGCATCTTTTTAAAGATGCTTCCCCTCTGTGGTATCTTGGAAGATCTCTAGAACTAATGTCATCTGCTGATATCGTCTATTTCGCTAAGGGATGGAAAAAATATAGAGGCTGTAGAGTAGAGCATTTAGCAGCTCATGAATATGATATTAAAATAATGAATTATGTTGAAAATTAAAAAGATAAGGCCCATGTTTACATCTCTCATAACTACTATGAATAAATATGAGCAGGATGAAATAATTAGTGGATTAATAGATCCTCTAAAGAGAGAGGGTAGTATAAAGGAATATCAAACTGTGCTCTCAGTTGGAAGTATGGTAAAAGATATAAAAGTAGGGGATTTAGTATGTATCAATCCTACAAGATTTGCTGTAAAGAAACATAAGGAAGGAACTCTAAAAGATGGAGTAGTAAAGGATAATCCTATTATTCAATATAATTTTGATGTCATAGAAATGGATGGAGAGCAATGTCTACTTCTTCAAGACAGGGATATTGATTTTATTATTGAAGATTGGGAGGAGATAAAAGAAGAGTGCCCATCAGCGTTAATACGTCCTGCTAATGATATTATAATATAAGACATAGGGATTATTCATGGCACTTCTTGAATAATCCCTTTATTATTGTAATGCAATTATGAAGCTATTTAAATACGAAGGATATAAAATAACTATAGCACCTGAGGCTTTGCTCTTAAAGCCATTTAAACAGATTTGGCAAAGGGATAGAAGTAGAAATAAGGATAGGGCTCTAATGGAACTAGGATTCATTTATTTCTTCTGTGATGCCAGAAGTGATTATCAGTATCTTACTGATGAGGATGAGAGGAAGAGAGCTATCAAAGAGGGGGAGGGTCTCCCAATTAATTGGGAACCAGATAAAGTAGTTCTGGAGGCTATGAAGTTATACAGTAGTTCTAAGTCTGTATCAGCGCTGCTTCTTGAAGATACTAGATATGCTGTAGATAAATTAAGAGCTCTGTTAAGAGCTATTGACCTATCTAAAACTGATGATAGGGGTAAACCTATCTACCCACTTAACACTATTACAGCTACTATAAAACAAGTACCCTCTTTAATTAAAGATTTGGAGGAAGCAGAAAGGGCTTTAGCTAAAGAGCAGATAGATTCTAGTAGAATGAGAGGACAAGGAGAGAAGACATTATTGGAGGATAATTTAAATATTTAGTATGAGAGTAGAAGAAGTTATAAAGGGACTCAATAAGCATATTGAGGATAAAAGATGTAATAAAAATATTAAAACTACTGGCCACTTAGTTCTACAAAAGACTATTACTCCTCATCCTACATTCAAGGCTTATAAGAAATATAAGGGTATAATATGGTTTGTAAAGGGGAATAGAAAGTATAAGGTATTATCTGTAGAGTATAATAGTAATGTCTCTTCTGCAGAAAGAGAGATTGCTATATTACTATGTCAATCAATATTCAATTGGATAGGCTCAGTATTTTATGAACAAGTGATAAATGGTACATATATAGGATATGAAGCTGCAGAACATAAATATGAATAAATATCAAACTGAACTAACTGAGGAATTGATTAATAGCCTTCCTCAAGAAGTCCAGGATCAACTATTTGATACTATAAATAATGTAGAATTTGTCAAGAGGCTTATAAGTCCTACAAGAGAATATGCTAAAGATAGACCTAGGGACAAATATGGTAGAATTATTGTAGATCTAGCTAATCCCCATATTCTAGAGGATATGGATTATTTCAGACCTACTGCCTTACATTACCAGAAATATGGTACTTTTACTAATCTAAGACCTAATTCAAACCCTAATAGTGAATATGGAAAATGGCTTAAGCAGGAAATACACAGATGCTGGGATGGATATATAAGAGAGTCTGATGGAGAATGGGTAACAGGTTATATGTATTTTTATTTAAACTATTGTCCTATAATGCTTTCTAAAATCAGAGGAGAATCTAAGCAAGCAGATAGAGTATTTGATTTCCCTGAAGTCTGGGAGGGAATTTACTGGAGATTCCATTATATAGATCAGATGAGGAATGGAGGACTATATAATAATTTTGACGGTGGAAATCATGGAGCTGAGTTAGCTAGGAGAGGTGCCTCGAAGTCCTATAGTTTAGGTTCTATAGCTGCACATAATTTTATATTAGGGGAAAATAAGACAGCCTCAAAAAAAATCAATACTGTTATAACAGCATACCAGAAGGAGTATCTAATTAAGGATGGAACTTTAAATAAGTTCTTGTCTATGGCTGACTTTTGTGCAGAAAATACTCAATTTCCTAGGAAAAGATTAAAATCATCTATACAGGATATGATATGGACTATGGGATACAAAGATATAGATACAGGAGTAGAAAAAGGTACTCATAACACTGTCCTAGGAGTATCATCCAAAGATGATGAATCAAAAATGAGAGGTAAGAGAGCTCATATATTAGTAGATGAGTTTGGTACATTTGCTAGGCTTATTGATGCATACAATGTATGGTTGCCTTCAGTTCAAGAGGGAGATATAGTATTTGCAATGATTTATCTATGTGGTACAGCAGGAGATAGTGAGTCCGACTTTGCAGGTGCTCAGGAGATCATGTATAATCCTAAAGGATATAATATGTATGCACTACCTAATGTATATGACAGGAATAACCAGGGTAGGCCGTATTTTGTATTCTTCTTTCCAGGTTATATAAATAGAAAAGGATGTTATAATGAGAATGGAGTATCTGACGTTATCAAAGCTCTTATAGAAATATTTCTAAATAGGTACAGAATTAAGTATAATTCTACAGATCCTAATACAATTATTAAAACTATAGCTGAAATACCTATCACTCCTTCAGAAGCTATCATAAAGACTGGAGTTAATATGTTTCCTGTAACTGATCTTTCTGAAAGACTAGGGCAGCTGGATAGCAATCCAAGAGAATATGACGATGTATACGTAGGTGAATTATTGATAGATAAGAGTGGAAAAGTAGATTTTAAACCATCCTCTAAACAACCCATTAGGGATTTTCCTCATAAGGATAATAAGATAGAAGGGGCTGTTGAGATATATAAGATGCCTGAAAAGGATAAGTCAGGTAAAGTATTTGACAATAGATATATCTGTGGAAACGATCCATATGATGATGATTCTTCTGATACTATGTCTTTGGGTTCCATGTATATTTTAGATTTATGGACTGATACCATAGTAGCTGAGTACACAGGAAGACCAGCATTTGCTGAAGATTTTTATGAGATATGCAGAAAGATGTGTTTATTTTATAATGCCAGAATGAATTATGAGAATAATAAGAAGGGATTATTTGCTTATTTTTCAAAGATGAATTGTTTATATCTTTTATCTGATACATTGGATTTTCTTAGAGATAAAGATATGATCAAGGGATATGGCTATGGAAATAAAAGTAAAGGAGTGAATGCAACTGCTCCTATCAATGCTTATGCTAGGAATCTATTAAGAAGCTGGTTACTAAAGCCAGTACCTATGGTACAAACTATTGATGGGGAGGAAAAAGAAGTTATGATTCCTAACCTGTATAGATTAAGATCAAGAGCTCTAATAAAAGAGCTCATATTATATAATAGTGAAGGAAACTTTGACAGAATATCAGCTATGGGAATGTTGATGCTCTTAAGAGAAGATAAGATGATTCTCTATGGTGGAAATGTAAGTAGAGCAAAAGAAGAAGATGCTAACTCATCATATTTAGGCAATGACCCATTTTTTCAGGCTAACTATGACTTAAGACTAAAGAGTAATCCTAATAGAAATATCGGTATATAATTAATAAATTATTTATAATATTGTGCACCTGACTTATTTTGTATATTTTTGTACGACATAAATAAGTATAATATGGCTGGACTAATAAATTTACCTCCTCAGCAATTACCTTTTAACAGGAAGAATAAAGCATGGAGGAAAAGACATTTGGATTGGGCTGATAATAAGACGTTTTTTAACTATAGCCCTGTTAGGAAGTCAGTGATTCATAAAAAGATTAATTATGATCTACTAAATGGTAAATTACATATGTCTGATATGGAGGTTGTACTAAATCCGGAAGGGATAAAAGCAGGGTTTATTCCAGATAGAATACAGCACTATCCTATCATGAATAGTAAGTTAAATATTCTTAGAGGAGAGGAATCTAAAAGAGTATTTGATTATAAGGTAATAGTAACTAATCCTAATGCAATCTCTGAGATCGAGGATAATAAGAAGAATGAGCTGTTACAGAGACTTAGAACATTAATAGCTGATACATCTATATCAGAGGAAGAGTTCAACCAGGAGCTCGAAAAATTAAATTATTATTATACATATGAGTGGCAAGATTTCAGAGAAATAAGGGCCAATGCTCTCATAAATCACTATACAAAGGAATATGACATCCCTCTTCTGTTCAATGAAGGATTTATGGATGCCATGACTGTTGGAGAGGAGATATACCAATGTGATATTATAGGAGGAGAACCTACTATAGAGAGAGTCAATCCATTAAAGATCAGAGTATTCAAGTCAGGATATTCTAATAGAATAGAGGATGCTGATATTATTATTTTAGAAGATTACTGGAGTCCTGGTAGAGTCATAGATACTTACTATGATGTTCTAAGTAAAAAGGATATGGAATATATAGAACATATCCCCGACCATGTAAGCCAGGCTTCTATAGATTCAATGGATAATATTGATGAAAGATTTGGATTCGTTAATAATAATATGGTTGGAGAAGAAATGAGCTCTAATGGCTTTTATTTTGACCCATTGAATCTATTCTCTGATTCTATCTCTAATTCTTTACTACCTTATGATTTAGCTGGAAATATAAGGGTACTTAGGATGTATTGGAAGTCCAGAAGGAAGATAAAGAAAGTAAAGTCCTATGACTTGGAAACAGGGGAAGAGATATATAATTTCTATCCTGAAACTTATATTATTAACAAAGATCTAGGAGAGGAAGAAAAAATATTTTATATTAATGAAGCATGGGAAGGAACTAAGATAGGAACTGACATTTATGTTAATATGAGGCCTAGGGTAGTGCAATATAATAGACTGTCTAATCCTTCTAGATGTCATTTTGGTATTGTAGGCTCTATATATAATCTGAATGAGAGCAGGCCCTTTTCTCTAGTAGACATGATGAAACAATATAATTATCTATATGATGTCATCCATGACAGACTTAATAAATTGATGGCTAAGAATTGGGGTAAAATACTAAGACTAGATCTAGCTAGAGTACCAAAAGGCTGGAATATAGAAAAATGGATATATTATGCTAAAGCTAATGGCCTTGCTGTAGAGGATAGCTTTAAGGAAGGTAACATCGGTGCGTCTTCTGGTAAATTAGCAGGAGCATTGAATAATGCATCTTCTGGAGTAATTGATGCGGAATTTGGTAATTCGATTCAACAGCAAATTAATCTCCTTGAATTTATTAAACTTGAAATGTCTGAAGTAGCTGGAATAACTAGACAAAGGGAAGGTCAGATTAGTAATAGAGAGACAGTAGGAGGAGTGGAACGAGCCACTCTTCAATCTTCTCATATTACTGAGTGGCTATTTGTAATACATGATGGTGTTAAGAAGAGAGCTATTGAGTGCTTTCTTGAAACTGCAAAAATAGCTCTCAAAGGAAGAAAGAAGAAGTTTTCATATATCCTATCTGATGGGACTAATATGATAGTTGATATTGATGGAGATGAGTTTGCAGAAGCTGACTATGGTTTGGTGGTTGATAATAGTAGAGGAACACAAGAGCTTTCTCAAAAGCTTGATATACTAGCTCAGGCTGCTTTACAGAATAAAATATTGTCATTTTCTACTATAATGAAATTATATGGGTCCCATTCCCTTGCTGAAAAGCAGAGATTAGTAGAAAGAGATGAACAACTTATGCAGGAAAGATCATCTCAGGCACAGCAGCAACAGTTGGAAACTCAGCAACAGATTGCTCAGATGGAAGCCCAACAGCGACAGTCTGAATTACAGCAGAAAGAGCAAGCTAATATTAGAGATAATGAAACTAAAATTCTAGTGGCTCAGATACAAAAGGAAGACAATGACGGGATCAAAGAATATGAATTCTCAGAGGAAGCAAGAGCTAATCTATTGGAGAAGATAAGAGAATTTGATGAGAAATTAAAACTAGATAAAGATAAGTTGAAGCTAGATGAGAGAAAACATAGAGATGATATAGCTCTAAAGAGAAAAACTATGAATGAAAAGCTCGTATTAAATAATAAGAAATAGATATGAAGAGATTCAGGACTATATTTGAATCAGCTGTGACTCCACCATCTGAAAACGATTTATGGTTAAAGAAAGGAGAACTACTATATTATTCAAACGAAGGATGGAAGAATATATTAGGTACTGTAGATATTGATTTATCAGATTATTATACTTCTGAAGAGGTTGATAATCTTTTAATCTTAACGAAAAAAGAAATTAATGATAGTATTGAACAAGATCTTAATTTAGTATATAAGGAGATTAATACTAAGCAGGATCAATTAAATGGAGTTGGATATGTAAAAGCTAATGGTACGTCTATATCTTATGATAATAGAACGTTTGTAACAGGAGATTCAAGCGGAACAGCTGATAAAGCTAAGACTCTTTCTGTTGTAGTTATATCTAATTTTGAAACTTTTAATCCAGCAACTTTAAATATGCAGATTGGAGAAATCAGAATGTTTAAAGCTGCAGCTGCTGCTGGTTCACCGTGGGGCCCTGCCTCCTCTTGGGCAGGATTCATAATATTGATACAGAGTGGATATTGGAAGTATGAGGCATTATCTTCTTCATATGGAGATGGAATTGCTATTGGATATTATAGGAGCAATAATGGATTTGAGGGGTGGAAATATTCTCCATCATTATCATCTAGTGCTGTATCATGGAATGGGGGATCTCCATTTGAACTAACAATAAAAAACTTCAATGTAAATGGGGTAAGTGGAGGATTAATAGCACCCAGTTCATGGAATGGTAGTTATCCATTAAATATATGGGCACCTACAAATGCAGGAGCTGAAGGACAGGTCCTTACATCATCAGGAGCTGGATTAACTCCAGTATGGAAAGATCTTACTGACATACCTGCTGCAGAGTCAGCGAAAAAATTATCTAATCCACGTCTTATCTGGGGACAATCCTTTGATGGAACTAAAGACGTTGATGGTGCTTTCACTATGAATATGAATACTGGATCACATGCTCTTACCCTTAATATTCCTGCAGGTGCAAATGTTATCAATGTTAATAGTGGGAGTTATACGATATCTGCGAATAGTATACATACTGTTGACGTACGGGAAATATCTTCTACTTTTTCTAAAGGGTGGAGATATCTAGACACTGAGTCATCATCCACTGGCTTATATGTTTTTGGTGTATATGGAAATGCAGGGACTGTGGATTATTATTTCTACGGAGGAAATTATAGTTCGCCTCTTCTTAAAATTAATAGAAATACATCATCCCCTAGAGCTGAATTATCTGGAATAATGCAGGCAAGTGGATTTAAAACACCATCGGGAGATTCTTCTCAGTTTTTAAAAGCTGATGGTAGTGTAGATTCTAATACCTACATAACAAATATTAATCTCACATCCAGGTTAGATGATTATGTTACAACAGAAACCACAATAAATGGGAAGGAGATAGGTAATGGTGTTAATTTGGTACCCTCAGATCTGGGAATACAACAGAAAAATATAAATATAAACGGAAGCTCTAAAACTGTTTATGCTCCTAATACTGAAGCGATAGGAACCATATATGCTCCTACTTCTGCAGGGAATGCTGGACAAGTCCTTAAATCTAATGGGTCTGGCTCACCTGTTTGGGCTAATTTCTCAGAAGCAGAGTATGGAGAAGAATCAACATTCTATTTTTCGACTAATAATGGTGGTACAATATATATCCCTGGACATGAGCCAAAACAGTTACCCACTCATGGTAGTGTTGGCCCTGTTTTATTCTATGATAGAGCACCAGTATTTATATCTTTCAATTCAAGATCTCAATGTAGAGACTTGAAGCTATCTCTACTACTTGGTAGTAGTAATACATTCGTTTTATATCAAATGAGTTACAATAATTTAAGTGGTCTGAATAATGGAGTAATGGTCCAATATGATTATACAGCTTCTGTAGGTTCCACTTACCCAACGCTGGCTGGAATAATCTTTTATCCTAGTGATGGATGTACATATTCATTAGAATACAATCCTACATAATAAGTGTAAATAATTATGAAAATAAGAGAAATTATTAATAGTGGTCAAGCCCCCTCTTCTCCACAAGATCTGTGGTTGGACAGAGGCAGTCTTAAATATTTTAGTGGCAGTGGATGGAAAGCTATAAATGCTTCAGGTACCCCACCGCCTGCTGATGATGAAGATAGACAAGAACTTGAAGAAAAGGTTGATAGTTTAGATAAAGAAATGGGTGAAGTAAAACAATCTATTTCTAATATAGAACAATACTTCAGTCCCTCAGTATTTCTCTCTATTGGTGACTCGGATGAAGTTAAAGCTTCAAATTTAGCTGCTTTATCTCCTATTTCTGTAGGAGATCCATTTCAATGTGAAATCAACTACGGTTTTGGAGTAGGTAGAATGTCCTCTAGTGGGGGATTTGCTCATGTAACAACCTCGGAAGGTTACGAAGCTTTCTATGATATATCTACAGATGGAGCAGTAACCAAGAACAGTACGTATGTTAAACCCAATGAGCCATTACAGGTTGTGCTCTCTGTAGAGGATTTAGAATCTGCAGTAGATGATACAACTTCAGCTGCTATAACAAAAGCAGCTCTTATTGTGATTGTTGATGAAGAGGGTAAATCTACAGTTTGCACTAGAATAATGAATGATAGCTCTCCTAATCCATCATTTTTTGTTCCATCATCAGATAATACTCTAATGAGACTTACTTTCAACATTACTAGTAAAACATTTTCATCTAGTGAATACAAGCCTAACATAAACTTAGTCGCTGCTACTGTAGATACATTAGGAGCAGTTAAACAAGCAGATAGAGTAAATGACCTTAGTGTATCAGCAGAATTAGCTGATGTAGTTACTGCATTTAATTCTCTATTATCGAAACTAATTACTGCTGGGATAATGGTTCAGAAACCAACCTAAATAAATAATAAATATATAATAAATAATCTTCTTATATAGTTGTATGAGAGGATTATTTATTATATATTTGCATGTTATATAGCTATGAAAGTATGAAAAAATATATAATAATAGGCTTAGTTATATTGGCAGCTATTTTGGTGGCAAGCATATATATATTATACACTAGTAATAGAAATCTAAAGGAGGAATTAGAGATAGTTTCCTCTAATCAAAAGGCCTTTATAGCTGAAAATTCAGCATTAAAGGATGAAAATATAATGTTTAGATTAACTGTAGAGCAGTTAAAACAATATAATGATTCTATTCTTATTAAGATGAATAATGTAAAGGAGGAGCTTAAGATAAAAGATAAAAACCTTAAACAAATGCAGTACCTTCTTTCTGAGGCTCAGAAGAAAGATACTATTATGTTTAGGGATACTATTTTTAGTAGTCCTTCTTTAAATATTGATACTATTTTGGGAGATCAGTGGTATAAGCTGAGCTTAGGACTTAGATACCCTAATACTATCATTGTTAATCCAAGTTTTATTAGTGAGAAATATATTGTAACTAGTTATAGGAAGGAGACTATTAATCCACCCAAGAAATGTTTTATAGGCAGATGGTTTCAAAAAAAGCATAAGATAGTAGAAGTAGAAGTTGTTGAGAGGAGCCCATACATAGAGAATAAAAAACAAAGGTTTGTAGAAATTCTAAAACAACATTAATATGATTGATGTAGGTATCCTAATTACCGGAGGTATTGGTTTAGTCTCAACAGTAGTAAGTGGTTGGGCATCATGGTTCTTTGCTAGAAAGAAATACAATGCTGAAGTGGACTCTAATGAGATAGAAAATTTAAAGAAATCGCTTGAGTTCTATGAGAGTATTGTAAAAGATAATAATAAAAAGCTTCAGTTTTACATTGACTTAGCTGAGAATAATAGGATTGAGGTATATAGATTAAAGGGAGTAATACATAGGCTTCTCAATAATTCATGCCTTGATAATGGATGTATTAAAAGAATGTTTTATACGGAGGAACAGATTAGGGATATTCTAGGTGAAGTTGCTCCACATATAGATGAAGAAGATGCAATTAAAGCTTGAAAGAAAATATTTTAAGAAAGGGTACACGATAGGAAATCTATATATCAACGGAGAGTTCTTCTCTAATACTCTTGAAGATGAGAATAGAGATTTGAATAAAAATGGTAAGTTTGATAATGGAGAATCTAAAGTGAATTCAGAAACATGTATCCCATTTGGAACTTATAAGGTAGTAGTTAGCATATCTCCAAGATTCGGAAGAAAGCTTCCTAGATTATTAAATGTCCCTTCTTTTGAAGGTATATTAATCCACAGAGGAAATGAGGCGAAAGATACTTCTGGGTGCATTCTTGTAGGAGAAAATAGAGAACCAGGTAAAGTACTTAACTCAACTAAATATGAATTAAATTTAGTTAAAATTCTAGAAGCTGCTATTGCTAAAGGAGAAGAAGTTACAATCGAAATTATTTAATTGTTTAATCTTTTAATATTTATGTTATGGCAAAGAAATGTGGAGGTAAGAAAAAAGGCAGAGGTAAAAGAATGTAATTTAGTTAAACCTATTTGATATGGCAAAGAAAGCAAGAGGAAGGAGAAAGCCTAACACTATTGTAGCAGGCTTGTCAAAGAGTAGGAGATATAGTGATGGAGGGAAACTTAAGAAGTAAGTTATATAAAGCTGAAATAGCCTTAATCAAAGCACTGCCTTTTCTATTAGCAGTGCTTTATTTAATAGCTACTGTATTAGATTATTATATGATAAGTAGCACTATAATAAATTACATAGCACTAGGTATATTATATGTATTCATCTATATATCTTCTTATGTATTTAAATTTTGTGAGTATCATAGGATGCCTATTCATTATATAGTATTGATTAATATATTAAGTGTATATAATGCATACATAGGAATACCATTAGATACGTTTAGATTAATGCAGATGTATGCTATAGTAACATGTTTATTCATATTTCTTACTGTATATCTATATGTTAAAAATCATAAGAAACCTACTAGCAAAGATAATTGATGATATAGATGCAGGTAATTCAAATATAACAGAAGATGAGGCAATTAAGTTAATTGATACTTTAAAAGAACTAACTGATAAAGAGAAGAGATTAAGTAAGTATGCCGCCTGTAGATATCTAAATATAAGTAGAGCAACTTTTGATAATTATGTTAGAGAAGGTAAACTTCCTAGAGGAAAACATGAAATTGGATTTAAAGAGTTAAGTTGGTCTAGAAAAGATTTAGATTATTTCATCAAGAAGAATAAGGAAAATCAAAGCTTGCTTAATAATATCTATAATGAAGTTTGCTAAAGTAATAAGGAAGAGAGGAAATCATGGTGACGCAAAGAAAAATTAATATCCCGATCTTTGATTACAAATTAACTATAGTTATATTTGATAAGTGGGAAGAAGTAGAGCATCTATTTGATGGTGGGCCGGAGCCTAGGGCTATAACCAAAACTAGATATGGTGCATCACTTGTAGCAATCAACTCTAAAAAAGGAGACAGTATTATCCATGAGGCTGAACATATTAAGAATGCTATATGGAGCTATATAGGCTATAGTCCTCAAAGAGACAATGATGAAGTAGATGCATATTTAATTGCTTACATCTACAAGAGAATTATAGAAGTATATTCTAAGCATGATAAATCATGCTCTTCTTGATAGTAATTTTACATTAGCATTGAGTTATAAATTTATAGATTCCTAAGATGTTATATACTAATATCTCAGGAATTTTTATTTTATATGGTTAGTAATGATAGGTATTCTTACATACTTAACTTATCTTTGTGCCATGTAAGCTTACAATAATATAAATAATGTTAACTAAATTCAAGAATTGCTATTATGGAAATTATAGAGAAGCAAGTTGAGAAAGTTAAGGAAGTTCCTTATGGTTATGGCTACTATGATGGTTATGGTAGAAATGTCATAGGAAGAGCTAATGCTGGCTTAGCATTAGGTATTGTTGGTACAGTACTTGGTGGTGCTGCCTTATTTGGTAATAGGAGAAATGGACTTCTAGGGGTCGGCTCAAATGGTGATGGAGCTAATATAGCTATAGCATCCTGTGGTTATGCAGGTGGTAATAATGTGGCTCCTACAGCTTTCCAAGCATGGGAAAAAGAGTGTGAGGATACCTTAGCTTTGCAGAAAGGTCTTTATGATTGGGCTCTTGCACAGCAGTCTCAAAGATTTGCAGATAGACAAACTCTAAATACGGAGCTATTTAATGTTTGGAAAGGCCAAGTGGATGCAGACTTTGGCTTATATAAAAGTACTAGAGATGGGTTTGACGTACTTAGGGCAGAACATAATACTGATGCTTTTAACCTTTATAAATCTCAGAGGGATTCCGATGATGCTATTTTAAAGGAACTATCTGACCTAAAGGCCCAAGTTGCTATTAATGCTGCTATTAGACCCTATCAGGATAAGCTAATCCAATGTGAGATTGATAAGGCATTTACTGCTGGTATTAATTATACAGACAGGAAAACCTGCAAGATGATTGAAGGTCAAGTAGTATTGCCTAATACTCCTACTGTAACAGGCTTTGGGAGCTATTGCTGCTGCCGCAGTGCTGCTTCCACAGCGACTCCTACAGCTGAGTAATGAATAATAGGGGATAAGAGATCTCTTATTTAAAATACTAATCTTAAAATTATAAGATATGATTCCGGTAAATCAAGTTATATTAGGAGGAGATCCCTTGTTAGGAGGGAGTGTAATAGGAAATAGCTTAGATGAACAATTACAATTACTAGAGAGATATAAGCAGAATCTAGAAGCTGCTAAGCAAATGAAGCAGCAGATTCAGCCACAGACTACTCAGGCAGTTCCTGTTCAGAAGTTAATATGGGATGACATTGATGCAGAAGTAGAACCAATGACAGAGGAGCAGAAGAGTAGATTATTTCAGGATGATGATTATGTAGAAACTTATACTAAGATTCAAAATATGGTTAATGCTGAAATTCTTAATCTAGTAAAGAGTAGAATTGAAAGTACACAAGAAGGTAAGGAACTATTATCTCATCAGTTAAAAACAGTCAAACGACTTAAGAGTAAGATTATTGATGAAACTAATAGGGAAATGGAGATGTTTAGGAAGTTCAGGGAATTTAGTAAACAGCACCCTGAAGTGACTTATGAAGAATTTATTAAATCAAATATGTAATTATGATGACTGTGTTACAATTGACTGACAGAGTTAAATCCTACGTAAGTGCTCAACTAGATTCTATGTCTAGGACTAATCCTATGATTAGTTTCACGAAACCTCTAATTACTAGGATATTGGATAAAAATTTTGGTAAGATTACTAAAGCTTTGGACCTAATAGCTGATGAAAATGGTAATGTGGATATAGAAGGTATACTATCAGAAATGATGGATAATCTTATGACTACTCAACCATTTACTATCAAGACTTCATTTATCGGAGATGTGGAGATAGGAGGAGGAAATATTAAACTTAATATTCCTCTTACAGATAAAAGATTAGTATTTAACATGTCAGACTTGGAGAATTTCAAGGAAATGTTAATCACTAAAGATTGAAAATATGGATGAGCTTATGTTAATGGAATACCTGAAGAACAAAGGTATAGACAGGAATATGAGTGAGCAGGAATTTATGAATAAATTTAGGGAGTTCATGTCTAAAGAAGATAGAAATACATATAAGAGACATCATGGAGATGATAGAGTGTATGATGATTTCTATATGAGTAGATATAGCAGGTATCCTAATGATTCTGATAGAATGTATCACTCTGATAACAGGGGACAACGAAGATTCTTTGATAAATTCAATAGAATGTCTGAAGATATGAGTGAAGAAAGCATGTATGAGATGATGAAAGCCATGAAGGACCGATATTCTGGAGATGAGCACTTTAATGAATCTTATGCAAGATATCTAGTATCTAATATGTACCATACTGAAAATGGCCGAAAGTATGTTGGGGAAAAATTTGATATGACTAAAGCCAAAGAGGTGTGTGAAAGGTATAGGGGTATTCTATCACAATCCATAACTCATGCTGATGTATATGTAGCCATTAATTCTCATTATCATGACTATTGTGAATTGTTTAAAGCATGGTTTGGGGATGGAATAGATCAGAAGATAATAGAATCAGCCATTATATTCTGGTTTAAGGATGATGACTACAGAGAAGGCTCTAAATTATGGAACTATTTCAAAGAAAATTAACAAGATGGGGTAGAATAATAAATATTCTACCCCTATTTTATAATATTAAATACTAGTTTTCCTTATACTATTATAAATATTTTTCTTATTAAGTTGTCACCCTTAAAATTTGTATATATCTTTGTATTGTGTTTAATAACTAAATAATAGGAGAAATATGGAGGAAGAACTTAGTTTAGATAACATTCTGGAGACAGAGGATATAGAGAATCTGTTTTCAGAACAAGAAACACAGGAGATCACAAATAGTGAATCTTCTGAAGAAGATAAAGAAACTACTGAGACTGTTAGTGTAGATAATTTATTTACTGATGAGTCAGAGAGCGTAGGTAGTGAAGAGAATAATGCAAGGGATAAGGAAGATACCGGCTTATCTAATGATAAAGGTGCTTCTCCTACAAACAACTTCTACTCTTCCATTGCCAAAGCTCTTAGAGAAGAAGGTATCTTCCAAAACCTTGATGATGAAGTTAATATCTCTAGTGCTGAGGATTTTGCCAAAGCTATGAGAGATGAAATCACTGCTCAATTTGATGAGAGGCAGAAAAGAATTGATGAGGCTCTGAATGCTGGTGTAGAACCACTGGAGATTAAGAGATATGAGAATACTCTTGGTTATCTTAACTCTCTTCAAGATAGTCATCTAGCTGATGAAAGTGAAAAAGGAGAGAAGCTAAGAGAGCAACTTATATATCAAGACTTTATTAACAGAGGATATAGTAAAGAGCGTGCTCTAAGAGAGGTGAAAAAGTCCTTTAATTCCGGTACTGATATTGAAGATGCTAAAGAAGCACTTATCAGTAATAAGGAGTTCTTCCAGAATGAGTATGATAGCTTGATTCAAGAGGCTCAGGAAGAGGAAAAAAGAGAAATACAGAGAAGAAAAGAGCAGGCAGAACAGCTTAAAAAGTCTATTCTAGAGGATGATAAGGTATTTGGAGAGATACAAGTAGATAAAGCCACTAGAAAAAAAGTGTTTGATGTAATTAGTAAACCTATCTATAAGGATCCTGATACAGGAGAATTGTTCACTGCTATCCAAAAATATGAAATGGATAATAGAACTGAGTTCCTTAAGAACCTTGGTCTGATTTTTACTCTCACAGATGGATTTAAGAATCTAGACAATCTAGTAAAAAACAAAGTAAGGAAAGAAGTTAAGAAAGGACTTAAAGAATTGGAACATACCTTAAATAATACAGCTAGAACGTCTGATGGAAACCTCAGATTTGTAAGTGGAATAGATGAAGATCCGGAATCCTTTATAGGAAAAGGATGGGAAATAGATATTTAAATAACTATATAATATGCCTAGAATTAAAAGAGTAATATTATGGGAGGGCAATCCAAATGACCTTCCCAATAGGAAGGTAAAATCTAATGTGGTGTTTTCTAACACTAATAATTTAGGTTCTAAATTAATGAAGTGTTATGAAAACGCACAGAATCCCTCTCTTCCCTATAATGTACCAATTCCACCCAAAAGCTATAGGGTTGTCGTTATAAAACATATTAGCAAAGTAGAGGAGGTATCAGGTATATACGTCTGGGAATCTATAATGACTGCATTTGCTGGAGAATCAGCGCTCTATCCAACAATTAAAGGATGGGCTCAATTAGGTGGATATGCTTATCCTGGAGTTTATTTATTTTATAATAATGGTAATACTGAAGTTGAGGCAAAGATAATTCCAGCATCCAATGATATTGACCTATCAAGTCTTCCTACTATTACATCTGGTATATATATATTACCACTAAATATGGATCTAATATTTGGTTCTTTAACAAACACTAGAATGAAGTGGAATGATGATAATAGTGGATGTGTATTGAGTTATGGTAGTATGATACAAGTAGGTGTTATCTTGCGGGAATCTTCCGATACTCAAGGAAAGTATATTACTGACAAATTCTCTATTGATAATGTAAGAGATATTTTGGAGACAGGAGAAGATGCTCTAGTACTCTTTTGTAATGTAGGTATTGCAGATACAACTATATTATCTGCAGATTTTTCTACAAATTATGTAAGCAAAACTTATGAAGAATTAGGTATAGATGATTTATATGAAGAATGGGAAAAACAGAACAATTAAACTTATATATTTAACTTATAATTAAAGTATTTTATGGCTGGAAAATTAGGGAAATTTCAGATGGTAGGCTTCCAGCACTGGAAGGGCCTTACCAAAGCCAATCACCTAGGTTCAATCTTTCAGTTAGCACCTCAGAAAGCTACGAACTTAATGGTTCAACTTCTTGCCTATTACAGGGGTAAGACATTGGATACATTCTTAAATCAGTTTCCCGTTAATACCTTAGCGGCATAATAGAAGTGATTCTTTTATGAAAAGGTCTTAAATTGCTGGAAATTCCTTAGAGGATTTCTTGCCCAATCACAACATTTCATTTCAGTTAAGATAGAAAACTATGAATGAAGAGAAGTTCTTTAAAATCAATGGCTATGAAGATTATCTGATAAGTAAATCAGGTAAAATCTATTCTACTCTTACAGAATCATATTTGAAATATGACAATTCTACAAGGTATTCAAAAGTAAGACTTATGGATAGAAGACTTGGAAAATTTATTAATTTATTAGTGCATAGACTTGTTGCTATACAGTTTATACCAAATCCAAGAAATCTTCCTGAAGTAAATCATAAAGATGGGAACAGACACAATAATAGTGTATATAATCTTGAATGGTGTACTACTGAATATAATAGAAGACATGCTAAAGAAAATGGACTGTATAAAGTAGAAGAAGATAATCCAAGAGCTAAACTTACAAAAGAGCAGGTTATAAATATATATAAGGAATATGAGACTAATAAAAATAAGTCTGATATTGCAGGGAAATATAATGTTTCAGATGCTCTTATTGGAGAAATAGTCAGAGGAGTAAGATGGAGTAGTACTTATAAAGAGTACTATGGAATAGAATCTTCTTATAAAAAGCCAAAGAGAAAAAGAATAAATTCCGAAGTACTTAAATCTATTGTATTACTTCATAAACAAGGATTTAATACAGTAGAGATACAAGAAAAGACAGGAGTTGCTAATTCTTATATAGGAAAACTTCTAAATGAAAAAAGTATTTCAGACAAGATGTTGAAAAAGATTAGGGAAATAAAGAAATCATTGGACAATCAGCAGCCAAGCTCCACTATCTTTGGAGAAGGTTCAACGACTAAAGAGGACCCATCTAATAATAGATGATGATATAGTCTGAACTCTATAGAGATATAGAGAGTTGCTAATCCTATAAATATTAGCAGAATAACACATTGTAGGGAGTTTGAGGATGACTCTGAATATTACTGGGAAGTGATTGGTTCCTCACGAAGGAATATACCTCTTGTGGAGGCAAGAGATGAAAATGGTACTCCTATAACCGCGGAAAGTCCTAATGTAGGAGTAGGTACTACTCCTTTTTATCTTGTATTTCCTGAAGATTGGTTTGCTGATGGTGAAGTAATCGTAGGGCACTTAAACCAAGTTTATCCCTTTAGGATTCTTGGAGATGCTAGATTTGAGGGAAGTAATGCGGTAAACTTATATGCCGCTTAGTGTAGTAATACATTAATAAATATTGGGCAAAATCGGAAAAATCCTCCGAAAATATTGGATAATTCCGAGATAACTTTTAACTTTAAAAGGTTAAGAGTATTGTAGAGAATAGAAGTTGAAACTATGAAATTAGGAAAGATTTATCTAATATTTAATGATGTAAATGATAAAGTATATGTAGGGCAGACTATTCAGTCATTAAACAAGAGGTTTAATGGTCATTGTTGTTACAGCAAGACAGACAGATCAGTGAATATGTATATAAAAAGAGCCATTCATAAATATGGTAGAGATAAGTTTCATATAAAGCTAATTGAAGAGTGTCCTATAAAAGAGTTAAGTAAAAGAGAAAAATATTGGATAAACTATTATGATTCTTATAATAATGGTTATAACCTTACATTAGGAGGCCAAGACTCTAATTATTTTAGTCTTCACAAATTAGAAGACTCAATAGATATAAAAAAGTTTGAAGAGTATATATTGGAATTTAAGCCTCTAGCTATAGAGGTAGCTTCCCATTTCGGTATAAGTAAATGTAGTGTATATAACTTAATTAATAGAATAGGAAATCCTGATTTAGTCCTTAATTCCTATAATCCCAGAAAAGGAAAATCTATAGAAGATATAGACAAGGAAGAATTAATTAAACTATATAATTCAGGCTGGTCTATATTAGATTTAGTTAAGAGATATCATATTCAAAAAGATAAAATTAGTAAGTTCTTGAAGAGTAATGGTATAAAGATTAGAAGAGGAATTAAAGGATATAAACATAGAATATAACACTTCCACGAGTGTCCACTTCCTATATTAGGAAGAAGATTTATTCCAAACTTATGAGATGGTAAATCATAAGAATCATAGGATAAAGAGCCTATGAGATAATATACTTGGTATAAGGTTGAACTTATGGGGAGCAATACTGCAGGATGCCCTGCAGAACGGCTGGTAGCAGGTGAAAGATTCTCTGTAGATTTTGCTCCGGTAGAGAGTGAGCTATCCCGTAAGGTAGGGGATGTTAGATTTACTAGCCCCATAGCTATGAGAAATGAATGGACTACTATTAGGATTCAACACAAAGTTCCTGGCTCTATGCTAAACAAAAAGGTAGCTGTTGGTATTCCTATCACTAAGGCTACAGAGGGAGGCAAGCTTGTTAAGAGTACAACTGATATGTGGATGCATAATGTTGATTATGAAGTAGAGTGTCAGTTCTCGGAATACAAGAATAATGCTCTTGCATTCGGCACTTCTAATAGGAATTCCAATGGGGAGTATATGAATTTCGGTAAATCTGGTAATGTGATAAAGACAGGAGCAGGTTTATTTGAGCAAATGGAGGTAGCTAATACTATGTATTATAATACCTTCTCTCTTAAACTTCTTGAAGATGCTCTTTATGAGCTGTCTGCATCCAAACTAGATTTTGGTGATAGATATTTCTTAATTAAAACTGGTGAAAGAGGTGCAATACAGTTCCATAAAGCTGTATTAAATGTAGTATCCGGTTGGACTCAGTTTGTACTGGATAATAGTTCCACTGGGGTTATAGAGAAAACACAATCAAGACTTCACTCTAATGCACTATCAGCAGGTTTTCAATTCGTGGAATATAAAGCACCTAATGGTGTTAGAGTAAAAATTGATGTAGATCCGTTAAGTAAGGCGGCTTAATAGAGTAATCTATTAAGAAAATCGAGCAAAAACGGTAAACTCCTTCTAAGTATTATTCTAATAATAGATGTTATGGCAGAACAATACAAAAAAATTAAAGGATACAGTCATTACAGAATTTATAAAAATGGTAGAATTTATAGTGAGTTTATAAACAGATATATAACTCCTACTGAAGACTCTAGCCATTATTTACAAAATACTCTTGTGGATGACAATGGGAATAGAAAAACAATAAAGACTCATAGACTTGTAGCTATAGCTTTTCTACCCAATCCTGAGAACCTTCCTGATGTAAATCATAAGGATTTCAATAGAAGAAATAATAATGTAGAAAACCTTGAATGGTGTACAGAAAAATATAATACTCAATATACATCTAAGTATAATTTAGACACTAATAAAGAGTCTTATATGAAATTATCTCCTCTTACTGAGGAGCATGTGTTACTTATTCCTACATTATTAAATTATGGATTCAGTGTTAAACTTATAAGTAGACTTTATAGAGTTGGCCATATAACTATCAGAAATATAGTTTCAGGTAAAACTTGGAGATGGCTAAAACTTAATTTTAATAGAGATACTTTTATAAGAGAGACTATAGAAATCCCTGCAAATCTATATGATATATTATTGCAGGTAGGAGTGGACAATACCGTGCTAAACTCTAGAGTTAAAGTACTAGAGTCAGTGTAACGCATAGTGAGTGAACCTATTTATAGAATATAATCTCACCAAGAGTGTTCGATATCCTTTTTAAGGATAATAATGTATGCTGACCTTATACAATGATAAAGTATAAGAAATACAGATAAAAAACTGTATGATAACAAAGTGATTATGATGATCCCGTAAGGAACAAGATTTTACACCCTCTAGGTGGTGTAGCAATGTCCTATAGATATGACATAATGTATATAGGCACAATGGATCAGCCTAACATATTCAAATGTACTATTAAGGGACAGAATGAATACAGAGGGTATCAATGGGGGTTAACTGCTTGAATATCAAGCTTTGCACATTTTCTCAGCTCCCTGTTCCGCCCTTAAAAATAAAGGAACAGAAAACAGAGTTAATTGCTGGAAACTCTAAAATTTAATCGCTCTTAAACATTTTAATATGAAGAGTTTAACAGAAGAATGGAAGTTGATTCCAGGTACTGAAGGATATTATATATCAAACTTCGGCAGAATGAAAATTGAGAAATCTGCTAAATATCCAAATGGTAGAATAAGAGAAGTAGATGACTATTGCATTGACAAGGATGGATATTATAGAGCAACTTACAAAACTATTGACGGAAAGAACTGTTTTGAGCCAGTTCATAGAATAGTTGCTAAAGTATTTATTCCAAATAATGATACTAAAAAGTATCAGGTCAATCATATAGATAATAACAGACTGAATAATAGAATAGATAATCTTGAATGGGTAACTCCTAGAGAGAATGTATATCATTCTTTTAGATATGGAAATAGAAGTAAGTGTCTTAATGTTCCAAAGTATTCAAGATTAACATCCTATCAGATTTCTCAAATTTCAAATTTAAGGCAATATTATTCACTTAAAAAGATAGCAGATTTATATAATGTCTCCTATACTACAATGAAGAATGTTGTCATTAAATTAAAAAGGTTAAATCATGACAATCAGCAGCCAAGCATTTAATTATGGTGACTACCATATAAATGAAGGTTCAACGACTATCCCTGATGGGAGTACATCACAAGCTAATGGTGATGGAAATGCTCTGCCTGAGTAATATACTCAGTGAAGATATAGTCTAATCTCTATGGAAACATAGAGGGGTGAATATCCCAGTAAACTGGTTGCGCGGTTTGCTAAATACTAAAATGTGAGAAATCCGTTAAACCTTGTTAATCAACAAGTTACAAGGTATGCAGCTTAAAACTGTAAGCGGCTTTTAAGAGTAATCTTAATTGAAAAAGACATTAAATTGCTGGAAAATCTTTAGAGCTGCTATTTCAAATTTGAAATAAAATCCATATCTTTGTACCAAATAAATAACCCAAAGATATGAGAGAAGTTTTTGAAGACTTAAAAGGATATGAAGATTCATATCAAATAAGTGATTCTGGTAGAGTTTTTACTAAGAGAAGACTTGATGGAAACAGGATTATATATGGTAGAGAGTTAAGTCCTGTACTCACATCAGATGGTTATCTTAAAGTAACTCTGACAAAAAATTCTGAAAGTAAAAAGTTCTATATACATAGACTTGTAGCTTTACAGTTCATTGAAAATAAAGAAAATTTACCACAAGTAAATCATAAAGATGGAAACAAACTTAATAACAATGTTTCAAATCTTGAATGGTGTACTAAAGGTGAAAACCGGAATCATGCTGTTTTGAACAATCTTATGCAACATGGGCAGGACAGGCCTTCAGCAAAATTAACTGAATTCCAGGTAATTGAGATTTATAAACTGAAGGGAATTATGAGGGCTCAGGATATTGCAGACAGATATGGAGTTTCAAAAAACACTATAAACTGTATTTTAAGAGGTTCAAAATGGAATTACCTTTATAGACAATATTTCAAAGGTGAGACAATATAGCAGATTAGACAATCAGCAGCCAAGCTGAAGGTGGTACTTCAGAAGGTTCAACGACTATAATATGTCCATCCTTTATCAGGATGATGGTATAGTCTCATCTCTATGGAGACATAGAGCTTGCCTAGTGCAAGGTAGATTAATTCTACAAAGATATTGTTACAGGTCAGATAGGAAATCCCTATATGAGTTTTGACGAAGATTCTGCAGTCATACATAGAATGGCTACATTAGGTATCTGTGTTCTTGATCCTACAAGAACTATGTCTATTATTCCGGCTATTCTACAGGGCTGAGAATAATCAGATTGAAGAGAATTATGGGGGAGTAAATTCTCCCCCAAGTTCTCTTTATATAACTATTATTAAAATAATAAGGAGAAGATATGTCTAGAACAAAGATGGAAGAGAAAGTAAATTATGAGGCACTTGATTTTGAGGTAGATAATGATACTACCTCTGAGCTACCTCTTCAGGAGATTAAAATTCCTGAGCCTACAGAAGTACATGAAAATGTGAAGGAAGCCTCTAAAAAAGAAATAGATAATGATACTCCTCTTATAAATTGTCTAAGAAATGAGAGAGTTATAATAAGGCATATTCCCAAAGAGGGAGGTATGATAACCAACCCTAAACATATACTCTTTGGAGGAATGGCTGAAAATGCTGTAAGAATCTTTACAGTTCCAAGATTATCCTCTGGAATGTTTGTTAATGTCCTTACAGACAAAGAAAAGGCTTACCTTGAAGAGGCAATGGGACTTGAATATAATGCTCTCAGTGTTTATAAGAAGGTAAATAATTTCTGGGATGATAGTAATGATAGTGGTATCTCAAAAGTTAGATTAACTAAACTAGATAATTATCTTAATCTAGCAGATCCTGAAGATTACATCAGATATAAGATATTACTAGCAAACAAAGATTATATAGCTCCATCCCTAGAAGCACTTCAAGATTCTCCTAAGGCTACCTATCAGTTCGTAATTATCTCAGAGGGGGATGAAACTAGGATGGCTAAAGATAATATGAGCTCAACTATGAAGTGTTATAAAGAGTATGGTAAAATAGAGAATGATGTTGATACATTGAGAGTATTAATAGAAGCTATAGATGGTAGGCCTACCTCTCCTGGATCTCAGCTGGAATTTTTACAGACTAAGGCAAATAATCTTATACAGGCTGATAGTAAATTATTTCTTAAAACCATAACAGATCCATTGCTTAAAACTAAGGTACTCATAAAGAAAAGCATAGAAGCAGGACTTATCTCAAACAGAGGCAACTTCCTATATCTTAGGAGTGATAATACACCACTGTGCGAATTAAATGAGGAACCTACTCTTAATATAGCTGCAAAGTATCTTAATTCCCCTAAACATCAAGATATTAAATTTACTTTGGAAGCTAAAACAAAATAATATGACTACTCAAGAATTCTCTAGTGAATTTGATATATTATATAATAATATCATGAGTAATGCTGCTCCTGGACTTGATGAGTATGAAAAGTCAGTTTTTTTAACTAAAGCTCAGGAGGAGATTTTAAAGAATTACTTTAACCCAAAAGGTAATAAATATCAGGAGGGGTTTGATGATAATGAGAAGAGACAGATAGATTTCTCTAGTCTTGTTACAGTAATAACTATCCCATCGTATTCTGATTCTCAGTATATTAAAATAGATGATAGAAGTTTACTGTTTCTTATGCCAAATGATATGTTGTTTGCATTAAATGAGGTTTGTGAAATTACGGAGAATAATATTAATAGATTAGTCAATGTAGTACCTATAAGCTTTATAGAATATTCTAGACTTATCTCTAAGCCCTATAAACAGCCCCTCAAGAATCAGTGTTGGAGATTAATAGCTTCTAATTTTGAAAAAGATAGAGTATTTGAGCTCATACTTCCTTTTGGAAGTATTGTACCTGGTAGCTATAGGATAAGATATATAAGCAGACCTGCTCCAATTATATTAGTAGACTTATCTACAGAATATCCAGGATTAAGTATTAATGGCATAACCTCTGTGACAGAGTGTGAGTTGGGCCCTTCAATTCATTATGAGATTCTGCAAAGGGCTGTAGAATTGGCTAAATCTACATATACAGGGGATTTAAGAACTATGGTTGAACTAGGACAAAGAAGTGAGTAATGACAACTGAAGAATTTTCCAATGAATTTGATACATTATTAAATAGTTATGCTCTATCTCCCAATAAGTATGGGATGGAGAGCAGTCCTCTAACCATAGAGTTGGATGAATATGAGAAGTCAGTGTTTTTAACTAAAGCTCAAGAAGATATTGTTATCAGTTTGTATAATGGGAAAAATCCTACTGGGGATTCTTTTGAGAAAACTGAAGAAATTAGAAGATATCTGAGTGATTTAGTTAAAACTTATACGACTACTAAAGACACATCTAGCACTAATACTGGAATAAACAGTGACTCTATATTCTTCTCTCTTCCTGATGATCTATGGTTTATTACCTATGAGTCTGTTAGATTTAGTGGTGAAGGATGTCTGAATGGAGAAGAGGTCCCAGTGATCCCAACTACCCAGGATGATATAACCAGATCTATTAGGGATCCATTTAGGAGACCTAATAATAAAAGAGCACTAAGGTTAGATCTAGGGAATAATAAGGTAGAAATAATTACTAGTTTAGGTGATAGTATAGATAGGTACCTTGTTAGATATGTTACTAAACCTGATCCAATCATATTAGTAAACTTATCTGATGCACTATCTATTAATGGTGTGAAAGCAAGAACGGAGTGTAAACTGAATCCTGCTATTCATAGATCAATACTCGAAAGAGCCGTACAGCTGGCCTTATTAAGTAGAACTACTAATATAACTAAACAATAGAAACACGATTGTATAATTTAATCTTAAATTTAAAATGGCAACATTTTCTACAAATCAAGTTAGGCAACTTTATGTAGCCACTGCATTAAAATCTCCAAATGTAATAGCATCTGATACAGCAGGCTCTATTGCTGTAAAGTCAGACACAGCTAAATCTCATCTATATTTTGAATATATGGGTGCAGGAGGCATGACAAGAAGTGATTTAATTGATATTAAAAATATCTTGTATGCTAAGACAACAGATGCAGATGATCTGGCTTATGATCTAGCAAAATATAAACTAACTCTTGATGACACTGTAAATGGTGGGGAACCTGTGGTAGCACAAGATTATATTCTTAGAATAGCTTTCAGAAATTATCCTGGACTTTCAGAAGAGGATCAGTACTTTAAGTATGGTATGGTACATGCTGTTACTGGAATGACTGCTTCAGATTTTTATAAAACGCTGGCATTATCTCTCGTAAAGAACTTTAGTAGAGAAGAGCAGGGACTTCTAAAATTCTACCTGGAAACAGGAGGAAGTGATGCGGGGGTAGTAGCCGGGACTCCGACTGAAGTTACAAAGGATACTAAGGAAAGCTCTCTTACAGGTACCTACACTGGTATTATAATTGAAGAGGCTCCTCAAGATTGGATTCTTGGTGTAATGGAGCAAGCTCCTGTAAACTTTACTATCCAACCTGACCTTATTATAGACAATGGTGATGAAAGAATCTGGGGAGTAGTAAAGAAAGTAACATCTACCAATAGCATACCTGATGGGCATAAAATAGCAGATCTAGAATATTTCTGCATGGGAGAAAGGGGAGATGTTTATAGAATGGTAGGGTTTCCCTATGTAATTCGTACTAAATATCTTGTAGATCCTGATATTAAATATAATGTAATTGACATCCACTACGCTTATGTAGGCCCTAATGAATCAGTACAGAAGTCTGAGAAGGATATTACTATTGTAGTTCCTAAAATTGGAGCTAATAATCAAGCAAGTAATGCTCTTGCAAATAGTATTATCTCAGCTATCAATACGGCTACAGGCTTAACAATTAAGACACTTGATGTCTCTGCAGGTTAGATAGTATAATAAGGGAGACTATAGAGTCTCCCTTTAATTTTATAATACCATGATACAGTTTAACGAATTAAGAATAAATCCTCAGGGGACCCAACTCATAATTGATGTATCTGTGATAGATTCTATATATTATCAAAATGTTTATTTGGATACTATCTCTATAGACACTCAAGATACCTTTACTGAAAGTGGTCCCAGCACAAGTACTGTTTATAAGACTACTATAAGTGGTAATAGCAAATCTACTAGGTTAGAGCTGGGAATAAGTGAAATCTTACCATCTCTTCTCGATAATATGTTTTTTGTATGGGTTAAAACCAAAGGAACTCCATCTTCTTCTACACCTTGTGGCGAAGACAATACTTTAACATTAGGGGTAGTAATTGCTTTATACCCACTATATCAGCAATCTTTAAACTATATTAAAGAGGTAGAAAATGAATGTATTATTCCTAAAAAATTTATTAACTTTATACTACAACTTAAAGCCTTTCAGCTCTCAGTAAGGACTGGTCATTATCCTCAAGCTATCAAGTATTGGGAGAGATTCTTTAAGGATATTAGAAAGGATGCTGTAGTTGATAAATGTGGCTGTTATGGAGGACTTAGTTAATACTTCTCTAGATAGATACTTTAATACTCTTTCAAAGTTTGGATATAAAAGCTACTCTGAAGTTGGAAAATTAATTATTCTTATCTTCATAGAAGAGCTTTTAAGGAGTGATTGTAAATCTTTTATTACTGATGAGGAGTACATGATAATTCATAAAGCCTTATATTGTCTATATGGTTCTACGTGTCTTATTCCTTATCCAGAGTATGTGGCAACTACTTCAATTACCTGTAATGGGAAAACAATATAACAATTGATTTAATAGTTCTAATATGAAAATAATAAGACCCTTGCTACTTAGATATATTTTACCTATCTTTGTAGCAGGGGTTTAATATATAATTATATATAAGGTATGAGCAAATATAGAGAACTAGTATATATGGTATTAGATGAACTAAAATTATCATCAGATGATTCTTATTTCACTGAAGACCATATAATATTCTTACTTGGTAAATACAGAACACTTCTGCTTAAGCAAAGATACTCTGATATTAAGAAACCAATACCTGAGAGTAACTATCAGACTATATGTCTTAATCTTGTTAGAGTTCCTGCTATATCAGGAGAGCCATGTGAGGGAGGAATGTATCTTAGAAGTGATAAAAAAATTCCATTTGTGATGAAGATAGGCAATCCAAGAGTATATCCAATAGATTACTACCAAGGAGAAATAACTTATGTAAGTAGAGATAGAATGAGATATGTAGGACACAATAAGTTTTTACAGAATATAATATATTGTTCACTAGGGCCTGATAACTACTTATACTTCAAATCTAACAATCCTCAATATTTATATCTAGAAGAAGTGAGATTTACAGGTATTTTTGAAGATCCTATGCTTCCTCATGATTTGTTATGTTCAGGTGATGCAGAATCAATATGTGATCCAATTGACAATGAATTTCCACTGGAAGACGCATTAATACCTCCTCTAATAGAGTTGGTAGTGAAAGAGCTTACTAATCCTATTTACAGACCCAAAGATGAAAATAATAATTCTAAAGATGACTTATCAAACGTTTTAGTAAGTAAGCAGTGATATGGAAGAAGTTCAATATAATCAAGAGGAGGAAGAAAATTTCCAAGAATTCTCTAATAATATCAGGAAAGTAAGAGGGCCTAGAAAACATAAGATAAAGGGTTCCTATGGTATCTATGATGGCTTTAAATATTATAGAAAGATAAAGCCAAAGAACTCTGAATATGTGCTAACAGAGTCTCAATATTTTCATATTACTAGAAGGATAAATAGGATACTGGGAGATAAACTCCTGGAAGGAGAGGATATCACATTTCCGTATAGGCTAGGAAGGTTAGAGATAAGAAAGGAAGAAGCTAAAATAGTTATAAAGGATGAAAAAATCAAGACTAATTTACCCATTGATTGGAACAGGACTCTCAAGCTCTGGTATGAAGACCAGGAATCCTATAAAAATAAAACACTCATTAAAGCAGAGGAGAAAGAAGTATATAGAGTCTACTATAATAGGTATGTAGCAGAATATACTAATAAAACATTCTATCAATTTAATGTTAATAGAGACTTAAAAAGAAGGTTAAAGGAGAGTATAAAGGAAAGAAAATTGCCTGATGCTTTTAATTTAAAAGGGCATAGCGCCTATCTTAATATTTAATATATACTACTATGGCAGAATCTTATGTTAATATCAGATATATTTTGGACAGGATAATGCAGCATCCATTAATGCAGGATGTTACACTAGAGCAGGCAGTTGCATTTACTGTAGATTTTATGAGAATAGTAGGAACTCCAAATATGTTTGTAGAAAAAACTGAAATACTTGATATAGAAAATTATAGAGCTTTACTACCATGTGATTATAGCCAGATGATTCAAGTTAGAAAATTAAATGGACCAACCTTTAGATACTCTTCAGACTCATTCCATATGAGTGAATGCAGGGCATCCAGAGAAGAGTTTACAGATCTAACTTATAAGATTCAGGGAAATATCATATACACTTCTATTAAAGAAGGTGAGATTGAAGTGGCTTATTTAGCCATTGCTACAGATTCAGAAGGCTACCCATTACTTCCAGATAATAGCAGTTATACTAGAGCTCTAGAGTTATATATAAAAAAACAGTGGTTTACTATACTTTTTGATCTAGGAAAGATAGGTCCGGCAGTATTACAGAATACACAACAGGAGTATGCTTGGGCGGTAGGAGATTGTCAGTCTGAATTTAATAGATTATCTATAGATAAGGCTGAATCATTCTTTAATTCTTGGAGAACTCTTATACTGAGAGATTCAGAACATAGAACCGGATTTAGAAATAATGGCACTAAGGAAGTATTAAAACTACAGTAAACTATGCTAAAATCAATATCTTTTAGAATAAAAGGAATGCAGAGAGACTTAAGTGCTTCTGCTTTCAGTCCAGAATACGCCTATGAAAATAGAAATATCAGGATAATGCCTACTGATGAGAGCACTCTATTCAGTATGGTAAATGAAAAAGGAAATTTGACAACTGACATAGAGAATATCGGCCCTACTCTATCAGGTACTCCTATTGGCCAAGCTCAGATTGATGATAATTGGGTAATATTTACCACTTCCAAGTCTTTAGGTTCTGATGATAGGATTTATAAACTCTGGTTTAATGAAGATTCTAAACTGGAAGGAAAATTATTGTATTTAGGGAGTCTAGGATTTAGTACCGATCACCCTATTGAAACCTTGTCTTTTTACGAAAATTCTGAGATAAAGAAGATATATTGGGTTGATGGCTTAAATCAACCAAGAGTTATTAATATAATGGCTGCTGATGAAATAATCCAAAAGTGGACTGATACTTCATTCGATTTTGTTCAGAAGTTGCGACTTCAGGAGGTCATTAATATTAGCAGAGATATTGTAACTAATGGAAACTTTAGTCCAGGGGTGATACAATATGCTTTTACCTATGTAAATAGTTATGCACAGGAAAGCAACATATTCTATACTTCTCCTCTATATTATATATCTTATAACAATAGAGGAGCAAATCCTGAAGACAAGATAGGGAATAGCTTTAATATAGCTATAGATAAAGTTGATAAGAATTTTGAGTATGTTAGAATATATTCTATACATAGAACATCTATAGATGCCACCCCAACTACAAGAAGAGTAGTAGACTTAGCAATTAGTATCCCTGGTAGATATAGCTTACCTTATGTAGCTGACATATATAACACAGAAGATATACGAGTTTTGAGTGTTTCATCAGGATCATATGTATCCTTGACACTTATACCAAATGAAAGTACAGACCCTGTTCATAAATGGTTACTTAATTCATCTCAATATAGTCAAGTATCCTTGCCTGGGGGAAATATAGTATATATAGAGGAGGGGAAAACTCTAGAAATCATAGTGGCTAATCCAGGTATTAGGGGAGATACACGCATATATTATCAGAATCATATATTAGATGATCCATCAACTTATATACAAGTTGATGACTATTCTCAGAGTCATGTATCCTACACAGACACTGGAGAATCTGGAGATATAATAGATCCTACAGAGCTCCTATATGTAGGAGGAGAAGATATTACAGTAGGTACTATAGCTCAGAAAGATAATACGTTATTCCTTGGAGATATAGTACTAAACCGTAGATTAATAAGCTCTGCGGTTAAAGATTATTGCAAGTCTTTGACTCCTACATTTGGAGTAATAGGTCATGTAATAGAACCCCCGGAACCTACTGGATATTATCCATATTATAACTCTTTAAAACAATCATCTGCAGATATCAAAACATTTAAGTATCTAGAAACATATAGATTAGGACTTCAGTTTCAACATTATACTGGAAAATGGTCAGAGCCTGTATGGGTAAAGGATGTAAGGAATACTGTTCATATAGATTCTAACTACTCAAGTAAAGAAATAGTTAATTTAATTCAATGTGATGTTTTATTTAAAAATAGAACAATTATTAATGAGCTATTATCTCAAGGATATATTAGAGTAAGACCACTAATAGTATTCCCATCATTATATGATAGAGAATGTATATGTCAAGGAGTATTATGTCCGACTGTATATAATGTACAAGACAGAGCTAATTCATCCCCATTTGCTCAATCTTCTTGGTTTACCAGAATTAATGCCCCATTTGATTATACTAAAGCGTTTGCTTATGAAACAATTGGAGAAAAAACAAATGCAGATCTTTATTCAAGGACCACTGATATGTTAGAAGTGAGTAGTCAGGGAGCATCTGATACTCGGGCTGGAGTTATGCTTAATGGGTACAATAATTTTGAATATACTTCTGACACTGGCTCTACATACCCGATTAATGTAGATGTAGTAAATAAGGGTACTTGGATAGAATTTAGGCATGGGTATCCCATACCTGATAATGAAGATAGGAAGGCAGAGATACAATGTATAGAGAACCCTCCTGAGAATCTAATATCAAGTAGTAGTTCCCCTTCTACACAAGCAGAATGGATATCATCTAATTCTGTTAATTTTTACGTAGATCAATCTATTCTGACATTTCACTCTCCAGACATTGAATTCGATACAGATGTTAGAAGTATAGATACATCTAACTTAAAGTTAAGAATAGTAGGATATGTACCATTTACAGCTACTGTAGGAGATATTGATATACAAACTTCTACCCCTCCTAATAATTATAAGGATAAGACAGTAATAGCTCCTGGATTTTATAAAGAACCTATTAATTCTACAAATATATCAAGAAGTGGATTTAAAGGAATAGCTTCGGGAATATTTTGGCTAGATGAATTTACAGACTCTAAAAGGTCTGGAGTGGATATAGAAAAAAGACCTGTAGGATTTGTGGTCTATCCATTTCATAGGAATGGATCTTTAAATAATACTGCATTTGGTGTAGATGGCTACAGGTCAGCTATGCTAGATAAGAAAAAGATCTCTAACTTAAGATTTTCTTATAATTCTTATTACTTTGATGAATCTCAAATATGGAATGCCTATGTACGTAATAGTCAAACTAGAACAGGAATATCTGGTGTCTCTGTATTTGATTCAAATGAAGTATCTATGATTAAGGTACCTTCTCCCGTAGGATCTGGTCTTGGAGATATTACATATTATGGAAACGTAGATACGATAATTACATATTCAGCTAGAGATACTGATGGAGGATATTTCATTACTAAATCACAGGAGGTAGAGGAAGGCCAAGTCTTATTACATAGTATCTTCAGATCTGATTATACCACTATAAAAAGTAATGAATCATCCCAAATAAAAGGTACTGATGCTATAAGCATGAAGTATAAGTCAACTCCTCATGCTGTATTGGCACTCAACTATAGTAATGAATCTTCTAAGAGAATTAGAATCCTTCCTACATTGAAGGATGGTGATATTAATCCTAACGATGGTACTACCACATGGAATATTAATTCTACCTCAAAACAGAGTTTAGGTAACTTTAAGTTCTTTTGGGAATCTGTAAAGGTAGCTGATGGAGTATCTCAAGATGTATTGGATATACAGATATCAACTAGGGTTAATGGCTCTAAATCTGGATATGGCCCAGAATTTGGTTGGTTATGGCTAGCTGAGTTATATAATGATAATGTTCAGAATAGGTTTGGGGGTCAAACTGAGGAAGCATTTGAGAATAATCAATGGCTTCCTGCTGGAGAGCCTGTATCTCTTGTTGATGCAGATGGTTATCCTAAAAATGTAGTTTTTATTAGCTGGACAGAAGGAGATACGTATTATCAGAGATATGATCATCTAAAGACTTATCCATTTACTCTTGAAGATCAGAATGCTATAACTGATATTATATCATTTATGTGTGAAACAAGAATTAATCTTGATGGTAGGTATGATAGGAATAGGGAACAAACATCCAACTTTGCTATAACTCCTACTAATTTTAATTTAATGAATGATGTATATAGTCAGACTAATAATTTCTTTAATTATAGGGGCATTAGCTCAAAAAGATTAAATTTGGATACCTTTCATAATACAGTTACCTGGACAAAGACTAAGACTGCTGGGGAATTAGTGGATTCTTGGACTAATGTCACCTTAGCTTCTACTTTAGATCTAGATGGAGATAAAGGAAGTGTTAGAGCCATAAGAAGATTTAATAATAATCTCATAGCTTTTCAAGATAGAGGAATTAGCCAGGTATTGTATAATGAACAGATGCAAGTTTCCTCCACTGACGGAGTACCAATTGAGATAGCTAATAGTGGAAAGGTAAATGGTAAAAGATATATAACTGATAAAGTGGGGTGCTCCAATAAATGGTC